>Ga0181521_10004878_pt1 | contig 15140 bp, 16 predicted proteins | sample PEATcosm2014_Bin_32_FD_119764 | JGI IMG/M metagenome (GOLD analysis project Ga0181521, IMG submission 119764) | Peatland microbial communities from MTU Mesocosm Facility, Houghton, MI, USA - PEATcosm2014_Bin02_60_metaG | ecosystem: Environmental > Terrestrial > Soil > Wetlands > Peat | place...
CCGTTCAGCCATATCGCTTCCAACCTTAATGTCCCCGATTGGAAGGAGCTGTTTTCGAAAGTGACTCGCCAGGGGAGATTGATCGAGCGCGAGGTCAGCGACCGGAACGGCCATCGGTATTCGCTGCGCGTGCGGCCTTACAAGACCCCCGACAACAAGATTCAGGGCGTCCTGGTAGTTATGCTGGACACGGATTTGATCTACCGCGCGCGGGACGAGGCCCAAAAGTCCGGCGACTATGCCCGCGCCATGGTCAAGACCATTCATGAAGCTTTACTGGTGGTGGACGCCGATTTTCGAGTGCTGACCGTGAACCAAAGCTTCTGCGACCTGTTCCGGGTTTCAGCGCGGGACATCGAGCGCCAGCCGGCTTTTGGGTCCCGCGCCGGCCAATTCGGCGTTCATGGGTTGCGGGAACGGATCCAGAGCGTTCTTTGGAAGGGGACTGAGATCAAAGACCTGGAACTCGACCAGGATTTCCCGGAGATTGGCCGCCGGCATTTGGTGTTCAATGCTCAACAGATCCAAAAGACGCGGACGATCCTGATCGCCATCGAAGACGTCACGGGGCGGAAACAAGCGCAGGAAGAGTTGGAAAAGAGCGAATTCACGATCCGCGCCTTACTGGATTCCTCCAATCAGTCCGTGGTCGCCGTGGACGTCGCCGGAAAGATTGTACTGGTCAACAGTTCGACGGAAAGGATGTTCGGCTACAAGCGCGTCGAAATGCTCGGGCAGCCACTCGACATTCTGATTCCGGAAAACGCCCGCCGGCGTCACGCCGAACACCACAAGGCCTTTTTTGCCAACATGCAAAACCGGCCCATGGGGATCGGCCTCGATCTGGCAGGCCGCCGCAAGAACGGCACAACCTTCCCTGTCGAGATTGGCCTCAGCGGCATCGAGACGGCCACAGGCAAGATCGCCGTAGCCTTCATCACCGATATCACGGAACGGAAGCAGCTGGAGCAATCCGCTCAAACCCACGCACAGGAAGTTCAGGCCCTGGCGGCCAGCCTCCTGACGGCACAGGAAGACGAACGCCGCAGAGTATCGCGCGAACTGCACGATCAGATCTGCCAGCAGCTTGCTTCCCTCGCCATCGACATTGGCGGACTGGCGGCCGTTCCCCCGCCTCCCGAGGAGACGCAAAGCCGGCTTAGAGCGCTGCAGGCCCGCGTGGCCAAAGCGTCGGAAGAGACCCGCCATATCGCGTATGAGCTGCATCCCTCCGTTCTCGACGACTTGGGTCTGGCGGCTTCCCTGCGGGACCTGTGCAAACGGTTTTCCGAGCAGGCCACGAATATAAAGGTGAAGTTCGCCGATGTCGCTCTGCCGCCCGGCGTACCTCGCGAAGTGGCGTCCTGCGTGTATCGCGTGGCGCAGCAGGGCCTGCAGAATGTCGCCAAACATGCCAACGCCAAACGCGTCTCGGTCGCGCTCACCCTGCGGAAGGGGACTCTTGCGTTGACGATCGCGGACGACGGCGCTGGTTTCGATCCGGCGCTGGTCAAAGGGCGGGGAGGGCTCGGATTGATTGGCATGGAGGAACGTGCGCGCCTGGTGAATGGGAAGTTGTCCATCGCCTCGCGGCCGGGTCGCGGCACTCGAATTGCTCTGGAGGTTCCGTTACCCGCAGGCACCCGATGACACGCGCTCGCATCCTGTTGGCCGACGACCACACGCTGACACTCGAAGGCATCCGCGCGGTTCTCGAGCCTCATCATGCGATCGCAGGGGCGGTGGGCGATGGGCGGGCACTGGTGGAAGCGGCGCTTCTCCTGAAGCCGGACCTGATTATCCTGGACATCACGATGCCGCTGCTGAACGGCATCGACGCCGCGGTCCAAATCAGGCAGAGTCTTCCCGGCGTTAAGCTGCTGTTTATCACCATGCACGTCAACCCTGCGTACCTCGAAGCCGCGCTCAGCGCCGGAGGGACGGGATACGTGCTGAAATCCGCCGCGCGCGAGGAGCTTCTTGAAGCCATAAAGAACGTGCTGGGCGGCCGCATTTATATAACTCCGAGTCTTTCGAGCGAACATCTGGAGCGGTTCAGGGATCCATCCCTCGCGGCCGCTGCTCTTCGCCTCAGCGGGCGGGAGCGGGAGATTCTGCAATTGATCGCGGAGGGCCGGACCACCAAGGAGATGGCTTATGTTCTGAGCATCTCCGTCAAGACGATCGCTTTTCATCGGGAAAACATAAAGAGAAAGCTCGGGTTACGCACCACCGCCGAATTGACCAAGCACGCGATCGAACAAAGATTGATTTAGTCCTTGCGGCTTTATCGATTTCGAGAAATATTACAGAAATTACCTAGCACTTTTGCCAGCTCTTTTCAAATCCGAAGGCTGATAGTGTGGAGATTCCCAAGCCTCGGAGACAAGACTCACATGGCAAATGTACTTCTAATTGACGTTGAACAGACCATGGCGGCCCAGATCAGCCGCGCGCTGGCCGTTGAACGGCACCGGATCGAACAAAAGCCCCGGAACATCGGTGTCCGCGACCTGATCGGGGCGGATATTGTGTTTGCCGGGGGCGAGCCGTCGCAGTACCTGTCGCTGTTGCGTTTGGTCCGGGAAGAGCGGCCGGCGTTGCCCTTTGTAGTGGTCACGGTAATTCCCGAAACAACGGCGTGGCTGGACGCCCTCGAAGCCGGCGCCACGGACTATTGTTCCTCGCCGGTTGAGTCGCGCCAGATTCACTGGTTGATGGAGTCTGCGTTGCCCAAACAGCGGACTGCGGCGGTCTGACCGCCGGGATTTCAAAGGAGCTGACAGATGTCACAGGTAGCCATAAACAAATGTAAGGATATCGAAACAACACCCAAGACGCTTTTGGAAAAAGTCGAGGCTGTTGCCGGTTCAATCCGGGAGCGAGCTTTCGAGTTGTTCCAACACCGCGGCGCTGGGAACGGTTCCGAACTGGAAGACTGGCTGCAGGCGGAACGGGACCTGGTCTGGCTCCCGGCTTCCGAGTTGGCAGACGACGAGAAAGAGTTCACGGCCCGCATAGCCGTTCCCGGATTCGATGGAAAGGACATTCACGTGTCCGCGATGCCGGATGCACTCGTCATACAAGCCGATACCGCCCATACTCACGAAGGAAAAACCGGCAACGTTTGCTTCTGCGAGTTTTCGGGGAAACAGTTGTACCGGCGCCTCGATTTGCCCGCTTCCATCGATGTCGATAAGGTGAAGGCGTCCGTGAATAACGGCATCCTCGAAATAACCGCACCGAAGGCCGCAACCAGTCGAAAGGCGGCAGCCGCATAGGTCTTCAGGGTATCCAGGGAAGGCTGTCGCAGCAGGTCAACGAAAGGAGTTCGACATGCGGACCATTATGGACTTCACGGGCGACTGTAGTAACGGGGAACTTCGGGAAGCAGTTCTCCTGCGCCTGGAATCGGACCCGGAAATTGGGGCACGGGACATCGGCGTCCAAACCGATGACGGCGTGGCTATATTAACGGGCTTCGTGCACAGCTACGCCGAGAAGGCCGCGGCCGGGAAGGCGGCGAAATCCGTCTATGGCGTCAAGGCTCTCGCGAACGATATCGATGTCAAGCCGATGACGCCGACAGGATCGCAGTAAGCGGCTGTTTTCGACGGGCCGGCAGTTGCAGCGGCAGGTCGACGAAAGGAGTCTCGCTATGAAAACGATCATGGAAAAGGTGAGTGACAAGGAACTTCGGGAATCCGTTCTCCGGCACCTGGAATGGGACCCGGAAATCGGGTCGCAGGACATCAGCGTCAAAACCGACGAAGGCGTGGCTACATTGACGGGCTTCGTTCACAGCTACGCCGAGAAGGTCGCCGCCGAGAAAGCGGCGAAATCCGTCTATGGCGTCAAGATCGTCGCGAACGACATTGATGTCAAGCCGACGACGCGCACCGATCCCGAGATTGCACGCGACGCCGTGGAGGCGATGAGACTCGATATGAGAGTCCCGGACGACTGCATCAAAGCCGGCATACGCGAGGGCTGGGTAACGCTGGAAGGGACGGTCGAATGGAACTACCAGCGGGAAGCGGCTGACAGTTGTGTCAGAAAACTTTATGGCGTTCGCGGGGTCACCAACAAGATCGAAGTGAAGCCGAAGGTATCGGCCAATAAGGTATCGACCAATGAAGTCAGGGCGAAGATCGAAGAGGCTCTGCGGCGAAGCGCGGGTGTGGACGCGCGAAGAATCGCGGTTTCCGCCCAGGACGGGGTCGTGACTCTCCACGGAAACGTCCGTTCGTGGCTCGAAAAAGAAGAAGCGGCGCGAGCGGCGTGGGCGGCGCCCGGGGTTACCGTTGTGGTCGACCACACCGCGGTCGTTCCATAGCTGAGCGTTGCTCACGTGCTCAACATCGCTCAATATTGCGCACACGGCCTCGTGACCAGTATCCTTTCTCCAATTCCGATCGGGCAGTCCACGAAGAAAGTACTGGTGGCGGACGATCAGGCGGCGGGCCGCGAGTTGATCCGAACTATTCTGGAGCACTCCGGCCATGCAGTCTGGGAGGCGTGCGACGGGACCGAAGCGGTGCGCTTCGCGAGCGAGATCCTGCCCGATTTGATCCTGCTTGATTTGCACATGCCGATGCTGGACGGCTTCGAAGTTATCAAGGAACTGCGAAGCCGCCGAAAACTTGCCCGGACGCCTATTGTCGCGCTTACCGCCTCGGCCATGCGGGGTGACCGCGAACGCGCATTGTCCGCGGGATTCACCAGTTACATCTCCAAACCCATCAGCTTGCGTGCGTTGCGAACCGAGCTGGAGCGTTGGCTTGGATAGCAGACGTAATCTCAGCCTGCGCATCCTATAGAGCTTCCGACTGGAGCATGCAGCTGGCGATTACCGCCTGACCCAAGGCGAGTCCACCATCGTTTGGGGGCACCCGGTGATGGATGAAAACCTCGAAACCGCTTTCCCGCAGGCAGGTCACGGTGTGGCCCAGCAGACGGAGATTCTGAAACGTTCCGCCGCTGAGACAAACGCGGGTCAATCCGTGCGCAGCGCGGAGCCGATCGCAGGAGGCGACGATTACGCGCGCCATCGTGAGGTGGAATCGCGCGGAAATCTCGCCGGTCGAGATACCACTGACGACGTCGTGGACGATGGCCTCGATGGTGTGGCGCAGATCGATCTGAAACGGATCGCCGTCGTGGATTGCGAATGGGTACAAACCGGATGCGGGGGTATTCATACCTGCCGCGGCCATTTCGAGTTCCATCGCGGCCTGCCCCTCGTAGGTGGTGTCGTGCCGGATACCGAGAAGCGACGACACGGCGTCGAAGAGACGGCCGCACGAGGACGTCCCGATCGTTTGTATGCCGCGGGCGATCATCGTATCCACTACGCGAATCCGCTTGGGCGGGATGTCGCGAAAGATCGGCACCGGGAGAGATGACGCGCGTTCGCCGAACGCTTCCCGCAGATATGCCAGCGCGCTCCGCCAGGGCTGCCGCACGGCGCTGTCGCCGCCCGCCAAAGGTACGTACCTCAAGTGCCCGCAACGTTTGAATCCGAGGAAATCGCAGACGAGGAATTCCCCGCCCCAGATCATGCCGTCCGTTCCGTAGCCCGTACCATCGAGCGCCACGCCGATTACGCGGCCTTCGATTCCGTTGTCGGCCATGCAGCTTGCGATGTGCGCGTGGTGATGCTGAACGCCGATGGGAGGCAGGCCGGACTCGCGAAGCGCGAAACGCGTGCTCAGATAATTCGGGTGCAGGTCGTGGGCAACCGCTGCCGGCGAGACCCGGAAGAAGCGCTTGAGGTGTTGCAGGGTCTCGCGGAAAAAATCCATGGTTTCGACGTTTTCCAGATCCCCGATATGCTGGCTCAGGATGGCGTACCGGTCTTTGGTAAGGCAGAGTGTGTTCTTCAATTCGCCTCCGCAAGCCAGAACTTCCGCGAGCGGCATGGCCAGGGGGGTGGCCAGGGGGGTGGCCAATGAGATGGGATCCGGCGCGTAGCCGCGCGACCGCCGCACGGGATAATCGCGGCCTTCGAACGTCTGGAAGACCGAATCGTCCACGCGGGTTCGAATGCCCCGATTGTGCAGCAGGAAGTAGTCGGCAAGGGCATGAAGGCGTGGCCACGCGTCCTCATTGCGGCTTACGATGGGTTCTTCGCTCATGTTGCCGCTGGTCATGACAAGGGCCTCGAGAGATTCATCGAAGAGCAGACGGTGGAGCGGCGTATAGGGCAGCATGACCCCCAGGCGCGCGTTTCCGGGAGCGACGCCCGTGGCCACGGTGGAGCCGACGGCGATTCCCGATGGTTCGCGGCGCGGGAGGAGAACGATCGGCCGGCGGGTTCCCTGAAGCAGCGCGCGATCCGCATCGGTCGGAACGCAGATCCGTTCGGCAATTTCGGGCGTGCGGACCATGATCGCGAAGGCCTTTCCACTACGACGTTTTCGCTCGCGGAGAAGGCTGACGGCGCGCTCGTTGGTGGCGTCGCAGACAAGATGGAAGCCGCCGAGACCCTTGATCGCCAGTATCCGGCCCTCGCGAAGCAGATGGCGGGCGCGATCGAGAATAGCGGAAGACGCCGCGCGGAAGCCCGGCGGCAGGGCGGAAGCCCCGACCCCACTTCCCAATTCGTCGGCGGAGAGCAGGGCGAGCGACGGTCCGCAGTCCGGGCAGGCGTTGGGCTCGGCATGAAAGCGCCGGTTCAGCGGATCTTCATATTCTTCCCGGCAACGGGCACACATCGGGAACTCCGCCATCGTGGTGTTCGGGCGGTCGTAAGGCACGTCCCGGATGATGGTGTAACGCGGCCCGCAATTCGTGCAATTGGTGAAGGGATAACCAAAGCGGCGGTTGTCTTGCGATGTAAAGTCGCTCTCACACTCGGCGCAGGTCGCAACGTCCGGCGGTACGAGCCCGAAGTGGCCGGGCACATTGACGCTTTGGTCGATTGCAAAATCGGTATCGCCGCGGGGGGCCTGATCGGAAACCGCAAGATGGTCGATGCGGGCCAGGGGCGGGAGTTCCGTTCTCAGGATCGAGAGAAAGGTATCGAGACCGGTATCGCTGCCTTCGGCTTCGATTACGACCCCGTCCGATGAATTAAGTACCCGGCCATGGATGTCGCACCGCCGGGCAACCCGGTAAACGAACGGTCGAAAACCGACTCCCTGCACGACACCCCGGACCTCGATGCGCCTGCGAACGCCGCCGGTCGCCGGCGGTTCATCCATTGGTTATTTGGCCACCGGATTTTTCGGCCAACTTCATGCGCATTGCGTCCAGCCGCTCGGTAACCAGTTCCAGAAGCCGGTTCATTAACGCGTAACCTATGGCCGGGTCCTGGTTGCAGGCCTCGCGAAGCTGTTCTCCCGGGAAGGCGACGGTGCATACGCGCGAGAGCGCCCGGGCCTGGAAATGGGTTCGAGCGCCGGGCGTGAGGGCGGACCAACCCATCGCATCGCCGGCATGAAGTGTTTGAACCTCTACCGCCTGCTGGCCGGAGACTTCTTCGAGAGCCACCTCACCGGCGGCGATCAGGTGGAGAGACCGGGATCTGTCCCCGGCGTGAAAGATAATGTCACCGGCGGCGAACAGCTCGTTCTGGGCGAGGGGAATCAGCTTTCGCAGTTGCGCGGGATCGAGCTCGCTCAAAAGACGCGAGGCGCGGCAGGTCTCCAGATGGTGCTTCCGCTTTTCGTCTTCTTCCGCCCGGGCGAGTCGCTCATGATCGGCTTGTGCCTGGTTCGGTTTGACGCGTTCGATCGCGAAACCGGCATGAAACAGAACATCGTCGCCGATTTGCGCTTCCGGAACGAGGCTGAGATAAATCGCCCGGCGCTTGCCGTCGAATTCAACGAGGCCGATCCGGTTGCTCTCCTCGTTATATATCTCGATAATCCTGCCCGGTAACGGATTCATCCCGCCCCTCTACCGCTATGGTCGCACTTGCGTTTTCGTCCCAGCATTTCAATTGCGCGATTACGCTGTCAACCAGCAGAGGGAGCGCGTTCGCGACAGGCTGCGTCAATTCCGCACTCCACTCCGTCGATTCAGGCTGCACGCCGAATACCACCACTTCCCCGGGAGGCTCGCCGATGAGCTGGAGCGCAACCATAAGGTCGGCAAATCCGAGCTGATGCACGCTGGCCTTTCCGGGCAGACCCCGGAGCGCTTTGCCTTCGAAACGGAGAAGTGTTCCGGAAGGTTCACCAACATCGATGGCGTCGATCACCAAAAGACGCCGCACGCCGGAGATGTGGTGGAGCAGACCGAGCCCCTGCGTGCCGCCGTCGAGGAGAACGAGGTTGGGTGGGACACGCGGATCGCGCTCGAGCCGCTGTATGGCGTGAACGCCGACGCCGTCGTCCGCGTGAACCAGATTGCCGAGTCCGAGTACCAGCGTTTCCGTCATGGAAGGTTCTCAAGTTCCGCCGCCGCCTGCCGCGCGAACCGCAGCGTATTCGCGCTGAGGTCCGCGCCGCCAGGGTTTGCGGACAAAGAGAAATCGCGCGCGGGAATGCGGCAGAGAAGTGCCTCGCCGGCGAAGCCGAAAAGGCCGCGGGAGAGGGCGACGATCTCCGCCGGAGTCGCGAAGTGTGTCAGCGGAGAGCGCGGCAGGGAGGCGCCGCGGCCAAAACCAGGGCCGAGATGCTCAATCGTCACCCGTGCGGCGCCCGCATCCGCATCGAGAAACACCACACGGTCGAACCGGGCGGCCTCTTCGGCAAGCTCGGGCGTCAGTTGCCGCACCGAGCGCAATACACGATTGGGCGCCTGCGCGAGATGACGCAGGGCTTCAGACGCCGCTCCATCGTCGCGGCGCAGGGGATTTCCGCAGGCTATGAGTAACGTCCGCATCGGCAGATTTGCATCACGAAGCCCGCGCGATTCGGCCCAGCGGGATTCCATCCGCCGCGATCCATTCGACGACGAGCGGCATCTGGCCGAGCGCGTGCGTCGAGCAGGAAAGACAGGGATCGAAGCAGCGGATGGCGGCTTCGATCCGGTTCAGAATGCCATCGTCCGGCTGAGTTCCGGGAGCAATGCTCCCGATAAAATGACGCGCCGTCTGCTCGACCGTCATATTCATGGCCTGATTGTTCTGGCCGGTGGCGATGAGGAGATCGGCTTTGGTCATAAGGCCGTTGGCGTCCACCCAGTAATGATGGAAAAGCGTGCCGCGCGGCGCTTCACAGGAGCCGATTCCTTCCCTTCGGTTCAGCGACGCGCGGGCCTGGATCGAGTCCTCGAACAGTTCCCGATTATGCATCAATTCTTCGATCCGTTCGATCATGTGCAGCATTTCGATGAGCCGGGCGAGGTGATAGTGGAACGATTCGCATACGGCGGCCGTGCCCTCTGACGCCCCGCGCTGCTTGAACTCGCGCAACTCGCGATCGGCGCGTTCGGTGCCGGCGAATCGGGCGACATTGAGGCGCGCGAGCGGACCGACGCGGTAGTGTCCTTTTGGGTATCCGAGCGGCCGGTAGAAAGGGAATTTGACAAACGAATAATCCTCGCTGGCTTCGCCCAGGTAAGTGGAGAAATCACGGGGGTCGAGGCCGTCGGCGACGGAGTTACCTTTATCGTCGATGATGCGGAGGGTCCCGTCGTAATACTCGAGTCCACCCTCGCGACTCACGGTGGCGAGGAAGAGCGACGGGAAGTTGCCCATATGCGCGATTTCAGCGGCAAAGCCGTCGAGCAGGGGCTTGAGACGGCTGAGCGCCAGTTCCACCGAACTGAGGGCTTCGGGAATCCACGACAGAATTTCATCCCGCTGCTCCGTGGTGAAGCGCCGGTGAACGCCGCCGGGGCCGCTGCATGCCGGATGCACGCTCTTTCCGCCCACCAGCTCGATGATGCGCTGCCCGAACTGCCGCAGCCGGATGCCGCGGCGCAGGAAATCGGGGTCGCGCTCGAGCAGACCGAAGATGTTGCGTTTCTCCGGAGGCGCGTCCATGCCCAGCAGCAGGTCGGGCGCGGAAAGGTGAAAAAAGCTGAGCGCGTGCGACTGCAGAATCTGGGCGCAGTTGACGAGGCGGCGCTGTTTTTCCGCGGCCGGAGGGATTTCGACGCCGAGCAGCATGTCGCCTGCCTTTGAGCTGGCGAGGATGTGGCTCACCGGGCAGATGCCGCAAACACGCGACATGATGCCGGGCATTTCCGCGAACGGACGGCCTTCGACCAGCTTTTCGAAGCCGCGGAACTCAGTGATATGGAACCGCGCCGATTCCACGCCGCCCGCGTCGTCGAGCTGGATTGAAATTTTCGCGTGACCTTCGATACGGGTTACCGGCTCGATCATGAGGCGCTTGCTCATGTCCCGAATTTCCTTCCTTCGACTGCCGGCGTTCGGCCCGCCAGAAGATCGGCGACGAAAGCGAAGATTGCGTCCGCGGACGGCGGGCACCCGGGGAGGAAATGATCCACGGGCACGACATCGTGGATGCGCAGCACGCGGGGGAGCAGGCGCGGAACGATGTCATCGCCATCGTTGTCGTTGTTCAAGCCGGGCACTCCGTTGACGATGTCGCATTCCCGGTACGCGCGGTTGAGCACGTCGTCCACGGAAAAAAGATTGCGCAGGGCAGTGACGTTGCCGGTGACGGCGCAGTCGCCGAACGCGATCAGTATCCGGGTGCGCTGCCGGATCACACGGATGTCGCGGAGATGGTCTTCGTTGGCCACGGCCCCCTCCACCAGAGCGATATCGATGTGTTCCGGAAACGCCTTGATGTCCATAACGGGCGAGTAGCAAAGGTCGGCCAGGGCGGCCAGATCGATCAGGCGCTCGTCCAGATCGAGAAAGGACATGTGGCAGCCGGAGCATCCGCCCAGCCAGGCGGTGGCGAGGCGCGGTCGAGGGTGGTTCAGGCGATCCAGAGCTTTTCCTTTCTGGCAGTGACGATATATTTCAGGAAGCTGCGATCCTTGCGCATCTCGGCTACTGTTTTGCCTTTCAGGAACAGAGCGCCCGTGGGACAGACCTGCACGCATTTGCCGCAGCCGGTGCAGGTGTCGGACTCGCCCCAGGGCTCGCCCAGGTCGGTGATAACGGTGGAATTGCGGCCCCGGCCCCGCACATCCCACGTGTGCGCGCCTTCCACTTCGTCGCAGACACGGACGCAGCGCGTGCACAGAATGCAGCGGTTATGGTCCACGCCGAAACGCTCGTGGCTGATGTCCACCGCCAGGCTGGGATATTGCGGCGCGAGGCGGATGTGATCGACGCCGAGTTGCGCCGCCAAGTCCTGCAGTTCACAAGCGCCGTTCATCACGCATACGGCGCAGACATGGTTCCGCTCGGCGAAGAGCAGCTCGATAATGAGCTTGCGCTGCGCGCGGAGTGCCGGGGTATCGGTGCGGACCACCATTCCTTCTTCCGCTTTGGTGATGCAGGAAGCCCGGAGCCTCGGTTGGCCTTCGATCTCGACGAGGCAAAGGCGGCACGCGCCCGGATCGGAGAGTTCGCCGATATGACAGAGCCGCGGAATGTGAATGCCGCCATCCCATGCCGCGGAGAAAATCGACTCGCCTTCGAGCGCCGTGATCATCCTGCCATCGACTTCGAGTGTTCTGACGCTCATGCGGTGACCTCGGAAAGAACAGACATATGGCAGTGCCCGGCCGGGCATCGATGTTCGCGCACATGCGCTTCGTACTCGGGGCGGAAGTGCCTCAAAGTGCTGAGCACGGGGTTGGGCGCGGCGATGCCCAGGCCGCAAAGGCTCGCCGCGCGCAGAAGGCCGGAGAGTTCTTCCAGCATCCCGAAGTCGGCGTTCACTCCCTCGCCGCGGGTAATGCGAGCCAGGATGTCATGCATCTGCACAGTGCCCGCCCGGCACGGGATGCACTTGCCGCAGGACTCGTCGCGGCAGAATTCCATGAAAAAACGCGCGATATCCACCATGCAGGACGACGTATCCATGACGATCAGGCCGCCGGAGCCCATGATCGCCCCGATGCTTTGGAGCGAGTCGTAATCCATCGGGAGATCGAGATGAGTGGCCGGAATGCAGCCGCCGGCGGGACCGCCGGTTTGCGCCGCTTTGAATTCGTAACCGGCGGGAACGCCGCCGCCGAGATCGTGGATTATAGTCGCCAAAGGCGTTCCGATGGGCACTTCTACGAGCCCCGCGCGGGCTATCCTGCCGGCGAGCGCGAAGACTTTGGTGCCGGGGCTGGTGGGCGAGCCGATGGACGCGAACCAATCGCCGCCCTTTTCGACGATAGTGCGAATGTTGGCAAAGGTCTCGACGTTGTTGATCAGCGTGGGCTGAGTCCACAGCCCGCGTTCCGGCGGGTAAGGAGGGCGCGCGACGGGCTGTCCGCGTTTGCCTTCGATCGAGGCGAGAAGAGCGGTTTCCTCCCCGCAAACGTATGCTCCCGCGCCGATCCGCAGATCTATGCGGAAGTTAAAACTGCTTTCGAAAATGCGATCGCCCAGCAGTTCCTGGCGCCGCGCCTGCTCGAGGGCGGTCCTGAGACGCGCCACGGCAAGCGGAGACTCACCGCGCACGTACACGTATCCCTGACTCGCGCCGACGGCGCGTCCGGCAATAGCCATGCCCTCGAGAACGCGGTGCGGGTCGCCTTCGAGAACCGCCCGGTTCATGAATGCGCCGGGGTCGCCTTCGTCGGCGTTGCACACAACGTACTTCACCTTCGAGGGCTGGCGGGCCACGAGTTCCCACTTCAGGCCCGTGGAATAGCCTGCCCCGCCGCGGCCGCGCAGCCCGCTCCGGCGCACCTCGGCGATGATCTGCTCGGGAGTCATTTCCGTGACGGCGCGGAGGAGGGATCGGTATCCACCGGTTCCGATGTAATCGGCGATGCGCTCGGGGTCGGTTTGGCCGGAGTTCGCGAGGATGATGCGCCGCTGGCCCGCGAAGAACGGGTGGCCAGGCCCGATCGTTGGGACCCGGTTCCCATCCACGATCGCGGACACGTCGGCGGAGGTTACGTTGGTGTAGATCGCGTCGCCGGCGGAACTGCGTACAAGCGGGCCTTCGGAACAAAGTCCCAGGCACCCGGTACCGCACACTTCGATTTGCGCCGTGCGTCCCCGCTGCGCCACTTCGCCTTCGAGGGCATCGCGAACGGCGCCGGCTCCGCCCGCAAGGCAACCAGCCACCGTGCAGCAGAGGATGCGGTCTTTCAACAGCGCAACGCGCTGCCGCTCAGCCTGCTGAACCTGGAGGAGCGTTTCGCGATTCATACTTGTCCCGCAGACGACTTTCGAGTTGCGCGGAGGTGGTGCGCGTGAGCGCCATGCCGTCGCAGACCACGAGGGGCGCCAGTCCGCACGCCCCGGCGCAGCGATCCACTTCGAGAGTCCAGCCGCTCTCCCTGACGATATTCGCGAGGCCCGCCGCGCCCTCCACGTAGCATGCGGTTCCGAGACAGACACAAGCCGTATGCTCTGCCGGCGGCGCGAAACGGAAGAGATGATAGAAGGTCGCCACTCCGAGCACCTTACTTGGCGGAAGCCGCAGTTTGCGGGCGATTTCACGCAGCAGCGAAAGCGATAAGTACCCATGCAACTGCTGCGCCGCGTGCAGAATCTCAATCAGTGCGTCCCCGGCATAGTGGTGGCGCATCATCGCGTTTTCGAGCAGCTTCTCGCGCTCCCCGGCGGGTTCGGTCATCGGTGAATCCGCTTGTGATGCGCGGCCTCAATGGCTTCGCGGTCGTCCTCCTCCAGTTCGTCCACCGGGATGATCTTGTATCCGGTGAAGATGCTGTCGAACAGGCCGCGCTTCTCCGCCCTGGAGACGATCAGGCAGAGATGAACGTGCAGAATACCGAACGCAATGAACACGAACATCAGGCAGAAGTGAATCAGCCGGATGTTCTGTATGTTCACCAGACGTGGGATCCAGCCCACGAGAGGAGTCAGAATCGCACTGTGCCGCAGCACGTTGAACATCACCAGCCCGCTGAGGATTTCAACCAGCACCAGCGCGTAGATCGCAATGTAGGACATAGCGGCCATGGCGTTGTGCCCTACTTTGGAAACGGGGGTAGGGCGGATGAAGCCGTAGAACTTGATCACCTCGATCATTTCCTTCCACTGCGCCTTATGCAGCGGAACCATCGCTTGCCATCTCACCCAGCGGTCGCCGGCGAAAAAGAGATACAAGCGGATGAGGAATAACGCGATGAAGGCCATTCCAAAGGATTCGTGGACGAACCGGAACCAACCCATCAGGAACTTTGTGTTCGTCTGTCCCACGATGAACGGGTTGTGGATGTAATACCCGGTAAACGAGAGCGCTCCGATGCAGATCACCAGGCCCCAATGAACGAGGCGTAAAGGATATTGCCAAACGTACACGGCTATGGCGGTGCCGACCCGCATGCGCGGATGCCGGTCGATGGTTTGCGCGGTGGGCATTGCCTCTCCTTTCTTTATTCGATGCAGCTCAGGCGACGCGCGGAATCGTGTACTCGCGCCCCTGGGCGTCGATGACATGCACCGCGCAGGCGATGCAGGGATCGAACGAATGAATGGTGCGCAGGATTTCGAGCGGCCGGTTGGGATCGGCGACCGGCGTGTTCAGCAGCGCCGCTTCGTATGGCCCGCGTTGTCCCTGCGCATCGCGCGGTCCCGCGTTCCACGTTGTAGGAACCACCGCCTGGTAGTTCTTGATAGCTTTACCGTCGATCTCGATCCAGTGGCCAAGCGAGCCGCGCGGCGCTTCGTGCCACCCGTGGCCGCTGGCGGATTTCGGCCAGGAACCAGGATCCCAGCGGACGGGATTGAAGATGGTCGTGTTGCCATGGGCCAGATTGTCGTCCAGCTTATCGACCCAGCCTTCGAGCTGGTTGACCATAATCTGCGCTTCGAGCGCACGGGCGGCGAGGCGGCCCAGTGTGGAAAACAAAACGGCGGGTGGCGCGTTCAGAGCTTTAAGCGCACTGTTGACGGAGTCGACGATCTCCTTCTTTCCCGACGCATAGCCGACGACCATGCGGGCCAGCGGACCCACTTCCATAGGCGTGCCGTCGTAGCGGGGCGTCTTAAGCCAGGAGTATTTGGCATTGACGTCCAGCTGATCGTAAGGAGGCTTCGGCCCGGTGTATTTCGGGATGGTTTGGCCCTCCGAGGGGTGTATCCCGCCTGTATCGCCGCCGGAATACTCATACCAGGAATGAGCCAC
>Ga0181521_10004892_pt1 | contig 15122 bp, 15 predicted proteins | sample PEATcosm2014_Bin_32_FD_119764 | JGI IMG/M metagenome (GOLD analysis project Ga0181521, IMG submission 119764) | Peatland microbial communities from MTU Mesocosm Facility, Houghton, MI, USA - PEATcosm2014_Bin02_60_metaG | ecosystem: Environmental > Terrestrial > Soil > Wetlands > Peat | place...
TCAGCCCCGTTACCGGGACTCACCGCCCGCCAGCTATCGAATCTAACCATCAACTATTCGAGTGGGTCCTTCCCCCACTGGTAATCAGCCCCTTTGGGGCACACGCGAAAGCGCCTGCCCCACGTCCCATGGCCGCCAGGTTGTGATAACTTTTAGCCGTGCACATCTTATTGGTGGATGACGACACCGAGCTCTGCTCCCTGTTGAGCGAATTCCTGCGGCGCGAAGGCTACGAGGTGGAATTCGAGCACGAAGGCCATCGCGGGCTGGAAAGAGCCTCCAAGCCGGGAATCGACCTGGTGGTGCTCGACGTCATGCTGCCTGGATTGGACGGTTTCGAGATCCTGCGGCGGCTGCGCGAGCACAGCAAAGTCCCCGTCATCATGCTCACGGCGCGCGGCGAAGACGTGGACCGCATCGTGGGCCTCGAGTTGGGCGCCGACGATTATCTGCCCAAGCCATTCAATCCGCGCGAGCTGGCGGCGCGCATCCGCGCCATCCTGCGGCGCTACGAGGCGCGCCCGGCGGGAGCCGTGCACCGCCTGGAAGTGAATGGCATCGTGCTCGACCCGGGCACGCGCGAAGTTTTCGTGGGCTCGACCCCGGTCGAGCTCACCACTTTCGAATTCGATATTCTCGAGATGCTGATGCGCGGCGCCGGGCGGGTGCTCTCGCGCGACGCCCTGATGGAAAATTTTTATAACCGCAAGGCCACGCCCTTCGACCGCTCCATCGATATGCACATCAGCCACCTGCGCAAGAAGCTGAATCGCGGCGATTCGCTCATCAAGACCATTCGCGGGGTGGGCTATCAGTTCAGCCGGACGCCGGAGGACGCCGCCGCCGAATGAATTCCCTGTTTGCCAAAATCCTGCTGTGGTTCTGGTGCACGCTGGCCATTACCGTGGTGGGATCGGCGTTCATCTCGGCGTTGAGCGTCAACCGCAACGCTTCGGCCACGGAAGCTCCCGCCAGCCGCCTGGTGACGTTTCAACTCGAGGAAGCGCGCGCGGCCTACGAAACCGGCGGCCGGCCGGGCTTGCAGGCGTTTCTCGATACGCTGCAAAAAGTTTACGACGCCAGGGGAATCCTCACCGACGAAAACGGCCGCGACCTGCTCACCGGCCAGGACCGCAAGGACCTGATGCGCCGCGCGCGCACCCCGCTGCCGTTCATCCGCGTCAGCAACAACCTGGTGGCGCGCCACGCCGAAGACGGCCGCTATTGGTTTTTCTTCATCGTGCCGCGGCCGAGCGTGTTCCCGTGGTTTCTCACGCCCGACCACCTCTTCGTGCTGGGCGCGGAAATTCTGCTGTGCTATTGGCTGGCGCTGCATCTCACCAGCCCGGTGCGCGCGCTGCAAAAAGCCGTCGAGCGCTTTGGGCGCGGCGACCTGACGGCGCGCGTGAACTCCGCGCGGCGCGACGAGCTGGGGCAGTTGGCCCGCACCTTCGACCGCATGGCCGCGCGCATCGAGACGCTGCTGGCGGCGGAGCGCCGTCTGCTGCTGGATATTTCGCACGAATTGCGCTCGCCCCTGGCGCGGCTGGGCGTCGCCGTGGAACTGGCGCGCTCCGGCGAAGGACTGGATACCAATCTGAACCGCATCCAGAAAGAATCCGACCGCCTCAACGCCCTGGTGGGACAACTGCTGCAAGTGACGCGCGCCGAAGGCGACCCCGCCAGCCTGCGGCGCGACCCCGTGCGCCTGGACGAACTGGTCGAGCAGATCGTCAACGATACCTTAATTGAAGCCCAGGCGCGCGGCTGCGCGCTGCGCTATGCCAGGCGCCAGCCGGTGACGGCCCCGGGCGATCCGGAATTGTTGCGGCGCGCCATCGAAAATGTGGTGCGCAACGCCATCCGCTACTCTCCTCCGGAATCGGCTGTGGAGATTTCCGTCGCGCTGGACAATGCGGAGGCCTGCATCGACATTCGCGACCGGGGGCCGGGCGTGCCGGACGAATCCCTGCCGCGCCTCTTCGACGCGTTCTACCGCGTGGAAAGCGACCGCGACCGCGCCAGCGGCGGAATCGGCCTGGGCCTTTCCATCGCCCGCCGCGCCATCGAGCTGCACAAAGGAACCGTTCGCGCGCGCAATGCAAACCCCGGTCTCGAAGTGGAGTTGCGGTTGCCGGCAATGGTTGCGGAAGCCCACCCGGCTCAGCCGTCGTTTATGCCAACATAGAGGGATGTCTTGCAATTCGCGGAAACCGGCCGCACCGGCGTTCCGTCTCACCAGCATGTTTAGCCGGACCTCGAAGTTCGCGGTTACCGCCGCTATTTTCTTCACTTTTTTCAGCGCCATTCCGATTCATGCCCAAAGAGCTACCCGAAGATCGGCCCAGCCGGTACGATCGCCGAAACCCGTACCGCAGTTCGTTCCGAATAGCTATACCCTGATCCTCGAAGACGCTCCGGTGGCCACGCGATTTGCCACGCGCGACGATTTGCAGGGCGCCGCCGCCGTCTCTTACCGGCAACAGATCGAGAGCAAGCAGGCGGCCCTGATCGGCGAATTGCAGAACCGCAACATCACGGTCAGGGGGTCGGTCTCGACGCTTCTGAACGCCATATTCGTGACTGCGCCCGCCAGCCGCGTGGCGGAAATGGCCAGCCTGCCGGGCGTGATCGCCGTCAAACCCGTGCGCCGCTATAAGCTCGTGCTCAACCGCGCGGTGACCAACATCAATGCGCCAACGGCATGGACCGCGCTGGGCGGGCAGGGAAACGCCGGAGCGGGGATTAAGATCGGCTTGATCGATACCGGCATCGACGCCACGCACCCCGCATTGCAGGATCCCTCCCTCAAGATGCCGGCGGGATTCCCTATCTGCACCGCGGGACATCCCGAAGACTGCAACTATGCCACCAACAAAGTGATTGTGGAGCGCAGTTATATCCGCCAGCTTGCGCTGGAAGGAACCACTCCCAGCGACCAGGCGGAGTACTCGCAGCCGGACGATTATTCGCCGCGCGACCACGTGGGGCACGGAACCGCTACAGCCTCCTGCGCCGCCGGATTCGCCGGCGCCGGACCGGCCTCGAGTGACACCGGAGGAACGGTTTCCTTCACTGGCGTTGCCCCCAAAGCTTACCTGGGAAATTACAAAATTGAAGGTTCGCCGGCCATCAACGACTATGGTACTCCCGACGACATCCTGATCCAGGCCGTGGAGGACGCGGTCAACGACGGCATGGACGTGGTCAGCATCTCCCTGGCAGCCATCGCGCTTTCCAATGCGGCCAATGACCCGTTGGCGCAGGCCGTGGAGAACGCGGCGCAGAAAGTGGTGGTGGTGGTCGCGGCCGGAAACGACGGAGGCGATACTTACCCGACCTATCCCTACTTCGGCTCGATCGCTTCGCCGGGCACCTCTCCATCGGCAATTACAGTGGGCGCAACGCTGAATTCGCACGTCTTTAACGCGACCGTGCGCGCTACCGCGTCTAATGCGCCGTCGAGCCTGTCGAACATGGCCGCGGCGCAGGGCGATTCGACGCAGATCGAAGCGTGGAGCTACTCGGTGATTCAAGGGGCGGTAAGCGCTCCATTGGTGGATGTGACCACCCTGGGAGACAACGGTCTCGCGTGCAGCGCGCTTCCGGCCGGATCGCTGCTCAACGACTTTGCGTTGATCGAACGCGGCACCTGCACCTTCGACGAAAAGTCCATCAACGCGCAGACGGCGGGCGCCATCGGCGTGATCTTCTATATGGCGGATTCGTCCGCGATCATCTCACCCGGCGACATCGGAAGCGACTTCGTCGGGCCGACGATCATGATTTCCAATGCCGACGGCAGCAATCTCAAGAGTTATATCGACGCCAACCCCGGCCAGCAAGCGACCATCGACATGGTGGGCGCGGAGCAGGACATCGGCTCCTACAGCTCGGAAAACGACATCCTTCCCGCCCTGGCGCTAAATCAACTGGCGAGTTATTCGTCGCTGGGACCGGTTCCGGATGGAACGCTCAAGCCGGATCTGGTGACCATCGCCGGCGCCGATCCGGAATACCCCACTCCCAGCGGCATGTACCTGGCGACCCAGAACCTGGACCCCACCCCGGATAGCTCCGGATCCACGATCTACAGCTCCACGCGCTATATGGCCGCGGATGGAACCAGTTTCGCCACCCCCATCACGGCGGGCGCGGCGGCGCTGATGAAGCAGGCCCATCCCTCTTACACGCCGGCGCAGATCAAGTCCCTGCTGGTGAATTCGGCCTCGCAGAATGTCACCGCGGACGATACGGATTCCTTCGCCACCGATCCGGAGTCGATGGGCGGCGGAGGGCTGGATGCGGGTGCGGCCTCCAGCGCCACCGTGACGGCTACGCCTTCGACCGTTTCCTTCGGACTGTATAACGGCTCCTCGCTGCCCGGCTCGCAGACCGTTACCCTGACCAACCACGGCGCCAGCGCGGTAACCCTGGCGGCCAGCGTAGTAAACTCGCCGAACTCCACCGCATCCAGCCCCAGCGTCAGCCTTTCGTCCAGCAGCATTCCGATTCCCGCCGGAGGATCGGCTACCTTGACCGTCAGCATGACCGGCAGCAAGCCCACGGCTTCCGGCGGCAAGTACACGGGCCTGATTACGCTCTCCGGCAACGGGGCTACCGTGCGCGTGCCGTACCTGTTTTTGGCCGGGAGCAGCGTGGCTTATAACGTAAATCCCATTTCCGAAGCCACTTACGGCTACCCCGGGCAGGATGGCGGACAATTCATCGTCCAGGTGGTGGATACCAATGGCGTGCCGGTGGTGGGCGCCAAAGTGCAATTTACCAGCACTACGCGCAGCGCGATCACCATGCAGAGCTACGGGAACGGGGAGCCGGCCTGCGTGCCGGCGAGTTCCACCACGACCGTGACCTGCCCCACCGACCAGTTCGGCTTTGCGTACGTCGACACCATCATGGGGTCGCAAACCAACACCGACGATACCGTGAACGGCTCGGTCCAAGGTTTGACGTTCACGCTGGATGCCTACACGCTCGATCCCACCACGCTGCCCGCGATTACGGCAGCCGGGGTGACCAACGGCGCTACGTATAAGACCACGCCCATCGCGCCGGGCTCCTACGTGCAGATTACCGGGCAGAACCTGCTGGACGAGAATAACCTCAGCGGCTACTCGTATTACAACAATTTGGACTACGATCTGGCTACCGGCCCGGGCCTGCCGCTGGCGCTGGATTACACCAGTGTCACGTTCGATGTGCCTTCCGCCGGGCTGAGCCTGCCCGGCTATGTTTCGTTCGTCAGCCCCACCCAGGTGAACGCTTGGATTCCCTGGGAGTTGCAGGGGCAGAGCTCGGTGCAGATGAAAGTAACGGTGGACGAGAGTTACTACGGGAACGTGGTGACCATCCCGCTGGCCGGCTATGCGCCTTCGTTCTTCGTCTATGGCTTGCCGTCCTCCGCCATCGCGGACGCGCTGGATTTGAATTATCACTTGATTTCCACCAGCAATCCGGCGGTTCCCGGGCAGATCATCCAGCTTTACTGCAATGGGCTCGGGCCGGTGAACAGCCCGCCTCTGGATGGCGCCGCGGTCTCGGGGATTAATTCGACGACCACCACCACGCCGGTGGTGACGATCGGCGGCCAGCAGGCGGCGGTTCAGTTCAGCGGCTTGGCGCCGGGTTTTGTAGGCCTGTACCAGGTCAATGTGACCGTCCCCGCCGGACTCAGCGCGGGCAATCAGCCGATTACGATTGCCATCGGCGGAACGACCTCGCCCACCTCGGTAAATGGCGCCGCCGTCAACATCCCGGTTAAATAGCGATATACTCGTCATTCCCGATATGGCGAACCCGAAATACGCGGTCTCCGACAAGGCGATGCCCGTCGCCGAAATGGTGGGCACACTGAGTGACGGCACCAAAATCAAGCGGCGCGCGCCGCGCATGCGCGCGTGCAACGAAAAAGACGCCAAGGGCAAACTCTGCGCCGGCCACCTGAAGCGCTGGTATTTCTTCGGCGACGAAGTCAAGCGGAAGTACGGCGCCGATGCCGAAGTCTACCGCTGCGAACACTGCAAAACCCTGTACCTGCCCAACCCCGAAGAACAGCCGCGCACGGGTACGCTGAGCTATTAGGCCGTGGGGCGGGATGGCATCCTGCGCGCCGGTTGGCAACCGGCGCCGGGCGGGTTGTCAACCCGCCGCAGGTTAACAACCTGCCCCACACCTCTCAGTGGTTCGTCATCAGCCTCCACTGGCTGCCATCCAGCTTGGGCGGCGTGTCCGTAGTGGTTCCCACAATCGAGCCATCCGGCCGCGTCCAATAGTAGTTGTAATCGTTGCTCACCGTGCGGCTGCCCCAGATCGGGTCTTCCGTGACGGTGACCCCCCGCCGTACCTCGGTGTCGTTTTCAAACACCTTGTCCATGGTCTTATTGCGCGCTTCCCAGCCCGCCATCACGTCGAAGCCCTTGTCCTTGGAAACCACGCTGGCCCGTTCCTGGGCGGCCTGGTTGGCCCACTGCTGTTTCAGGTTGGCCATCATGGCGTTCTGCATGCGCGTCACGCTGGCCGTCAGCGCACTCACCTCTTTGTGGCTGCGCTCCTCCCACTGCGCGTCCATTTTGAAACTGGCGGTCATGATGTGGAGGATGTACATGGCATACGCCGCGTCCGCCGCGCTTTGCACGGTAAACCCGCTCAGGTGCAGCACGGCCCAGGTCTGCGCGCCGGGGCCTCCGCGCGGCCTCGCCAGAATGGTGGTAGCGGTCACATAGCCCAACTCCGCGCCGCAGCGGAAATACGCGTCCCCCACCGAAGCGCGCGCATCCACACCGGACTGCATGGCGTATGCCCCCACCTCGCGGTTCATGCTGGCCGTCTCCGCCTGCATCTCGCCGCCGCCGGTGTACTGCGCCTGGCGGCAGAGTTTCAGGGCGGTGTAATCGCGGGAATATTCCGCCCCGCTGCGAAAGCGCTGGAGCAGAATCGGGCCGCCCCATGCCGCCCGGATGGTCTGCCCCTCGCGCAGCCCCATCCGCATCATCATTTGATCCGGGACCTGCCGCGGCACAATGTCCGGATCGTCGATCAGGATCTGGATTCGTCCTCCCGGCGCCGACGCGCGCACCACCTGGCGAATGTCCACCGCCGCGCGCCGGCTCGCTCCGCCGCTAACCTGCCAGCCCTTGGGAACGCTTAACGTGAACGCCCCTTCCTGGGGATCGCGCCATGTCGTGAACAGGACAACCGGCAGCGCCGGCTTGCCCGCTGTCTGCGCCGGCAAGGCAGCGCCGCCGGCCAGAACCAGGAGAACACATCCGATGAATCGCATAACATGTCCTATGCGGCTGAGTATACTCAAAAGGCCTCCGCCGAGTGAATCCCCTCCGAGTGCAGCACCACCGCCATTTTTTTCAGCGCGGTTTTATGGATCTGCGAAATGCGGCTCTCGTTCACGCCCAGCACTTCGCCGATCTCGCGCATCGTCAGGTTGTCCGTGTAGTACAGGAACACCACTTTCTGGTAGCGCTCCGGCAGGCATCCGATGGCCCGCGCCAGGGTGGTTTGCAACTGCCTGGTTTGCACCATCCGGTCGGGCCGCAAGTCCGGGCCCGCCGCGTATTCCGGCGCGTGCTCGCGCTCCTGGTCGGGACGCGGCGTCGCCGACACCACCCCCACCGTCCGCATTTCCATTTGCACCCTCCGCCAGCGTGTCAGGCTGATCCCCATTTCCTCGGCGACCTCCAGGTCCGTGGGCTGGCGCTCGAGACGCGCCGAAAGATCCTGGACCGCCGATTCCACCTGCTTCTGCCGCTTCCGCATGTCGCGCGACGCCCAGTCCAACTGCCGCAGGCTGTCCAGAATCGAGCCCTTGATGCGGTGTTTCGCGTAGCTCTGAAAAGCTACGTTCTTGCCGCCGTCGTACTTCTCCACCGCATCGATCAGACCCAGCACGCCGGCGTGGATGAGATCGTCCAGATCCACGTGAACCGGCAGATTCTCGTGTACCCGGATGGCAATCGCCTTCACCAGCGGCAGGTGATCGAGCACAATCCGGTCTCTCGCCACCAGGGAAATCTTTTGCCGCCGCCGTTTCGACACACCTGTCACCCGCATCGCTTTCACCTCTTTTTTGTTTTTTCTTGAGACCCGGATCAGTGCGTCCGGCAGCGATAGGAGTGCAACCTTAGTGCCACGGAGATTAAGGTATAAATACCTTATTTTCAGTAAAATATACGCGCGCAAACGTTCCGCAATGGAACGTGTTTCAGATCGAAACGAAAGCGCGTTTCAAGGTAGGACAGGCGCTTTGGCCTGTCAAATCGGGCAAGCCGGACAAGGCGAAGTTTGCCCTACCAGCCCGCGCGATACGCGATGTAGGTTTTCACCGCCAGAGCCGCCAGCAGCACCCACACGGCGTTGCGCAGCAGTCCGCCGTCCAGCGTAGTGGCCGCCAGAATGCCCAGTGCCGCGTAGGAGCCCATGGCCGTGGCAAGCCGTTTGCTCATCATGAAAACTATTGGCGCGGCATGTTGTAGGCGAAATTCAGCCGCAACACCACGCGCCCTCCTTTGAATTCGCTGGGCAGAGGAGGGAACGGGTTGGAGGCGCTGATCCCCGCCACCGCCGCCCGGTCCAGCGCGTCCGCGCCGGATTGCTGTTCGTACACCAGCTTTCCCACGTCTCCGCCTTTGTTGATTGAAAACTGGATGACCACTTTTCCGCGGCGCCCCAGCCGCACGCTCTCCGGCATCACCGCCTGCCAGTTGCGCCGGATGGTCAACAAAATCGTGCGCAGATATGGGGTGAAGTCCACTCCCATGGGATCGCTCAGAAGTTGCACGTTGCTGGCCGGCACGGCGTTGGCCGGATTCTGGATCATGCCTCCGTATCCCGAACCCGAGGCCGCCGTATCGCCCACGGTCAGCCCCGTTCCCGGCACGCTGCCGCGCACCACGTCGTGGATGGCATCGGTCACCGAAGTGCTTGGCGCGGGCCCCTTCAGCGTACCGCCGGGGATAGCCGGCCCCACATTTTCCAGCGGCAGCCTGGGTTTTTCCACCGGCTGAATGGCCGGCGGCGCCGTCAAACTCTGCGCGATTTGCGGGATTTTCGGCGCTTCCTTAGGCGCCATATCCAGTTTGGGCGGTTCCGGAAGCGCGGCCGCGATAGACGGCTTGGGCGCCGGCGGCGCCGGAATCACGGCCGGTTTGGGAGTGACCGGCGCCGGCGGCGGGCTGGGCGGCATCTGAATGACGTGCCGCGGCGCCTCTTCGCGCGCGTCGAACTCTTTGGTGATCTTGCCTTTATTGGGCGCTTTCTGGGTGAGCACGGTGGGCGGCTCGATCAGCGGCGTCACGATCGGAGCCGGTTCCTGGGGATGGTTCCGGGACTCCAGAAAATCCGCCGGGAGTACCGCAATTAGCGTAATTACACCCACATGCAACAGGACCGTGGCGATGGCTGCCTTGCGGCGCCGGCTGCTGCCGCCGGGATCGCCCCAGTCCGTCAACAGGTGCAGTTCGGCATCGGCGGGTGGTTGAACTACGGTTTCCATCCAGCTAACAGGGTTTGCGAGACCAATTGCGAGTGCTCCTTTATTTTATCAACAATGGCCAAGGCAACCCCTAGGGTGAGACGCGCCGCCGGTCCCGAGCATTTCGGCGAATTGCGCGTCTCGACCGCGTCCAAAAACGCGTCCAGTTGCAACTTCAAGGGCTCGGCCCTGGCGATGGCCGCCTGTTCGAACCCGATCTGCCGGTCTTCTCCCACCGAAAAAATCGCCAGGTCCTGGCGCGTGTAGTCCAGCGAAAGGTACTGCCGCGGCTGAAACAGGCGCAATTTGCGCACCCGCTCGGTCGAAATGCGGCTGGCCGTCAGGTTGGCCACGCAGCCGTTGGGAAACTGCAGCCGCACGTTGGCGATATCCACGTTGCGCGACTGCACCGAAATCCCCGCCGCCCGAATCTCCGCCGGCTCCGCCTTGGCCAGCGCCAGCACGATGTCCACGTCGTGAATCATCAGGTCCAGCACCACATCCACGTCCAGGCTGCGCGGGCTGAATACATTCATGCGATGGATTTCGAAAAACAGCGGCAGGGTGGCGCGCCGCTCCAGTTCCACCACCGCCGGATTGAAGCGCTCCAGATGCCCCACTTGCAGCACGCGCCCGTGGCGGCCGGCCGCCGCCAGCAGCCGCTCGGCCGCCGCCAGATCCGGCGCGATGGGCTTCTCCACCAGCACGTCGATGCCGCGCTCCATCAGCGCCGCCGCCACTTCTTCGTGCGCCGTGGTGGGCACCGCAACGATTGCCGCGTCTACTTTGCCAGCCAGTTCCCGGGCGTCGGTAAAGGACTCCGCGCCATACAGCGAGCCCGCTTCGCCGGCGCGCGCCGCGTCGATATCCACCACCGCGCTAAGCTGCGCCCCCTGGCTTTCGTGAATCACCCGGCAGTGATTCTTTCCGAATTGCCCCGTTCCCACTACCGCCAAACGTTTTTTTGCCATAAGAATTCAGGTGGGGAATGCTTCGGCTTGCCAGCCGGGCACAGCCCGGCCAGGCGTCCGCCAAGTTGAAGCTTGCCCCACCCCCTACCCCGGTATCCAGATGCGTTTTGCCGCGATCGCTTCGGCGCCCGCCGGCAATGGCAGCGGCTCGTTCGACTTGGTGTAGAAGGCCAGCCCCTTGTAGCCCACCAAATACCGATAGTTCTTAGTGAACAGGCCGCCCTTGGCAGTCACTACCAACGGTTCCGGCACACGGCCGGCTATTTTCAGAAATTCCGCCGGCTCGACACTCACCAAAACGCCGGATGCCTTAATTGCCTGTGCGATGGCCGCCGCCGCCGCTCCTCCTGCCGCCATAGTTACTCCTTCACTCCCCAAATTGCAATTCCCGCTTCATCCGCCTCGCGGATCATCTCTTCCTTATCCAGCATCAGCGTCCTGCCGGCTTCCACCGCCAGCGCCGTGGCGCCGGTTTCGCGCATTACCGGGACGGTGCTGCGACCCACCACCGGCACGTCGAACAGCAGGTGCTCGCGCCGCCGCGCCACCTTCACCAGCGTCAGGCTGCGCCCATTTACCAGCTCCGCGGCGCGGCGCAGCATGGCGTCGGTGCCTTCCATGGCTTCCACCGCGACGCAGGCGCGCTCGCAAATCGCCACGCTTTGCCCTACGTCGAAGCCCGCCAGCGCATTGGCCACGCGCCGCCCGTAGGCGGCGTCGTTCTGCTCTTCCCTGCCCGGTTTGCGCCGCGTCATGGCGCCCTCGGCCGCCAGCAGCGGCTTCAGCAGCATGGTGGAATCGCGCAGATGAATGCCTTCGTCTTCCAGCACCTTCACCACGCCGCCGATCAGCCCATCGGTGTTTTTCGAAACCAGCGACGCCAGCAGCTTGGCCAGGCGCCAGTCCGGCCGGATGGAAGAGAAGATTTTGGCGTGCTTCACCTGCCCGCACATCACCACGTCGGCGATGCCTTCCTGTTTGCAGATTTCGATCAGCTTGCCGAGTTGTCCGAGCGATATCCAGTGGCAGCGCGGCGCCAGCGATTCCACTTCCTTTGACGCCTCTTCTTCAATCGCGATCACCGTAACGTCCAACCCCAGCCGCTGCGCGCTCTCCAGCGCCAGCAGCGGAAAGCGCCCGTTCCCCGCGATGAGCCCGTAGCGCATCTATTTAATGACGCCCCGCTCGGACGCGCGAATGAATTCGAGCAGCTCGTCCAGCTCCGCGCACGGCGCCACTTCGTCGCGAATCCGCTGGATGGCCTGCGAGGTGTTGAGCTGCGCCCGCGTGAGCAGCCGGAAAGCGGTCTGCAACCGCTCGATGATCTCTTTGTCGAAGCCGCGCCGCTCCAGGCCCACGCGGTTGGCGCCGAAGACTTTGATGGGGCGCTCGCTCACCGTGGTCGAGTACGGCATCACGTCCTGCACCACCACGCTGTAGGGTCCGATGAACGCGTGCCGGCCGATGCGGCAGAACTGGTGCACTCCCGAGTACGGGCTGAGGTCCACCCAATCCTCCACCACCACATGGCCCGCCAGCGCCGCGCCATTCGCCAGAATGCAATGGTTGCCGATCTTTACGTCGTGCGCTACGTGCGTGTATGCCATCAGCAGGTTGTCGCTGCCGATGCTGGTCGAAAGGCCGCCGCCCTGGGTGCCGCGATGGATGGTGACGAACTCGCGAATGCGGTTGCGGTCGCCGATGCGGGTCTCCGCCCGCTCGCCTTTGTATTTGAGGTCCTGCGAAGCCACCCCCACCGTGCTGTACGGGTAGAAGAGATTGTCTTCGCCGATCCACGCGGGTCCTTCGAGGAAGATATTGGCCATCAAGCGCGTGCGCGCGCCAATTTCCACTTCCGCGCCCACGATGCAGTAAGGACCGATATCGGCGCTCTCCGCGATCCGCGCCTCCGGGTCCACGATGGCGGTCGGATGAATCGGCATCGATTACAGAGCTTCGGTGGCGCCCTTTTCCGGCGCGCGTTTTTCTGGCGCGCGTTTTTCTTCCTTGTCGGCCAGCTTGCACATCACTTCGGCTTCCGCCACCACCACGCCGTCCACGGTGGCGACTCCCGCCATCTTGGCCACGCTGGCCTTGCGCTTGATGACTTTCATCTCCATGCGCAGGGTATCGCCCGGCACCACCGGTCTGCGGAAGCGCGCGTTCTCCACCGCTACCAGCAGCACCAGTTTGTTGTGCCGGTCTTCCATGTTCTTGAGCACCAGCACGCCCGCCGCCTGCGCCATGGCTTCGATGATCAAGACTCCCGGCATGACCGGAAAATCGGGAAAATGGCCCTGAAAGAAGGGCTCGTTGCCCGTGACGTTCTTGATCCCGACAATGCGTTCGGGTTCCATTTCCACGATGCGGTCCACCAGTAGAAAGGGATAGCGATGCGGCAAAATCGCCCGAATTTCGTTGATATCCAAAATGGCCATGGATGCGTTATTATCGCACGCCGCGCGGGTGGAGTAAGCAGGTGGAACAGGCGGCAGCCTGTCAACCGCCCGCAGGGCGGGCTGCGCCCGGTTGGCAAGCTGAAGCCCGCCCCACTTACAACGCGAACGCCGTCCGGATCTTCTCCAAAAAACCGGCCACTTTCACGCGCGGATCGCCCGCGCCCAGCGCCTCGAACGGGACATAGCCGCGGTAGCCGGAGCGGTCGATAATCGCCTTGATTTTGGCCAAGTCCGTGGGCTCGTCCTTGCCGCTGCGCCCCACATTCTCCTTGATCTGCCAGGAGACCGCGTAGGGCACCAACTTTTCGATCTCGGCGTACGGATCGCCCGAGCGCAGGCTGCCGATATCCAGAATCGAGCCGAACCAGTCGGACCCCACCGCGTCGATTACCCGGATGGTCTCGGCCGCCGTCTTGAGAAAATCGTTGTGCTGCTGGAGCCCGACCACCACCCCGTGATCTTTCCCGAAGGCCGCGCATTCCTTGAAATCCACCACCATCCAGGCCAGCGCTTCGTCAAAGCTGTGTCCCGCGGGACGCTGCGGGCCGGAAAAGACGCGGATCACGGGCGCCCCCAATTTGCTGGCCACCACGATCCAATCCTTCACCATTTGCACGTCCTGGCGGCGCGCGGCCGGGTCCGCCACGGCGAAGTCGTTGCGCACTCCCGTGCCGCTGATGGCCACACCGTTGACGAAGGCGGTGCGCTTCAGGTTGTATACGTAATCGTCGGGCGGCACTTTGGGATATCCGGGGAAGTAGTACCCGGTGGCATCCAGGGCGTCGACGCCGTGCTGCGCGCAGAAATGCACCGCATCGGTGAGGGTCATGCTGCCATCGCGCAGAGCCCTGTCGAAGGAGTAGGCGTTCAGCCCCAGTTTGAGCTTCACTCCGGCTTCGCGCGCGATGCGGGCCGGCGCGGCGGACGCGGGAAGGGCAGCCGCGGCCGCCAGACCGGCGGAGCGCGTCAGGAAAGAACGGCGATCCATGGTCGGCAGCTCCTTTCTACGTCAGGGCGTTCTTGCAGTACTCCACGCTCTTGGCAATCTCGGTCATCAGGTCCGAGCCTTGCGGAACCGGGTACTCCATCTCGATCATGCCCTGGAACGGATACTTCTCCTTCTGCATCAGCTTCAAGGTTTCCGTAATGGGCGTGTCACCCAAGCCAAAGGCCACGTTGGGCCCGTCATGCATCTTGCGGTCCTTGATATGAATGTGCGTGACGCGGTCGTGGTACTTCATCAGAAAAGGAATGGGCGAAGTGCTGTTGCCGGCGACGAAGTGGCCGATATCCAGGTTGATTCCGTTGTATTTGGAATAGCTCATGGCCGTCTCCCAACTCTCCGGGCGTCCGAAAGCCTCGGGGCTGGTGACGTTGGTATGGCCGTGATAGCCGATCATCATCTTGTGTTTTTCGCCGAACTGGCCCAGCCGTTTGGTATGGCTGAGCGGGATTTCGCAGGAAATGGCATGCGCGCCGGCCGTCTTGGCCAGCCCGAACATGTAATCGATTTCCTCGTCGGAGAAGGTGTCGATGGCATCCACCTTGACGATATCGATTTTGACGCCGGCATCCTCGTATTTCTTGCGAAACGCGGCGACTTGATCCATGGATGCGGCCAGGCGCCAGTTGCGCAGCTCGTCGGCGCCGGCCTTGCGGGCGGCTTGCTGCGCCGCCTGCTGCTCGGGAGTTTGCGGCCCGCGTCCGCGCCCGCCCGGCTGCCGCATCGCCGGATAGGCCACCAGGTTGGCGGGCGCTCCCATGAACTGCTCGATGGGCTGGGCGCGCAGCTCGACGGAGCTGAGGTTGAGTTTGACGATGGCGTCCAGACACTGGTCGCCGCTGTTATACAAGCCGTGGAAGCTATAAGGCGCGTTGATGCCGATCTGGACGCCGCCGAAGTTGGAATCGGTTTTCGCCAGCAGGCGGGAAGCGGGCAGCGCCGCCAGCGCCATTTTGCCGAGGTCGCGTCTGGTCAAAGTGAAACTCATGAGGGTTCCTTTCAATAGGGGAAACAATCAACACGTATCGGAATTCGAGCGGCGTGTCAACCGCGGGGGCGCGGAAGGGTGCGCGACGTGGGCGGGGCAGATTGATTGGTTTCTTTTTTTGTGCTGCGTTTCTGAGTGTCAGTATTACACTCAGAAGAGAGGTGCCATCTATGCCCGATTCCTTGTCCGCCTTGGA
>Ga0181521_10004895_pt1 | contig 15117 bp, 7 predicted proteins | sample PEATcosm2014_Bin_32_FD_119764 | JGI IMG/M metagenome (GOLD analysis project Ga0181521, IMG submission 119764) | Peatland microbial communities from MTU Mesocosm Facility, Houghton, MI, USA - PEATcosm2014_Bin02_60_metaG | ecosystem: Environmental > Terrestrial > Soil > Wetlands > Peat | place...
CATGGGGATCGTACTGCGTGCCCGCCATCACGTGCTGGGGCGGATCGTGGCCGTGAAGCTGCCGCTGGCCGCGCATTGCACCGACGAGACGGATCGGGAGCGGTTCCTGCGCGAGGCGCGGGCCGCGGCCGGACTCCGCCATCCCAACATCTGCCCGATCTATGAAGTCGGCCAAGCCGGCGATCGGCCGTACATCACTATGGCCTACATCGAGGGCCCCACCCTGGCCCAGTGGGCCAAGGAGCATCCGCCCAACGGCCGCCAGGCGGCCGAGATGGTGTTGCGGTTGGCCCGCGGCGTCGAGCACGCCCACGGCCACGGCATCCTGCACCGCGACATCAAGCCGAGCAACGTGATGGTGGAGGGGGCTTCCGGGCAGCCGGTGCTGATGGATTTCGGCCTGGCCAAGGAGCTGGCCCTTGCGGACAGCGGGCTGACGCATTCGGGCCAGGTGGTGGGCACGCCGGCCTACATGGCGCCGGAGCAGGCGGCGGGCCACCTGCACCAGATCGACACGCGCTCGGACGTTTACGCCCTGGGCGCCGTGCTCTACTACCTGCTTTGCGGCCGGCCGCCGTTCCTGGGCAACACCGGCGAGGTGCTCCGCCAGGTGCAGACCGACGAGCCGCCGCCGCCGCGGCGGCTGGCGCCGCGGACCCATCGCGACCTGGAGACGATCTGCCTGAAGGCCATGGGCAAGAGCCCCAACGACCGCTATGCGAGCGCCGCGGACCTGGCCGGCGACCTGGAACGGTTCTCCACGGGCGAGCCTATCCTGGCGCGGCGGCACGGGCCGCTGGTGCGGACCTGGCGGTTGCTCAGCCGGCGGCCGCTCCTGAGCGCGCTTCTGGCCGCCGCCGTGCTGATCCTGGCCGCCGGCGGCGCGCTCCTGGCCCGCGGGTACCACGAGCGGCAGATTGCCGCGCTGCTGACCTCCCTGGAGGAACAATTCGGCGCCGGCCAGTGGTCCGACGAGAGCGCGGCGACGATGGACGCCACCATCGGCCGGATCGAGCAGTGGTCCGGCGAACAAGCGGCCGCCAGCCGGGCACGGTTGGCCGCCCGCCTGGCAGCCGACATCGAAGAACACCTGAAACAGCCGCGGCTGGAAGGGGAGCATCTTGCGCAAATGCAATCGTGGGTGAGATTGCTCGATTCGCGCGACGGCCGGAAGGCCGCCGAGCTGAAAGACGCGTTGCGCCGCCGCCTGACGGCCTGGCAGCCCGTCTTCGAGCTGACGCCCCCGTTCGCCAACCTCGACGCGATCTTCGCCCGCGGGCGGGTGACCGCCGACGGCAAAGGGCTGGCGCGGGTGGGCCCGGCCGGGGCACCGCTCGTGGGCACGGAGGCGTCTTCGACCGGCGTTGTGCGGCTGGAGGCGGTGTTTGCCGCCGGCTGGGAAGAAAGCACTTTCGCCGGTCTGGTCTTGGACGCCGGCGGCGAGTCGGCAGACCCGGGCGGTTATTGCTTTCTCCTGCGCACGCTGCCGGCGAGCGATTCGCCTGCGGCCGGCCCGCCGGGACCGGGGGTTTCCAGCTTCGCCGCTGCCCGCCGCAACCGCGAACCCTTGATCGCCGAGGTCTTTCGGGGCGCGAGCTGTCTGCGTCGCCGGCAGCTCGGCATGGAGGAGTTGCCGCCGGGCCCGTTGCGGCTGGCGGTTTCGCGGGTGGGAGACGAATTGCGTTTCGAGGTCGGTCCGCTGTCGGCGCTGGAGTTCTGGGATCCGTCGCCGCGGGGCTCGCAGTCCGGGCGGTTCGCGGTTTACTGGCCGGCGGGGGCGCGGCTGACGGAGTTGCTGGCCCTGCGGCAGGCCCTGCCTGCAACCCATAGCCCCCTGGAAGCCGGCGACGAGTCGTTCGCCGCGGGGCAGTTCGGCGAGGCCCTCGAGGCCTATCGCCGCCAGGTGCGGGCCTTCGGCAGCGCCGAGACCGGACAGGAGGCCCGCTACAAGCAGGCCGTCTGCCTGCTGGCCTTGGGCCGCGACACGGAGGCCGACGCGCTGCTGGCCGAGGTCGCCGCCGGGTCCGGCGGGCGGTGGGCCCTGTTGGCCGGCTGCCGGCTGTGGTTGCGGCGCCTCACGCAAGGACAAGTCGACGAGGCCGACGCCCTGTTCGACACCCTCGTGGTCCGCCACCGCGCGCAATCGGTGGCGGCCCTGGTGCCCTACACCCTGCAGCGTCCGATCCTCGACGCCTATGCCATGCACGGGCAGCGGCTCAACCTGTATCGCGTCGATCCCCGATTGCCCAAGCAATGCCGCCGTGCCCTGGAAATCATGGAGTTCTTCGAGGTCCCGGACGACACTCGGGATTGGTTGCAATTCGCGGTCCTGCGGGCTCATCGGGCGGTAGGGCAGGAAGCGGAGGCCCTGGAAGCCGCCGCCCAATTCCTACAGCCGCCCTCCGCCGGCAATCGCGACCAGGGACGCACCGCGCGGGGGCCCGGCGAATCGCGAGGAGCCAATTTGGTGTGCGAATACGCGTGGCTGCTGCGGACCGCCGGTCGGCGGGAAACCGCGCTGGCAGAAATCGAGCGATTGGGCAACCTCATGCCGCGCGACTTGCGCGGTGATCGACCCGTCCAATGGACCCTGGAGCGCGTGCGGTGTCTCTGGGTCCTGGGACGATTCTCCGAGGCCGAGGCGGCCTTGGACTCGTTGCTGGGCCGCAGCACGGCGGAAGACCTGGGAGAGAATGCCGTTTCGGCTTGGCTCCTGAAGGGGTTTCTGCGGCGCCGCGCCGGCGACGAGGCCGGCGCCCAGCAGGCTTGGAAGAAGGCCGGCCCCCACCGGCTGGATGCCGATAACGGATTCAAGCTGACCGACTGGCTGATTGCGACCTCGCTCCGCGGGGCGTTCACCGAGGCCGACGCCAAGGCAGTCCTCGCCAGACTGACGGCCGAGGTGGGGGAAGGCCCCAATCGGCTGCTGATACAGAGCTCGCTGGGCGAGTTGGTGTTCCAGCCGAAGACCATCGTTGCGGTGGCCAACCACCTGTTTCACAACCGCTGGGGGGAAGGTCTGGCCCGCAAAGTCGCCTTCCGCGAAACGCCGCTCCGCGACTGCCTGCGGGTCATTCCCAGCCTGGTCATCTACGAGTTCCTCCACGAGAGCGCCATGCCCCAGCAGCTCGCCGACGATCAGGCCGATCTCCTCTGGAAGCTGAGCAATGACACGTACACGGCGGTGATTGAGAACCATGCGATCAGCAAGGGACAGTTTTTACAAATGGGATTGGCGTGGAAGGGCATCATGAACTTCTTGGGCTGGGGCGGGGTGGCGCCGACCTTGCCCCCCGAACTCCGCGGAGCACTGGCCTACGTTCTGGGGCATCGCTACCTGCGGCTCGGGCGGCCGGAAGATGCGGCCGGGCTGTTCCGCACCGCCGCGGCCGATGCCCCGCCCGGGTCGCCGCTGCGGAAACTGGCCGAGGCCGAGCTGCAGCGCCTTGCCAAGCCCGCGGTACCCCCGGGCAAGAAATAGCGCGGAACGCAAGTCGAGTCCCGTGGCCCGGGCGCCGATCTCTCATGACGTCCGCGCCGCCCTGGCGCCCTTGTTCACCCCTGCGCGAGATTGCCGGCAGAACGCGACCGGCCGGTGCTCGGGCACCCCCCCTTGACCGGCATGCGGCTTTCTCTAAGAATGCGTGGGCGTCGGAGGATGGATTGCCGGGAGCGATGGGATGTCGGACGCCGGAAAAGAGATGCTACGGGAGAAGAGGTCTCGCGCCTTCGGCGAGCTGGTGGCCCGCCTGAAAGCCTCCGCAAGCGGCGTTGGCAACACCTCGCGACTGTTCGCGATATTGCGAGAGGCCGATCTGAATGAGAAGCACGCCGTCAGCGACCGCCTTGCCCGGGAGCAGCTCTTCCGCGAGAACCCGGCGGCCGAGCTGCCGGAGGAGTTCACCGATCGGGCGATTGCACAATACTATGTGAATGCGGCACGTCTGTATGGAGATGCCGCGTCGGACTATGTCCTGCGCAACGATCTGGGCAGGGCCTTCAAGTATTATCGAAAGGCGGCCGCTTGTTACGCAACCGCCGGCGGACTGCTGTGCGAATCGGACCGTGAATGCCCGGACAAAGCGCAAGACTATCGAGAGCGCGCGGCGGCCGTTCGCCAGAACCTGGCCAGGAGAGGCATCCTCAGGCGAAGACTGAGCCTGGGTTGGCTGCGACGGCGGCGATAGATCGACATTCTCTCCGCGGGAGCCTCCGTGCCCCCCCTTTCCGACCTCCAACAGGAGGGATTCCGATGACGGCATACCAAAGGCTGGAAATCTCGGAAGGCGGCGACGTGACCGTGGTGCGATTTCGCGACCGCCGCATCAGCAACTTGCTCGAAATCGAGCAGGTGGGGCAGGAACTCTACCGGCTGGTCGACGAGGGAAAACACAAGCGGCTCGTCCTGGACTTCTCCGATGTCGAGTACCTCTCCAGCGCGCTGATCGGCAAGCTGATCTCGCTGAACGCCAAAGTCCAGGCTCGCGGCGGCAGCGTCAGGCTGTGCAGCATTCGGCCCGAGATTTTCGAGGTCTTCCACGTCTGCAAGCTTGATCGCATCTTTTCCATCAACAAGGACGCAGGCGACGCCAGTCCCTCTTTCTGACCGTGTCATGCGGGCAGTGATCCGGAGTCCATGATGGGAATTCGCGGACGTGCCGTCATGCTGTGGGGCCTGGCCGTCACGGTGCGGGCGGAAGCCGTCACCGCTTACCTGCGATTCCACAACGGGCTGAGCGCCGGCGAGTTCAACAGGACGGCTCCGCTCGCGTTGCAGATTCACCACATGTTCTGGAGCGTTCCGCTGCTGGCGGTGGTGCCGTTTGTCTGGCGGAGAGTCAGGCTGAGCGGCGCGATCCTCGGGATCAGCCTGGGATTGATCCTCAGCGATCTCTTGCACCACTTCGTGGTACTTCCGTTGACCGTGGGCAACACGGGTTGGCACTGGCCGTGAGCGGTTTTCGCCGGGCGGCCCGCTCCGCGCGGAGGTGCCGGGCGAACCAATCCTCGATCGACTTCCAGCCTTTGGGGCCGATGGCAGATCCCCGACTCGCTGGCCCCCCGGCCCGCGCGACGATACGCTGCACGCGGCCGATTGGAGGACCGTGGGACGAAAAACGCCGGGCTGCTTTCCCGTAGTGTTGTCCGGGCTGCCGCTTGTTATAACTGAATCTCGCCAAACAATCCTGAAAAGCCCTGAGGAGATTCGGCATGGATCTGAAGGATCGCATGGCCACGACGGCCCTGGCGTCCATGTTGGCTCTGGCTGCGGCCCTGCCGGTGCAGGCGGCTCCCGTGCTGAAGACGGAAAATTGGGCGGACACCGACGCCGAGTTTGCCGTATTCGCTGCGCGAATCCGCGCGTCGCACGATCGCAACCTGCTGGCGCGGGAGGGCGTCCATGCGGTCATGGATCCGCAGAGCGGGGTTGCGGACGCGGGCATGTTGATCGACGGCGACGCCGGCACGCGCTGCGACCGGGGCCGCGTGTTCGTCGACGGCCGGCCGAGCGTGATTACGTTCTTCCTGGGCGGCCCCAAGACGATCCGCGAGGTCGGCGCCTACTCGTTCAACGGCGACACGCGGAGCAACCAGGACTACGAGGTCCGCTTTGCCGACAACAGCTCGGCGCCGGGCGTGGTTCCCGATTTCCCCGAGAAGGCCTAGCTCACCACCGGCGACAAGATTCTGGGCAAGGACCGTGGCGGGTTCCACACGCGGTTCGTCGACGAGCTGGGGGGGCCGCTGTTCCAAGGGAAGTTCGACTGGGTTCAGTTCCGCATCTGGCGGACCTACGGCGTGACGGCCGGCCATGCGGCGCGGACCCGCGATCCTTCCAGCGCGACGGCGATGGTCGAGCTGGAAGTGCTCGGCGACCGGGGCGACGTGGTGCCGCCCACGCCCGAGCAAGCAGCCTACATGAAAGCGGCCCAAGCGGCGCTGGGACAACCGGAATGGGTCCAGCGGCCCATGTGGCGCGAATCGCTGATCGCCACCCGCGAGGCGTTACTGCGGTGGGAATGCTCCCAGGACCGGCTGGCCCTGCACAAGGCGGGCGTCGTGCTGGGGCCGTGGTACGCGCTGGGGCCCGTCCCGCAAGGCGGCAAAGTGGCCCAACAGATCCAAGCGGCCAACCGGCTCGACGTGACGGCCCGATACGCCGACGAGCGGGGTCAACAGCTCGCCTGGCAGAAGTGCGAGAAGCTCGCCGATGCCGAGGTCAACGATCTGGCCGGCTACGGCAGGGAGGGCGTGGTCTTCCTGTGCCGCAGCCTGTCGATCCGCCGCGCCGTGCCGCCCCGCGAAGTCTACCTGGACCTGTCGGCCGACGGCGGCTCGGCTTGGTGGCTGCCCGACCATCAGGGGCCGGGCATCGAAAGCTCGCTGCCGGTTCTTCGCGGCGGGTCGAATATGATGCGCGACGGGGCCGAGCGGCAGTTCGTCATGCAACTGGCCGCGGGCGCCGACGGCCGGCGGCGATTCTGCTTCACGCTGAAGCCGAACCTCTCCGGTCCGGGCGCCGGCTCGCTCGACCAGCGGTGGCAGTGGCGCCGCCGGTTCAGCGCAGAGGCGCGGGCAAAGTTCACCGCTCCGGTCGATCAGTTGGAGATCAAGTGGGAACTGGAGGGGGGCCTCTGGCTCGGTGACCTGTACGTGCTCAGCGACTGGGCCCCCGGCTGCCGGGACGACTTTCTGAAGCTGAAGTACCGCGCGGGCATCGAGCGGCGATTGGCGCAGTTGGACGCCGCGCTGGCCGAGAAGACGGGCGTCTCCGCGCTGGCGTTGACGCCCATGCGAGAGCGGTTGTCGGACTGGAGCCGGTCGTTACGCCCGTCGCTCACGCCGTCGCTGGGGTTGGACGCGCTGCGGGCAAAGTACCAGCAGTTGGCCGCCGTGCAGGAAGCGGGCGACCTGGCCGGCCGGGTCCGCTCGCTGCGGTTGGCCGTCGAGGACCAGCGGAGCACGCTGGGCGACCGGTATCCCAAGGGGGACGCGTATCTTGCCCGGGTGGACGCGATGGAGAAGGCCGCCGCAGCGGTGGTCGTTGCGGCGATGGCCTCGTCCGGGGCCCTGCCGGCCGGCCTCGTCGCTCTGGAAGCCGACGTCGACAGGGCCTCGGCCGAGATCCTGTTGGCCAACCCGCTCTTGGATTTCGACAAGTTGCTGGTAGTCCGGGGCAACCCCGGCTTCCAGTCGAACTGGGACGGCCCCAACCACCTGGGCTCGGACCTGGTCGTGGTCTCACCGGTCCGCGGCGACGGCGAGCAGACCGTGCTGCACCACTCCGGCACGATCTCCGATTTCGACTTGAACTGGGACGGCCGCCGGATCTTGTTCTCCAACGGCCGCGAGTTGTTCGAGATCCAAGCGGACGGGACGGGCCTCCGCCAGGTTTCGGCCAAGGACCCGCCCGTGTGGCACTACGACGGCTGCTACCTGCCCAACGGCCAGATCGCCTGCGTCTCGAACGCCTGCGAGCAGGCGGTGCCCTGCACCGGCGGGGCGAACGTCGGCAACCTGCACATCCTCAACGCCGACGGCAGCGGCGAGCACCGCGTGTGCTTCGAGCAGGACCAGGACTGGAATCCGACCGTCATGCAGGACGGCCGCATCCTCTACACCCGCTGGGAATACGCCGATCTGCCGCACTACTTCTCGCGGATGCTGTTCCGCATGAACCCGGACGGCTCGGGCCAGATGGAGTATTATCACAGCAACTCCTACTGGCCGAACGCCACGTTCTGGCCGCGTCCGATTCCCGGCCATCCGACCGAGGTCGTCTGCGTCATCTCGGGCCACCACGGCGTGTCGCGGACCGGCGAGCTGGTGCTGTTGGACCCGGCCCGGGGACGCCACGAGGCCCAAGGCTGCGTGCAGCGGATCCCCGGCTACGGCCGGAAGGTCGAGGCGGTCATCCAGGACGATCTGGTGTCCCGTTCCTGGCCGAAATTCGCGTGCCCGTGGCCGCTGGCCGAGCCGGCCACCAACCGGGGCGCCGGCAAGTACTTTCTGGTCAGCGTCGAGCAGGACGAGTCGGCCGCCTGGGACCTGTGCCTGGTCGACATCTTCGACAACATCACGCCGATCCTCAAGGGCGGATACCTGAGCGGCGTGCCGCTGCAGCCGCGCGAGAAACCGCCCGTCATCCCTTCGCACCTGGCGCCCGGCCAGAAGGACGGCATCATCTTCCTGGCCGACATCTACCGGGGCAACGGTCTGCGGGGCTATCCCCGCGGCTCGATCAAGCAACTGCGGATCGGCTCGTACGAGTACCGCTTCGCCGGCAACGGCGACACCTACGCGGCCTCCAATGAAGGCGGCTGGGACGTCAAGAAGATCCTCGGCACGGTTCCCGTCCAGGAGGACGGATCGGCGATGTTCCGCGTGCCCGCCAACACGCCGATTTTCCTCCAGCCGCTGGACGCCGAGGGGAAAGCCCAGCAACTGATGCGGAGCTGGTACACGGCCATGCCGGGCGAAACGGCGTCCTGCGTGGGCTGCCACGAGGAGCAGAACAGCGGTCCCCCCTCGAAAGTGAGTGCCGCGGCGGCCCGGGCCAGGCCGGCGGCAATCGCGCCGTGGAACGGTCCGGCCCGCGGCTTCAGCTTCGACCGCGAGGTGCAGCCGGTCCTGGACCGGCGCTGCGCGGGTTGCCACGACGGCCGGCCGGCCGGCGACGGTGACCGGATGGTCGCCACGCCGGATCTGCGGGCGAAGCAGCTCCGGCCGCAGTACCGGGACCGCTACAGCCCGGCCTACATGGTGTTGCAAAAGTACGTGCGCCGCGCCGGCTTCGAGTCGGACATCCACATGCACGTGCCGTCCGAGTTCGAGGCCGACACCAGCCCGCTGGTGCAGATGCTCAAGAAGGGCCACCACAACGTGCGGCTGACGCGCGACGAGTGGGAGCGGCTCTATACCTGGATCGACTTCAACGTGCCTTACCCGGCCAACTGGCGCGAGAGCCACGTGCCGCCCAGCCGGGAGCTGGTCGAGCGCCGCGCGAAGCACCAGAAGCTGTTTGCCGGCATCGACGACAAGGACGAGGAGCCGCTGCCGCTGTCGCCGGTGGCGGCGTTCGAGCCGCCGGCCCCTGCGCCCGTCCCGGCCGCCAAGCCACTGCAACTGGCCGGTTGGCCCTTGACGGCCGACGCGGCCCGAAAGCTCCAGCAGGCCGCTGCGGCCGCCGTGCCGCCCAAGGAAGTCTGCCTGACCGGCAGGGTCAAGATGCAGTTTGCGGTCATTCCCGCCGGCCGCTTCGTGATGGGCAGCCTGCGCGGCGCCGCCAACGAATCGCCGCAAGCGGTCGTCACGATCGCGCGGCCTTTTTACCTCGGCGTGACCGAAGTCACCAACGCCCAGTACGCCGCATTCGATCCGGACCACGACAGCGGGTATGTCGAAGGCCGCAACAAGGACCGCACCTCGCGCGGAACGCCCATCAACGCCCCCGATCAGCCGGTCGTTCGCGTCTCGTGGAACGAGGCATTGGCCTTCTGCCGCTGGTTATCCGGCGAAACCGGTTGCCGGGCGACCCTGCCGACCGAGGCCCAATGGGAATGGGCCTGCCGCGCCGGCACGGCCACGGCCTTCTCCTTCGGCGACACGCTCGAAAACCACAACGGCGCCATGAACATTGCCGACAGCAGCATCGTCGGCTGGAACTACGGCCGGTCCGAGCCGAACTACAGCGACGGCTATTCTTTCACCATCCCCGTCGGCCGCACGCCCGCCAATGCCTGGGGCCTGGCCGACATGCACGGCAACGCGGCCGAATGGTGCCTGAGCAACTACATGCCCTACCCCTACGATCCGCGGGACGGCCGCGACGATCCCGACGTGCCCGGCCAGAAGGTCGTCCGCGGCGGATCGTGGAACGACCTGGCCAAGGACGCCAGCTCGTCGGCCCGTTGGCGCTACCAGCCCTACCAGCCGGTCTACAACGTGGGTTTCCGCGTGCTGATCGAGATCGGGGGCGATGGCGTGGCCAAGACGACCGCAAGGTGAATAAGGAAGGCCGGATATGCGGAAATTGGGCTGCAAGCAGTGCTGGCTGCGAGCTTCCCGGAGGATTTGGATAGTTTCCGGTGAGCGGCACCGCCAAGAACCAATTACAAAACCGGTTTCAGTCACTTTTCGCCTTGGTCCGGCAGGCAGCGGTGCAGTACAATCCACTACGATGGCGGGGCCGGGCCCGCCAGTGCGTGCAACCGGCGAGTGACCGGCGCGGAAGCATCCTGGACGTGTGGTGTGGTGCGATCCGTGGAATGGACCCGATTCGGAGCTCAGCACCGTGTTTCGCCACGTCCTGTGCGTCTTTCCTTATCGACGCACGCGCAGTTCCAAGACATCCTTCCCGCCGTTGGGGTTGGAGTACGTCGCCGCCGCGCTCCGTCCCCATGCCGAGCGGATCGATCTGGTCAACTTCCGCCATGAACGCACGCCCGGCACGCAGCCGTTCCTCAGGCCGGAGACCGACCTGGTCTGCTATTCCATTAACTGGCGCACGGACCTGGACCTGATCCGCGACGACATCAACGCCTTGCCTCCCGGAGTGCTGACGATTCTGGGCGGGCGCGCCGCGACCGAGGGCCCGCGCTACTGGCTGAAGGCCTGTCCGAACGTGGACGCCGTGGTCTGCGGCGACGGCGAGCAGGCGATGGCCGAGATCGCCGCGGGGAGAGACTGGTCCCAGATCGCCGGTCTGGCGCGCCGCGGCCCCGACGGTCGCGTCATTTTCAATCAGCCGCGGGCCAACGCACCCTTGGACGACAACCTGATGCCTGCCCGGGAGTTGCGCCGCCATGCGTACTACCTGACGAGCAAGGGGATCAGCACGGGGATCAAGGTCGACCAGGTCGCCGGCTCGCGGGGTTGCCCGTTCCATTGCAAGTTCTGCAACTTCTCGATCAACCCGTGGGGGGTGAAACGCTGCTGGGCGCCGCGGTCGCCCGCGTCGATTGTCCGCGAGATCGAGCAGATCGAGGCCGACTTGGTGCTGTTCGTCGACGACGTGTTCACGTATCAGCCGGACCGCGTGGCCGAGATCTGCGACCTGCTCGTGGCCAAGGGGATACGGAAACACTACATGGCCAACGCCAGGCTGGAGATCGCCAACCGCCCCGACGTGCTCCGCAAGATGGAGCAGGCCGGGTTCATGGCCCTGTTGGTGGGCGTCGAGTCGACGCAGGACGCGACGCTCCAGTCGATGGGCAAGGGATTCACGATCCGGCAGGTCCGCGAGCGGTTCGAGGTGCTCCGCAAGTCGCAGATGGTCATCAACGCGTATTTCATCGTGGGCAACATCGGCGAAACCGAAGAGCAGATGCTCTCCACCGCGTCATTCGCCCGCTCGATCGGCGTCGACCTGATCCACGTCTCCCGGCTGCGCAACGAGCCGTACTCGGGCCTGAGCAAGGTGGTCGCCGAGACGCCCGGCTACCACATCGGCGCCAAAGGCTTCGTCTACAGCGACGACTACTCGGCCCAGCACATCGCGGAGCTGCGCAAGCGGATCGATCGCCAGTTCCACAGCCCGTGGCACGTGGCGGGCGTGCTGCTCAAACTGTGGCGGATCATGAATTGGCGCATGAAAGCCAGGGTGCTGCTGGCGATGCCCCTCTTCCTGACACTGCTCATCGCCACGCAGGTCGGCCGGAAGGTGCGCAGGTGGCGGGGCAAACCGCGGAACCGCTGGTTCTTCGGCCGGTCCTTACGCCGCCCTGCGTAAAGGCACAGTCCTGCCCAGCGGACTGCTCCCGTAACCGTCACCGAAGAGGCTGCCGAACTTCTTCAGATTCAGTGCTTCCACGAAGGCCCTGACTTTCGTGGTGGTGCTGCACGGATCGATCGTCTCGTCGAGGCAGTCGCCGTCCAGCACGAGCAGCGGGATGCCGACGGCCTGCAGCTCATCCCGCAGGCGTTTGGTGAAGCAACTGTCGGCCATCGAACATCGCCCGAACATGTGGTTGTACAGCAGGAAACCGCTGATCTTGGCGTCCGGCGCGTACTTCCGCAACTGGGCCGCGCGAAACTCGGGATCCAGAAAACCGACCGTCAGCAACTTCCGCGCGAGACTGCGATACGGATCCTCCGGGTCCAGTGCCGGCCAGCCCACGAAGTTCACTTCTTCGAACACCACGGGAGCATTGCAGGTCACTTCAATGAAATCCATGAGCCGGCTGCTGTAGAACGGCGGCAGGTGGAGCCACACCAGCCGGTGCGTATCGTCGATGCCGGTCTCCCGTTCCACCGACTGTTTTGCCGCCGACAACTCCTCCAGCAGCGTCCGCTGCAGATCGACCAGCCCACTCTTGCCCCAGAGCTGAGAAAAAATCGTAGCAAACAAGACCGCCTCGCTGCCGCGCATCAAGGGAGGACTGGTGAAGCGGAGATGGTTGCACTTCACCGCGAGATCGCGGGCCTCGTTCGACAGGGCACATGCCTCTTTCAGCCGCCCCGAGTCCATGTTGATGCCCAGCGACCGCTCCAAGTGGGCCACGGACGCCGCCAGTCCGGCGGCGATGTTTTCCACGGCGCTCTGGTCGTGACGGATCGGGGTGTGCAGGAGATGGTAGCGATCGAGGCTGCCCAGGTCGCGCACGAGATCGGCAAGAACTCTCTCCCCCTGCTGGCAGGGCTCGCTGGTGCCCACGACGAAGTCGGGCCTCGGCAGGCGATCGTCGCCTTCCAAGACGCGCAGGAAGGAGCACGTTTCCGCGGCAAAGCCCTTGCGGGCCGCCCGGTCGAACATCGTTCGCAGCACTTTCCCGTTGCGGGCCCGCAAAGCGGCGTAGGTTTCCATCGTCAGGACGCGGACACCCAACGCGTTGAGGATCTCCGCAGGGTAGAACAGGTTGCGCCATACCAGGGGGGCGTCGCCGCCGGACAGGAACTGCTGCCGCGTATGGTGAGTACGCATGGCCACCGCTCGCTTGACCGATCCCGCGGATCCGGGCGCGATGTGTAATGGTGCGAGACGGTGCCCGCGCCCTTCGCCGCCGTCCCAGGCGAACCCCGTGTGTTTGGGCTCCCAACTCTCGCGGGCAATCGTGGCTGCTCCCAACGCCCCCATCACCTGGCTCAGCTCCGGGATGAGGATGCGGTTGCCCGTGATCGCTTGCAGGTAGTAGGCGACGGCACGATTCGACGCCACGCCTCCCTGGAACACGATCGGCCCGCCGTAATCCAGAAAGAGGTCGCCCACGCCCGAGACGATCGTTCTGGCCTGGGCGCGGCAGGCAGCCGCGATCACGTCGCCGAGAGGATAGCGATTCTTGAATTTGTTGACCGAGGTCGCGCTCAACACGGCGCACACCGAAGAAAGCTGCAGGGGCGAATCGTAATTCACGTGCTCCGCCAGGTGTTCGACGGGCACGTTCAGTCGTGCCGCCACGCTGTCCAAAAATGCGCCGGTGCCGGCGGCGCAGATACCGCTCATCTTCGATACCCAGATCTTCATGTCGTCGTCGAACAACATGGCCTTGCTGTCCTGTCCGCCGACGTCCAGGACGGCCCGGCAATCGGGATAGTAACGCTTCGCCGCCGCGATGTGTGCCGACACCTCGCTCACCGAGGCGTCAAAGTGCAGAAAGCGGAGCAGGTCGTCAATCACCTGGCTGCCGGTGGCTATGGTCCTGGCGACGTCGTCGCGGGCAACCCCGGCGCCCGCCAGAAAATCGTCCACGGTCTTGGCCACGGCGCCCAGGTTGCACCTGCCGCAGAGCTGGCATTTGCCCGCACACTCCGATCCTGCCGGAGACTGCGGCTGAGTCCGCCGGTACAGGCTGCGCAGCAATTCCCCATCCGCCGACAGGAGCACGGCCTTCAGCGTGGTGGATCCGATGTCTATTCCGAGAAACAATGGTCCGTTCATGAGACCACCCGCATGGTGACCCGGGATGAGCGTCGGCGGAAAGCGGGCGAATTGTAATCATTCGCCGCGGCCGATGCGATGGCAGTTGGCGGGCTTTGCAGCTTGTTTTCGGCACTGCCGGGACCCTTGGCGCTCGATCCGGCCACGGGCATGCGGCAGATGGGAATGTCGCGCTCCCCCAGAGAGTGGGGCCGCATCAGCTAGCAATGACAGCGTCAAAGGCGTGGCCGGTGACTTCCGGCGGACGATCAGGCGGTCCAAGGGGCCCGCGCCGAACGGGAGCGAAGGCCGTTGGCCTCGTCGTCGCCGATGAACTCTTCCTTGAGCGGATCGAAGTTGAGCTTGCGGTTGAGGATCCACGCCAGCGCGGCCGCGTGGCAGGCGGTGTGGGAGCGGCGCATGACCTGCGAATTGGCCGCCGGTTTCTGCCGCGATTTGACGCAGTCGAAGAAGTTCCGGGCGTGGGTCGATACGTCGAGCCCCACCTCGCGCTTGCCCAGCACGTCTTTCAGTTCCGCTTTCAGCGCCGCCGGATGCACCTCGATGCCCCCGTTGTCGCCCGTCTCGACCCAGCCTTGGTCGCCCACGAACCGCACGGGGCAGGTCCCCAGCGACTGGACCCAGCCCGGCCGCTGGCCGAAGGGCGTCTGCAGGCAATCGAGCACCAACGCCACGCCGTTGGCATAGCGGGCCTTGATCGTTTTCCCCGACGCTTCGTATTCCACGGGCCCGGTATCGTCGGCCCGATTGGCCCACTGGCAGAGATCGACCGTGTGCGCTCCCCAGTCGAGCAACTGCGCGCCGGAGTCGAAATCCCAGTATCCGCGCCACCCCCCTTCGACGTAGCGATGGTTGTAGGGACGCCAGGGGGCCGGCCCGAGCCACAAGTCCCAATCGACGACGTCGCGCGGCGGGGTGGGCTCGCCCGGAAGCCACGTCGTCAAGATCGACGGCGTGTAGACCGAGGCGAAGAGGGTCTGAAGCTTGCCGAGCTTGCCGCTCTGGGCGAGTCGCACGGCGGCCTGGAAGTTCGCCACGCTCCGCCGCTGCGTGCCGGCCTGGAAGACGCGGCCGGTCTTGCGGATCACGTCGTCCAGGGCCTGGCAGAGTCCGATCGTCAGGCCGCACGGTTTCTCGCTATAGATGTCCTTGCCGGCCTTGGCGGCGAAGATCGAGGCCGCCGTGTGCCAGCGGTCGCCGGTGCCGATCAGCACCGCATCGATGTCGCGCCGCGCCAGCAG
>Ga0181521_10004902_pt1 | contig 15107 bp, 13 predicted proteins | sample PEATcosm2014_Bin_32_FD_119764 | JGI IMG/M metagenome (GOLD analysis project Ga0181521, IMG submission 119764) | Peatland microbial communities from MTU Mesocosm Facility, Houghton, MI, USA - PEATcosm2014_Bin02_60_metaG | ecosystem: Environmental > Terrestrial > Soil > Wetlands > Peat | place...
GGGAAGGCGCTTTTCGCCCATTTCATTTCCGCGACGACATTGTCGACCGAACGCACGCGGTAACGATGCCCGCCCACGGTCTGAGGCCACAGGCAGAAGGTGCAACGGGATTTGCATCCGCGTCCCGTATAGAACGAGATGTAGGGATGCTTGAGGTAGCCGCCGAAATAGTTCTCGATCGTGAGGTCGCGCTTGTAGACCGGCGTCACCCAGGGAAGCGCATCCATGTTCTCGAGAACCTCGCGGTTTTCGTTGTGCACGATGACGCCTTCTCGGTTCCGGTACGAAAGACCTTTGATGTCGCTCCAGGGCGTGTCGTCGGCGACTTCCTTGATGGTGAAGTCGAATTCGTTGCGGGCGACGAAATCGACGGCGTGTCCGGCGACGAGGCTCTTCTCGGGCTCGACCGCCACCTTGGCGCCGATGAAGCCGATTTTGATGTCCGGTTTGAGCGCTTTGATCATCTCGGCCGTCTTCACGTCCGATTTGAAGGATGGCGTGGAGGTATGCATCACCACGAGGTCGCGGTTGTTGAGCTCGGGAGCGATGTCCTCGAAGGACAGGTTGTGCGGCGGCGCATCGATCAGCTTCGAGCCCTCGACGAGAGCGGCCGGCTGCGCGAGCCAGGTCGGATACCAGAAAGAGCGCACCTCGCGCTTCATCTGGTATCGGGCGCCGGCGCCGCCGTCGAAGCCGTCGAATGAGGGTGGGTGCAAAAACAACGTTCTCATGGCGTCATATCCTCACAACGGGCTGGGCGGATCCATCACGAGTAACTCGGTAACGATCATCCCGCCAGTGCACGCGGCGTGTGACGAAGCCCCAAGCCCAGAGTGCTAGGCTGAGCCCGTCCCTGAGCGGCAGCACGAAAAGGTACGTAAGTGCCGAGTTCGGCTTACGCACCGACCAATGTAGCATGACCCTTGCCAGCACGGTGATACCGAGGAAGGTGAGCGCCGGCCAAGCGCAGGCGGCCAGCAGGCTGCCAAAGCCGGCGACCGGCACGCCGAATGTGATGAATGAAAAGCTGTAGCCGAGCGGACGGACGGCGCGAATCGTGCGCAGCCAGCGCAACTCATGGCGGACGAGGTCGCCGAAGCTGTGCTCATCGACGCAGGTCTCGACCACCACGTCGGAGAGCACGGTGCGCAGCCCCAAGCGGCGCGTCAATTCGCCCAATCGATAATCATCCGCCAGTTGGTTCGCTATCGATGCGAAGCCGCCGACGCTCGCGAGGACATTGCGACGAATTGCAATGGTGGCGCCGAAGGCGAATGACCGCGACCCGGACATGGCGGCAACACGCACCGATGGCATGAACCAGTCATTGATGAACAAGGATCCCAGCAGCGACCATAAGCCCGGCCGCGGGTTGCCCCGATAGGCGCAGGTGACGATGCCGACCTCGGGATCCAGCAGCGGGCTCGTCACTCTGGCAAGGTAATCGCGCATGACCCGCACATCGCTGTCGGAGATCACGAGATAGTCGTGTCGGGCGAGCGGCATCATGTTGATGAGATTGCTCACTTTGCGGCTGCTGCCGTGCTGCCTGCGATCGATCGCGATCTGCATGTCGATCGCCGGAAATTCGCACTGCAATCGGTTGACCACGTCCACCGCCGGGTCATCTCCATCGGATACGCCGAAGACGATCTGAAAGCGTGGATACTCCTGGTTGCAAAACGAGCGCAGACACTCGTATAGCTCATGTTCCGCGCCGCATAGGGGCTTCAATATCGTGACCGCCGGTGCCTCGTCGAGCCGCACGGCGGGTGCGGGCCGCATGCGCAAACGCACCGCGAAGGAGGCGACGACCGTGTAGCACATGGCCGCTGCGGCGAGCGCGGTGCCGCACCAGAACAACCATGAATGAGAGGCGAAAATCACTCGTTAACCCCGTAGCCAGAGCGCTTCGTCGGGATCTCGGAGTGCGGTCCGATGCGCCGAGACGTCGCTGGCGGGGAGGTTTCGCCAGTGGCTATCATCCATGCCACACCATCAACGAGGGGTCCGACCCGAGGCATGGGACGCGCAGTATGCCGTACCGAGATACGCAGCTCGCCGAGGCGGCGCGCCAGAATAGGGGCTGTTGTCATGGATGAACTTAGTCACGCAAATAATCTCGATAATAGGAGTATTATGGCAGATTCGGACGCTCTGATCCTGGTAGATGAAGCGGACCGCCGGCTCGGCTATTTGAGCAGGACTCTATGTCACGCGGGTTCCGGGATCCTGCACCGGGCGTTTTCGCTGCTGATCTTCAATGGCAGCGGCGAATTGCTGATACAGCAGCGGGCTCCGTCCAAGCGGCTCTGGCCGCTGTATTGGTCGAACAGTTGCTGCAGCCATCCTCGCCGCAGCGAAAGCATGGATGTTGCCATTCGGCGACGCCTTCACGAAGAACTCGGAATCCGCTGCGAATTGCAGTTTTTGTTCAAGTTCCGCTACCAGGCGCAGTTCGACGCCACGGGCGCCGAGCACGAGCTTTGCTCGGTGTTCATTGGGCGTAGCGACGGTCCCCTCGAGGTCAATCGCGACGAGATTCTTGACTGGCGCTGGATTCGTCCGGAAGTCCTACAGGCGCAGATGTCCGGTCCTGACAGCCCGATGTATACGCCCTGGTTTACCCTGGAATGGGCCCGGATATGGCGGGATCACCGCGCGGCGGTGCTCGCGTTGGGGACTTGATGAGGTAATCTTAATCTGGCCTCGGGTTCCCGGGCCGCGGTAACATAGCGTATGGCAATTCCACTCCTGCAAATGTATCGGGTCGCCAAGTATCTCGCCGGCCGCAAATTGCGCGGCGATAAGCGGTACCCGCTGGTCCTCATGCTCGAGCCGCTGTTCCAATGCAACCTGGCTTGCGCCGGATGCGGCAAGATCGATTATCCGAAGGAAATCCTGCAAAAGAGAGTGAGCGTCGAGGACGCTTTGCGCGCGGTCGATGAGTGCGGCGCGCCCATCGTATCCATTCCCGGCGGGGAACCGCTCATTCACAAAGAAATGCCGCAAATCGTCGCCGGAATCGTGGCGCGCAAGAAATTTGTGTATCTGTGCACCAATGCGATTCTGCTGGCCAAACACATCGATGAATACCGGCCCTCGCCCTATCTCACGTTCTCGATTCATCTTGACGGCAATCGGCAGCGGCACGATGAGTCGGTGTGTCAGGAGGGCGTTTTCGACAAGGCGGTGGCGGCCATCGAACTCGCGCGCAGCAAGGGCTTTCGCGTGACGATCAATTGCACGCTGTTCAATGGCGAGAATCCGGATGACGTGGCGGAGTTCTTCGATACCGCGATGCGGCTCGGGATCGAGGGAATCACGGTCTCTCCCGGATACAGCTATCACCACGCGCCCAGGCAGGATGTGTTTTTGGGGCGCACCGCGAGCAAGCAGTTGTTCCGCGACATCTTCAGGCGCCGCCGCCGCGCCTCCGGCCGATCCTGGTCGTTTAATCATTCCGGGCTGTTTTTGGACTTTCTCGCGGGTAACCAGAGCTATCAATGCACGCCGTGGAGCAACCCGACGTACAACGTTTTCGGTTGGCAGCGCCCGTGTTATCTGCTGTCGGACGAAGGCTATGCGCCGAGTTACCGTTCGCTCATCGAGGACACCGATTGGGACCAATACGGCGTCGGCCGCAATCCCCGCTGCGACAATTGCATGGCGCACTGCGGATTCGAGGGGACGGCGGTCAATGACGCGTTCAGCCACCCGCTCAAAGCATTTAAAGCTGCCTTGATGGGACCGCGGGTGACGGGTCCGATGGCGCCCGAGCTGCCCTTCGAATACGTGAATGCTGCACGCTATGCCACGGTGGCGACGGTTTCGGTCACCGATGTGAAACGGATGAGTCGCGAGTCGCCCGCGCAGACGGTTGCCGCGGTGCCGCGCTGATCATCGCGCCGGTGGTTTAGAGAACGCGGGTGAGCAACGCAGCCGATCGTCGCATGGCGACCGAGGATGACCCTCGCAAGGCTCAGGAATTCGGCCTGCAGCTCGAAGCGTGGCGGCTGCGCATGGAGGAGGCGTTGGCGCGGCGCCTGCCGCCGGCCAGTGAAATACCTGCGCGCTTGCATGAGGCGATGCGCTATGCCGTGCTCGGCGGCGGGAAGCGGGTGCGGCCCGCGCTGCTGTTCGCCACCGCAAGGACCGTAGGTCTCACGGAGGATGAGGTGGAGGCGGCGGCCTGTGCCATCGAACTGATCCACGTGTATTCCCTGGTGCACGATGACTTGCCGGCCATGGACGATGATGACCTGCGCCGCGGTCGGCCGACCTGCCACAAGGCGTACGACGAGGCGACCGCGATTCTCGTGGGCGATGCGTTACAGCCGTTGGCGTTTCAATTGCTCGCACGCGATCCAGCGCTACCCGCCGCGCCGGCGATTCGTCTGCGACTGATCGACCTGTTGAGCGAGGCCAGCGGCACGTTCGGCATGGCCGGTGGCCAGGCCATTGACTTGGAGGCGCAGGGCAAGCAGCTCGACATCGCGCAAGTCGAGGATATGCATGCGCGCAAGACCGGCGCCGTGATTCGCGCGAGCGTCTTGATGGCGGCTGAATGCGCACCGCAACTGGCGACTCATCTCTATGCCGCGCTCGCGCGTTTTGCGGCGGCAATCGGCTTGGCATTCCAAATTCAAGACGACCTGCTCGACTTGATCGGCGATGTATCGACGCTGGGCAAGGCCACGGGTGCGGATCGGGAGCATGCCAAGCCCACTCATCCGGTCGTGATCGGAATTGCTGCCTCGCAGGAGCGAGTCCATCTGCTGCACAGCCAGGCGCTCGATGCACTCGTGCCATTCGGCGAGCGGGCCGCACCGCTGCGTTCGTTGGCTCATTGGCTCCTGTCACGGCGTCATTGAGCGCGTGACATCGAGGTGAGCCCGCAGCCGCCGGGATGGCGCTCGCGCTCGCGCAAAGGAACAGGCGCTGGACACGCACTGTCGGCCATTGGCAACGCGTTGACACCTCCCGCCATTTACCAGAATGTGGTCGCCAGGAGGGAAGAAATGCTGCGCTATGCGATCAGCCATGCGCGTCTCATGCGCGAATCCACCGACCGCGTCGAGGCCGCTTTGCGCAGTAACGACCTCGGCGAACGTCTGGTCGCGTGCCGCGTTCTCGAGAGCGTGGATGTGTGGCGGCTGTGGGAGGCCGAACACTCGAACCTCATGCGCCAGCTGGCCAATTGCGGCGGCCCGCAGTTACAGGTCGCTGCACTCAAACAGACGACGATCCGGTTGCTGCACGGCAAGGCGCTATTTCAATATCTGCGAAACCGCGAGGTGCGGGGAAGCGAGCGTGCACGGATCATTGCCCACTTTCGCCCCGGCCGCAGTTATGAGGCGGCCATCATTTCCGAGCACGGCGCGTACCTGCGCCAAGCTTGCAGTTATCTGTGTACCAGCCATTTGGGCAGCGACGTCGTGCAAGATCCGACATTTCTCGATCCCATGCAGCGCTATGAGGAACTCTATGCCGAGTACTTCGAGCTCTATTGCAGCACCCTGCTCCAGGCGGACGGGGAGTCAGAATCGCAGGGAGCATTGCTGCCGTTGCTGAAGAAGCAGCTGGACGAATACCGCCTGGCCGTTCTCGACCCGCGCCGCGCGCAGCCGTTCTTGAGACGCGAGGCGGAATTGCGCCGGCCCACCGGCGACACCGCGCGATTACCCGCCCTTGGGTATCGGCCCAAGGATCGCCGCTAGCCGCTGTAGCCGCTATAGCGCAGCGACCGGCTGCGCTCACAGCAGCGCCAGCTTGCGTTCCTTGAGCGAAGGCGGGGTCCACTGGTAAATCCAAGTTTCGGTCAGCGCTCTGCCCTCCATTCTTAGGTACAGCCGCAAGTCGATGGGTTCCACGGTATCATCGGTCGGCTTGACGTCGAACAGCGCTCGATAGCCCTTGAACTCCTCGACGTAATGCGCGGTGACGTGCTCCGTCTGACCGCGTGAGGCGGTAATGACCGCCTCGACCGCGGCGTCTTTGGCCAAGGCGCCGAGTTCGCCGCCGGCGAAATCGACGGCAAAATGCCAGGAATAGTACTGGCGCTTCACTCCCACCGTGCCGCCGATCCCCGTGCGGGTCGCAATGGTCTGGGCGAGCGGTGACGAGAAGGGCATTTTCGTGCCCCAATACAGCCGATAGCTGAACAGCAATTCTTGACCCGGCTTGGGCTTGTCGAGCGGATTCCAGAAAACCACGATGTTGTCGAAGGTCTCATCGACGGTGGGTATTTCCACGAGTTGCACCGCGCCCTTGCCCCATCCGCCGTTGGGCCCCTGCTTGGGCTCCACCCACAGACTCGGCCGGCGATCGTAGTAGACACCGTCGTCTTGGTAATGATCGAAGTTGCGGTCGCGCTGCAACAGGCCGAAGCCGCGCGGATTATCGTCGAAGTAGGAGTTCAGGTGTAATTGCGCGGGGTTGATCAGCGGCCGCCAGATCCATTCTCCGGCGCCGGTCCACATCGAAGCGCCGTCGGAATCGTGGATTTCCGGCCGCCAATCATTCGCCCCTCGGCGATCGTTCTTTCCATAGAAGAACATGCTGGTGAGCGGCGCGATTCCTAGGCGCTCGATCGGCTTGCGCGGATACAGCGCCGTATCGACGTTCATGATCTGGGTGCCGCCCGGTTCGATCTGAATACGCAGCGCGCCGGCGATGCTCGGCGAGTCCAGCAATGCGTAGAGAGTCAGTGTTCCCGAGTCCTTCGCCGGCCGTTCGAACCAAAACGAAGTAAAGCGCGGAAACTCTTCCGGGCGCGGGAACGCGGTATCGACCGCCAGCGCGCGCGTCGACAGGCCATACTGCCGCGTATCGCCGCCGACGGCGCGGAAATAACTGGCGCCCAAGAACGCCGCGACGTCGGCCTTCCAGTTCGTCACGAACTGCACTCGAAAGCCGGCGAAACCCGCGTGATCCTTCATCACTGCGGGATCGACGCCGCTCTTTTCCCAGTCGAACATGGCGGGGTCATAGACAAATTCGCGCGAGCGGCCATCGATCACCTCGTACAGATGCACTGGCTCGGTAAAATTGCGACCGACATGGAAGAATTGCAGTCGAAACGCCAGCCCCGCGTCGCCCCACAGGGCATGATCGCTGCGAAAGCGAATGGATTGGTACTGGTCGTAGCTCAATTTGCCCATGACGGGCGGCAACGCATCCTTGGACGCTTGATAGGCGTTGCTGGCGAGCCAATGAGCTTGCCCCTTGAGCCAGGCGAAATCGAAGGGTTGTGCGGGCGAGCCCGGCAGCGGTTGTGGCGCGGCTCGCGAAATCCCGGTATGGACCCATGGGCCTACGCCAAGGCCCATGGCTAATTTCAATATGGCGCGTCGGGCGATCATGCGTGTGCGTCCTTCAGATCAAAATGGCGGGATGCTGCGCATCCGGCAGCAGCGCGAGTTGATTGAGCAAGAGTGCGTCGCCGGCGACCTCCACTCGTTCGATGGGCGTGAACCATTCGAGCGCTTCCTCCAGCGATTGGGCATCGATCAGCTTTTTCTGCGCGGTCAAGGCGTGCGGATCGGGACAACCCCGCGGATCCATCGGCCGCGCCAAGTTGCCCACGATATGCGCCACTCGCGCCTCGCGATTGCGCGCCAAATACCGAAGTCCGTCCTGCGGCAGCGCAGGTGCCTGGGCGATCAATTCGCTGCGGCGCGCCAACAAGGGCGGCAGCTCGACTTCCTCCGGCGTGCGCAGCAATGCGAACCGTGACAAGGTGCGGCCGAGCGACTCGCTGCCGCTGGCGCGCGACAACGGGACCGCCAGAAACAGGCCCAGCAAGGCCGGTGAGACCCAGGCGAGCAGCGGCGGGGAGAGAAACCACAGGATCGCGGCGGTCATGGAACTCAACAGCATGTGCCGGTGATGGAACTGCCAGGCATCGCTCCAGGTGGTGATGCCGCTGTCGCGCCGCTGTGGTTTCCAGCCCGAGTCGCGTCCCATGAAAACTTCGAACACGTGCCGGCTCTGAATCAACATCAGGACCGGTGCGTACAGCGCCGAAAGGATGACCTCCAGCAGGAAACTTGCGGCGATGCCGATGACGCCGCCGCCGCCGCGCCGCAGCCGCTTCGAGGTCAACGCGCGCATCAGGCCGACCATTTTTGGAATCAGCAGCACGACCATGCTGAACCAGAACAGCGTCATCATCAGTTCGACATCGAACCGCGGCCAGGTCGGAAACAGCTGGAAGTCATGGTTGAAATATTCGGGCCGAATCAGGTGTGACTGCACGGCAAGCGCAAAGCCGATGCCCAGCATCAGCAGCCACAAAGGCGATGATAGATAGCTCATGATACCGATGCCCAAATGCAATCGGCTGGTGAAGCTCAAGCCCGTGGCGCCGATGACTTTCATGTGCTGCAGGTTGCCCTGGGCCCAACGCCGATCGCGAATGGCGACATCGATGAGCGACGGCGGCGATTCTTCCCAGGATCCCACGCAGTCCGTGGCCATGCACACCTTCCAACCGCGGCGGCGCATGAGCGCTGCCTCGACGAAATCGTGGGACAGCACGTGACCGCCGAACGGCTTGCGCCCCTCGAGTTCGGGCAGGCCACAGCTTTGGGCGAACGCCGCAATGCGAATGATGGCGTTATGACCCCAGTAATTACCGCTGTCGCCGGACCACGCCGCCAGGCCGCGCGCGATGACCGGGCCGTAGACGCAGGCGGCGAACTGCTGCAGGCGGCCGAAGAAGGTTCGCGCGCCGATGAGCTGCGGAGCGGTCTGCAGGATTCCCAAAGTGGGGTCCGCCTGCATCCTCTCCGCCAGCCGCTTGAGCGTCGGCGCCTCGATCAGACTATCCGCGTCGAGCACGATCATGTGCTCATAGCGGCCGCCCCAGCGTGTGACGAAGTCCTCCAAATTCCCGGACTTGCGCGCGACGTTGCGCCAACGTCGCCGGTACCAGACCGGCATGATCGCCGTGAGCGACCTGCGCAACGCGTCGATCGTCGCCGTTTCGCGAATCCACGCGTCGGCGTCGGTCGAGTCCGACAGCACGACGATCTCGAAGGCGAGATTGGCGTCGATGGCCCGAAGCGCCTCGGCCATGGCTTGCAGTGCCGTTGTGGTGCGTATCGGATCCTCGTTGTAAATCGGCATGACGAGTGCCGTGAGCGTGCTGGTGCGTGACGCCGGCTTCGGCACGGGGTCGCGGCGCTTCGATGCGCCGGCGATGACCGAGCCGGCTGCGAACGCGATCCAGCCCAAGGAGACCGCGAAGAAGGAAATCATCAGACCCTGCAGCAGCGTCATGCTGGCGAACCGCACGACCTGCAGCATCTGGTAGACGCCGTAGATAGTGACCCCAAGGCTCACGGCGAGCAGAATGAACCGCGCGAATAGAACGGCGGCGGTCGGATGCCCCGGCGTGCTCCGCGGCGACGCGTAGCGCAGCTCTTGACGCGGCATCCTCAAGGGCGCCTCCGGCGGCATGCCGCCGGAGGCGCCTGGATGTTCGAGGATGAGCGCCGAACTCATGTGGCGGTCCATCGATACAGCCAGGTTTCGGTGACCGGATGGTCGCCGCGCATGATCCGCAACCGCAGTTCGATCAGGTCTGCGTTGTTCGGGTCGATCTCGAAGCTCGCGCGTAATCCGTGCAAGGCACTATTCGACATCAGCGTGGCGCCGGAAATCTTGCCGGTGGATGCGCCGAGATCGAGCCGCAGTCCGTCGGTCTTCTCGCCGGCGCCGACGAAATCCAGGATAAATACGCGCCGCTTGCCGTCGAGACTGGCTCCCGCCCGGGTTGACATGATTTTGCCCAGGGATTTCGGTAGGGCGGGCTCCGCCAACCACGTGATGCGGTACGCGAATTGGACCGGATGTCCCGGGTTGAGAGTTTGCGCCGGGCGCCAAAAAGCGACGATGTTGTCATTGCTTTCACGCCCGGAGGGAATTTCGACCAGTTCCACCGCTCCGCCGCCCCAATCGCTCTTCGGCTCGACCCACGCACTCGGCCGTCGCTCGTACAGGTTCTCGAAATCCTGAAAATCGCGCTGTTCGCGCGAGCGCTGCACCAGGCCGAAGCCTTGCGGCGGCTGCGTGGTGAACGTCGATACCTGGAGTTTGATGGGATTGGCCAGTTGCCTGAAGATGTGCTCGCCCGATCGCGAGGTAATTTGCAGGCCGTCGGAGTCATGAACCTCGGGTCGATAATCGTCGAGACGCCCACGATTGGTCTCGTCGAACAAGAACATGGAGGTAAGCGGTGCGATGCCCAGCACGTGCACGTCGGCGCGCGGGAATAGCGTGAGCTCCGCGTCCATGACCGTCTCCGCGCCTGGCTGGACGGTGAAGCGGTAGGCGCCGGTGGTGGACTCGCTTTCGAGCAGCGCGTAGATGACGATCGAGGCGGCATGCGGGGCCGGCCTTTCGATCCAAAAATGCGTGAATGCGGGGAATTCCTCGCCCGACGGTTCGGCGGTGTTGATCGCGAGGCCGCGTGCCGAAAGACCGTATAACAGGTGCTGAGCGACCGCACGGAAGTAGCTCGCACCCTGGAATACCAGGAATTCGTCCCAGATTTTTTTCGAATTGATTTGGCTGCGCAGGCGAAAGCCCGACAGTGGCAGCGACACCGTGCCGAGTTGCGGCAGGGTTGGGCCCATCTCGAACATCGCCGGGGTGGCGATGACGTCCTGAGCCATGCCGTCTTCGACCGTGGATACCGTCACCGCCGCCGACTGTAGATTGAATCCGGCCCGCAGCAGTTCGAGCCGAAACGGCAATTGTTCCGCGCGCCAAATTCCGGCGTCCGGGTTGAAATGAATGCTGCGATATTGTTCCGGACTGAGCTTGTCGAGCCCCGCGGGCAGGGTGCTGCGCTGCGGGGCATAGGGGGTTGCGGCGCGGCGCTTGGCCTCGGCGAGCAGAGTATCGAAGCTAAATGCGTAGGTCGCGGCGGGCTTGTCGGCGGGCTTATCGGCGGGCGGGTTGTCGGACCGCGCATAGGCGCTTGGCGCGGCCATCAAGGCCATCGCCAGCGCAAAGAATGAATTGGTTAGCGAAACCGGCAAGGCAGTTACCCCAAGTTAGCCCAATGCATTGATTTGCCGGCCCCCCGCCTTACCTTGATGAAACTGAGGTGCGCTGTCAACGGGGGGCCCGGGATGCGCTGCCGAGCCGCGCGGGCATCGGCCGGCGCGGGCAAGCGGCCGGCGCGGGCAAGCGGCCGGCGCGGGCAAGCGGCCGCCGCGCCGCCTGCTATAGTTTAACGCCATGCTCGAACCTGCGACGACTCCCCAGGAACCCCAAAGCGCCGCGACCGTACTCATGGTGCGCCCCGCACGTTTTGCATTCAATCCGCAAACCGCAGCCAGCAATGCCTTCCAGCAACGCCCGGAAGCGGCTGCCCGACTCGATCTGCAGAGCCTTGCCCTGCGCGAGTTTGACGCGTTGACCGACGGCCTGCAGCGGGCGGGAGTCAGCGTCATCGTGGCGGATGACACCGCAGCGCCGGCCAAGCCCGACGCGCTATTTCCCAACAATTGGGTGAGTTTCCATCGCGACGGTACGGTCGTGTTCTATCCGCTGCTGGCACCCAACCGGCGCAGCGAGCGGCGTGATGAGGTCATACGCCAAGTGACCGGCGACGGCGCGTTCCGAATCACCCGCACCGTGGATTTGAGCTACCGTGAAAATGACGGCAAGTATCTCGAGGGCACCGGCAGTTTGGTGCTCGATCGGGCACAGCGAGTGGCATACGCGAACCTGTCGCCACGCACCGATCTCGACGTATTGGGCGAATTCGCCCAGCAACTCGACTACGAACTGGTGACTTTCGAGGCATTCGACGGCACGGGAAGCGCCGTGTATCACACCAATGTATTGATGACCATCGGCGCCCGCTTCGCGGTGGTTTGCGGGGCGGCGATCGCGCAGACACGGCATCGCGATGCCGTGTATACGAAACTGCGGGCATCGGGGCATGAGATCCTCGAGATATCGCTCGCGCAGATGCTTGATTTTGCCGGCAACTCATTGGAACTCGCCCCTGCGGGCGCGAATGTCATTGCGCTCTCGACGACCGCCTGGCGCAGCCTCGATCCCAAGCAACGCCGCGTATTGGAAAAATACGGCAGCATTTTGGCGGCCGACATTCCGGTCATTGAGCGCTATGGCGGCGGTGGCGTGCGGTGCATGTTGGCGGAAGTACACCTTCCCGCGCGCGTTTAGGGCGCTGGCGGGAATTCCTGTCCTTCGGGGCACTGAGGATGTCAAAATTCACGTATGTTGGAACTCGGTGTCAAAACGCTCGTGGCTTACTTGCTCGGCGCGCTGCTCGGCAGCCTGGTTCTCGGGCGTCTGCGCGGCGTCGACATTCGCCGCCTGGGCAGCGGCAATGCCGGTGCCACCAATGCCTTGAGGACCCAAGGGAAGCTATTCGGTCTCTTGGTATTGCTCATCGATCTGGGCAAGGGCGTATTCGCGGTGCTGTGCTTACCCAAGGCGGTACTTCCGGGCGTGGCTATTGACCCAGAGCTGTCGCGTGAGTGGCTGACCGTCGCCTGCGGCTTGGCCGTGATCGTGGGGCACGTCTACCCGGTTTGGTTTGGGTTTCGAGGCGGCAAGGGCGTGGCAACCATGATCGGCGTGGTCGGGGCCCTGCAGCCGCGCTTGCTCCTCCCCGTGCTCGGCAGTTGGTTCGTGGTGCTCTTGCTCACCGGCTATGTGGGACTTGCGAGCATGCTCGCGGGCGCGGTCCTGGTCATCGTGGTGTATCTGCTGGAGCCGGGTGACCTGCCTTTATGGTCTTTTTGCCTCGTGATCGAGCTGTTTGTGGTCTATACCCATCGCGGCAACATCGCGCGTATGTACGCCGGCAAAGAGCATCGCATTCGTAGATCATGGCCGTTTCGCTCCCGAGCGGCGTAGATCCTACCTGCTTGCTCGCTGTGCTCGCGGACGGCCGACTGCACTCCGGCGCATGGCTGGCGCGCGAACTGGGAGTGAGTCGCGCGGCGGTGGGAAAGGGAATCGAGCGACTGCGGGTGGGGGGTATCGAAGTCAGGGCGTTGGCGCGCCGCGGTTACTGTCTGCCAAAACCGGTCGAATTGCTGGATGCACGGCACATACGCGCCGCGCTTGGGCGTGGCCGCGAACTCAAGTTGCGTCACATGGAGGTGCTGTTTGAAGTGGACTCGACCAATGCCCGCTTGCTCGCCACCCCGCCACCTCCCGCGGGCCACGCCGATGTGTGCCTGAGCGAATTGCAACATGCGGGTCGCGGCCGCCGCGGCCGTCGCTGGATCGCCCCCTTCGGCGGCAGCATCGCCATGTCCCTTGGATGGGCCTTCCGCGATGCAGCGCGCGCCAGCCCGACTTTGAGCCTTGCGGTGGGTGTGGCGATTTGTCGGGCTCTGGGACGGGCGGGTGCGCGGGGTATACACCTCAAGTGGCCGAACGATGTCTGGCTCAATGATCGAAAAATTGGCGGCGTGTTGCTCGAGCTGAGGACCGACGCGAGCGGACCGGCGCACGTCGTCATCGGCATCGGCCTCAATGTGTCGCTATCGGCAGCGGCGCGGCGCGAGATCGAAGCGAGCGGCGTGCGCGTCGCAGCGGTGGCTGATGCCTGCCCGGAAGCGGTCTCGCGCAATCGGACGGTGGGTGCCCTCTTGGATGAGCTTTTGAGTATGCTGGGGCAATTCGAGCGGGAGGGTTTTGCGCCCTTCCGCGACGCGTGGATGGCGCTCGATGCGCTTTGCGATCGCCCTGCGCGGGTGCTCGCCGGCGACCGCGTAATCTCCGGCACGGCGCGCGGCGTGGATGCGGACGGCGCGCTACTGCTCGAAAGCGGCGGCCGTCTGCAGAGATTTGTGTCTGGTGAGGTCAGTTTGCGCTTGACCGAAGGGGTGATGTGACGATTCTAAAGAGCCTGGTGGTGTGTCTCGCGCTGGCCAACGTCGGTTATTTTCTATGGGTGAGGGGCATCGCGAAATCTCAGGATGCAACGTCGGCGGCCGCGATGACCACGACGCTCAAGCTGGCTTCCGAAGCCGCCGGGGTGGCGCACGCACCCGTTGGCGGTGACAGCGGCGCGACCGACGACAGCGCTGCCGGCGGCAGCCGCCCGGGCGGCGGGATTGTCGGTGCGAGCGGCGGCAGCGACACCGAGGCGGCGGCGCATGGCGACGAATCGGCGGGCCTCCTCACCAACGTGAAACGCTGCATCAGTGTGGGTCCGTTCCGCGACGTCGCGGAGGCTGCGCACGCCGCCAGCACCTTGCGCAGCGGCGGTTATGATCCCAGGCAGCGCGTCGCGGAGGGCGACGTATGGGCCGGTGTGTGGGTGTATTTGCCCGTGCCCGCAACGCACGCGGCCAGCGATCAAATGCTGGCGAAGCTCAAAGCGGCCGGCATCGAGGATGCGCTGGAAATGCCCGGACCGAATGACAGTTCCGTGATATCGCTCGGGCTGTACAGTGAGTCAAATCGCGCGCAGGCTCGCGTTGCGCAGGCTCAGGCGCTCGGATTCAATCCGGGCCTCGCGGATCGGAAACGTACGGGTAATGTCTATTGGATCGATATCGATCTGAAGCCGACCGATAGCGTCTTGAAGCCAGCCGATTTGCAAGGCGAGGCGGGGCGCATCGTGCGTCTGGAAGTGAAGGGATGCCCCGCCGTCGGCGGCGCATCGCCATGAGCGTCCGCGTCATCGTGTTGAAGATTTCGCGCGGCATAGGCGCGGCGATTGGCTATGGTTGCCTGGCGGCGTTTTTGTATCTGGTCAGCCTGCAGCTCTACCGCTGGCTTCGCGACGGGGAATGGACGCGTATCGCCATGAGCGACGGGATGCGCGCCGCGCTTGCGCACTGCGGCATCAAGAGCGGGGATACCGGGCGGCTTGCGACTCTGTCGCACTGGCTCGATGCGCCCGTGGTTTGGTTGGGGTTGCACAAATTGCTCGAGGTCATTCCCGCATCGCTCGCGTTGTTCGCGGTGAGCATCTTGGGGAACGGCCTTTTCATCTACTGCTGCGACCGCATCGACGAGATCAGGCGCGCGCGATCTGATCATTTGACGGAGCGTGAGCCGCGGCACGCGACGACGACGTTAAGAGGTGATTGACA
>Ga0181521_10004906_pt1 | contig 15095 bp, 11 predicted proteins | sample PEATcosm2014_Bin_32_FD_119764 | JGI IMG/M metagenome (GOLD analysis project Ga0181521, IMG submission 119764) | Peatland microbial communities from MTU Mesocosm Facility, Houghton, MI, USA - PEATcosm2014_Bin02_60_metaG | ecosystem: Environmental > Terrestrial > Soil > Wetlands > Peat | place...
AGGTGTTGGAGATGGGTGCGGCGGTGGTGGGCGGAATGGCTGAACTGAAACGGCGGCCGATACTCGCCTTGTACACGGAGACTGTGTCGCCTCTCTCGTTTACTGATGTGAATGAGAATATGAATGAGTTTGCTAGGGCGGGGGTGCCGGTTGCGAATGGGCCGATGCCTATGTGCGGAGCCTCCGGCCCCATGACTCTGGCTGGGACTGCGGCTATGAGTAATGCCGAGAACCTGGCCGCCCTAACCCTCTGCCAACTCGTCAACCCCCACACACCCTTCATCTACACCGGATGGGTCTGCGCAATCGACCCCCGAACCAGCCGCTGCGCTTACGGTGCTCCCGAGTTCGCTATGGGTACGAGTATCTTCAACACGACGATGGGACGGTACTACGACCTACCCACGTACGGGTTTGGCGGATGCTCCGACTCGAAACTACCCGACGCTCAGGCGGGGGCGGAGGTTATGATGAACGGGATGATGGCGGCTCTGGGTGGAACGAACCTGATCCACGACTGCGGCTACCTAGCTGGGGGAAGTATTGGGTCGATGGAGATGGTGGTCATCTGCAACGAGATCGCAGGCATGGTTTACAGGATAATCCGGGGTGTGAAGGTGGACGAGGAGACGTTAGCGGTGGACGTGATCAAGAACGTAGGCCCTGGGGGGCACTTCATGTCCCAAAAGCACACCCTAGATCACCTGAAAGAGCTCTATCTGCCCTCAATCTTCGATAAAACCTCCGAAGAAACCTGGATCAAGGGAGGAAAGAAGGATATCAGGGAGGTGGCTCGGGTGAAATGCAAAGAAACCCTACGAGAACACCACCCCGAACCCCTACCCAAAGACGTACAGGAGAAACTGAAACAGATCGTGAAAGAAGCGGAGAAGGAGCTGGTGAAGACAGGGTCCGTGGGCGGACCGGTGACCTTACACCACCAACCCCCCACCCGACCAAAGAACTAGACAGACCCCTTCGTAGAGCACTCAGCCCGGTCTGAGGCTACACGCCGCCTTACGTCAGCACTGAATCCAGCTGACGTCAAAATGGTTCTTTTGAGGATGCTCTTGCCTGTGCTAGTTGACTTTTTGATCGTTGACCGTTGAGCAGTCGTTGTCGGTTGCGTTCTCTTAGGTGTTGGTGGCGGCTTCTTTCTTGATTTTTTCTATTCTGGTTCTGATGTCGTGGGGTATGGGTTCGACCTGATGCTTCGCTAGGATTCTGTCAACCTTTTCTTTGGCTTTTTCGAGTAGGGTTTTGCCGTCTGTTTTCTTCCATGATTCGTATGAGAAGCTTCGGTCCATTAGTAGTGGGATGCGGTGTTCCTTATCGAAGTGTTGCAGAGAATGCTTCAGGGCTAGGAAGGAGCCTCCGTGCGCCACTCCACTTATCTCCTCAACGGCTAGCGTGTCATTGTTCACCGTAACCCCTCTCATAATCCTCTTGAGCATGCCGATTATTTCGTCGCAAATAACGATAAGCTCCTGACTCCCACCCTTCGCCGACTCGATCAACCCTATATCATGGATTAGGTTTTGGCCGCAGAGCGCGGCTGTTGAAAGGTTCATCGACGCCTCAGAGAATGCTTGAGCGTCAAGCGTCTTCGAATCCGTACACCCACCAGTTCCCCAGAGCGGTATCTGCAAGTAGTGGGCGAGCTGTGCTTCGGCTATGCCGAGAAGCATGTCTTCGGGAGCTCCATAGGAGCATAGGGTGGTTCTCATGTCTGTGACTAAGGGGACGAAGCCGAAAACGAAAGGCGTACCGGGCCGAGTGAACTGCGCTATAACATTACCCGCAATAGATTCCGCCATCCCCGAAACCACTTCCCCCGCCAGTGTTATGGGTGCTGTGGCTCCTCCCATTGGGCAGGGTGCATAGATGAGGGGCAGTCCTTCTTTCACCCACTCCATTAACGCGTCAACATAATCCTTACCAAAAATGAGTGGGGAAGCTGGTTCGTCGTACATTGAGACTATCGGTCTCTTTCTCAACTCCTCCTCTCCACCGGCTATGAGTTGAGCTATCTGAATCTGTTTTCTCGTCACCTCAGCCCCATGATAGGCGAAAATTATTGAATGTTTCACGGTATTCGACATAACGGCATCTTGCTCATACAACCCCTGAACACCGCGAGGGGCATCGAGCGGCGTGAAGAGACCCATTGCGTAGTCAATGTTCTCAAGAGCGTCACACACCTTAGCCGTCTCAGCCATATCCTGGGTTACACACGGTCTCCTCTCCCCCGTCCGCCTGTCCGCAACAACCATCGCTCCGCCAACGCTGCCAAAATGGACCCTCTTTCCTTCAATCACAAAGTCTTGATCCTTATCCCTCCCACACAACCTAACCACCTTTGGGGCTTTCCTAAGTGATTCCTCAACGATGTATCCAGGAAAACAGGCTACCTGCGTCTTGAAGTCGACTTCTGCACCAATCCCCTTCAGAAGCTTCAACGCGCCCTCGTGCTCAATCCTCACCCCATGATTCTCAAGCACGTCAAGTATCGCAAGATACAAATCATGCAACTCATCGGTCGACAAAACCGTGAGTTGGCCACCATCAAGACCAATTCTCATCTCTTCCGTCTCCAATCGTTAGCTGGTTGATGTACGAGTTTAAGGCTTTCCACGGCCGAAGAGAATAGGCGTTCGTCTCGTAGAGTGTTTTTGCTTGATCTTCATTCTTACCTCAATAGAAACAGGGCTTTCTGCAAGAGTGTCGCGTAACAGGCGCGAGTTTGACCTCCCCGCCAGAGTTGCGATGCCTACTTTCGTTCTCTGAAATAGGGCATTACGACTTTGCTTACGTGCTCAACTACGTTTTTCACTGGGCATGCCATGGGACGGATCCCAATGTGTGTTGCTCCAGCTTTAATGAACTCGTCTATGAACTCTATGCACTCACTCGGGTTTTCTTTTATCATGCAAGACTTATTGACAACATCCTCCGGCACATCTTTCGCTGCCTCTACCATCGAGTCCCAAGTGAGAAACGGTTCGTGAGCTAGCATGTGAGTGTAATGGGGCATGCCTGAGTCCTTGTATCCATACCTACGCAGGATGAACTTCGATACGTACAAGCCAACTTTTCCTGCGTTTGTTGCTGCACGAAGGATGTTCTTGTCTTTGGAGATGCAAGTGTATATCCAAGCCACTTTATCGATTTGATCGGGTTTTCTGCTGGCCCCGCTCGCTGCTTCGTCTATCATCCTGACACCGTCGCGAAAGATCTCGGGCGTTGTCATCCAAGGCAACCAACCATCCGCTATCTCACCCGTCATTTTTAGGAGGGTTTTTGATTCGATGGCTCCTAGGTAGATTGGTGGGTGCGGCTTTCTGGTCGGTTGTTGAATTATGAATGCTTCTTTCAGGTTGTAGAAATCTCCTTGATAGGACGCCCTTTTTTCTCTGGTAGCTGTCCACAGCAGTTTGAGAACGTCTACGTATTCTCTTAATCTCCTGGATCGATCCTTTGCATTTTCAAACTCGATACCGAAGGGCACGATGCTCATAGCCTCTCCAGCGCCCAGAGCAACCATCGCACGGCCATTAGTGAGTTCATCTAAAGTTGCAATGATCTGCGCCGCTTTGGCCGGGTGAATTATGTGAACGTCAGTTACGCCCGGGCTCAGCATTACCTTCTGGGTCTGAACTCCTATGCCCGCTAAGACAGTCCAACAGTCGACCCGAGCCCCGCCGTCATAGTCAGTAATATGATCAGGTATCCACACGGACTCAAATCCCGATCTTTCCCCCAGTACACCATCCTTCACCGCCTGGGAGGGGGATAACGCAGCGCCGTCCGATAAAATTAGACCGAACCTTGAGCCCATAATTCCACCGGTTCTTCAATTCGTAAGTGCTTCTTTACTATATATGCTTCAGCGAAAGCAACTTTCGGGTTCGGGTTCGTTTTCGTGGTCTCAGTAACGAAAGAGTTTCACCGTGATTGAAACTTCTTTTCGGCGTCATTTTCGGAGCTTAGCATACGATTCGTTGGCGGTTGCTAATGTGAGCGCGACGCATGGTCGAATTACGCCAGGTCGGCACCCCTGCACAATGTTTCGCGTGAAACGGCTGAGGCTCTTTTTCGATTTTGGCTGTCTCTTCCTCATGGAATCTTTTTGTGTATCTTGTATTTTGCGACAGGTTATTACATTGGGGTACGTCGTGAAGAACTGGTTAGCATTGCTTTGGTTTCATGTACGCGTTGCCATAAGAAATTCAAATCGTATATAGCATTGAAAGGCCATTGGCATGACGCGCACTCGAATGTGAGATGGCCAGAAGAATTTGAAACGAAGCTTACGGAGGAGAAAGGGCTTGAAGGTTACAAGGTAAGTAGGAACATAGGTAAAATCTCTTATCGCAAGTGGATTTTGTTAACTCTAGTAATACTCATCTTGGTTGGAATAGCGGCTTCGACGTTTAGACAAGGCACTCAGACGGTCTCAACAACCACTAGTTCGAGGACAACTAGTCAAACTTTCCTCAAATCCATTTCGTCACCATCAAATGGTTTCAGTATTTTGTCCACAGCATTCTATTGCGTGAATGGGACCAACGGTTTGAAATCCGCAACCCTGCTAGCTGAACTACAGTCCAATAAGAACGACAGTTTTCACTACCTCTCTGGCACAATAACATTTGCTAACTATACCCTAGCAAACGGCACAATAGTAACTGTCAACCATCAATGGATAGACAAAAATCAAACATTCGATAAAACGCACACATTCTACCTTGAAGCCGATTCCAAAATACTAAATTCAGGGACCAAGATAGTACAGGCCGAATTCATCATAACCGCTTACGTTCAAGAGCTCCCTCAACCGATTACTAAACTGGTCATATGGTCAATCGACTGCTGAGGTGGCCGCTACACACACATTTTTGATTCCGCTCAGTTCTCACCTAATGGTACTGAGTGGACTGTTCCACACGTGTGGAACAAAATTCGAGTTGCAGAAGGGCTTTAAAGGCGACTCTCGGCAGGCTTTTGCTCATCTTGATGAATGCTGCAACTGGAGAAAGGCAATTGACGGAAAATGTGCGCGAAATTCAAAACAAGTTCGGAATAATTGGAAGGGAGATCGAGCTACGAAAAGCCCTGGCCGCGGTTAGGTCAGGTAAGCACCTTCTTATCGAAGGATCCGTGGGCGTCGGCAAGACGGTTCTTGCGGAGGCCGTAGCAAAATATCTACGAAGGCCTTTCTACCGGGTTGACGGTGACGAACGGTACACCGAACAGAAATTGACGGGCTGGTTCGATCCGCCTCTCGTGATTAAGAACGGGTATTCCAAAGACGCTTTCATAGGAGGTCCGCTTGCACTTGCCATGGAGGCAGGAGGAGTGCTTTTCATAAACGAGTTGAATCGCATGCCCGAGGGAGTTCAGAACGTTCTTCTACCCGCAATGGATGAGGGAAAAATCGATGTCCCGAAAATAGGTACGATAACCGCAAGCAACGGTTTCTTAGTCATTTCGACCCAAAACCCTCGTGAATTCATCGCTACCAGTCTTCTGTCAGAAGCCTTGCGAGACCGGTTCGAACTGCTAACGCTCGACTACCAAAGCGAAAATGACGAAATAGCCATCGTGCAAACCCGAACAGGAATTAGCGACCTGCAACTCATTGGCTCCGTGGTCAGACTGGTAAGGGCCACCAGAGACAATCCCGACATCAGAAGAGGGGCATCTGCCCGAGCAGCCATGAGCATCTGCGTACTGGCCCTTCAGATGGGACCTGACGGAGGGACCTTCATCAGAGAAGCAGCTCATATGGCTTTGCCGACACGCATCGAACTGAAAGACGATGCCACGCGCCCTATCCACGAGATAATTGACGAGCTAGTGAACAAAAATTCTGCAAACAAAACCAGTAATGGGGCGGAGAAAGCGTTTTCATGGAAAAACCCTGAGCAAACACCTTCGGTAACGCTCACCGCAGGAACCCATGGTGATGACGATGCGGTCAACCTGCGTTAGAACCTAAGCAACATAATTGAATTGAAGAAGATCCCTCTGACGAGTAGGGCTGGAGCAGAACTCAACGTTACCTGAAGAACTGGACGCGGAGTTACTCTGAGATTTCTTAGTACATGCCTGAATGATTGTCGGATTATTCACGTAGGGAAATTTTGGGTGATATGCTTTGGCTCCGGGAACTCAACCCCATCCCAGGCGTCAGATCTTAACAAATTAGGTTGAGCACGCCTTTCTTTCCCTCAATCGAATTGCTGAAGTGGAGTTTGGCTCCTAATTTTTCCGTTTTTCTTCACAGTTAGTTTTATAAAAAGAACTTACTGCCCACCACGCCACATATACTATATACCAAGAATGAGGTTCTTCCTTTAATCTTATAACCGTGCACTTCGCTTACAAGTGCAGGAAAATTTTGGAGGAAATAAAGTTTGACTTTTCACTTGTCACGTAAAGCAATAACAAAAATGCAGGCATCACTGGTCGTAGTCGTAGTGATCATCGCCGTCGTCGGCGGTGCCTATGCCTACTACAGCACGTTGACCACAGCACCAATGGCTACTTCTACTGCGGCTACTATGGCAACTAGCGCGAACGCTTCGGTTGCAATGGGTCCACCGATCAAGATCGCATTCGTCCCACCCCTTACTGGTCCCGCTGCCCTAACTGGTAAACAACTGCAGGACGGGATCATGTTTACCTACAACGAGCTCAAGGCGGATGGACAGATTCCCGTTAAAGTCGACGGACAATACAGAGACATTCAGTTCATATGGCTAGACAGCAAGTCTGACCCAGCAACGGCGGTCGCCGCATATAACGAAGGGCTCGTGCAAGACGGAGCCGACATCATTGGATGGAACTGGCACAGCTCCATCGCTCTAGCTGTATACACACTATCAACAAAGTACAACAAGATAGACTTCGGAGACGTCGGGGAAACACAGGCACTATCCAGTGCTAGGTTACAAGATCCTAACGCGAGCAGATACTACTTCAAGTGTTGGGCTGACCCACCATCATATGCGAGCGTGTTCGGTCCTGCCCTAACGGGCGTTTTGGCACAGGCCGGATATACCCCCAACCCCAAGGTAGCCGCATTGCTACTCGAAGACACTGACTACGGAAGAGCCATGGGCGACGCCTTGAACGCCTCTTTGACGGCCCAAGGTTGGACCGTAAAGTACTACGATGTGTTCAGCCTGTCCCCGCCAGAAACCGATTTCACGCCGTTCATATCGAAATACAAGGAGGCTGGCGTGACCTTGGTTTACCAAGTGTCTACGGGCTTGCCAAGCATGACCGCGTTCATGAAGCAATCGTACGATGCAAATCTAACGGCTATCAGGGCTAGTTTTGGTATCGGCTGGTTCTCAACCAGTGAATGGTACCCGGCCCTTGGACCCGCCTCAGACTACGTACTAAGCATGGATAGCAACGCAATTACCACCCCTGCGCAGCTAGCTTTTGCTGCCAAGTTCCAGGCAGCTTATGGCTACGCACCCTCGGCGGTTGTAACAGGGTACTGGGGGCATGATCTTTTCTCTATGCTTATCGCAGCATTGAACCAAGCTGGCACAATGAACCCTGAGACAATAAGAACTACGCTTCTGAACATGGATTACCACGGCATCTTCATGAACGTTCATTTTACGACGAACGCTGACCCACCGTTGGCCTACGGACCTATGGAGGTTATAGCCAACACAACTTACTTCCACTTCCCGTTAATGCAATGGATGCACGGAAATGCCACGGCCGTCTATCCGCCCGCAGAGGCTACAGGGAAATTCGTCGTACCACCTAACATGATGCCCATGGGAGCCTCAACAGGTGAGGTAGTGCCGGTCTTCGCAGCAATCGCCGCGGCCTTCGCAGTGTCGCCAGTGACTCCAGGGAAATTCTCAGTGCTAACGTACGTCTAGGGAACTTTTCCTCTTCTCTCTTTTTTTATTTATCTATTTTTACATTCCCAAGTAGACGCTCTTCACGTGGTCTGACTCAAGCATTTCTTTTGCCGTTGCCTCTTGCACTATTGTGCCCTGTTCCATCAGGTAAGCTTTGTTACTTAGCTCAAGAGCACTTCTTATGTGCTGCTCGACGAGGAGAATTGTCATCCCCTGATCCCTAATTGTTTCTAACACCTTGAAGAGCTCAGCTACGAGTATAGGCATTAGGCCCATAGACAATTCATCAATCAATAGGAGAGCAGGCTTCAACATGAGGGTACGGGCGATCGCGAGCATTTGCTGCTCTCCGCCGCTCAATGTCCCCGCGAGTTGGTTTTTCCGCTCCTTGAGTCTCGGGAATATTTTGAAGCAAAATTCCAAAGAATCATCACGCATGCTTCTGGGTCTTGTGAAAGCCCCCATCAACAGATTCTCGTACACTGTTAGTCCATCAAATAGCTGCCTCCCCTCCGGCACAAGGCCAATTTCATTTTTCGCAATTTGGTGTGCCGAAAGCTGGTCGATTCGCTTACCATTGAACGTTATGGAGCCCTTGGAAGGTTTTAGTAACCCTGTTATCGCCTTAAGCGTAGTCGTCTTTCCGGCTCCGTTGGGCCCTATCAAAGCTACTACGTCGCCTTTGTCAATTTTCAATGATACCTCTCTAAGAGCTTGGAACTTTCCGTAGAAAACATCTATGCCCTTGACTTCGAGCAACTACGCATTCACCTCACAACTTGTATTTTTCGCCAAGGTATGCCTCAATGACCTTCTTATCCTCAGACACCTCTTCCGGTGTCCCCTCAGCAATTTTTCGCCCAAAATCCAGAACAACTAACCTTCCCACAAGACCCATGATAAACCTCATGTTATGGTCAACGACTAGAAAAGCGAGGCCAGCTTTGTTTAGGCCTTTAATCAAGCTTATCATAGCCAATTGTTCGCTGGTGTTCAACCCAGTGGCGGGTTCGTCGAGTAGAATGAGCTTAGGTTCGGTTGTCAAGGCTCGGGCAAGTTCAACTTGCTTCATTTCAACAGCATTAAGTGTTCCAGCAATCAGGTTCCTTCTTTCGGCGGGGAAGTTAACTTGTTCAAACGCTTTTAGCGCTCTTTCCTCAGCCTCCTTGAAACCTGAGGATGGTTTGCTGCCGAAAACGGCGCCGCTCATAACGTTGTCGAGAATGCTCATATTGACAAACAGTCGAGTTATCTGAAATGTTCTTCCAATACCCTTTTGGCATATTTTGGCCGGATCTAGTCCAGTTATATCTTGACCACCGAAGTATACTTTGCCAGATGCAGGTCGATATATGCCATCGATAACATTGATCAACGTTGTCTTGCCTGCTCCATTTGGTCCCACCAAGCCGAGAATTTCGGCTGGATTGACGTCAAAGCTGACATCGTTGACGGCCACAAGCCCGTGAAACTTTTTCGTAACATTCTTGATGCTTAAAACGGCTCTCGTTTGCATCGTCTTACGCCTGCTTAGGTTGTATAAAGTAGTTTTCTAGGGCTAAGTACTTTGCTCGCAAATCATAAATAACGATCAAGTCCTACCGTTTTCCTATGATTCCGATACTGGATATTCTGTTGGATAGTCTAGTTCGGGGAGCCTTTTACATTCTCGTTTCCGCTAGCCTAGCCCTACTCTTCGGAATTATTTCAGTTGCAAGCTTTATGCAGGGAGATCTGGCTATGCTTGGTGGTTACGTAGCATTCTTCGCCCTGACGGCTGCAGGCCTCAATCCGATCCTAGCCATCGTCGTAACTGGCGGAGTCATGTTTCTGGTAGGCGCATTTATGGAGGGGTCACTCTTTCGGCCACTGCGGAGGATCAGCGGGAAATTGTGGATGTTTAATACATTCGTTTTGACGCTCGGGATTTCTCTATTATTGCAGAACGGCGCGCAGGCAGCCTTCGGATCTGCGTTTATGGGGGTCCAATATCTTTGGCCAGGAACGACAGACGTTCTCGGAAGTTCAATATCCAACGACCGTCTAATCATGCTCTTCCTCAGCGTGGGGATTATGGTTTTTCTGTGGGCGTTCCTAAAATTCACGAAACATGGAAGAGCCATTAGAGCTGTGGGAATGAACGAGGGGGCCGTTCCCTTGTTCGGCGTAAATGTAAACATGATTTACATGCTTACTTTCGGCATAACGGGATTGCTGGCTGGCGTTGGGGGGGCGTTCTACATGGCTCTCTACACGACTTATCCTTTGATGGGTGTTACCGCCAACCTGAAGGCTTGGACCGTTGTGCTGATTGCGGGTCTGGGTAATGTTAAGGGCGCAGTTTTCTGTTCGTTTCTACTAGCGTTTATCGAAACTGTAGCGACCTACTACTTAGCGTCTGGATGGCCAAACGTAGCAGGGGTAATAATAGTCATTCTCGTTCTCCTATTCAAGCCAACAGGACTTTTCGGTACAGAGGTCAAAGGCATATGGGAAAAGTAGTGATGGGAATACCGAAACAAAGGAACCTTCTCTATTTTATCCTCGCGCTGCTGGCGATATCAATCGTCGTTCCGCCGGTCATGCGCAACGACTACCTTAACACCGTCTTGATCACAATTGTTATGTGGGCTGGAATTGGCGCTGCTTTTGACCTGACAGCAGGTTACATTAAAGTTACCAACTTTGGGTTTGCGGGATTCTTCGCAGCTGCGGCTTACACGTCAGCCCTTCTGGCATCCGACTTCGGGATTTCACCATTTATCGGCGTTTTTCCTGCGTTGTTGGTCGCAACTGCATTCGGGGCTTTCGTAGCGTTCTTGACTCTGAGGCTTCACGGTATATTTGCGGCAGCTTTCAGTTGGTTCATGGCTACAACCCTGCAATACGTTTTAGCTGCAGAAGTTAACTATACGCGCGGATATGAGGGACTTACAGTACCGCAGTGGTTTTCGGGCATAGCAACACTGCCCTACTATTATTTAATATTGGCCATGTACGTCGTCGAACTTCTGATTTTGTTTAGGATTGTTAGAGGAAAGTATGGATTTGCTTTCAAAATAATCGGTGAGGATGAAACGGCTGCTAGAACCGTAGGGACGGACGTTACGTTCTACCGATCCATGTGCTTTACCGTGGCATGTCTATTTGCGGGGCTAATGGGAGTATTCTACGCGCATTATTTCGCTATCCTTACACCTGATGTAAGCAGTCTTATGATAACCGTTCAGGCGCTCGCTATATGCTATATTGGCGGTAGAGGGACGCTTTGGGGTTCGCTTCCCGCGGCGATTGTGATAATCACGATATTCGAGGTTTTCAGGCCGCTAGCTGAATACAGCTTGATCATTTACGGAGCCTTGCTAGTAATTGTAATGTTGTACGCTCAAGGAGGGCTAGCAAGTCTCTTTATCAAATATCTAAAGCCAATATTGATGCCATCAGATTGACGTAGCCAACAACCGTTCTTCCCTCTGTCACAGAGAACCGAATCCCTGATTCGAGATGCTTTAGCTTAGAAAAGCCAACATGATGATAGGACCATAGGCTTGAAAGAGTCGTCTGCTGAGATTTCTAAAGCCTAAAAATTTCCGTTCGAGGCGCGACGCCCCATTTACAAATTTTCAGTTACGAAAAATATATGCAAACCGCATAAATACCCTCGTGCGTAGGCGAAGAGCGCTGAAAAAGGTCTCAAGTGAAGAATGACAATGAGGCATGTGAATGGGTGGCTCGCACGTGACCGCACAGGTAGCTGCTCAAGAAAAGTCGACTTGAGGTGTCTAGTTATTGCCGAAGTCTGATGTGGTTGGGCAAGAAAGAGTCGGTGAACGAGTTCTACTCCTCGGCAACGAAGCCATAGCTAGAGGAGCCGTGGAGGCAGGCGTCCAAGTTGCAACATCCTATCCAGGAACACCATCCTCAGAGATTCTCGAAGCCATAGCAGCGGTCAGCGCCAAACTAGGAATTCATGCAGAGTGGTCAACGAACGAGAAGGTGGCCTTCGAGGTTGCTATTGGAGCAGCCATATCAGGGGTCAGAGCAATCTCGTCAATGAAACATGTGGGCGTCAATGTTGCCGCTGATCCTCTATTTAGCGTCAATCAGACGGGGGTTATCGGAGGCTTGGTTCTCGTTACCGCTGACGACCCGGGCGCTTATGCTTCCCAGAACGAGCAGGACAATAGAAACTACGCTTTAGCCAGCGAGGTTCCTATGTTGGAGCCAGCGGATATCCAAGAAGCCAAGGAGATGACCGTAAAGGCTTTCGACATATCTGAAGAACTTGAGCTCCCCGTCATGTTAAGGCTGACCTCGCGAATCTGTCATGCGAGGGCAGATGTGATTCTAGGTCCAATTAGAAAGGAAAAGAGGCAAGCGAAGTTCAATAAGGATCCTATGCGTTGGGTCATGATGGCTGGCCGCTCGCGGCCGAGACATAAGTGGCTGCACGATCGAATGCAGCAGGTGCAAGATCTGGTTGAGAATCTTGAGTTCAACAGGCTTGAGATAAATGGACTCGAGCTTGGGATAATCGCGTCGGGAGTCTCCTACGTATACGTTAAGGAGGCCGTGAGGGATCTCGGCCTGGACGATAGAGTCTCGGTGCTAAAGGTTGGAACCTATCCTCTTCCTAGAACCTCTGTCACGAAACTCTTGGACTCCGTCAAGACGGTCTTGGTTTTCGAGGAAGTTGAGCCGATCATTGAGCAATACGTCAAGACCGTAGCATTTGACGAGAAAAAGCAAGTAGATATCAGAGGAAAACTAAGCGGCGACGTTCAACGCCAATGGGACCTAAACGTGGACTCGGTCCTTGAATCTTTGGCTCAGGTTATGAAGATTAACCATCAACATGTGCCCACTGAGAGGGAATCGTTGGTCAAGAAAGCGGTTGAGACAGCCCCTCCGCGAATATTGTCTCTATGCGCCGGCTGCCCGCATGCAGCAACATACTATGCCTTGAAGCGTGCCGTATACAAACTGGCGAAGGGCCCAGCCATCTACAGCGGAGACATAGGCTGCTATACATTAGGCGCCAACATCCCAATCGATATGCAAGACACCAACTACTGCATGGGTGCAAGCATCGGAATGGGATGCGGGTTCTCACAGGCCGGAGTGAAAGAACCCGTCGTCGCCACGATTGGCGACTCTACCTTCTTCCACTCCGGCATTCCAGCCCTGATCAATGCGGTCTACAACCAAGCCCGACTTACAGTTGTGGTGTTCGACAACAGAGCCACAGCCATGACAGGGTTTCAGCCTCACCCAGGAACCGGGATTACAGCCCTAGGCGACAAGACGAAGGAGATACGGGTAGAAGACATGGCAAAAGCTTGCGGCGTAGAGTTCGTTGAGGTAGTGGACCCACACCAATTGGACGACGCGATCGCCGTCATGCATCGAGCGCTAAAATACGAAGGGGTCTCAGTCGTCATCTCTAGAGGACAATGCGTAAGAGAAGTGTTGCGAGAAGCCCGGAGAGAAGGAGTAGCCACTCAACTATACGAAGTCGACGTGGGAAGATGCAACGGTTGCAAAGTATGCATCACTATGTTCGGTTGCCCATCTCTAACTTGGGAGCAAGAGAGCAAAACCGTAGAGATTGATCACGTATTATGTAGCGGATGTGGAGTCTGTGCTCAGGTTTGCCCCATAAAGGCAATACATCCTGTGGAGGCTGAATAATGAGTACCACCCTTAACGAACTTAACATAGTAATCGCTGGAGTTGGCGGACAGGGGAACCTTCTAGCATCCGAGATCATATCTTCGGCCTCAGTCAAGGAGGGGTTCCAGGTTCGGGTTGCGGACATCTTCGGGGCAGCTCAACGTGGGGGCGCGGTTACAAGCCATATACGCCTCGGAAAGGAGGTCTACGGCCCAGTGCCGCCCCAAGGCAGTGTGCACATCCTGGTAGGTTTTGAACCCGTAGAGTGTTTGAGGACCGCGAACTTTCTCAGAACCGACTGCCTGGCAATAATGAACACACGACCAATAGTTCCATCCTCAGTAAGTCTGGGTAAAGCCACTTATCCAACGCTAGACGAGATTACAGCGTTGCTGGAGAAATTAGTGAGCAAGGTCGTGACACTGGACGCTACTTCACTCGCGCGTAAGGCAGGGGATACACTGATGATTAATCTAGTGATGGTGGGAGCCCTAGCAGGCACTGGCGCTACGCCTATCCGGAAAGAAACCTTCATCGAAGCTATCAAGGGTCTCGTGCCGAAGGGCACCCAAGAAAACAACCTGACCGCGTTCAACTTAGGATTTGAAGACGTCCAAGAGAAAATGAAGTAATCGAGTGTTACCATGGACCCGGCAAATCGTCTTGTCAGGCGCCGAACATGGGACACCCCCTACAAAGCGCACAATACAAGTCGGTCCACCACCGAATCTTCGACGGAACCAACTAATACCCCAGAGCAACTAGGAACGGGCAAAGGCCTCAGCATTGGCTAGTGCATCTAAGCGCGTTGAGATGATTCCTCGGTCCGGCATTCGAGAGATATTTGATTTGGCGCGCGGGGTACCGAACTTGGTTCATTTTGAGCTTGGAGAACCAGACTTCCGAATGCCGAACCACGTGACTGAAGCGTCAATCCAAGCGCTCAAAGAAGGATTTACTAAGTATACGCCAAACGCGGGTTTGGAGGAACTTCGGCAAGCAATATCTGAGAAGCTTAAGCGTGAAAATGGCTTCGATGCTGACCCGAGAAGCGAAATCATGGTTACGGCAGGAGCCGTGAATGCTCTCTCGCTATCAATTCTGTCGACCGTCAACGAAGGTGATGAAGTAGTACTACCGGACCCCGGTTACGTTAGTTTCGTTGCGCTGGTCCTTCTCGCGGGGGGCGTCCCAGTCTATCTGCCACTTCATGAGGAGAACGATTTCCGCATGACCGCAGACCACTTGGGGAGAGTCGTCAACAGGAAGACACGAATGATTATCCTCAATTCTCCTTCGAACCCTACAGGCGCAGTGGAACTAAAGGAAGACTTGAAGGGAATCGCAGAAGTTGCGATCGATAACGACACACTCGTGCTGTCGGACGAATCCTACGAGCGCCTTGTCTATCCGGGCAGCCAGCACTACAGCATAGCTGCTTTACCCGGAATGCATGATAGAACAATAAGCATCTTCTCGTTCTCGAAGACTTATGCGATGACGGGAATGAGAGTAGGATACATGACC
>Ga0181521_10004907_pt1 | contig 15093 bp, 10 predicted proteins | sample PEATcosm2014_Bin_32_FD_119764 | JGI IMG/M metagenome (GOLD analysis project Ga0181521, IMG submission 119764) | Peatland microbial communities from MTU Mesocosm Facility, Houghton, MI, USA - PEATcosm2014_Bin02_60_metaG | ecosystem: Environmental > Terrestrial > Soil > Wetlands > Peat | place...
CAAAAAGTTGCTTCGGATTTAAGTCAAATCTTGGGACGTAAGAAATTGGCCACGGATGCACACAGATGCACACGGATAAAACTGCCAGCGTCCCTCGCAAAAGGCCGCCCGCAGCGGTTGAACTCCGTGGCGTCTCCCAAATCTACTTAGCAGGCTTCTGAAAAGGCATCGGCCGCTGATAAACGCAGATGAACGCGGATAAGTTGGTTTGTTTTCAATCGGCGTTTATCGGTGTTTATCGGCGGCCGGGTCACTCGTATCTCAGAGCCGCGATCGGATCGAGGCGCGCCGCCTTCAGCGCCGGCCAGAGGCCGAAAAACAGCCCCACGCTGGTAGCCACCGCGAACCCCGCCACCACCGACCACAGCGGCACCGTGGACGGGAAATTGGGCACCAGCGCGCGGACCGTTACGCTGATCAGCCAGCCTCCGGCGATCCCGATCACCCCTCCGGAGGCCGTCACCGTCATCGCTTCCAGCAGGAATTGCCAGGTGATGTCGCTGCGCCGCGCGCCCAATGCCTTGCGCACGCCGATCTCGCGCGTCCGCTCCGTCACCGACATCAGCATGATGTTCATCACCCCGATGCCGCCTACCAGCAGCCCGATCGATGACACCACCACCATCACCAGCGCCACCGTGCTGATCACCGAACGGAATTCGCTGATTATCGATTCCGCGCTCGAGATGCCGAAATTATCCGGGTCCTGGGGCTTCACGTGCCGGCGCCGGCGCAGCAGTTCGGTAAGTTCGTCCTTCGCCTGCTCCATCCTGCCGGGCTCCGCCAGCACGCAAATGAAATTATCCTTGGCCTCCGGATAAATCGTTTTAAAGGTGTTATACGGGGTCATGATCGCATTATCGTTCTGGTCATTACCGAGAAATGACTTGAACTTAGTAAGTGTCCCCACCACTTGCAGCGTGTGGCCGTCTACCAGGATGCTCTTCCCGATCGGATCGGAGTGGGGGAAAAACCGCTCTCGCACGCCATCGCCGATCACCGCCACGTCGCGCCGGTGCTGATCCTCGGGTTCCGTGAAGAAGCGGCCTTCATGAAGGGTCGCATTCATCAGGTCGAGGTGTCCCGCCGTCACCCCGACAAACAGCGCGTTATCCATGTCCAAGCCCTTGTATCGCGCCGTTACCGGCGGCAGGCCCATCTCGGTCATCTGCGCGAACAGTTCCACCGATACCTTCTCGGCGTCCGGAACCTGCTCCTTGATGGCCATGGCGTCGTCAAAGCTAAGCGGCTTGCGCAAGCGCTCTTCGTTCGTCATGGCGTGCGGGGCGCCCATCTGCAGCTTGTAAACCCACAGCGTCCGCGTGCCGAACTGTTCCGCCACTTGCACTAACTGGTTATCCAGGCCGGTCACCAGCGAGGTCACGGCGATCACCGTCGTGGTCCCGATCATCACACCCAGCACCGTCAGGAACGAGCGGAATTTGTGCGTCCGCAGGGTGTCGAATGCCAGCAGTAAGTTTTCGCGAAACTGATGCCGCACCGCCATATCAATTCTCCATCCGCAACGCTTCAATCGGGTCGAGGCCGGCGGCTTTCCGCGCCGGATAGATCCCGAAGAAAAGACCCACCGAGACGGAGAGCGTGATTCCCACAATCATCGCTCCCGCCGAAACCGACGCCGTGAAGAACTGATTCACGATGCTGGCAATCCCCGTCGCAATCAGCACCCCGGCGAGCCCGCCAACCCCGGACATCACGCCCGATTCAATCACGAATTGCCACAAAATATCGCGCTTCCGCGCCCCCACCGATTTGCGAATGCCGATTTCGTGCGTCCTCTCGGTAACGCTGGCCAGCATGATGTTCATGATCACCACCCCGCCCACTACCATGAACACCGCCACCAGCCCGATGGTCACCGCGAATATCGAACCGGTGAGGTTCTTCCAGACGCTCATCAGCGAATCGGAGGCGTTGATGCCGAAGGTATCGTCCTCGCGGTAGGGCACGTGCCGCCGCACCCGCATCAGCGCCCGAACTTCGTCCTCGAGCTCGCGCATGTGCTGCGCGTCCGGCGCCTTGATATACACGGCCAGTTCGGGGCGCGGCGCCCAGATACTGCGGTACGTCGACAACGGAATAATCGCGAAATTGTCTTCGCTTTGCCCGAAAGCGCTGCCCACTTTCTCGGTGATGCCGATCACGCGAAACGGAATCCCCCCGATCGAAACTTCCTTATCAAGCGGATCCACGTTGGGAAACAGCTTCTCCACCAGGTCCTGCCCGATCACGGCAACGCGCGAGCTGTGCCGGTAATCGGTATCGTTGATGTATCGTCCCGAAGCAATCTTTTGCTGCCCGATATCCACGAAGCTGGCAGTCACGGCGTTTACATTGATTTCATCGATTGTGTGGTTCGCCCGATGCGCCGATGGCGACGGCGAGAGGCCCGCCGTTGCCCCGATCTGCTGATACCCGGTGAGTGCGTCGCGCAGGTATTCGTAATCTTCAATGCGGATCGGCTGATTGCGCCGGCGCGCTTTTAGAAATTCGTCGAACCCCTGCGCCCATTGAAACTGGTGCAGCACAAAAGTGTTCGTGCCCAGGTTGGCGATGTGGTCGGCGATGTACAGGTTCATGCCGTTCACCACCGCCATCACCACAATCAGCGTGGTGGTGGCGATCACCACCCCCAACAGCGTCAGGAACGAACGCAACTTGTGCGTGCGCAAGGCTTCCATGGCCAGCCAGAAGGCTTCCCGCGCAGTCGTCCAGCCGGACACTCTTTGGGCTTTTCTCGGCATCTCCCCTAGAACCAGACTAAACGTTCAGCCAATGGTACGCAAATGCACGCCGGGAAGTTCACACGGCCGTTACCACAACAATTTCAATCCAAATTGTATCTGCCGCGAAGTCGTCGCCGTCGCGGTAATGACGCCCGCGGTGCTCGATGGCGCCGCGCCGGCCGAGGTGAATACCACCGCATTCGGCGTGGCGAAATTCGCGCGATTGAAAATATTGAAGAACTCGGCCCGGAACTGCGCCAGCAGCCGTTCGGAAATCGCGGTATTCTTGGCCACCGAAAAATCCATTGTCGCAAGACCCGGGCCGGTGAGGACGTTGCGTCCCACGTTTCCATACGTGCCCGATGGCGGTATCAGGAACGCGTTAGGGTTGAAGTACTGATTCGGCCCGCCCTCAATCACGGCGCCGCTGAATGCCCGATTCCACGACGGACGCACCGGATTGCGTGTATCGCCGTTATTGCTCGGATTGAAGCCCAACGGCATTCTGCCCCACCACCAGGCTGATGCCGGTTTTCGATTGCGAACTGAACCCCGGCTTCTTGGCCGAAACCTGGTAGCGCCCGATGGCGATGGAGGGCGCGGAGTACCGGCCCGCCTCGTCGGCAACCAGCTTTCGCTCCGCGCCGGTCTCCAGATTGTGCACCGTCACCGCGGCGGCCGGGATGCCCTGGGCTGTCTCATCCCGGACCGCTCTGGAAATGGAGGCGCCCACTACCTGAACCGACAGAATGGCCGCGCTGGCGGACGTCAACTTCCAAGCGCTGCGCCGGCCAGACCGCTACAATGGAATTTCCCTCTATCCATGTCGCTGATCCAGATGGCCGCGCGTTTCTTTCACAACCACGTGCGGTCGCGAGGCGAAACCATCTATGCCAACCGCCGGGTCTACGTGACCAGCACCGGCCAGGACCATTTCCATGCCCAGGTGCAGGGCGGCGACTTGTACGATGTCCGCATCAAAAAGGCCGAACCCGGCCTCGAAGTCTGGTGCGATTGCATCGCTTTCGAGGACTACGGGCCTTGCAAACACCTGTGGACGGCCCTGCTCGAAGCCGACCGGCGCGGAGCCCTCGCCGCCGTCAAACAGGTCCTGTATTTGCAAAAAGAGAACAGCGATTATGGCGTGGGCATCGATCCCCCGGAGCCGCGCTACCAACCCGCCCCGCCGCGCATGCCGGCGTGGCAGGAATATCTCGGCGACGTCGAGCGTGTCATCAAAGCCTCATCCGAGCAACGCGCCAGGAACCGCCTGCGTCCCACCGAGATCCTCTACGTCATCGACGTCTATTCGTCCGCCAACAAGGGCAAGCTCACGATCGAGCTCTTTTCGCGCACCCGCAAGAAGGATGGCCGGTGGGCGGACCCCAAGGAGTTTCACGTTTCGCCCGATCAGGCAGCCCTGCTACCCGATCCGATCGATATCGAGATCACCACGAGTCTGTTGGGCGGCCAGGAATTCTTCACGTATTCCTCTTCCTCTTACCTCAACCCGCATCGCAAAGTCCTGCCCGTTCCCCTTGCCCTCCGCCTCCTGCCGCAGATGGCGTCGGCCGGACGCCTGTGCTACCGCGAATTCAATCTGGGTCATCTCGTCCCTACCGTCTGGGACGCCGGCGAGCCCTGGGTCCCGTGCCTCACACTCCGCCAGGACGATCGCGACCAGTGGACCATCACCGGCTTCCTTCGCCGCGGCGAGGAACGCATGAAGCTGGACGAACCGCTCCTGCTCCTCGAAGACGGATTGCTGCTCGCCCACGGCGCCGTTTCCCGATTCGACGCCGGCGCGAACTTCGGCTGGGTCTCGCAATTGCGTGACGTGAAGCAAATTCCTTTCCCCGATCGCGATCGCGACGCCGTCCTCGCGAAGTTGCTGCAATTTCCGGCTCTTCCACCCATGGAAATGGACGAGGCATTGCGTTTTGAGCAGCGCCAGGCACCGCCCCGTCTGGGCTTCCGCATCCGCCAGGACCGCACCGGCGCGGTCCCCCGCCACGTCGCCCAGTTCATGCTCGATTACGGGGCCGGCTGGATGGACGGCATGTCGCCGGGTCACGGCATCTGGCGCGCCGCCGAGCGCGTCTTCCTGGTGCGCGACAAAGCGGCTGAAGACGCCGCCCGCGAAAAGCTGACCGCCCTCGGCTTGCGCACCGACCCCTACCACCCGGATTTCTGGCTGGTCGCCATCAAATCGCTGCCCCGTGTGGCCCGCGAACTGATCGCCGCCGGCTGGCACGTCGAAGCCGAAGGCAAGCTTTTCCGCAGCCCCGGCGCCACCCGCGTCTCCGTGAAATCGGGCATCGACTGGTTCGAACTCCACGGCGAAGTGCAATACGGCGACACTACTGCTTCGCTGCCGGAATTGCTCGCCGCCGTCCGCCGCGGCGACTCCATGGTCGTCCTCGGCGACGGCACTTTCGGACTCCTCCCGGAGCAGTGGCTCCAGCGTTTCGCGACCCTTGCCGGCATGGGGGAAAAGAACGACGACCACTTGAAGTTCCGCCGGAATCAGGCCGCGTTGCTCGATGCCCTGCTGGCGGCCCAGCCCGATGTCGATTTCGATGAGACCTTCGCGCGCATCCGCGAGCGCGTTCGCAGCTTCCACGGTATCGAAGCCGCGGCGCAACCGGAAGGATTCAGCGGGCAGCTCCGGCAATATCAGCTCGACGGTCTCGGCTGGATGCACTTCCTCCGCGAATTCGGGTTCGGTGGCTGCCTGGCGGACGATATGGGCGTCGGCAAGACCGCGCAGGTGCTGGCCACCCTCGAAACGCGCCGGGCGCAAGGCAAAGGGCCCTCGCTGGTGGTGGTTCCCAAGTCCATCATGTTCAACTGGCGCGAAGAATCAGCGCGATTTACGCCCCGCCTGCGCGTGCTCGAATACCACGGCGTCGCGCGCGACGCCGGCGAGATCCCGCTTCACGATCTCGTCCTCACCACCTACGGCACCATGCTCCGCGACGCGCCCGAACTCTCCAAAATCGTCTTCGATTACGTCGTCCTCGATGAAGCGCAGGCCGTGAAGAACGCTTCCACGGCCTCCGCCAAGGCGGTGCGCCTCCTGCGCGGCGTCCATCGCCTGGCGCTCAGCGGGACGCCCATCGAAAATCACCTCGGCGAGCTCTGGAGCATGTTCGAATTTCTCAACCCGGGCATGCTGGGCGAAGCGCGCGTGCTCGAAATGGCCGGCGGCATGGCGCGCAATCCCAGCCCCGAAGCGCGCCAGTTGCTGGCGCAGGCGCTGCGCCCCTTCATTTTGCGCCGCACCAAGCAGCAGGTGGCCCGCGAGCTGCCCGAGAAAACCGAGCAGACCATTTTCTGCGAGCTCGAAGGCGCGCAGCGCAAGCACTACGAGGAACTGCGCCGCCACTATCGCACGTCGCTTCTCGATGGCTCTCGCACCGAAGGCCGCAGCCAATGGAAAATGCATGTTCTCGAAGCGCTCCTGCGCCTCCGCCAGGCCGCCTGCCATCCCGGCCTGCTCGATCCCAAACGCGTCAACGAATCCAGCGCCAAACTCGACGTCCTCATGGAGCACCTCGCCGAAATCCGCGAGGAGGGCCACAAAGCACTGGTCTTTTCGCAATTCACCAGCCTGCTCTCCATCGTCCGCCGCCGCCTCGACCAGGACAAGATCCGCTACGAATACCTCGACGGCGCCACCACCAATCGCCAGGCGCGCGTCGAGACCTTTCAGAACGATGCCGATTGCGGCCTGTTTCTCATCAGCTTGAAAGCCGGCGGTCTGGGCCTGAATCTCACCGCCGCGGAGTACGTTTTCCTGCTCGATCCCTGGTGGAACCCGGCGGTCGAAGCGCAGGCCGTCGATCGCGCCCACCGCATCGGCCAGACGCGACCCGTGTTCGCCTACCGCCTCATCGCCCGCGATACCGTGGAAGAGAAAGTACTGCAGTTGCAAAAGACCAAGCGCGACTTGGCCGACGCGATCCTAAGTGAAGACAACAGCCTGATCCGCGATCTGAAGAAAGAAGACCTCGAGTTACTGCTCTCGTAAGTGCTCATTCCCACTGAGCCGCGACCCATTCTTGCCAATCCGCGACCCATTGTTACTGAGCCGCGACCGCAAGGGAGCGGTGCCTTTTATCTGTGTACATCTGTGTACATCCGTGGCCAATTTCCTCCGGTTGTTCCTGGCCGACATGGCGGCCTTCCGCGCGCGCCGGAGGAGGCGGTCTCCACCATACACCGTTCACAAACCCGGCCGCGCAGCCCATCGTTTCGCACGCGTGTCGAAGTCGGGTTGACGCAGGAAGCCTCGTACGAAAGCACCAACCTCTGCCCGATGCTCATTACGACCAGGCAGTAATGCCGGTGCCGCAATGTCGGAGCGTAAGCCGATGTCGCGCGTGAAGAAATCGAGATTCCAATGGCAGCCGCGGAAATGCTGCCGCGCCATTCCCTGAGGATTGTTTCCCACGACGTTCCGCCAGCCACCTGGTCAGTCAGATACCGGCGCGACTGCCAATTTGGGCCGCCGGCTTTCACCGCCGCAGCTTCACGTGGAGAAGATAACGACGCTTGGACGAGGGCTTATGGCTCGTACCTGCCGGTTTGAATGTTACCGGCGCCCTCGGATATGGCCTTGGTGATCGTAGCCGGAGAGTCGGGTAGCGGCAAACCGAACGCCACTCTTATGGCTTCGTCGACCTGGGCCAGGATCAGAGCGTCGATTTCACCCAGTTTCTTTATCAGCCGATTGCGGTCCACGGCCCGGATCTGGTTGAACACGGCCACGGAGGCGACGGCCAGGCCGGTGGAGGTATCGGCAGGCAACAGCACGTGGAGCGGCGACAAGGGCAGCCGGACCGTGAACGTGATCGGCGCCACCATGGTTACGGCGCTATACCGGTTGGAGGTGTCGTTCTGGACGATCAGGGCCGGCCGGGTCTTCTTGATTTCGTGCCCGACCGTCGGGTCGAGCGCCGTGAGGTAGATTTCGCCGCGCTTGGGCCAGCCGCCGACAGCCGTTTTTCTTGCTTGCCGAGTGTTTGCCATTGTTCTTGGTCCACGGCACGCCAGTCGCTGGCGATTTCCCGGTCCAGGTCATGGTCGCGCAGGGCCGCCCGCTTCAGCCGCTCTTGCAAGGCGTCCTGGCTGGCCGTGGTGACGTAGTGCTGCACCGCCCGCTCAATGAAGCGACTGCGCTGGCCGGGCCGGGAGAGACGGTCGATGGTTTGGACCGTGGCTTCCGCCAAAATGACGTTGATACGCTTTGCCATGGAAGTACGATTTATAATCTACTGCACCACATTGTATACACACGCATGATGTAGGTCAATTCGGCTTAGAGGCCCTTTAGTGTCTTTTATCTGTGCGCATCCGTGGCAAATTTCTGCGCTTCCAAAATCTGACCGAACCCGAAGTGGCTGCGAGACAATCGCAACAGTGGTTTTTGGCCACGGATGAACACGGATGCACGCGGATAAAACCATCCATTGACGATCGCCGCAACTCGCCGTCTTCCGGGGCCTCTTGAAAGCGGCCTCGAGGTTACCTGCCCCGTCCCACCACGATCCCATTCGCCGCCGCCGCCCTCCGCACCTGTTCGTAAAGCGCGTCCTGCATCTCCAAACTCGCCTGCTGCGCGGGCAAGAATTGCCACTCCACTTCCATGCCCTGCGGTAGTTGGACGACCTTCGCCACCAACTGCTCCAGCGTCAGCGAATTGTATTGCAGCACCGAGAATGCCGCATCGTGGTCGGGAATCCAATTGGGATAGATGACCGCCGGCGCCTGGTCCCACTGTCGCACCCAGCTTTCAATCTGCTGCTGGTGAGCCTTGATCCAAACCAGCGCGCTCAATCGGGCAAGCTTTTCCGGCGGACAGATCCAATTCGTGCCGGCCGCGATTGCCGTCACCAGTGCTTGCTCCATCGCCATGCCCTGCGGTCCCGCGCTCTTCCCGTCGGGCGCCCACCGCAGTTCGTCTGCTCGTCCTTCCCACTCCTTATGGAAGCGCTTCAGCTTGTCCCACAGCACCGCCTCCGCGTCCTTCGAACCCCATCGGCCCAACGCCGTCACCGTAGCCCGCGCCACCTCGGGATCGGGATCGTCGAGCGCCTCGATCGCGACTTTCTGTGCATGCGGGAGTCGATCTCCCAGGTCCTCGAAGAGCGTCCGGTAGCATCCGGTGACGTTTCTCTTGGCCAGAGCCGCGGCGGTTTGCTGCGCTCCGTATTCCGGCGACACACGCAGGAAATACCGCAACATCGCCGATTGCGGTCCGCAGGTCCACGATCCCACCATCTTTTCGAAGGCTGTTCGCACCGTCGGAAGCACGCTCTCGTCGGCATAGTGATCCACCAGTTCGAAGTCCAGTTCGCGCGCGCCGCCCATGCCGATCCGTTCCGCCGCGCGCCGCGCCGCGCGAGCCAGGTAGTCGGCAGGGAGTAGTTTCACGACATCCAGCAACAGTTGTGCCTGGTCGTTCTCGAAATCGTTCCGAATCGCTTCGCGCCCCGCAGCCAGATCGAGCTCGTAAAGTCGCCGCAGCGCTGCCATCCGCAACATCGCCGCCTGCGTGCCGGCGGGAGGGGGAGGCCCCGCCACGATCTTGCGCAGAATTGGTAGCATGTCCTTGCCGGCCACCGCCGGCCATCGGTATTGAATGAGCTCCGCTTGTGTCTCGGCCGGCAAATCCGCCCACGCTGCGATCAAGGCCGGCCGCACGGTCTCGGACAGCACCGCATTTCCATCGGTCGCCTTCAACAATCCATCCAGCGTCAGCGCGCGTGCGCGGTCCGTCTTGCGGGGAAGGCTTTCGAGCACCGCCGTGATCGCGGCCTTCATCAACTCCTGCTCGCGCGCCCGCCTGCCCAACCAGAATGCCTGCATCTCTTGCGCATTTTGCTCGTTCGGCGCGGGCGGATTCTCCCACTGCGGCTCCGCGTTCACCTGCAGGTTCGTTAGCGTATCCAGAAACTCGCTTGTGATCGTGTGATCGGGAACGGCAAGCTCGCCCCGCATCGCATCGATCGCAATCTGGCGATACGGTGACCCGTACAGCCCAAACATGTACTCCCACCCTAACGGCTGTCGCTGATTCAATCCCCAAAACAGCTTCGCCATTTCGCGCGCCGAATCCTGCGTGTTCAGAAATCGCAGCACGCGCGCCGCATGACGCGCTTCTTCCTGCGAGGCGTTGCCCGCGAGCGTCTGAATAGCCGTTCGCAATTGCTCCGCCTGCCATGCTGGATCGGCCGCCGTCACCTCGATCTCGATGGCATTCGAGCGCAAGGTTTCCGTGACGTTGGCCGAAGTTGTATCTTCATTCGCATTGCGCGGGCGGGACACGCGATGACTCACCGCGTACACGCGATAATGCCCCAGTGGCAAGCTGCGCCACTCGTTCAACTCCGCCTCCGCCGTAAGTGGCGTTTCATCCAGCGATCGAATGCTAACCAGTCCGCCGCCCATCGTGCCGCGAGTCTTGAAATACGATTCCAACGGGTCCGGAGCTTCGGGGTTCACGCAATACTTCTCCTCGGGAAGTCGCCCGCTGCGATCATAGGTGGCCATCATCGCCGTGTATCGTCCCTTGACGGTCGAACTGAACGAGAGCGTCAGCGCAACAATCTCGCCTTGCCGGAAAATCGACCCATGATCTTTTAGCGCCAGCTCGAACTGCACGTCGGAAGTCGAGCTGGCCTCCGCGCATGGGTCGTTCTTGCCGGCGGCCCATGCGGACGCGCCCGCCAGCAAAAAGCCCAACGCCAGAAATCGCCGCATGGCAGTGAGACGCCCTCGCGCCTGATTATGTTTCCGCCAGCTTCGGAACCCAAACACCCCGTCCCGGTGTCTAATAAGAAGATGAAGTTCCTTCTTTCCGCTATCCTCCTGCCCGCCCTTGCCGCCGCAGCCATTTTGCCCGATGCCATCGGCCCGTATCAGCGCGGCCCGACGTCCAAACCCGCCCTTTTCGATCAGCCCATCTGGACCGAATACGGCCTCAAGGGCTCGGAAACCGCCACCTACCAGAACGGTGCCACGAAGTTCACCGCGACCGCCTGGCGGCTGTCCGACACCACCGGCTCGATGGCCGCGTTCCAGTGGCAGCGCCCTTCTTCTGCAACCCCCTCCATGGCAGCAAAACAGGCCGCCGACACGCCCGACAGCCTGCTTTTGGTCCATGGGAACTACCTCCTCTCCTTCGCGGGTTATAAGCCATCCAAGGAGGAATTGGACGCCGTCACCGGATCGCTCAAAAACGTCGATGTCACTGTTCTGCCGGTTCTGCCGAGCTACCTGCCGTCCGACGGCCTGGTCCCCAACAGCGAACGGTACATTCTCGGACCGGACAGCCTGCAAAGGTTCGCTTCGGGGATTCCCCCGTCGGTCGCTGCCTTTCACTTGGGTGCGGAAGCCCAGATGGCGGTTTTCCACAACGCCAAGGGTGATGTCCCGATGCTGATTTTCAACTACCCGACTCCCCAGATCGCCATGCAGCGGGTCACCGAGTTCCAGAAGTTGAATGGCGCAGTGGCCAAGCGTAGTGGCCCTTTGGTCGCCGTAGTACTTGGCCCGCCCGACCCCGATTATGCCGAAACCTTGCTCTCCCAGGTCCGCTACCAGGCCCAGGTGACGCTCGACGAGTACGTACCCACGCGCAAGGACAACATCGGGAACCTCGTGATAAATGCCTTCGTTCTCATTGGGATACTGCTGGCCTTCGCGGTTGTTTCGGGCCTGGCCCTGGGCGGATTCCGCGCCCTTCGCCGCCACTCCCGCCACGGCGAAGACGCCGACGCCATGATCACGCTGCATCTCGAGCAGCCCTGATCTCGCTACATAAACTTCTGTTTTTGTTTGCCTTAGACTGAAATCCTCAGGTGGAAATCGAGCCTTTTTGCGCCCCCCGCCCGCCTGTCGAAAACGGAACACTCCCGCAAGTGACCCGCCGAGAGTGGGTTACGACCGAAAATTTTGGCCTGGATTTTCACTTGACTGGAGAGCCGTTAGGAAATAAGATCCAACTACCAAAGTTTTTGACGGTTGCGATTCCGTCGAAACTGATTCTCCCATCGAACATCACCCCTGATAGAACAGGGGGACGCGAAATGCTCATCCTTCGGGGTGAGCATTTCTTTTTTGGCCCACATTTTTGGGTCCACAATGTGTCCCCGCTCCCTTGAACCGGCTACCATCAATATTTGAGACAGTCTTAATGACAGATCAGAAGTTACAGGTAATCCCCCTAGGCGGATTGGGCGAATTCGGCATGAATATGACCGCCTTCCGCTACGCCGACGACATCATTGTGGTCGATTCCGGAATGATGTTCCCGGACGCTGAACTCCTGGGCGTCGACTTGGTGATGCCCGACATCACCTTCCTCAAGGAAAACCAGGAACACGTCCGAGCCTTAGTCCTTACCCATGGCCATGAGGACCACATCGGCGCAGTCCCGTATTTCCTGGGAGATATAAATGTCCCGGTCTACGGAACCGCTTTCACCCTGGCCCTCGTCGAGCGCCGCATGGAGGAGTACGAGCTCGATGAAGAGCCTCGCCTCCATATTGTGAAGCCCAAGCAAATTGTCGAAATCGGGCCGTTCAAAATCGAATTCATCAACGTCACCCACTCCATCGTCAGCTCCGTCGCCCTGGCCATTACCACCCCCCTCGGTGTCATCATCCATACCGGCGATTTCAAGGTCGACCCCACCCCCACCGATAACGAACTCTTCGACCTCCACACGTTCGCCGATTACGGCAAGCGCGGCGTCCTTCTCCTGCTCTCCGATTCCACCAATGCCGACCGCCCCGGCTACACCGAATCGGAACGCGCCGTGCAGCCGCGCATGGAGGAAATCTTCAATCGCGCCGAAGGCCGCGTCGTGGTGTCGTGCTTCAGCTCTTCGATTCACCGCATCCAGCTCGTGCTCGATCTCGCCCGGGAATGCGGGCGCCGCGTGGCCGTCATCGGTCGCAGCATGGTGTCGGTCACCGAAATCGCCCACTCGCTCGGCCTGCTGGAAATTCCCGACGGCATCCTGCTGCGCCCGCAGGACGCCATGGGCATCGCGCGCGATAAAGTCGCGATCCTCGTCTCCGGCACGCAGGGCGAACCCATGTCCGCGCTCTCGCGAGTCGCCGTCGACAATCACAAGCACGTCTCGCTCGAAAAGGGCGACACCGTGGTGCTCAGCGCGCGCATCATTCCCGGCAACGAGAAGGCCATCTTCCGCATGATCGACCACATGGCCCGGCGCGGCGCCGACATTCTGTACGGCACCATGAATCCGCCGCTCCATGTCTCCGGCCACGCCAGCGTGGAGGAGATGAAGCTGGTGTTGAACCTCGTGCGCCCCCGGTATTTTATGCCCATCCACGGCGAATTCCGCCAGCTTTCCAAGCACGCCCGCCTGGCCGAACATCTCCGTTTCGCCGGCCTGGAAGAAACTTTTGTCATGGAGTCGGGCGAGATTCTGGAAATCGATCATCACGGCGCGCGCAAGGCCGGCCGCGTGCCCGTAGGCCACGTCTGCATCGATTCCGGCTCGGTGGACGACGTAGTGCAGGAAGTCGTCATTCGCGACCGCCGCCATCTCTCCGAAGACGGCATCGTGCTGCCCATCATCGCCATCGACCGCGTCACCGGCCGCATGGAGGGACTGCCGGAGATTGTCAGCCGCGGCTTCAACGCCGGAGACGGCATCGAGTTCATCGATGCCGCCCGCCAGTTGGTGGCCAAAACACTCGAAGGTTCGAATCAGGAGGAGAAAACCGATTGGGGCGTGATGAAGGAAAAGATCCGCGCGGACCTGAAGCGCTACATCGTGAAGCAGACGTCGCAACGTCCGCTCATCATGCCGGTGATTCTGGAAGTATAGCCGCGCGCTACCTGGAAGACGCCTCCGGTTTTCGCGGCAGCGCCGCCCGCCTGATCGTTCCAGCCGATGAAGCCGGCGTCGCCGCTGCCTTGCGCGAGGCTTCCGCGGCCGGCGTTACCGTTACCATCGCCGCAGGCGGTACGGGTGTCACAGGCGGAGGCGTTCCGCAAGGTGGATGGGTGCTCTCCGTCGAGAAGCTCAATCGCCTCGCAGTCCATCAAGGCTATGCCATCGCCGGAGCCGGCGTACCGCTTCGCGATCTGCAGGCCGCCGCGCAGCGCACCGGCCAATTCTATCCGCCCGACCCCACCGAGAACTCCGCCTTCCTCGGCGGTACCATTGCCACCAACGCCAGCGGCTCGCGCAGTTTCCGCTTCGGCGCCACGCGCCGCTGGGTGGAAGCTCTCCACGTGGTGCTCGCCGATGGCCGCCGGCTCGACATTGCCCGCGGCCAACCGATCGATTTCGACCCCGGCACCATCCCGCTCCCCGCCGTCACCAAGAACACCGCCGGATATCTTCTCCGCCCCGGCATGGACTGGGTCGATTTGTTCATCGGCTCGGAAGGAACGCTCGGGGTGGTGACGGAAGCCCGTGTGAAATTGCTCTCCGCGCCCGCCGCCGTGCTCGCCGGCGTCGTCTTCTTCGGCGATGACAGCCGTGCGCAGGCGGCCGTCGACGAGTGGCGCTCCACCGGCGCGCGCATGCTCGAATATCTCGATCGCCCCTCGCTCGATCTGCTCCGCGCGCGCTTCCCCGAAATCCCCGCCGCCGCCGAAGCCGCCATCCTTTTCGATCAGGCCCTCACCTCCGAAGACGATCCCGAAATCGACCGTTGGCTCGAATGCACTCAATCCAGCGGCGCGTTCGAAGAGGAATCCTGGTTCGCGCTCTCCGCGGCCGATCGCGAGCGCTTCCGTCAGTTCCGCCACGCGCTGCCGGAACTGGTGAACGACACCGTCCGGCGCACCGGCGCCCTCAAGATGAACACCGATTACGCCGTCCCCATCGCGCGCAATCGCGAAATGCTGGCCTATTACCGGAAAAATCTCGAGCGCGAATTCCCCGGCCGCTACGTCATTTTCGGCCACATCGGCGACGCCCACGTCCACGTCAACATCTTTTCCGACCCCGCCAATCCCGATCGCGCCACCGATCTCCTCCGCGATTTCGCCCGCCAGGCGGTCGCACTCGGCGGCACGGTGTCGGCCGAGCACGGCCTCGGCAAACGCAAGCGGCACTTACTCGCGCTGCAGTATGGCGCTGCGGATATCGAAAAGATGCGCGCGGTGAAGCGCCGGCTCGATCCGGGGGATATATTGGGGCGGGGGACACTCCTCCCGGACTGAGCCGCGGCCGCCACCCTTGCTGAACCGGGCCCAGAGTCTTCTGAGTTAATCCGTCAAGCGTTTTTTTTAGAAAGTTTTTGGAATCCGGCGACCGTCTTCCACTCAACGTTAGTGGCTAATGCCAGAG
>Ga0181521_10004910_pt1 | contig 15086 bp, 10 predicted proteins | sample PEATcosm2014_Bin_32_FD_119764 | JGI IMG/M metagenome (GOLD analysis project Ga0181521, IMG submission 119764) | Peatland microbial communities from MTU Mesocosm Facility, Houghton, MI, USA - PEATcosm2014_Bin02_60_metaG | ecosystem: Environmental > Terrestrial > Soil > Wetlands > Peat | place...
ACGAAACCTCAATGGTAGGAAAAAACGCGGCGCCCGGGTGGATTCGCTGCGGCGCGGCTGGCACAAGGGCTATCTGAGTAGTATCATGCATTTAAGCATGCTTTCTCATCTGAGACTGAACAATGGCTGAGGCCGCCGCACCGGCGAAGGGCGGCGCGGGCCTCAAGCTGGCCGCGGTCGTGACCCGCGCGCTGCGCGAGGGCGCGCTGTTCGTGTTCGGCGCGCTCGCGCTCGTGCTGCTGCTCGCGCTCGTGAGCTATGACCCGGCGGATCCCGGCTTTTCCTTTACCGGCGAGCCGGGCCGCGTCGGCAACCTGATCGGGCCCGTCGGCGCGTGGCTGTCCGATGTGTTCCTGCTGCTGTTCGGCGCGCCGGCGTACCTGTTTCCGGTGATGCTCGGCGTGACCGGGTGGCTGCTGTTCCGGCGACGCGCCGGCGAGGTGCCCTCCCGCGCGAGCCTCGCGTTCCGGCTGGCCGGGTTCGTACTGACGCTCGCGACCAGCGCAGGAATCGCCACGCTGCACTTCGCCTCGGCGCGCTACCCGCAGACCGCCGGCGGCATCCTCGGCGACCTCGTCGGCCACAGCCTCGCCCATGGCTTCAGCTTCCTCGGCGCGACGCTGCTGCTGCTCGGCGTCTGGTTTGCCGGCGTGTCGCTGTTCATCGGCGTGTCGTGGCTGACGGTCATGGACCTGCTGGGTCGCGCGCTGCTGTCCGCGCACGCCTGGGTCAGGGCCATGCTCGCCTCGCGACGCGAGCGATCGGCCGGCCGCGAAAGCAGGGCGGCGCGCCAGGAAGCGGTGCGCGAGGACCGCAAGAAGGCCGAGTTCCGGCCGCCGCCGCGCATCGAGGCTGCGGTTCCGGTGATCGAGAAGAGCGAGCGGGTCGAGAAGGAAAAGCAGGCGGCGCTGTTCGAGAAGCCGGCGTCGAAGGAGCTGCCGCCGCTGCAGCTGCTCGACGATGCCCCGCCGCGCGAGGCCGGTTACTCCGCCGAGACGCTCGAGGCGATGTCGCGGCTGGTCGAACTTAAGCTGCGCGACTTCGGCGTCGAGGTCGAGGTGGTCGCCGTGCACCCCGGGCCCGTGGTCACGCGCTTCGAGCTGCGGCCGGCACCGGGAGTCAAGGTGAGCCAGATCTCGGGGCTCGCGAAGGACATCGCCCGCGCGCTGTCGGCGATCAGCGTGCGCGTCGTCGAGGTCATCCCGGGCAAGAGCGTCGTCGGGCTCGAGATCCCGAACGAGAAGCGCGAGCTCGTGACGCTGGGCGAGATACTGAAGTCGAAAGCCTACGACGACATGGCCTCGCCGCTGGCGCTGGCGCTCGGCAAGGACATCGGCGGGCACCCGGTGGTCGCGGACCTGCAGAAGATGCCGCACCTGCTGATTGCCGGCACGACCGGCTCCGGCAAGAGCGTCGGCATCAACGCGATGGTGCTGTCGCTGCTCTACAAGGCGACCGCCGAACACGTGCGGCTGATCATGATCGACCCCAAGATGCTGGAGCTGTCGGTCTACGAGGGCATTCCGCACCTGCTCGCGCCGGTCGTCACCGACATGAAGCAGGCCGCAAACGCTCTGAGGTGGTGCGTCGCCGAGATGGAGCAGCGCTACCAGCTGATGGCCGCGCTCGGCGTCCGCAACATCGGCGGCTACAACCGCAAGATCAAGGAGGCGACCGACGCCGGCAAGCCGATTCAAAATCCGATCCTGCAGCAGCGGCTGCAGGCCGGCGAGCAGGGGCTGCTCGATGCCAGCGGCAACGTGCCGAACTGCGAACCGCTGCCGTACATCGTGGTGGTGATCGACGAGCTTGCCGACCTGATGATGATCGTGGGCAAGAAGGTCGAGGAGTTGATCGCCCGCCTCGCGCAGAAGGCGCGGGCCTCGGGGATCCACCTGGTGCTCGCCACCCAGCGGCCGTCGGTCGACGTCATCACCGGGCTGATCAAGGCCAACATCCCGACCCGGATCGCGTTTCAGGTGTCCGCCAAGGTCGACTCGCGGACGATCCTCGACCAGGGCGGTGCGGAGTCGCTGCTCGGGCACGGCGACATGCTGTACCTGCCGCCGGGCACTTCCGTTCCGAACCGCGTGCACGGCGCGTTCGTCTCCGACCAGGAGGTGCATCGGGTGGTGAACGCGCTGCGCGGCGCGGCGCCGGACTATCTGGAGGAGATCCTCGACGGCACCCGCCGCTCCCTTCCCAGCTGGGCGATGGAGGAGGCCGAGCCGGGCGTCGTGGCGGACGGCGAGCAGGATGCCCTCTACGACGAGGCAGTCCGGATCGTGTGCGAATCCCGCAAGGCCTCCGTGTCGGGCATCCAGCGCCGGCTGAAGATCGGCTACAACCGCGCCGCCCGGCTCGTGGAGACGATGGAAGCTGCAGGCCTGGTCGGGCCGCTGCAGCCGAACGGCTCACGCGAAGTGCTGGCGCCACCGCTGCCCGAGGCCTGAGCGCATGCGGCTGCGTTCGCTGCGACGCGCGGCGACCGGGCTCGCGCTCGGGCTGCTGCTCGCCGCCGGCCGTGCCGCCGCCGACGCGCCGGCCGATGCCGCCGCGCTCGCGACCGTCGAGCACGCGCTTGCGGCGCTCGACTCGGTGCGCGCCGAGTTCGTGCAGCAGGTCGTCGGCCAGGACGGCGCGCCCGGCGAGCGCGCTGCCGGCACGCTGTACCTCAAAAGGCCCGGCCGCTTCCGCTGGGACTACAGCCAGCCGCGGCAGCTGATCGTGTCGGACGGCGAGTGGCTGTGGCTTTACGATCCGGAGCTCGAGCAGGCGACGGTGCGCAAGGTCCGCGACACGCTGTCGCAGACCCCGGCGATGCTGCTGTCGGGAGAGGCGCGGGTGAGCGAGGGCTTTGTCGTCACCGCCGCCGGCCGCGCCGACGGGCTCGACTGGGTGCGGCTCGTGCCGCGCCAGAGCGACACCGACTTCAGGGAGCTGAGGCTCGGCTTCGCGGGCGAGGTCCTCAAGCGCATGGAGTTCGCCGACAAGCTGAACCAGCTGACGCGGGTCGAGCTGACCAAGATCGAGCGCAATGCCCATCTGTCCGACGCGCTGTTCCACTTCGTCGCGCCGCCCGGCGTCGATGTGATCGGCCCGGGCCACTGACACGGGCGCCGCATGGACCTGGCCTGACCGCGAGCGCGGCCGGCGGGTCGACGGCGGCGCGCGACCGGTCCGGCACGCCGTGCGCCCGACGTACAATGGGAGCGTGACTGCCGTCCAGGAACCCTACCGCCCGCTGGCCGATCGCGTGCGCCCGCGCTCGCTCAGCGAGTTCGTGGGGCAGTCGCATCTGCTCGGGCCCGGCAAGCCGCTGACGCGGCTCGTCGAGGGCGCGACGCTGCACTCGATGATCCTGTGGGGCCCGCCCGGTACCGGCAAGACGACCCTCGCGAGGCTCGTCGCCGGTTCCTGCCGGGCCGAGTTCCATGCGCTGTCGGCCGTGTTCGCCGGGGTCAAGGACATACGCGAGATCGTCGAGCGGGCGCGCGCGGCGCGCACCTCGAGCGGCGCGCCGACGGTGCTGTTCCTCGACGAGGTGCATCGATTCAACCGCACGCAGCAGGACACGTTCCTGCCGTTCGTCGAGGACGGAACGCTGGTGTTCATCGGTGCGACCACCGAGAACCCGTCATTCGAGGTCAACGGTGCGCTGCTGTCGCGCGCCCGGATCTACCTGCTGAAACCCCTCGCGGCAGCCGACATCGAGGCGCTGCTGGCGCGGGCGCTCGCCGACGCCGAGCGCGGCCTCGGGGCCGCGGGCCTTGCGATCGAGCCGGCCGCGCTCGCGCTGCTCGGCCGCGCCGCCGATGGCGATGCGCGGCGCGGCCTCAACATGCTCGAGGTCGCCGCCGACCTCGCGGTCCCGGTGGCGGGGCGCAGCACGATCACCGAGGCGGTCGCCGTCGAGGTCGCCGCCGGCGGCCATCGCCGGTTCGACAAGCGCGGCGAGCAGTTCTACGACCAGATATCGGCGCTGCATAAGGCAGTGCGCGGCAGCGATCCGGACGCGGCGCTGTACTGGCTGTGCCGCATGCTGGATGGCGGCTGCGATCCGCTCTATGTGGCGCGCCGGGCGCTCAGGATGGCGAGCGAGGACATCGGCAATGCCGACCCGCGCGCGCTGACGCTGGCGCTGCAGGCCTGGGAGACCTACGACCGGCTCGGCAGCCCGGAGGGCGAGCTCGCGATCGCCCAGGCAATCGTGTACCTGGCGGTCGCGCCCAAGAGCAACGCGGTGTATACGGCTTTCAGCGCCGCGCAGGCCGACGCGCAGGCGTCCGGCTCGCTCGAGGTACCGCTCCACATCCGCAACGCGCCGACCCGGATGATGAAGGAGATGGGCTGGGGCAAGGGCTATCGTTACGACCACGACGAGCCCGATGCGCTGGCCGCCGGCCAGCGGTACTTCCCGGACGACCTGCCTGCGCGGACCTATTATGATCCGGTGCCGCGCGGCCTCGAGATCAAGATCCGCGAGGCGCTGGCGCGACGGCGCGGCGGCGGCTGAAGCCGCGGCCGGCCTGCAACCTGGGGATACACGGTGCTCGATCCGAAGCTGCTGAGAACCGAGCCGGAGCGCGTGGCGGCAAACCTCGCGCGCCGCGGCTTCGTGCTCGATCTCGCGGCGTTCGTTGCGCTCGAGGAACGGCGCAAGGCGGCGCAGATCCGTGCTGATGCGCTGCGCAACGAGCGCAACACCCGCTCCCGGGCCATCGGCCGGGCAAAGGCACAGGGCGAGGACGTCGGCCCGCTGCTCAAGGAGGTCGAGTCGCTCGGCGGCGAGCTCGAGGCGGCGGAGGCGGACTTCGCCGCGATTCAGGCCGAGGTCGAGCGCCTGGCGCTCGGGTTGCCCAACCTGCTGCACGAATCGGTGCCGGACGGAGCGGACGAGACGGCCAACGTCGAGCTGTCCAGGCACGGCGAGCCCCGCGCGTTCGGTTTCGAGCCGCGCGACCACGTCGCGCTTGGCGAGCTGGACGGCGGGCTCGATTTCGAGGCTGCCGGGCGGATCTCGGGCGCCCGCTTCGTCGTGCTCAAGGGTGCCGTGGCGCGACTGCACCGTGCGCTCGCGCAGTTCATGCTCGACCTGCACACGCGCGAGCACGGCTACCGGGAGGTCTACGTCCCCTATCTGGTGTCGCGGCAGACGCTGACGGGCACGGGCCAGCTGCCGAAGTTCGAGCAGGACCTGTTTGCCGTGCACGGCGAGAACGAGTATTTCCTGATTCCGACCGCCGAGGTGCCGCTCACGAACCTGGTGCGCGACGCGATCCTGCCGGCGACCGACCTGCCGCAACGGTTCGTCGCGCACACGCCATGCTTTCGCTCCGAGGCGGGCTCCTACGGCAAGGACACGCGCGGGATGATCCGCCAGCACCAGTTCGACAAGGTCGAGATGGTGCAGATCGTCCGGCCGGAGGATTCCTACGCCGCGCTCGAGGAAATGGCGCGGCACGCCGGCCGCGTGCTCGAGAGCCTCGGGGTTCCGTACCGGGTGGTCTCACTTTGCGCCGGTGACGTCGGATTCGGCAGCGCCAAGACCTACGATCTCGAGGTGTGGCTGCCGGGGCAGGGAAAGTACCGCGAGATCTCCTCGGTCTCGAACTGCGAGAGCTTTCAGGCGCGGCGCATGCAGGCTCGCTGGCGCAACCCCGTGACCGGTAAGCCCGAGCTCGTCCACACCCTGAACGGCTCCGGCGTCGCGGTCGGGCGGGCGCTGGTCGCGGTGCTGGAGAATTACCAGCAGGCGGACGGCAGCGTCAGGGTGCCGGCGGTGCTGCGGCCCTATATGGGCGGCATCGACGTGATCGCGGCCAGGCCGACCTGAGCGCCGAGCGCTGCCACCAACGAAAACGCCCGGGACCGGCCCGGGCGTATCGCTTCGCTGCGGTGCGCGCTCAGCTGCGCGACGAATAGCCGAGCAGCTGCAGCAGGCTGGTGAAAAGATTGAAGATCTGCACGTAGAGTCCAACGGTTGCGAGCACATAGTTCGTCTCGCCGCCGTTCACGATCTCGCTGGTCTGCCACAGGATCAGCCCGCTCGACAGCAGTACGAACAGTCCCGCAACCGCCAGCGACAGCCCCGGCAGGTGGAACAATACCGCCGCGAGCCCGAGCAGGAAGGCCGTCAGCACTCCAATGAACAGAAAGCTGGTCATGAACCGGAAGTTCTTGCGGGTCGTTACGGCGTAGGCCGACAGCGCCAGGAACGTCAGTCCGGTAATCCCGACCGCGCTCATGATCACCGAGCCACCGTTCGGGATGGCCTTCATGTACAGGTTCAGGATCGGGCCGAGCGTATAACCCATGAATCCCGTCAGCGCGAACACGAGCGCTACGCTCCAGGCGCTCGCGCGCAGCTTCATAATCGCGAAGAACAGCCCGTAGTACCCGACGAGGGTCAGCAGGATGCCGGGGTAGGGGAGCCTCAGCTGCATCGACACGGCCGCGCACGCGGCGCTGAACATCAGCGTCGTCGATAGCAGCAGGTAGGTATTGCGGAGAACGCGCTGGGCGCTCGCCGCGACAACGCCCGGGAGTGCGACGACGCGGCCGTCCGCGGCGGGTGCATTGACAGGAAGTCGGTCCATCGTGTGCGTTCCTCGAGCGGGCAGTTGACGTGCCATTATAGCGAATCCCCGGCAACGCCGAGCAGCCGCTGGCATGCTCCGCCCCTCGGAGTTCTCCTCACCAGGACCGCGCCGCTCCGGTAAAGTTCAGTCTGCGCAGGCGGCCGCGGACGGAGAGGTGGCAGAGCGGTTGATTGCACCGGTCTTGAAAACCGGAGTCGGGGCAACCCGATCGTGGGTTCGAATCCCACCCTCTCCGCCAAGTCGTTGCCTGATTTCCGTCAGAGCGCTTTGGTCAACGCCTCTGACATCCGGGTCTGCCAGCCCGGACCCGTCGCCTTCCAGCGCTTCAGAGTGTCTTGCGGCACGCGCAGAGAAATCAACGCGCGCGCTCGGCCGGTTTTCGGTCGCCCACGCGGCTTCACCATCTTGGCCGCCACCGCGCTCCCGAACAGTTCAGGCAGTACCTCGGGGGCCTCTCTTGACCGCGCGAAGGTGGCTTTCGTCCACACCGGGTTCTCACGGTCCGACTTTTCCGGGTTACGCTTGCGCTTCATATCGGGTGATCTCACGTTTGTTTGCTCGGCGCAGGCTGATCATATGCACATTGCCGGCACGCGGCGTAAAGACGAGCATGTGCAGTTTATCGCCGATGAAGCCCAGCGACTGGAACCGACGTTCGCCGTAATCAGCCCGGGTATCCTCGATGATCAATGCGCTGTCCCATTCAAATGCAGCGGCAGAATCGAATGAAATCCCACGGGTCGCGACGTTTCGTTCATTCTTCGCTTCATCGAAAGTGATTCGCACGCCACTTATTGTATATACGTATATACAGTAATTCAAGTCCAGCCGCTGCTTGGACTGGTTGCATCGATCCGGCGGTGCACCCAGGCTGCTCAGAACACGTCGTCGAAAGCGGCTGCCTGATGGCCCTGATGCGTCCATCGATCACATTTGAAAACGCGACGGTGAGGACATAACGGCCGACGCTCAGAACCAGCCGCCAGCGAGGCCCGGCCTTGCGCCTCGAGTCAAGTTGCACTCGAGTTGCACTGAGCCCTGAAATGCCCGTGTGCAAAGCGCAGAACACCTTTTTGAATTCGATGGAGTTTGTGCGTTTACGTGCGCGTACGAGGCGCAGACGTGCGAGTCATCAGACTTGAAAACCGGAGTCGGGCAACCCGATCGTGGGTTCAAATCCCACCCTCTCCGCCAAAAATTTTACCCCGCTGTCAGGAAGGGCATTAGGCAATCTGCGACGGCGACGTGATGGCCGCCAAACCCTGAAGCTGGGTGTGCACCAGCTGTCGAGTCCAGCTAGATTCAGCAGCTAGTGCCCGACGGGCGGCATCCTCGTCCGCACGGCTCAATGCAACGCAGGAGCAAGCCTTAATCATGAAGTACAACCACGTCGGGATACCGACGACCGCACATTTCGATGGCGAGATTCCACTGCCGCATTTGAAGGTGACGGTAAGCGATCACCAGAACAACCCGTTCGGCATTCAGTGGCAAAGATACTGGGACGGCGCGGCGTATCCAGACCTGGTGAAGACCGTTGCGCACGTTGCCTTTGAGGTCGACGACCTGGCGGAGGCGATCCGCGATCAGAAGGTGATCGTTGCGCTTAACAGCCCGAGTACTGGGGTGCTGGTTGCCATGATTGAAGTGAACGGAGCGCCGGTGGAGCTGATGCAAATCGATCATTTACTGAGGAAGGACTTGTAGCCGTCTTCAGACCGTGCCGGCCTTCAGATTGAGTGCGGCGCAGTCCAAAAGAAGCGGGGCCCTCGAAGGGCCCCGAAGAAATTGGCGCTAAGGCCTACCTGCCGTTTCGGTCGCTGTCGTCGGTGTCGGGCGGCAGGGCGATCAAGCAGCCGCCTGCATCGCTCCGCTCGGCTGGAATCACATCTGGTTGACCGGCGATTACAACTGCCACGCCAACAAAAGGGTCGCCAACGGCGGATTTAGGCCTCTGCGGCGGCTACGTCCCGAAGAATCAACGGTCGCGGCGCCCTAACGTAGGTAAGGGCCGCTTTCTTGAGGTCACCCCAGCTACACAGCGGTTTCGCGAGCGGTAGCTCGACAAATCCCTCGTCGGGTACGATGTCCGGGAGCTATCACGGCTGTGGTCGAAGCACGCCACATCGATGTCTGCGTCAGTATGATTGACGAGGCGTATTCTGATCCGGCCCGGAGAACCCCTATCGCGCCCCGAGCTGTCGCCAGGTGGCCGCGGCCTTTGGACGGTGTATCGGGCGGCAGCGCGAGTGAACCGATGTGGCCCGGGCCGGCAGACCCTTCTGACCGATTCGAAGCACCGGAAGTGAACGCGTAGGCAAGGATCGGTAGTGGAAAGCGATCAATTTCTGACGGTCGTAGCCGACGGCCCTGGGTTCGTCCGCATCACGGTGAGCGGCCCATCAACGGGCGCGCGTCTCCACGGCCTATTGCAACGCATCGTCGTCGAGACCAAGTCGAGGGGGACGTCGCGCGTGCTCGTCGACGGGAGGGAAGTGCCGGCTCCGATCCCGACGGCCGATAAATACGACATCGGCGTCGCTACCGCTCAAGCCCTCGGTGGGCGAATCAAGCTCGCGGTCGTTGCCTCACCGGCCAACGTCGACCAATTCTTCGCGACCGTCGCCCGCAGCGGCGGAACCATGGTCCTGGAGTTCACGGATGAAACCGCCGCCCTGGCGTGGTTGATGGGAGCCGAGGCAGCAACGCCCCGAAGCCCCGAATCGCCGTCCTGATTTACTCCTGGATCGGATGGCCGGCACCCGCCGTTATGCGGCCGATTTCCCGTCGGCCGAGACGTCAATTGCCAGGGCTGGTCACTTGCAATCCCACTTGCAGCAGCCAGGATCTCTCAGCTGTTCCCGGTAGTCCGGTGCGATCAGGCATCGCAGGCGTGTCGCATCTCTGAGTGCGGTGGTGTAAGCGTTAAGCGCGGATCACGACTCGAAAACCGGAGGTCCCTCACCGGGCTCGCAGGTTCGAATTCCACCGTCTGCACCAATGCGGGCTGGGTCTATTCCGGAGACATGGGTAACAGGTTATTCCGGAGAAATAGATCACCTTTGCGGCGATTGGGTTTTGGGCGCGTTCGACGCCGCCGCTTTCATGTTTTCGACCGACAGGTCGCCGATCGGCGCGCCGATGACCGCCTTCGCAGTGGTGTAACCAGCAGGGCCGGATCACGTTCGCCAAACGGGAGTCGGGGCAACCCGATGCTCCGTTCGAATCGCTGCCTTTCCGCCGACAGGTGACGGCTTCCCGACTGCGAGCCCGGCGCTGCCTGTCACAGTGATAGGCGTAGAGTGATGGCTGCGGGAGGTTCTGTATGCGAGCCGGGTCGTCACGTCGGTTCGATTCGGCCATGAGCGGCGCTCGCGGGTCTCGGTTCTGCGCCGCGCTCGCGGTCGCGGCCGTATCCGCTTGTAGTGGGTCGTCCTCATCGCCCCCGCCGCCGACCTATACGATCGGCGGCACGGTTAGCGGACTGACGGTGCCGGGATTGCAGCTGACCGATGGAATCGACGTTGTCGCAGTCGCCGCCAACGTGACCAAGATCCAGTTCCCGACCGCCGTGGTGGGCGGCACACCCTTCGACGTCCTGCCGACACGCCAACCGCTCGGCTTCACTGAGGTGTGCTCGGTCGCAAACGGGGCGGGCATTGTTGCCAGCTCCAACGTCACGAGCGTGGCCATCTCGTGCCAACCCGCAACCGCGCAGGTCTCGCTGTTTGCCGGCAACTCCCTGGGGGCCATCCATGCGACCAGCGCGGCGCTCGACAACTCCGGCAACCTGTATGTCGCGAGCGCAGCAGATAACGACATCATCAAGATCACGCCGGCGGAGGCTGCCACCATCCTGGCCGGCAGCGCTGCCGCAGGCAGCGCAGACGGCGCCGGCGCCGCGGCCGGATTCAATGACCCTAGCGGAGTTGCCGTCGATACGGCCGGTAACGTCTACGTGGCGGATACCGGCAACAACGAAATCCGCAAGGTCACGCCAGCGGGGTCGGCGACTACCCTGGCGGGCCGCACGACCGCCGGGAGTCAGGACGGCACCGGTGCCGCGGCCGGTTTCAGCCACCCAAGCGGTGTCGCCGTTGATGCTGCCGGCAACATCTACGTTGCCGATCAATACAACAATGAGATCCGTAAGATTACGCCGGCGGGACTGGTCTCGACGCTGGCCGGCAGCATATACGCAGGGCGCGCGGACGGCATCGGCGCCGCGGCCAGTTTCAACTTTCCCAGTGGAGTCGCCGCCGACGCTGCCGGCAATGTGTACGTGTTGGATGCCGGAAACAATGAGGTCCGCAAGATCACGCCCGCCGGGATGGTCACTACATTAGTGGCGGGCGGCATCACGCAATCCTGCAGTTTCGGGTGCCTTTCCACCTCCCTAACACTCACCGCAGTCGCCGTGGATGCCGCCGGTAACGTGTACATCGCGCAGAGCATCTCCGGGCTTTCCGGCGGTCCCCAATACACGGACATCGCCGAATTTACCTCGGCCGGCGCTGGACCTTTCCTTGGCTACCGGTTCCCCACCTCGGTCGCGCCGGCCCCTACCGGACTCGCTGTCGATGCGGCCGGCAACGCCTACCTGGTGAGTACCGGCAGCAGCGCGATCCTGACGGTCACGGCAGCGGGGATGACCACTGCATTCGTCCCGTCCGCCGGAAGCGCGAATGCCACGGGGGCCGCGGCCAGTTTCAACAGCCCCGCCGGCATTGCCATCGATGCCGCCGGCAACATCTACGTGGCAGACTCCGGCAACAACGAGATCCGGCAGATAACGCCGGCGGGAGTGGTCACGACCCGGGCCGGCAGCACGATCGCGGGCAGTGCGGATGGCGCGGGCATTGCGGCCACTTTCAGAGGGCCGAGCGCAGTGGCCGTCGACGCGCCGGGCAACATTTACGTGGCGGATACCGGCAACAACGAGATCCGAAAGATCGCGCCAGCAGGGACGGTCACCACCCTGGCCGGCACCACGACCGCCGGGGCCGCGGATGGTCTAGGGTCTGCAGCGAGTTTCAACGGCCCCGCCGGTGTCGCCGTCGATGCCGCCGGCAACGTCTACGTGGCCGATGCCAACAACCACGAGGTCCGCGAGATCACGCCGGCAGGGATGGTCACGACGCTGGCCGGCAGCGCGTCCGTCGGGAACGCGAATGGCGCAGGTGCCGCCGCCAGCTTCTACCTTCCCTACGGAGTCGCGGTCGACGCGGACGGCGACGTCTACGTGGCGGATGCCGGATTCAATCAGATCCGGAAGATCGCGCCAGGGGGAGTGGTGACTACCCTGGCAGGCGATGGGTTCGCGGGAAGCACGGACGGCGCCAGCGCCGTGGCCCGGTTCAGTTTCCCCGCCGGCATCGCCGTGGATGCGGCCGGCAACATCTATGTTGCGGATCTGGACAACAACGAGATCCGCAGGGTCACGCCAGCGGGGCTGGTCTCGACCCTGGCCGGCAGCACACACGCGGGGAACTCGGATGGGGCGGGCGCCGCGGCCAGTTTCTATCTCCCATCCGCGGTCGCCGTGAATGCCTTTGGCGAGGTATACGCGGCGGATGCGGGCAACAACGAGATCCGCAAAGTCACGCCCCAGTAGATGTCGCGGATCGCCGCGCTTCAAACGGCAGGCCTTCAGCCGCGCCACACACCGCCGCCGTTCGTCCATCTTGCGACACTCCCGCCACGGCAGGTTGCCTCGCCGCAAATGCCGGAGGGTGTGACCGGTGCACCGGGAATGAAATGTCACGCCTCGCTCAGCAAGGGCAGCGAGGCGGATGGCCGGCACGGGGGTTGGTGCCTGCGCCCGCCGACATAATCCGAGCCTATCGCCCGGTTGCCCGCTCGATATTTACCGGACCCGCACGCGCCGCTAGTATTCCAGCCATTCATAGCCGGGTGCGTGCGCCCGGGAGTGGATGCCGTGGGAAAAACACCGCTACTCCTAGGCGTTCTGGCAAGTGCCAGCGCTTGCGTGGCTAGCGGTGCGCGGGGAGCCGAACTCGACGGCTTCGCCGGTATCCTCAGGCAGGCGACTGGCGACGATCAACCGACAACCTCGGCGGTCGAGTACCGCCAATCGTTCACCGATCACCTTGCCGCCAGCTTTATCTGGCTGAACGAGGGCCATCTTCAGCTCCATCACCGTGACGGACAGGCGTTGCAGTTGTGGTGGCGCACCCAGCGCGGCGGACCCGGGCTCGTATTCGAAGGCGGCCTTGGGCCCTACCGCATGTACGACGGCACGTGGCACGACGACGGCCATTTCCCGGTGGCAACCCACCGGTGGGGCGCCGTGGCGAGCGCCGCCGCCGACTGGTATTTCGACAACGACTGGTTCGCCTACCTGCGCCTGAACCGCGTCGAGGCGATCAACGACTTCAACTCGACGGCGCTGGTCGCGGGCGTCGGCTACAGCTTTGCCGATCGCCTGGGCGCGGCTCCGTTCGGCTACGACGGAGCCGGGGCCGGCGGCGCGCCGCGCTGGGAATTCGATTTTCTGCTCGGGCCCCGCGTCCCGAACACTCATCCGTCGCCGCAGGACAAGTCGGATGCGTTCGGCCTGCGCGCTGCGATTGATGACCACGTCGCGGCGTCGGTGACATTTCTCGACGTCCGGGGCACGACGCTGGATTGGCATACGGGCACCGCGACCCAGTTGTGGCTCGAGCAGCACCTCAACCCTTCACTGACCGTCGGTGCGGGCCTCGGCGCCCTGTTCACGACCGTGCCGGCGGTACCTGCGAATTTCAATCCCGCCGTCAGCCAGATTAGCGTCCAGTCATCGTCGCTGCCCTTCCTGGTTACCGCCGTCACCGCCGCGTACACGGCCGCGCCCCGCTGGCTCGTGCGGCTCGTGTGGGACCGAGTCGCCGGCCGCTTCCAGGATTGCGACATCTACCTCGCCGGCGTCGGCTACGCGTTCTGAGCGGCGCCGACCGCCGCGTCGCCGGCTGCATCGGGCGACGGCACGGTCGCAGGCGTGACAGCCGGTCCCGGCGGCGCGCCGCGAGCTCGCCCCCACGGCGAGCGCCGGTGGCTACGGTGACATATTCGCCAGGCGACGCCGATCTGGCCGGCCCCGCTGCGCATGCCGCTCCGCAATATGTGAGAACGGGCGGCGCTTAACAGTTCTCGACTCTTTGCTTGTGCGATAAACGCTAAGATTCCCTGGCACCAAAGGTTGCCGAATCTCGCCAGCGCCGCAGGGCCTTCGAGCGCTGTACCTAGGCGCCGACGCAAGCCGAGTGCGAGCGTAAGCGCGGAGGTCAAACGATCGTGCTCAACTGGTTCAACGCTCGCGAAGCCGCCGAGGTTGGCGTTGCGTTGGCCGACCAATTTGCGCCGCAGGTAGTGGCGGGCGCGGCCGCACGCGCTGAGAGGGCGGCCGGACGGGAACCCGGCAAAGCGCTGAAGGAACTCCTCCGGCGGGCAGACCGTGACATTCGCACCCAGCGCCTGAACCTCTACCAAAGAGCAAAATTCGCGAACTCCTTCAAGTGGAGATTGCTCGAAAGTGGCGTCGAGGCGGGGCTGGCAGGCGATGTGACCCGCACGCTGGTCATGCACCTGTCCCTGCATCAGGCGGCCCCGGCTTTAGGCCTCGAAACGGCGGCCGCGCCGGACCGCCGCGACTCGGACGAGGCCCTTCGCCTGTTCAAAAAGGGTAACAAGTACCTCGATTCGGGAGCTTATGCAAAAGCAATTCGCTGCTTTCAGGATTCGGTCCGGCTCAATCCGCATCATGCCGATGCGGCCCACAACCTTGGGGTCGCGCTCTGCAAGCTGGGCCGTTACAAGGAGGCGGAAGACCATTTCCGCCACGCGCTGGAGTTGCGGCCCGACTGTCCCGAAGCACATGCCAATCTGGGGGCGATCCTTCGACTGAAAGGGCACCTTGACGCGGCAACCGTCTCGCTCCGGCGCGCCATCAGGTTGAAGCCCGACCTCGTGGACGCCCGGAACAATCTCGGACTCGCGCTCGGTCTCCTCGGCCGTCTGCACGAGGCCAGGGCTCAGTTTGAGAAAGTGCTGAAGCTCGCACCAGGTAATGCCGACGCGCTGTTCGGCGTCGGTCTCGTCGCCAGGATGGAGGGCCGATTCGACGAGACCGGGGCCATGTTCAAACGCGCTCTGCAGGTCGACCCGGCCATGCCGAGTACCTGGGCAGCGCTGGTCGGCATTCGCAAAATGACCGCCTCCGACCGCCATTGGCTGGAGCGCGCCGAAGAGATCGCCGGCAGCGGGATCGCACCCCTGCACGAGGCCGACCTGCGCTTCGCAATCGGCAAGTATTGCGACGATGTCGGCTACTTCAAACAGGCTTTCCAGAGTTACAAGCGGGCCAACGCGTTGCTCAAGGAGGTCGCGGACACGTACGACCGAGACGCACGCAAGCGTTTTGTTGACGACCTGATTCGAGTCTATACGCCTGCGACCATCGCGGCCGTCGACGATGGAGCCTCGACC
>Ga0181521_10004913_pt1 | contig 15082 bp, 12 predicted proteins | sample PEATcosm2014_Bin_32_FD_119764 | JGI IMG/M metagenome (GOLD analysis project Ga0181521, IMG submission 119764) | Peatland microbial communities from MTU Mesocosm Facility, Houghton, MI, USA - PEATcosm2014_Bin02_60_metaG | ecosystem: Environmental > Terrestrial > Soil > Wetlands > Peat | place...
CCGGCGATGCCAAACTGGATGGTCTGCTGAAAGGCGTGGAAACCCGCTATAACCGGGCGAAGACGCTTCAAGTCCTTTTCCATGAAGAATATATGCCCCCCGGCCCGGGGGGCGGCCCAGCCCGCCGGTCGGAGAGCGGACGGCTGATGTTACAGAAGCCTGGCCGGATGCGCTGGGATTATTCGCAGCCCCAAGGCAAGCTCTTCATTTCCGACGGCAAGTTCATGTGGCTGTACACTCCGGCCGGGCCCAGCGGGCACCCCCGGGCGGAGAAAATGAAGGTCCAGGAAAGCGACGATATGCGCGCGCCGCTCGCGTTCTTGCTGGGTAAGTTGAACTTCCAAAAGGAGTTTCGCAACCTGCAAGCGCGGCCCGAAGGCGCCGGGGCCGGTACACGCATCACCGCCGAGCCGAAGACCGATAGCCTGCCGTATTCGGCGGTGGAATTCGTGGTGACCGCCCAAAATCGCATTCGCGAAGTGAAGGTGACCGAGTTCGACCACTCCACGCTGGACTTCACCTTCGAGGAGGAGAGCCTGAACCCGCCGCTCGATGGCAAGCTGTTCCAGTTTCAGGCGCCGCCGGGAGCGGAAGTGGTGGAGGGGGGATCGTGAGCCATGGCTGAGTTCGTGCTCAAGTACGCGGACGGGCGGGGGCAGATCCACCAGCAGGTAGTGGCAGCGGCGTCCGAGAAGGAATTGCGGGAGCGGTACTCGCAGCAGGGATTCCTCATCTATTCGATGAAGCCGCGGGTGGCCTCGGGCCTGGCGGCCTCGGGGTTGTTCCGCAGGCGCAAGAAGCTCAATCTCGAGAAGTTCCTGATCTTCAACCAGCAGTTCGTGACGCTCATCCGCGCGGGGTTGCCCATTCTGAAGGGGCTGGACCTGCTGGCGGAACGTCTGACCGACCCGGCGCTGGGGCCGTATATCAAGTCGGTCCGCGACGAAGTGCGGGGCGGGACGCTGCTCTCGGAGGCCTTCCGGCAGCAGGGGATTTTCCCCAAAATGTACGTGACCTCGGTGATGGCGGGCGAAAAGAGCGGCAGCCTCACGGAGGTGCTCGACCGGTATATCGCTTACCAGAGAATTGCGCTGGCGGTGCGGAAGAAAGTGATGGTTTCGCTGATGTACCCCTGCGTGCTGATCGTGCTGGTGATCCTGCTGATGGTATTCCTGGTGACCTACGTGGTGCCGACGTTCGCCACACTCTACACCACCATGAACGCCAAGCTGCCGGTCATGACGGTGTGGCTGATCGCCATCGGCACGGCGGCGCACAGTTACATTCTGGTGTTCGCGGGGGCCGTGGTGGGTGGGATCTTCCTGTTCCGGTGGTGGGCGCGCCGGGACGCGGCGCGCGTGACGCTCGACCGCATCAAAATGAAGATACCGATTGCCGGGGACATCTGGCTGAAATACCAGGTGGCGCAACTCTCGCGCATTCTGGGCACGCTGTTGACGGGCGGCATCCCGCTGGTGCAGGCCATGGAAACGGCCGCGGATTCCTTGAACGCGCCGCTGCTGAAGCGCGCCATCGAGGCGGCCGGCAAGAGCGTGCGGGAAGGGCAGCCGCTCTCGGGGTCGCTCAAGGCCTCGCGCATGTTTCCCGGCCTGGCCGTCGATATGATCGAGGTGGGCGAATCCACCGGGGCGCTGCCGGCCATGCTCAACAGCGTGGCGGAGTTCTTCGAGGAGGACGTGAACACGCGCATGACGGCCACGCTTTCCCTCATCGAGCCGGCCATCATGATCGTGATGGGAACATTTGTGGCGTTTGTGCTGATTTCGTTGTATCTGCCGATCTTTTCGTTGGCGGATACGATCGGGGGTTAAGGTATGGCGGCGAGCGACAGGGTTAAGTTGATGGATCCCGCGGCGGAAGTGCAGCAGGCCAAGACCATGGCGGCGCGCTACCGCTGCGAGTACGTGGACTTGCGCGAGGCGTCGATCGATCACGATTTGTTCCGCTCCATCCCCGTGGATTTGATGTTCCGCTACAACTTCGTGCCCATGCAGGCGCAGAACGGAACGCTCGAAATCGCGCTATCCGACCCCCAGAATCTGAACCTGATCGACGAGCTGACGCTGCTGCTGAACAAGAAACTGCGCGTCAAGGTGGCGACGCTCTCGCAGATCGCCGAGCTGTTGAAGAAGACGGAGCAGTCGCAGCGCGTGCTGGAAGAGGTGACCGAGGGCTTCGCGCTGGACGTGGTGCTGGAGGACGGCGACCAGGACGAGACGCTCTCCATCGACAAGCTGACGGCCACCGACAGCGATATCGCGCCCGTCATCAAGCTGGTGGATACCACCATCTTCAACGCGCTGGAGCGGCGGGCGAGCGATATCCACATCGAATCGCGCGACCAGGAAGTGGCCATCAAGTACCGCATCGACGGCGTGCTGCACTACGCCATGCCGCCCATCGCCAAGGACTGGCAATCCACCATCATCTCGCGCATCAAGGTGATGTCCGAGCTGGATATCGCCGAGAAGCGGGTGCCGCAGGACGGGCGTTTCCGTGTGCGCTACAAGAACCGGCTGATCGATTTCCGCGTTTCCATCATGCCCACCATCCACGGCGAGGACGCCGTGCTCAGGGTGCTGGACAAGGAATCGATGAGCGAGAAGTTCGCCAAGCTCTCGCTGGACGTGGTGGGGTTCATGGACACGGACCTGGCCAAGTTCCGGCGCTACATCCTGGAGCCCTACGGGATGGTGCTGGTGACCGGGCCGACCGGGTCGGGCAAGACCACCACGCTGTACGCGGCGCTGAGCGAGATCAAGAACGACGAAGACAAGATCATCACCATCGAAGACCCGGTGGAGTACCAGATCAAAGGCATCACCCAGATTCCGGTGAACGAGAAGAAGGGTCTGACGTTCGCGCGCGGGCTGCGGTCGATTCTGCGGCACGACCCGGACAAGATCATGGTAGGCGAAATCCGCGACCAGGAAACCGCTCAAATCGCCATCAATTCGGCGCTCACCGGGCACCTGGTGTTCACCACCGTTCACGCCAACAACGTGCTGGACGTGTTGGGACGCTTCCTGAACATGGGGGTGGAACCCTACAACTTCGTCTCGGCGCTGAACTGCATTCTGGCGCAGCGGCTGGTGAGGGTGATCTGCGAGCACTGTAAACGGCGGGTGCAACACACGGACTCGGCGCTGGCGGAGAGCGGGCTCGACCCCAACCAGTGGCGGGACGTGCCGCTGTATGAAGGCCCGGGCTGCTTCGAGTGCGGCGGCACGGGGTTCCGCGGACGGACGGCCATCCACGAGCTGCTGGATCTGACCGACCGGATCCGCGAAATGATCCTGGACAAGCGGTCGACGGCGGAAATCAAGCGCATGGCGCGGGAAGAGGGGATGACGTTTCTGCGGGAATCGGCGGTGGCGAAAATGCGGGCGGGGGTCACCACGCTGCGCGAGATCAACAAGGTGACGTTTATTGAAACCTAGGGGCCGGGGGCCGGGGGCCGGGGGCCAGGGGCCAGGGAAAGGAAGAATGGCGTTTTTGGAGCGGTTGAAATCTTTGTTGCGGGACCCGCCGCCGGGGATGGCGTTCGAGATTTCCGAGGCGGGGATCGCCGCGGCGCGCATCGGGGCCCGGGCGGAGCTGGAGTTTCAGCCGCTCAAGAGCGGCACGCTTTCAGTTTCGCCGCTGAAAGAGAACGTGGTCGATCCCGACGATTTTTCGATGGCCGTGCGGACCCTGGCCGGGACGCAAACGGCGCGGAGACGCAAGGACGTGGCGCTCATCCTGCCGGACTTCAGCGCGCGGATTTCAGTGCTCGATTTCGACAGTTTTCCTTCCGATGCCAAGGAGCAGGGGGCGCTTATCCGGTTTCGGCTGAAGCGGAGCGTGCCGTTCGACGTGGAGTCGGCGGCCATGAGCTACTGGGTGCAGCCGGCGGCCAACAAGAAAGTCGATGTGGTGGTGGTGATGGCGCCGCTTGAGATCGTGGCGCGGTATGAGTCGCCGTTTCGCGCGGCGGGAATGAATCCGGGGTTGGTCACCACGTCTTCCATCGCGGCGCTGGAATTGGCGCCGGAGAGCGGGTTGAGCGTGATGGCGAAAATCAGCGGGCGGGTGCTTACGGTGCTGGTGCGGGACAAAGGCGCGCTCAAGCTGGCGCGCTGCCTGGAGCTGCCGTCGGCCGAACTGGCGGATGTCGAGGCGGTGCTGGCGCCCACCTGCGTGTACGTGGAGGACAACCTGGGCGGGCGGCCGGAGAAGCTGATGCTGTGCGGGTTCGGCGCGCGCACCGGCGAGGCCGAGCGGCGGTTCCAGGAGGAGCTGGGCGTGACCGCCGAGCCGCTGCGCTCGCCGCTGGCGGCGCCGGGAGAGAATAACGCGGGGCTGCTGGGGTATTTGCGGTCCATCGCCAGGAACAATTGAGATGAAGATTCCGATCAATCTCGCCAGCCAGCCGTTCCGGCGCGACCGCGCCATGCTGGCGGCGTCCATTGCGGTCAGCCTGATGCTGGTGGGGACGCTGGGCGTGTTGATTTCGCTGATTATGACGGACCGCGCGCTGCTGGCCGATGTCCGGAGCGATGTGGATGGGCTCAACCGGCAGATCCGCGCGGCGACGGCGGAGCAGGAGCGGCTGGATGGCGTGCTGCGGAAGCCGGAGAACGCCGAGGTGCTGGAGCGCAGCGTTTTTCTGAATTCGCTGCTGTACCGCAAGGGGATCAGTTGGACGCGGATCTTCGCCGACCTGGAGAAGACCATTCCGTACAACGTGAAGGTGCTGGCCATCCGGCCCTCGGTGAACGCGCAGAACCAGGTGATGCTGGATATGACGGTGGGAGCGGACTCGCCGGAGCCGGTGATCCAGCTTTACAAGGCGCTGGAGGAGTCTCCGCTGTTCAGCTCGGCGATGGGGCACAGCAGCCTGCCGCCCACGCAGTCGGACCCGCTCTATCGCTACCGGATAACGGTGATCTATGCCCAGAAACTTTAAGCTTGCGGGAAAACTGAAGTGGAAGGGCCTGGCCATCAAGCAGCCGCGCGTGCTGTTGCGCGCCACTATCGGGACGCTGCTGGCGGCCAACCTAGTGGCGGCGGTGATGGCGTTCAAACCGTTCGGCGGGTCGGCCGACGATCTGCGGCGCGAGCAGGAGGCGCTGCGCGTCCAGTTAGCGCGATTGCAGGCGCGCATAGCCACCAGCAAGCGGCTGGTGGAGAAGGTGGAGACGGCGCGGCGCGAAGGCGATCAGTTCCTGGCGAAGTACGTGATGGACCGGCGCACGATGTCCTCCACCATCCAGGAGGAGCTCAACCGGACCGCCAAGGAAGCGGGGATCAAGGCGCTTCCCGCCACGCTGGACCTGGAGGCCATCGAGGGCAGCGATACGCTGGAGATGATGTCCATCTCGGCGGGGTATGAAGGCTCGTACGCGGACCTGACGAAGTTTGTGAACCTGCTGGATAAGTCTCCGCGGTTTCTGATTATCGAGAACATGCAGACGGCGCCGCAGCAGGGCGGCCAGGCTCTGACGGTGACGCTGAAGCTGGACACTTTCGTCCGGGAAACGGCAGGGCCGCCGTCATGAAGCTGGGTACGGAAAACAAGAAGAAGGTGGCGTTCCTGGCCGTGCTGACGCTGGTGGCGGGGTACCTGGTGTACACCAATGTTTTCTCGGGCCAGGGGGGCACCCCGGACCGGGGGGGCGCTCCACCGGCGCCGGAATCCGCGCAGACCGGCGCTCCGGCGCCGCCGGGCCCAGAGGGCGCCCCCGGGCAAGACACCGCCCGGACGGAGGCTCCGGGCCCAAAGGGCACCCCGCCGGATTCCAACCGGAGCGGCTCTAGCGCCCGCAACGAGGAGTTTCACCCGGTGCTGCACTCGAAGCGGCCGGAAGACCGCATCGATCCCATGACCATCGACCCCATCCTGCGGCTGGATCTGCTGGCCAAGGTGCAGGGAGTGGAGTTGGCGGGCGGGAGCCGCAACCTGTTCCAGTTCTCTACGCCGCCGGTAAAGGTCGAGGCGCTGAAGGGGCCGGAGCCGAAGGTGATTCCCAAGCCGGGATCGCCGGGCGTCCGGGCGGGGGACGATCCGGCCAAGCCGGCCGGGCCGCCTCCACCTCCGCCCATCAATCTCAAATACTACGGCTTCTCAACGGCGCGCAATAATGGAAGGAAGAAGGCGTTTTTTCTGGATGGCGACGAGATCTCGGTGGCGGCCGAGGGCGACACGGTGAACAAGCGCTACCGGGTGGTGCGCATTGGGGTGAACTCGGTGCTGATGGAAGATATGGAATCGAAGCGGCAGCAATCGCTGCCGTTGACGGAGGAGCAGCCCGGATGAGGCGCGGGCAAGAGTCCGGATTCGCGTTGCTGCTGGTCTTCCTGATGGCGGCGATAGTGGCGATCTCGCTGTATATGGAGATTCCACGCGTGGCGTTCGAGACGCAGCGGCAGAAGGAGCAGTTGCTGGTGGAGCGCGGGGAGCAATACAAGCGCGCCATCAAGCTGTTCGTCTCGCCGCATGGGATGGGCAGATGGCCGGCCAAGATCGAAGATCTGGAGAACACCAATAACCGGCGCTTTCTGCGGCAACGGTTCGTGGACCCGTTCACCGGAAAAGACGATTGGCGTCTGATCCACATTCAGAATGGCGTGCTGACGGATTCGGTGCTGAACAAGCAGAAGAACCCGGCCGACCAGAAGGACGCGTCGTCGGGGGCCGTGCAGTCGTCGGTGAGCGCGCTGGCGGGCGTCGGCGCCTTGGCGGGCGTCGGCGGCGAGGCGTCGAATCCGGGGCAACTGAACTTGAATCCGGCGCTGCGCAGGCGCGCCAGCGAGGGTGGCGCGAACCCCGTGACCATCGGTCCGGACGGCCAACCCGGCCCAGGGGGCACCCCGGGGACCGGCCCGGATGGCCAGCCGTACCCCGGTTCGCAGCCGTACCCCGGATCGCAGCCGTACCCCGGCGTCTCCACGCTTCCGTCAGGCGGGCCGGTGACGCCTTTTCCCGCGTTTCAGATCCCGGGAAGCACTCAGACGGGGCAGTTTCCGGGGCAGTTGACCCAGTATCCGGGAATGCCGGGACCTCCGGTGAGTTCGCAAACGGGCGGCGTCTCGCCCGTGCCGTATCCGACGCAGCCCGGGTCTCAGGGCCAGCCGCCCGCCTTTGGGCAGCCGGGCTTGCAGGGGACCAACCCGGCGCAGCAGGCCGCCGCCGCGGCGATCATCAACCAAATCCTCATGAGTCCCAACCCGCGAGGACTGGCGGGGGTTCAGGGCGCGCAAGGCAACCTGCTGGGTGGGGGCATTGCCGGCGTGGCGAGCAAAGCGGAGAGCGACTCAATCATGGTCTACAACAACCACTCGAAGTACAACGAATGGGAGTTTATTTACGACCCCACCAAGGAGAAGCCGCTTCCCAACCCGGCCGGAGGGGGAACAACCGGTACGCCCGCGTCCCAGGTAGGCTCCCAGACGGGCATGACGCCAGCGGGGATGAGCCCCTTCGGCGCCGCCAACCCGGGCAATTCTACCCTGAACTCAGGGGGGCAGACTGCGACGCCGGGGCCCAGGCAGTAGGGCTGTACTTGGGTTCAGAAGCTGAACCGCGTCTGGAACTCGATGCGCCGATTGTTAGCGGAATTGCCGCCGCCGAAGCCTCCTATACCGCCGCCACCGCCGCCACCGCCAAAACCGCTGTTGAGCGAGGTGGGTTGGCCAAACTGAGGCGAGGTGAGGATGCCTTGATACCCGCTCGGGTTCACGTGGTTCAGGATGTTGTTGAACATTACCGAGAGAGTCACCGTGTAGCGGTGCTCGGAGGATGCAGTGGTGGTTCCCATGCCGCCACGGCCGCCGCCGCCCATGCGCATACCACCGCCACCGCGGCCGCCACCGCCACCGAAGCCGCCGCCACCGCGGCCGCCACCGCCGCCAAAGCCGCCACGGCCGCCCCCGCGGCCGCCGCCCATGCCGTCGGTAGCGGCATTGGCAGCGTTGGGGTTGCGGGGCGGACCGAAGCCGAACGTGCGGCCCACTCGAAGATTGAACGACACCAGGCCCGCGGCCGTCAGGTAATCCCGCGGAACCAGGTTGAGGGTCGAGCCCGGAACCGGATTGGTGTTGAAATATCCGTATGGGGTGGAGACAATGTCTGGCCCGGGACCGGTGGCCAGGTCCGGACGGGCATTCTCCAGCGTGTCACCGTACAGATCGCGGCCCAGCGTGATGTTGTACGGCCGGCCGGAATTCAGAGTCAGGAACGGGCTGAGCTGGATAGCCTTCGGCGCCATCACCGAACCCACCAACTGGAACCGGTGCCGCGTAGCCAGCGTCGACCGCCCCCAGTCCTGCAAGAAATTGTAAGGATTCGACGGCGACCCGGGCAGATCGTCGGCGTAGTTGAGCGAGTAGTTCCCGAACAACGAGACGTTCTTGTTGAAACGCGTGTTGAAGTTGGCCATGAAGAGGTTTTGCTTCATGAGCCCGCCCGATTCGTACTCGAACAGGTTTCCGGCGGCGGCGCCATAGGGCCGCACACCCAGGCTGGGCTGACCCGTGGGGTAAGTGCCCGGCATGGGAGCGTTGATGGGCACGGTCTGCAGCATGTGCAGGGCGCGCGTATTGGTGTAGGTAACGGCGAACGTGGTGTTCCAGGGCAACTGCCGCTCCACGCCGATGGCGCTCTGCATGCTGTAATCCGCCCGGAGACGGGGGTCCAGCCGGAAGATGCTGTTCTGCCCCGGGGTCAGCGTCGAGAGCGCCGGCACATTCGGGAAGAAGGTCGGGTTCTGCACCACGTAGGAGAGTTGGTTGATGCCATTGAGGCGCCAGGCCTGCATAATGAGGCTCTCGTTGATGCGGTCGTAGAACATTCCGAAGCCGCCGCGGATGACGGTCTTCTGCCGCCCGTTCTTGGCGGTGCCGGGGGCCCAGGCGAAGCCCACACGCGGCGCCCAGTCCTTATGGTCGGAAATGTTGGTCTGGATTTCGTAGCGCATCCCCACGCTAAGAGTGAGATTCGGGCGCATGCGCCAGTCGTCCTGGACAAACGGGCCCGCATCAATCTGCGTAACGCTGGCGTACGGGTTGCCGGCGTTGATGCTGAACTGAGAGGCTCCGCCGCCCAGCGCCTGGATCTCGGCCGGCGTGTCCCCCAGTTGCTGGAACAGCAGGGTGCGGCGGTATTGCTCAATCGAAGTGATCTCGGTGGTCTCGGGTAGCCCGGTGGTGGGGTCGAGCACCACCTGGTTATTGGCGCTCAGCACCGGCGCGATTCCGCCCAGGAACGAGAACGTGCCACCGTAGCCGGACGGGGAATTGGACTGGCTGCTCTCGCGGCGAAGGCGCACTCCGTAGCGGATGGTATGGGTGCCGCGGGAAAGCGAGGTGTAATTTTGCAGCTCGAAGTGCTTTGAAGTGCTGTATGAATTTCCAACGTCGTTGCCGCCGCCGGTAAATGCTCCGGCCACGCTGACCCCGGGAATGGTGTTGCCCGGCGAATCGCTGTAGCTGCGCGTCCACTGGAAGCGGGTTTCGTTCACCGCCCGCGGGTTGAGGATGGCGGTCTCGGTGAGCATCAGGTTCTCGTTGTTGCTGGTCGAGTTGTAGGCGGTCTGCGCATAGGGCGCCGGCAGCGTAGTGGCCCCGATGCCGGCGTTGTCCCGATAGCCCGTGGAATACTCGAAGCGGGCTACCAGGGTGTTGTTCTTGCTCAACTGGTAGTCCACTCGCGGGCCGATGGTGGTGCGCACGTTGGGCGTCACTACGGCCGTATCGATATTGCTTTGAAGCAGCGTGGTGGGATCCAGAAAAATCGCGTGGATAATAGCGTTGTCCTGGATATCCCGCCGGGTGAAGTCCACGTAAAACGAAGAGCGATGATTGATGGGGCCGCCGAAGTTGCCGCCATACATCTGGTTGGAATAGTCCGGCTTGTTCTGGGCAAACGGGTTGCGCGAGTTGAAAACGCCGTTGCTTTCATTGAAGTACACGCTGCCGCGGAAGGTGTCGCTGCCCGGCTTGGTGAGGATTTCGATGCGGCCGAAGCCCAGCCGGTCGTACTCCGCCGAGAAGGGGTTCTGGTTGATGCGGATCTCGCGGATGGATTCCTTGGGAGGCAGATTGCCGCCGCTGAATCCATCGATATAAATCTGGCCGCCGTTGGGACCGGCGCCGGGGCCGGCCAGCGCCTGGAGGGCGTCCGCCAGGTCGTCGGGATCGTCGGGCAGGGCGGCGAGGTCCTCGCCTTTCAGTACCAGCGCGGTGGCGTTGTTGTCCGGCTCGACGCTGAGGTGCGGGCCCGCCTCGCCCTGGACCGTCACTTCCTGCTTCTCGGCGGCGCTCACCTTCAGTTGAATGGGAAGCTGGATGGTGCTTCCAGCCGAAATGGCGACCACCTGTTGAAAAGCGGCGAAGCCGGGGAACGTCACCCGCACCGTGTATTGGCCCGTCAGGAGACCGGCAAACATGTAGCTCCCATCGTTTTGGGTGGGAACCGACTTCTGCACGCCAGTACCGGCGATGGAAACCGTCGCGGCGGGAATGATGGCGCCCGAGTCGTCCGTCAGGACGCCGCGCAGGGTCCCGGTTGTCTGTTGGGCCGGCGCGCTGAACACCGTCAGTGCGGCTGCCAAAAGCAAAAAGCCGAAGATTCGCAAGTTAGACATGTTGCCCTACTGACCTCCCTCGCCGCCGCCGCCGCCGCCCAGGTTCCAGCCGCTCATGATGTCCCGAGTGGCGTTGGGAGAAGCCGTGAGAAGAGGTTCGACTCCCGCCAGGAGCATCACGGCGGTGACGCGGCCCGGGTCGCTTCCCTGGGTAGTCGAGACCATGATGGCGTCGCCGCGTTTCAGTTCCGAGAGCGGCATCGCCGGCAAGCGATCGAGCATCTGCCCGATGTCAGGGCCACCGCCGCCACCGCGCGCGCCGCCCGGGCGGGCCTGTCCATCGGCCTGCCCGCCACCGGGGCCGTATCGCCTGGCCAGCATTTGGGCCGCCGTCTCCGGGAGCTTCTTCATGGTGGTATCGGGATTCACGCGGACGGTCAGGGATTTCTTGGTGGCCAGATCCTTAATCACGATTTCACCCGTCGCGGCGTTGATGGAGCTGATGGTCGCCGCCAACTGCCGGAAGGTGCCCGAGAGTATCTTCTCGGCCTTGATGCCGGCGCCATCCCCCGTCTTGTCGCCCAGAACGAGGACCTGGTCTCCCACTTTGATTTCGGCGAAGGGACCAGGCTTGGCGTCGCTGAACTTTGCCGAATCCGGAGCATAGCGGAGAAATTCGGCCTTTTCCGAGGGCTGTACCGCGAGAGACCTCTGTCCGGCCTTGATGGTGAGAGTTCTGGCGGTGGCGTCAATCGCGGTGACCGTTCCGCTGGTGCCGCGCTTCTGCCAGTCCTGCCGTTCCTTCTCCGCAATCACGGCAAAATCCGCTTTGGTGCGGACCACCAGAGAGGTGGCTTCGATAGCCTTCCCACCGGCGGGTCCACGGTAGAAGGCCACCACGCGGTCACCGGCGGCCAGACTGGAAAGGGCCATTTTGTTCCCCTTGGTCACGTCGTTTTCGCCGGGCGGCAGGTGCAGGATGAGGGTTTTCTCGGTGGTGGTTACAGCGATCGCGTCGCCCTTATCGCTCTTCAAGGAAACTTGATTGGCCCGAGCGTCGACGGCGGTAACCGTGCCGGCTACCTCGCTGTGCGGGGCGGCGGTGCTCCGATCGGGTGGCGTTTGAGCCAAAACCGCACCGGACAGGGCGGTTAAAAAAGCCAGTACGGCGCCCCCAAGAAACTTCATACGTCTCCCCCAAGGCATGTCGATAGTGGACACAGAAGGGGCGCTAGGCCATTCTGGAAGGTTACAGGCTACCGGCCGCGCCGCCCGCGTGTCACAATGGCTAGTGCTGGATTTGCCTTCGTTTGTCAGCGCCGAAGCCGATCGCAGAGGTCCCTATCTGTGGCTTTTGGGCGCGCTGTCGCTGTATGCCGCGGTGCTTCTGGTTTACTCCCAAACCTGGGCTTTCACCTGGGATGAAAGTTATCATTTGCTGGCTGCCCAGTTGATGGGCGCCGGCAGAAGGCCATACCTCGATTTCTGTTTCCCGCAGACGCCTCTGAACGCCTACTGGAACGCGGGCTGGATGCGCCTGTTGGGGCAGAGTTGGCGCGTGCCGCACGCCTTCGCGGCGGGGTTCACGATCGGCGCGGTCCTGCTGACGGCCGATTTCGTGTTCCGCCGCTTCCCGGTGGGGAGTTGGCGGTTGGCCGCCGCGATCGCCGCCGGCCTGGCGACCGGCCTGAACGCCATGGTGTTCGAGTTCGGGCCGCTGGCGCAGTCCTACGGCATTTGCCTGTTCGCCCTGGCCGCGGCGTTCCGGATTACCGTACGCGCGGTGGATCGAAGTGGACCGCTCCTCGCCGCCCTGGCCGGTTTCTTCGCCGGCGTGGCCGCCGGTTCGTCGCTCTTGTCGGCGGCCGCCGCCCCCGTGTTGCTCGTCTGGATGCTGTTCTACAATCGCGCGGGCCGCCGATGGACGAAGCTCATGGCGTTCGGCGCGGGAACGGTGGTTCCCTTTGCGCCCGTGTTCTGGCTGTTTTGGCTAGGGCCGCGACAGACCTGGTTCAACGTGGTTCAATATCACGCCTTCTTTCGCACGCTGTATTGGCCCGAGACGACCCGCCACGACCTGGAAATCCTGACATCCTGGATCGATTCCGGCCAGGCCCTGGTGCTCGGCCTGCTGGCGGTGTTCGGCCTGCTGTACGTCGCGCGCCGAAGCGCTTGGCCGCGCGCGTTGAAGGCGGAGTTCTACCTATGCGCGTGGCTCGCGGCGGCGCTTTCCGTTTGGGTTGGCCGCGCCCATCCCACCTTCGCGCGATATTTTCTGCTGACCGTGCCGTTTCTGGCGATTCTATCGGTCGTTGGGCTGTATGCGATCGCCTCCCGCGTGCTCGGAGCGGACCGCGCACTGTGGCCAGTGCTGCTGGTCTCGGTGCTGTTCGCACTGGGATTGGGCAAATCGCTATATGAACGACGGGACCTGAACTGGAGCGTTTACCAACGGCAGGCGAACGAGATCGACCAAGTGACGCCGCGCCACTCACTGCTGTTAGCCGATGAGCCGATCTATTTCTTGACGAGGCGTACGCCGCCGCCGGGGTTCGAGTTGTACTATACCCACAAAGTCAACCTGCCGAATGCGGAGGCGGCGCTCATGCACGTCATTACCGAAGCCGAAGTCAAGCGCCAGGTGCAATCGGGCATGTTCGCGACCGCCTATAGCTGCGACGACGACAAAATCGAGGACTACGGTCTGGAGAAACTGTACACGCAGCATGTGGACATGGACGACTGCTCCATCTATTGGGGCTGGAAGAAATGAGGCAAACTGGAGGGTTCGACTACTGTCGCTGGATCGCCGCGTAGGCTGCGAGGCGCTACGCGGCTTCCCAGCGACTCATTACCGGAAGTGGGCCTAGCTCCCTGTCTTCGTGGTGGATTCGGTCTTCTTCACGACTTTCTTGGCCTTCTTGGCCTTCGTCGTCTTCGCGGTCGTTTCCGTCGTCTTGGTCGTGTCCTGACCAAAAACCAGGGCCACGGTGCCGAAAACCAGCGACATGCCAAGCATCAGCGACATCAGCTTCTTCATTGCGTATCTCCTTTGGGATGGGGCGAACTTATTCACCTGCGGCTATCATAGCGAACGGCACATGAAGAGTCGCTTAAGCCGCAATTAAAATCAGTTCATATGGCGAACCTACGGTCTCCCGCAGGAAAGCAGCCTTGAATCAACGAGTTAGCTCCGGCAATTGACCTATTCGCTTTCCGGCGATTAAGATCATGGTAGGGGACTTCGAGTCCAGGGTCTATGAGAACCAACCTGCCGCTCCAAACGAGGCATCGGGAAATCTTGAGCTCGATCGTCCGCGAGTACATCGAAACCGGTGAGCCCATCGGGTCGCGCACCATCTCCCGGCGCCGGAGCGATGCGCTCAGCCCGGCTTCCATCCGGAACGCCATGGCCGACCTGGCTGACGAGGGCTACCTTTCGCAGCCCCACACATCGGCGGGACGCGTTCCCACGGAGAAGGCCTTCCGGTACTATGTCCGCTCTCTGACGGTCAAACGCGTCGCTTTGGCGGAGGCCGAGCGGCTGCGGAACGAGTTCAGCTCGCTGGATACGGTGGGGGCTTGCGTCGAACGTTCCAGCCATATCCTGGTGGAGCTGACCAGCAACGTGGGAATCGCGGCGGCGATTCCGGCGCTGGCGCAGGAGCTCGACCAGATCGAGCTGGTGCCGCTGGCCGATCGCCGCGTCCTCATGATCCTGGTCACCCGCGATCATATGGTGCGCAACCGCGTGGTGGCGCTCGATGAGCCGGCCTCGCCGGAAGATCTGGCCTCCATCCGCAATTACGTGAACCGGAGTTTTAGCGGCTGGCAATTGGGCGAGGCGCGGCGGGAATTGCTGCGCCGCATGGCGGAGGAACGCGCTCTCTACGACGCGCTGATGCGCAAGCTTCAGTGGTTGTGCCAGAAGGGATTGCTGGAAGTGGACACCCTTCCCGAGGTGCACATGGAAGGCGCTTCCAACCTGCTCGGCCTGGACCTGCACCTGACGCGCGAAAAGATGCGCGAGCTGCTCTGCGCGCTGGAGGAAAAGAAGCGTCTGATCGAGATGCTCGACCGGTTTCTGGAGCAGCCGCCGGGCGAGCTGGAAGTGCACGTTGGCCTGGAGGAAGCCCACCCGGCCATGAAAGACCTGGCGCTGATCGGCATGACCGTGCGGATGGTGAGCGGGCTGCCCGCCAAGGTAGCGGTGCTGGGCCCCATGCGCATGCACTACGAGCGCGTGATGGCGGCCGTACTGCAGACCAGCCGGGCGCTCGGAAGCGCGCAGTTGTAGCGCCGCCGGCGCTACGCTACGGTAAACTGGTAATAGTGGACACCCCGAAGCCCGACTCCTGTCTCTCCGACGATAACGTTCCCGCCACCACCATGGAGGGACAACTCGCGGCGGTCACCGCCGAGCGCGATCGGCTGGCGGCGGAAAAGGCCGATCTCCACGACCGGCTGCTGCGCGCCCGCGCCGAGTTCGACAACGC
>Ga0181521_10004915_pt1 | contig 15078 bp, 19 predicted proteins | sample PEATcosm2014_Bin_32_FD_119764 | JGI IMG/M metagenome (GOLD analysis project Ga0181521, IMG submission 119764) | Peatland microbial communities from MTU Mesocosm Facility, Houghton, MI, USA - PEATcosm2014_Bin02_60_metaG | ecosystem: Environmental > Terrestrial > Soil > Wetlands > Peat | place...
CCGCGCCATGCGTTCGAGGCGCTTGTTCAGGGCGTCCATACGCTTGACAATCGGGTCTGGCTTTATTGGCGTTCGGGGCCGTCCAGGCGGCGTTGGTGCTGCTCAACGGTGCGTGCCAGGCTGGCGATGGCGTCCATCATCTGCGCCATGCGGGCTTCGTTTCGCTGGGCGCGCACCTCGTTCTGTTCGGCGACGATAGCCAGAGCGCGGATCTTCTGGCCGGTCCCCTTGCCATCGGCTACCAGGAGTTCGGCGGTATGGCTGAGGGCTTCGTGCCTTTCCTTCGCGGCGGCGTCGGCGGCGCGCAGTTCGCTAACGTCGTGCGTTAGGAGCTCGATGCTGTGCGTGAGGGCTTCGTGGCGTTCGGTGAGTTTTTCGAGGCGTTCATCGATGTTCATCGGGCTTTTCTCCAGTATAACGTGCGGGAACTTCACGTTCGGAAAACCCCTCACCGGTTAGATGGTGCGGTTGATCCAGAACCAACTGGCGGAAGCGGCTATTCAAAGCCGTGACGAGTTCCGGCAGTTCCAGCTGTTGCTCTTGTGCGAAACGATTTTCTCCCAGACTGCGTTGCCGGGTGTCAAGCTCCTCCACGCTGTAAGGCGACTAACCGTCGCCGAGCGATCCAGGCATAACTCGATTCACGCGATTCTGCCGCTAATCCCATTTCGGCGCAGGTTGGTTAGACAGTGTTCCTGAAACATCGAGTGATTCGGGTGACGGGACCGGTTCGCGGTGACCGTCGCGCAGATTCAGGCCCAGATACGCCCACTGTCTCCGGCCGTCGATTATCCGCTGCGCCTCTTCGAGATCCGGCCGCCATTCCCGGACCAGCCGGCCGAACATCTGCTTGGAGAGGATCGGGCGGTTCTGGAGCAAGCAGCTTCGCATATATGCAGCGTACAACTGGTCCTGCGAAATGAGGGTTGCCGGGTCCCAAAGAATCTCGGCATCCAGCCAGGCCAGGCACGGGTCGTCACGACGCGGGCACATCTCGTGTTTCAGAGCAGTCCGGTGACCTGCCGAGAACCTGCCCGACGCGCGCAGCCGGCGTATGGCAGGAAGCCCGCGGTTCAGAGCGCCGCTCAACTCGTCGGGTTGCGAGAGATCGTTGTCCAAAATCTGCCGTGGAATCTCCTGGCGCGTGTTGCGGAAGGATCGCTCGAACGGAACGATCAGCCAGCGCTCGCAGTAGGCCCGGCTGGAGTAGCGATTGGCCGGGAGCTGGTTGGCGGAGAACAGCAATCGCACGAAGGGCATGAATTCGAATGAATCCCGATACTTCTGTTCGGCGGTGATTCGGTCACCTCCCGTGATGGATTTGAATACCGCGCTGTCCGCCAGGGGCTCCGAGGGCAGATCCGGGCAGATATTGGCCAGCTTTCCAAAGAGCCGGGCGGCAGCGAAACGATCCCTTTCCAAGCGCTGCAGACTCAAATGACAGACGTTGTCCAACCCCACAAATCGAGTGGCTAACTGCAGGAAGGTGCTTTTCCCATTGCCTCCGGCCCCCACCAGACAGGCTGCTTTTTGGATGGAGCGTTCTGGCGTGATGAGATCTCCTAGAATCTCCCATACCAGGTCCTGGCAATCTGCAGGAAAGACCTGGTCGACGAATCTTTCGATCGCCGGACAAGTGGCGGTCTCTTCATAAGCGACCGGTATGCGGATCGTGGAGAGGAAAACCGGCGAGTGGGGACGGAGCCGCTGGTCCCAGATGTGGAACAGGCCGTTTTCCAGGTTCAGGACATCGGTGGGAGGCGCCAGGGGCAGCTCCGGCGCATCGAGCAAGATGAATTCGATCACCTCGTCGGCTAGTCTGCGGTGCCATCGATCGACCTTGTGAAACTCGCACAGCAATTGCTTCACGCGTTGTCTCACGAACCACTCCCCGCCGGCACGATAGACACCGCCCTGGTATTGGTATAGCTCGCGATTACCCCAGCGGGCAAAGTGATCCGCTGCCGTGATCACCGCGGCCAGATCTGAAATCAAGGTTCGATCATCGATCATGGGAATCCTCATAAGAAAGAATGGATAGACGTGACTTCTGCCGGCCATAGCGACTGTTTAGACCCTGCACTAGTTCCGGCAGACGGATCTGATGGGCTTGTGCAAACTGCCTCTCGCCCAGGTGATGGTAGGAGTCGGGAGCATGCTGGTGATGCCAGCAACAGAGGGGAATTGCAGAATAATCCGAAGTCTTCTGCCATATTCTGCGGGGCCCCAGAACGTTGGTGTGGGCCGCTTCGATCACGACAGCACCGCCGGGCGGTTGCCAGCACACCGTGCATTCCAGCGTGCGAATCCAGGCCAGGTAGTCTAAGTCACGATCCGGTCCGCGCCGCGGGCGAGTTCGTCTTTTGCGTAACGGCGTTCTGCGCTGCAACGGCACAGTCCGCCGGATGGGCACACGTCTTCTGAGCATAGAAACCTCCGCGTAGTTGAATTTGGGACAAGCGCCCGGTCCGGGACGCCACAATGGTGTCCGGAGCCGGGCGTTTTGCGTAGAGCGTAGCGATGTGGGTCAGGACGGCCGGACCCGGCCGCCGAACTCTCCTTCGCAATGCTTCCAGAAGCTGCAGTGCTTCTGGCTGCACAACAGCGATTGCCGGTTCGGACAATACATTCCCGATCCCATGGCCTTCTGCGCCATCGGATACAGGACTTGGGTGGCCCGGGTATCCGGCTCCTCCACGGTGTAGGCCTGCTGCACGATCTGGATCGTCTGGGTCTTCACCAGGCTGTCGATGCGCACCGCGCCGCTCGCGCCGGGAGTGATCTGCTGGTAAGTGGCTAACTGGAACGCGTAATCGGGCGAGACCCAGGAAGGACGACGGGATGCTGTTTTGAAATCGATCAGCCGTCCCTCCACATCGAGGATGTCCACCCGGCCGCGGACCCTGACACCGCCAATCTCACCCTGCACATCGAGTTCGACTGCGGCGGGTTCCACTTTGGGCGCGACCTCGTCCATGTACTTGGCGACGAGTCTTTCGCCCAAACGCCGCAGATCTCCCTGGCTCTCGTCGGAGGTGAATACCGTCTCGGGGACCTGTTCCATCCAGGCCTCCCGAAAGACCATGACCACTCCGGGAGTCTCCAGATCCTCCTGGGTTTCGATTTTCTCCCGGAAATTGACTTCGAGGGCCTGGTGAACGGCAAGGCCCAGAGCGAGCGAGCTGTTTTTCTGCTCCGGCAAGTGCAGTCCGTACTTGAACCACCACCGTGCCGGGCAGTCGAAGAAGGTGCGCACCTGGCTGGGGGAGAGGACTGACGCGACCTCGGCATCGGCAACCACTGTCCGGCTGGGACCGGGGACCTTCGTCAAGGCCACTTCCGGAGCCACGATCAATGCAGTCGAGGAACTCTCCGGGACCGGAGCAAAGAGCGGTAAATCCTGCAGGGCAGGAAGACTGAGCTGCACCAGAGGTGCAGGAATCAGTTCGGTGGTCAGCGCTGATCCCATGTGACACCTCGCTCGCGCATAGCCTGGATGAACATGGTCAGTCCAATGGCCCGGATATCTTCACTTGTAAACTGGAGCGAATAGTTGCGCATGCGGGCGCGGGATTCGACCTGCTGCGCGATCTCCACAGCTCCGCTCATGGCTAGCTCCATGGCAGTAATGCCGGCCCCGCTGACTGGAACCGGAAGCAAGGTTCCGTCGGCCGTCGCTTCGAACGTCAGCGTCCTTCTGGCGGACGTTTGGTCTGTGGTACCATTGCGGTGGTTCTGGGCTTCCTTGTTCAGGACTGATGCCGCGGCTGCCGGAGCGTTTCCCGACCCTGCCGGCTGCCGCGGTTCCTCGATTCTTCTGACGCGCCACTCGATCCAGCGCCTGTTGTCCTCACGCAATTCGGCCTTACAGATCTCGAAGGCCTCGCGTGCCCGAATCCCTAGCTCGCGAATGCGCTGTGCCACCACCGGTGGCACGTACATGACTCGATCATCATCGAGTGTATACATGACCTGTTCGCCGTAGCGCCCGTCCACGCGTTTTCCGTCGTCCCAGCGCAGTGCTAATTCCACTGGGGTGTTGGTGTTGAATCGCAGAATTCCGTTCGTCATGGTTGTTCTCCTGGTTGTTCTTCCGGAGGTTCCACTCCGTCGTCCGGGGGGTCCGGCAAATCTTCCGGGGGCTCCGGTTCGTTCTCAATTTCTTCCTCGTCCGGCTCGTCTCCACTGAATCCGGACTGGCCGTAATAGTCCAGATCGGAGGGAGCGTTCCATATCGACCACATTGATTTGACCTTTCAAACTACTGCGCGTGCCCTAGTCTTTGATGGAGTACACTCGCTCGCCGTCCTCCCGTTTGGTCGACTCCACCGTGCGGCCCATCTTCTTGCCGAGGGTCCCGCTGATGAACCCGCGCACGCTATGTGCCAGCCAGCCGGTAGCATTCCTCAGTTCCGTGAGGGTGGCGCCGTTCTTGCGCTCCAACAGGGCAATCACCGTGGCCGTCTTGCTGCCCTGGCGCGTTGCCTTGGGGGATACCTTTTTTTCCCTGGGCTTGCCCTTGGCGGGGAGACCCTTCTGGAGCGGCTTCGCACTCTTGGGCTTGGCAGCAGCCTTGCGTTCCGCATTTGGCTTCTCCGGCTCGTCCAGGCCTTGGATGCTCTTCCAGATGCGGCTGGCCGCCGTCTTCCGATCCTGGAAGCGCTTCACCGGCGTTACGCCCGGCAAGCTGTTCCAGATGTCTACCAGCCGCTGGGCCGGCCACTGTGCGGCCAGTTCAGTCAGTTCCTGCTGGCTACGGAAGCACTCGAAGGGAGACGTGCTAGTAGTGGCGGCCTGTTCCTGGGAGGCACACGCCGTGATGATGTTCTGCTCGTCGATAGTGAAAGTCTTCAAGGTCGTTCTCCTTTGTGCCGCGCTCCTTGCGGTCATCACATCGATCACTCCGATGCGGTCGAAAAGCAAGAGAATTCGTCACAAAATCGACGATGGCGAAGGGGTGGCGATAGCCCCGGTACTGTGGAGTTGCGTGCGGCAGCGAGTAATGGCTTTCAGGTCCGCAAAACGAATGGGTTGGACGCGCCGTTCCAGGCCTGCGGCGCGACAGTGAAGTCGTGGGACAGTGGCGGCGCCCCGGCCGTGGTGAACTTTTGGGCGCTACCGGCGCGATACTTGACTACGTTCGCGCATCCGTCCCTTACTTTTTCAACTTCGAGGTTTAGCGTAGAGTCGAGGCCCCGCCAAAAGTAGGGGAAGAGTGTCCGACGATACATACTCTATCCGCCCAAACAATCTCAAAAGGCTTGTTTTTGTTGAAGATTTGCAGGGTCAAACGCGATTACAATTATTTGCCGACCGGGACCTTGCGTCGCAGTTCTTCGGCGAAGTTTTCGAGGAAAATCACGTGGCCCTGTTTTTGCTGTCTCGACTGGCACTAACGCGGCGATGCGCTGCGCAAAACCTGGTCGCAATCGAGGCGATTGCTGTATACTGTCCAAAGCCGGGAGGCCAAAGCGGAAAGGCCGGCTCTAGCCTGTGAGCGAGTCGCCGATTCGTTGTAACATCAACTCAGGGATGATGATGCTGGGGCGGACATTAACGAACATCCATCTCGCGGCATTTTGTGCTTTCGCTCTTTGCGGATGCACACGAAATAATCAACTTATGATCAGGCCGGTGGACGGGGTTCTGACATACTGCTCCCCTCTCGATCCGCAACGCTGGAGGAATGCACCGAATGAACGCTGCATAGACGCGTTAGAAGCACTCGGATTTACGAAAGCTGAGAATGTAGCCTTGGCCGGCGGTGGGGGTGTCTATTTAGCAGATGACGGTCATGTCTTAAGCAGCGAAGAACTCATCGCGTTGAGTCCCCACATCCCGCCTCAGAACCATTCATTCCCGTCGAAGGGTAGTGGACTCAAACCAGGAGACGCAATTATCGCCGTCAATGGAGTAATGATGAAGACGCGCTCTGAGATCGTCCCGCATTTAATCGGGAAACCAGGTCAACGAGTAACCGTTAGGATTCGGCGAAATAACATCGAGCAGGACGTAACAATGAGTTTTAAGCCCTGGCTGGAATGCGACGGCGATATATTTTACGATGAGAAATTCTTCTTCCACTTCGAACATGCTGACAATATCGTGCCTGGAAGGCGATAGGAAGCCTTGGTAACAGTACGGTTGACTAATGCGCTGCGGGTCGGGCGTTCAGCGGCCGAGACGACTACGGCGGCCAGGTCCCGGTTGACGGCGAACCCGGAAGTTGGAAGCGACCAACGGGAGGATGTCACTTGCCTTTCAGTCCGTCGCGCCAGGCGATTACCTCGAGTTCGCCCCGGACTGCGTCCTCGACGCGGATCACGGGGTGCACCTGGAATACAAATGCAGGGAGCATGGAGCAAAACTTGTGAATCGTTAGTGGATCGTCGCAGTCCACCAACATATGCCCACCCCACTCGCCCACACGCACCACGAAAAACTCGATCTTGAAATTGGCTGGCGCCTTCCATTGGCCAAACACCTCGAGAATTCGCTTCTGGGCATTCTCATACTCTATAGGCGTCCCTTGCGGGCGTTCGAACCAACTGATTACGTATTTCACGTTCTTCTCCTCTTTTGCAAATGGTTTGACCAATCACAGCGCTTTACTCTACTCCCTCGGCGATAGGTATTGGGCAACAAGCGCCTCGTTGAGAAACCTTTGCCGAGTCTTTCGCCCGGAGAAAGCGGCATGTTGAGCGGCATGTTAAGCGATTTAACAAGTGTACACGGTCAGGAAAGCGCTTAGCGCCTGAATTAGGCTGGGGGCAGAGCCGAACGACGCTCAAGCGGCGGAGGCAACTTTTTCCGGCGGCGCCCCTGGGACGTCCTGACGCGCCGAATCCAATCGGCTGTGAAGGGCCGTTCAGAGAGACTTTCTATTCGCCGTAAATACGTATCGGTCACACGTCACTTCGCGAGTTGGGAACAATGAGCGGCGACCAACTTCCATGTACCCTGCTTCACCCATGTATCGGTGCACATTGTGGTGCGCACACGATGCTCCCCATGATAGAGAGTGTCGTAGCTTTCCGTGTAGTTCGCGATAGCCGTGTTGCCATAGGCGCGGACCTTAAGGTCGCTGATCGACTCCGCGTTGGTCTTGTTGGCTTGCGGGTCGCTCATATCCTTGAGGACCGACGCCTTCGTGTCCCAGGTTCCCCAACTGCTCCCACTGGTATAATCCTCGGCGTAGTGCTGCTTCGCAAATGAGGCGTCATTAGCGAGGTCGGCCTTGACCCCCTCTTGTTCGAGGCGCGTAACCTCCGCGACAGCGCCGCCCGGCCCTGATTTCTTTGTCTGAGGAAATGCCGTGGACGCAAAGGTCCCGGCAGTGAGAACAACCGCGAGCAGGAACATACTTTTCGACTTCATGAAAATGTCTCCTAATCTGGAATTTCGATTTTGGCCTGCTGGCCTCCATCTAGTGTACCGCCAACCGGCTGTTGCTTATATACACCCGTTAATCTCTTTTAGAGCAACTTTATTTTGTTCTTCTGAAGCTGTACCTACAGGACGCCTCAAAAGACGGCCATTCTGCCCTTCCGGAGAGCATCCTCAACAGCTTCAGGGTGACGCGCAATTACAGCCAGAAGGACCCGCGCCGGGCCATCCGGCCGCGTTCGGCCTTGTTCCCAGTTCTTCAATGTCCCCGGTTGGAACCCAAATCTGGCGGCAAATTCCGATTGGCTTAAGCCCAGCCGTCGACGTACGGCGCGCAGGTCAATCATTGGGACCGGAACCGTTGTGATCCGCACGGGCACATTTTCACCGCCTGCCCACGCAATCGCCTCTTTCAAGCTGGCAATAACCTCCTGGCCGACGCTGCGCTTGCCGGCGGTTTTCTTGGTTGTCGTTTGGTGCTTCATTTCTGCCTACCTTTGCGATAGTTCTTGACGAGCATCGACACGAGCGCTTTCAGGTCGTTCCGTTCGGCCTTCGTCAAGTTCGCTTTCTGATTTTTCGCGTACACGGTTAACAAAAAAACCGGAAATGCTTCGTTGTGAAAATAGTAGATTACCCTCACGCCGCCGCTCTTCCCATTGCCTTGAGCGGCCCAGCGAAGCTTTCGAACGCCGCCCGATTCCGGCATAACGCCGCAGCCTCGGATTCGCGCCTACGAACCCAATTAACCGCTCCCTTTCCCCGTCAGTCAACAGACCCGACGCCTTCCGAAGAAAAATGGCGTCTCCACCACCGTCATCGGAGCGGCTTCCATCCTTTCGAGTATACGCTAATAGCGTATTACCAGTCAAGTTTGGCGTTTCAAGCCGAGCGCTGAGAATCTCACCCAGACGAGGCGCGCCGCCAAGCACGCACCGGTAAGATCGCGGCAGCAAGTCTCTCTGACCTCGATTCATGGCTGAGGCCTCTATCTAAGGGCGCGTGCAGATAGGGGCGCGGCCGTGCTGCCACCACAACCGGAAAGGGCCGTGCTGTTCCTCCAAAATCTTGGGGTATGTCAGTCCGGATAATACGGACCCCCGTTTACTGGATTAAGTTGCCGCCGGAAGGATTCGGGTCTGAAGTCGCGATAAATGAGATAGCCCAGCGCGTCGGACCAGTGCGTCCGTTTGCGGTCGCGCTTTTTGTCAATCTCGTGCTGGTTGTCCTTGCACCAGCTCACCTCGAAGAAATCGGTGATCAGCTCCTTGCACTGCGGATCGATGAAACAACCCACCTCGCCGCGCGCGTTGTAGAGCATCGCGTTGACAGAACCCACGCGGTCGATCACCGGCGGGTTGGAAATGTTCGGGTTCATCTCCAGCTTGTAATCCCGCTGGTCGCGGAAATACTGCTCGATCACGGCGTATGTGGTTTTGCCCACCAGCGAGCGCGCGTTTCCGGACGCGTCGCCGTAGAGCTTTACCGGCAGCGGGAAGCCGCCGCGCGCGTTGCGCCACGCCTGCAGGTAGGGCTGGGCCTTAGACACGAAGGCTTCGCACATGCGCTCCGCCGTCCCCGCCGTCAGCGTGATTTCGTCGAGTACGTCGACGCGGCGTGGTCCTTTCACCTGACAGATCAAGCTGGCCATCGGATCGATATTAAAGTCCAGCGCCCAGGCCAGGCCGTTCAAATTCGGCTCGAACTGGAGGCGCTTCTCCGCGCAGCGCGCCTCATCGAAGGCGTGATAGCAGGCGCCGGCGAAAATATTCAGGTACTGGCCCAGCACTTCCTGCTGGTAAAACCGCTCGTCGTACTGCGCTTTCAGATCTTCGTAATAATTGGGGTGCGCGCTGAGCACCGCGATATTTTCCATCGCGCCGGCCAGGACCGCCTCGTACCCAGGCAGCTTCCTTTTCGGGCTGATGAAATGCTCATAGACCCAGTCAAAACCCTTGGGTGTCCAGACAGCGAAGGCTTCCAGGCTCTTGGCTTGGGGATGCCGGATGCGCTGGCACAGGACCTTCCAAGCCTCGGCCCTGCAATAGGTCAATTCGTCGATGCCAAACCACGCGAGGTTGAGACCACGGAGGCGGTCAGGATTTTCCAGCGAGCGGAAAATGATCAACACCCGCGGCCGGCTCAAATAAATGCGTGGCCGGCTGCCCTGCCTTAGCTCGAACGGCACGTGCAGCTCCTCGAGGATCCCCACCATCGTGGGGATGACGACGTCGTAGAGGTGTGGATAGGTCGGGCCGCCGATAAAGCCCGTGCAACCGGGATTGCGGCTGGCCGCCAGCAGCGCTTCGCAACAGAGAGCAACGGTTTTTCCACTGCCGACGGCACCGGAAAAGCCCTTGAACTTCGCCTTGCAGCGGTAGAAGCGATCCTGCGATGGCAGGCAGGCGATGTCGTGGTGGATCGGCCGGATTAGGCGCATAGGTTCTTCCTTTCGGAACGGGGATTGCAGCATATAGCTGAGTACGCCCGTCCAGCCATCGGCCCGGGCACGCGGCATTCGGCAGCCTGCAGGCCGCCCGCCAGCACCTTGAATTCGAGTGTTTTGAAACTAGCGAACCACATTTATCTTGCCTTTCTTTTTCACATATTTATGCCAGTTATCCAGCGCGTAACGCGGCGGGCTTCGGATCGCCGGGCGCGGTTTGAAGACCTTGTGGAACTCCTCCAGCTTCCGGTCAAGTGATCGCGGCCTCAGATGGCGCACGCAATCCGCGCGCTCAGATATCATTTTTTACCCTCCGGTTTGAAGGGCACGAGGTTGTAGGTGTCAGTCTCGACCACCTCCGTGGTGGGGGCACCCTCATTGCGGATTGCGTCCTTGGTGAGAGTGGTGGCGAATGTCCCGAGGGGCGCGATGTCGCGTTTGAACCACAGTGCTGCCTCGAATTTCTGAACCTGCACGGGGCGGCCATCCCCATCGGCCTGTACGGTGCGTGTTACTTTGGTGATTGGGAACTTCACCATTGTCTCGACCTGGTCGAGCATCGCTTGGCCCAGACGATACTGTCTTTCGCGAAACTCGCGGTGCCGCTGCGCCCACTGCTCCGCGTCCTGTTTGGCGGCTCGCTCGGCCGCGTCCAGGCGTATCTGCGTCAGCCACACGTCGTACGCCTCGGCCCGCGATACCCAGTCGTGGAGCGAGCTCCACTTGCCGAGCGGCCTCCGCGACTTGCGACGCTGGCGTTGCACTACCGCATTGATGGATCGCTCGGCCCCCAGCTCCAGATAGACAGTGAGCGCCGCGTAGGCCTTGGCCGATTCGTCGCGGCGCTTGAGCCACGGCTGACCGAGTTGGTCCGGCGTCAGCGACCTAGTACTGGTAGATTGTGTCTTGGAATTTGGCATCTTCAAGCCTCTGCTTAACGAATCGCTAAGACCGTTTTGTTTTTAGGGGGCTGAGATGTCTTTGGGGGGGCCGCCCCCTGGTGGGAAATCGCCTAAGCGCTTGATATCACTCAGCGAATCGCGCCGGCAAAAGAAAAACAGATAAGTTCTCGCGGTGCTCCTTTTTCGCGAGATTCTTCATCTTAAGGAGAGCCAAGGCGGGCTATGCATCGACTGGAACCTGGGAAGCCGCGCGGATCGCAGCGCTCGGTCATTCCTTAACCCCTGCTGCACTTTTTCATGCTCTTTCCGACCGGCGGACGCAGACCGGCCTATCTTAAGGAAAGCCAAGGCGGCGATGCACCAGTGCTGCTTCGTATTGAATACGTCGGAAGAGGCGGGGCCCCAGACCATCATCGCCACCCCTTCGCCATCGTCGATTTGCTGAACAATTGCTTGCTTTTCGAGCCGATCGGAGCGATCAATGTGGTGACCGCGAAGCGTGCGGAAGCAAGGACATTTCAAAATGACGTTCACGATCGACAACGACAACATCATCACGGCGCACCTGCCTGAGGAAGCTACCGCCACGAGCCCGCAGCCTACGGGACGGGCCAAGGCCAACGGTGGCGCACAGTCTGCCAAGATTGCGCCCACGCAGGCCACTGGCGGCCAAGAAGGCCAGACTCGCCAGGAATGGGCCCAAAGCCAACAAGCCTGCCAAGGCGCTGGCCGGCGCACCCCGCGACAGCAAGACGACCCAGGTGGTCACGCTCCGGCGAAGGTACAGACCTACCCCTTCGGAGATCACGAAAACCCAGGGCTGGCTTCAGACAGGTGTGCGCTGCCTGCAACGCACTCGCTTAAAGACGATTTCGCCCAAATCACGGTCGGGACTCCCGCCACCTTCCGCAACTTAACGCTGTTTCCGCTCCTGCGACCAGAACCGGCCTGCGCCGAACCCGACTATCAGCTCGCCGAAGATGCCATGGTGCAGGGCCTGGCTCAGATCACGGAGTTGGCAGACGGCGGATCGGTCCCCGAGCTGCGCCTGGAAAACAACTCGCCCAATGCCGTCCTCCTGCTCGATGGAGAAGAACTGATTGGCGCCAAGCAAAATCGCGTGCTGAATCTGACCATCCTGGCGCCGCCCAAGCAGGTAACCATCCTCCCCGTCTCGTGCGTGGAAGCGGGCCGCTGGCACATGGAATCACCGGCCTTCCGTCCGGCGTCCCATATGATGTACGCGCGAGCGCGCGCGGCGCGAACGAGCCAGGTCACTAGTTCCATGCGTTCCACGGGAACGCGGCGTTCCGATCAGGCCGCGGTATGGAGCGAAATCGCCGGCAAGGCCTCCCGCATGGACGCGCATTCTCCGACACAGGCCATGGCCGCCGTTTACAACAAGCACGCGATCACGACCGAAGAGTACGTCCGGGCGTTTAACTGCGCGCCCCTTCAGGCCGGCGTGGTATTCGCGATCGATGGACACGCGGTAGGGATGGATCTCTTCGATCATCCGTATACCCTGCAGCGGCTCTTTCCCAAGCTGGTGCGCAGCTACGCCTTAGACGCCATGGAGACCGCCACGGCAGCCATACCACGAAGAACCGGCAACGTCCCGATCAAGGGCATTCTCGAACACATCGCGGGGGCCACCATCTTCACACAACCGGCTGTCGGGCTCGGGCAGGATGTAAGAATCAGCGGAAGCTCCATGTCCGGTGGTGCGCTGTGGGCAGCCGATCGCTATATCCACATTTGCGCGTTTGCGATGACCGAACCCGACGGCCACGGCGCGGTCGGCACGCGCATCAGCCGGCCGACGCGACGACGTCACTCGTAAGTGGGCCGCCTCAGGCTCGTCTTGGTACCGCGCTCTGCGCGGTCATGACATGGATCACTCCGAACTGCTTGAAAGGCAAGGCAAGTTCAACATGGCCGGCCTCGGCCACAACGAAGGATGAAAATCAAGATTCAGTGAGAGTATCGTGGTTTCGAGGCGTCTGGATCGAGGCTGGACAATTGACTGGGGATTTTGATCCCGCAGGCAAGTTTAGCCCGGCCGCCTGTAGGCACAACGAATTGTTCGCCTCCCTCGAGGAGAGCACGCAGGAGAGTTTCGAAACAACGGGGTGGCCTCCGGACGCCATCAGGAGGCATATATGGAGATCGCATATCCCCGATGCTGCGGCTTAGATGTTCATCAGGCGAGCGTCTGTGGCTGCGTTAGCATCAAGACTCAAGACAAGGTCACAAAAGACAAACGGCGTTTCGGGACGAACACAGATGATTTACACGCCTTGGCTGCATGGTTGATTGAGCAAGGCGTCACCCACGTGGCGATGGAAGCCACCGGCGTCTATTGGAAACCGGTGTGGAATGTTCTGGAGGAAGGTCCGTTCGAACTGATGCTGGTGAACCCGTATCAGGTCAAGGCCATCCGGGGCAAGAAGACGGACATGAAGGACGGCGAACGCATCGCCGATTTACTGCAACATGGTCTACTGCGAGGGAGTTTCGTTCCGCCGCCTCTGATCCGGGAACTGCGAGATCTGACTCGCAGCCGGGCCAGCTTGGCTCAGGAACGCAGCCGCATCGCTAACCGAATTCAGAAGGTGTTAGAAGACGCGAATATCAAACTTGGCTCGGTGGCTTCCGATGTATTGGGAGTCTCCGGACGCCGGATGCTGGACGCGATGGTGAATGGCGAAACCGATCCAGAAAAGCTGGCTAATTTTTCGCGCGGGATTCTGCGAAAGAAGATGCCCCAATTGCGGCTGGCGTTAACTGGAAGAGTGACAGATCATCAGCGATTTCTGTTACAGAGCTGGCTGAAGATGCTCGATAGCATCGACAGTTTGATCGCCCGTTTCGATGCGCAGATCCATAAGCAGGGAAAGACGATTTCAGAAACCGTAACGGCTTGGCAGAAGATCCCCGGCGTGAGCGAGATCACGGCGTGGGCCATCGCGGCTGAGATCGGGACGGACATGAGTCAATTTGAAACAGCCGGGCACTTGGCTTCCTGGAGTTGCGTCTGCCCTGGAATTGAGGAGAGTGCGGGGAAACGCATCAGCGGCAAAACACGGAAGGGCAACGTCTGGTTGCGGCGGGGTTTATGCGAAGCGGCCTGGGGCGCATCACGCAAAAAGGGATCTTACTACCGGTCTCTGTTTTATCGCGTGTCGGCCCGGCGCGGACGTAAGCGCGCGATCGTCGCTGTGGCGCATAGCATCCTGATCACGATGTATTACATGTGCAAACGAGGAGCCGCGTATGCTGATTTGGGAGAGGATTACTTCGAGCACAAGGAAAAAGAGCGAACCCGGCGCCGCCTCGTTCAGAGGCTTGAAAAACTTGGATACAGCGTCTCGGTAAGGGCTGCCAGCCCGGCGTAGCAGGGAGAGATTTTCAGGAGAGGCAATTGTGTCGAGAATCGATCATAGCGAAGGGTTGGTGATGAGTCTGGGGCAGGGCCGGCGATCCCAGAAGTCCCCCGCGTGTCTGACGTGGCACGCATGAAAGAAATCGGCGAACGGGTGTCGAGCGGAATAGGTCACAGAGGGTCTACACACCAAAATCCCTTCCCGCCCCAGAATCGCGCTCGGCAGCGATCTCCGGCCCTCCGTGGGCCTCAGTGCCTAGCTTCCTTGCGGATGACCCTCAGAAAGCCCAAAATCGGGGATAGCCCTTTACTTCGGCTATCCATAGGGGTAATCTTTCTTGTCAGGCGCAGAGAAGGAGGATTTCAAGTACAAACCGGAAATCCTGGGTCAAGCGCACGGTGAAAGCGCAGACGGCATTTGCGCCGGGCGCCGGAATGTAACTGAAAATGAAGGAGAAGCCGATGGAGCCCCAAGACTTTCTGACTTTCAAGAAGATGATTACCCCGACTATTATCCAAATATTATTTTGGATTCTGGCGGGCCTTACGATCATTTTAGGATTGGCCGGTATTGTGAATGGCGCAACATCCAACTTTGGCGGTGGAAGCCAAGTTTTGGGGGGGCTGGTGCTCCTAGTGTTGGGCCCGGTCGTAGTAAGGGTGTACTGCGAGATTTTGATCGTGTTGTTTCGGATGAACGAGACGCTTGCGGAGATTCGAGATTCACTGCCGAAGCAGCAACAAGGCGCGGCTGGAGCCTAGTAGGTGTCATAATCAGTGGCTTCGTTGAATGTGGTGTGGCCATGCCCCAACGGCGCTTCCTCGTTGGCTATACACACCGGAACACGCTCGCCTACGGAATCGGATAGAACAGGAGTTCGCCATGACCCTGCACGCGAATTTTGTGGGAACCATGGCGCATGGTCGCGAGCTGGACAGCTTGCAACGGGGAATTCTGC
>Ga0181521_10004916_pt1 | contig 15077 bp, 14 predicted proteins | sample PEATcosm2014_Bin_32_FD_119764 | JGI IMG/M metagenome (GOLD analysis project Ga0181521, IMG submission 119764) | Peatland microbial communities from MTU Mesocosm Facility, Houghton, MI, USA - PEATcosm2014_Bin02_60_metaG | ecosystem: Environmental > Terrestrial > Soil > Wetlands > Peat | place...
CCGTCCCTGGCAACGAGGACCGCAGCTCCGGGCTGGCCTGGATGGATGGCGTCTTTGAAGATGGCGTCAACGGCGCTCTCGTTTGACGGCGGCGGCGCAGAAGTCTCGGCGGCGAAGAGGAGCGTGGTCAGCAGCAGAATTGCCAGGCAGGAAGGAAGCCAAAAGCAGCAGAATAAAGCGATCGCTCTTGAGCGTCTACATCGGGCGAAGCATGGCAAATGAAACATGTCGTACGTTCTCCTCACATAAAATCGATCCGCGAAATAAAGTGAGCTTTGCTTTTTAGTAAGCTTTCGGTGGGGATATGTTCCTCACCGAAATGAGACAAAGAAGCGCAAGTTTATCACCAATTTTCAGCACGGGCGGGGGCATTCGTTCGTGCGGGAGAGCTCGGTCGTCCCTCCGGGACTGGATTCTCCCACGAGTCGTTCCAGCGGGGTGGAATCAATTGCCGCACCTGCGGGGCAACCTAAGGGACAGGGGTGCCACTGCTCAAGCACGAAGCTGCGGTGCCATCGGCCGCGGAGCGGATTGCTCCGGATTGGTCGGTGCAGAATGCGCGGCGTCCGTTGCATGCTCCGATGGGCGTGGCTGTGAGGCGGAAACTGGCGGCGGGTGTGGCGGCGCAGCCTGAGAGTGAGAAGGTATATCCCTGATGCTTGCCGCTGGCGAGTCCGCTGCTGATGAGCATGGCCTGGTGTTCGTTGGCCTCGGCGCCGCCGAAGCCATCGAGATCGGAAAGGGTGCAGGTATAGCCGACGGCAGGATAGGCTGCCGCATAGGTTTTCTCCGCCGTGAGAATCTTGCGCACGGCAGCCAGAGCGTTGGTGTCGCTCCCATAGGTGACAGCCGGATTCTGACCCAGGGGCTGCGGGTGAATCTGCGGAGCGGCAGTTGCCGCGCGCGCCTTCATGCCGTCGGCGATGCGTTGCAGAAAATCGGGATCGGCAAGCGGCAGCTTGATGGTGACGGCAATCTCATTCAACGTCCAGAGTCCCGATTCCATTTTCATGGAGAAGACGAAGCGCGGCATGAAGGGAGTTCGTTGCGCCTGGTTGTCTTTGTAGGTGCGGAAAGACAGTTCGATGTCGTCCTGATCGCCCTGTGGAGAGTCTTTGAGGACTACGATCTCAAATTTCTGTCCAGTTTTGGGATCTTCCGTGGCGAGCATAACCGGCCCGGTCTCGAATGTCTGAAAACTCTTCCCTTGCGTTTGCAGTTGCCCGGCGAGCGCGGAATACTGCTTCAGGCTGGAGAGCGCGCCGGATTTTTCCAGGGTGGCGCGGGTAACCGCCGGCAGATGCTTGAGGAAGGTTCCCGGCTCTTTGCTGAAAAGCATCTCCATCAAAGCCTGACGGGCAGTTTGCGGGGCTGGTTGAGTTTCGCCCCTGGCCGAGAGGGCAAGGTTGCAGATGATCAGAGAGAGGAAGACGCCGACGAGTTTTCGCATGAATAGACTCCTGCCAGCAGTTGCCTGATCTTGGCATCTTGGCGGGGGAGACTCCAGTTACCGAGGTAAGGACGGGCGGGAGGGGGTGGCGAAATTATCCGGAAAACGTCATTTATGCCTTGAAAAGCGGTTGCCGCGCTTAATGTTGGTGTAGTAACGTCGAGGGCTGATGAACTCCAAGCGTACGCTCGCTACCGCGCAATTGCTGCTCATGCTTCCGGCCATCCTCTTCATGGGCGCGCTGGTCGCGCGGCAGTTGTCGCCAGTGCAGCACGAACCAGCGCAGACCGCTCAGCGGATCGTAATGTGGTACGCGGGGAGAATGTGGACACTCTGGGCGCTGCTCATCGCCCTGCCACTTACGGCGCTGATTACCGGCGGCGCTGCCCTGCTGCGGAGTTGGAGCAAGCTTCCAGAACTGCCGAACCGGGTGCAGCAAGGCTTCGCCACCATTCGTGGCGATCGGGCTATGCGGTTTGTTGTTCTAATGACGTCCACCGCCGGACTCGTTCTCGCAATTGTCGCCCTGCACATGGCCGCTAACTGATTAAGATCCTCTTCATTCAAGCGTGGAGCAGACCTGGGTTACGCCCTCAGAGTTACTGACACGAAAGCGCCGAGCAGGGGCCCGTTGGTTACTTGCCGGTTGGAGTTTGCGGGGCCATGCTTGGGAGAATGGGGGGAATCGAACAGCTTGAGGGCATGAACCCTGCGGACAGCAGTCCGGAGTCGATTTGCGCCTGCGTGGCCAGGGTTTTCCAGGTTCGAGAATCGGAAGTCGCTCTGTTGGAGTTGAACGGAAGGCTGCTGAACTTCATCTACCCGGCCGAGTTGAAGACGTTGGGGGCGATCCCTCTGGCCAGTTCGTCGGTGGCGGCGCGGACAGCGCGAACGAAGCAGTCGGAGTTCTTCAATGGCTTTGCGCAAGTCAACCATTTCAGCGTTTTTGAACTGGTCAAGCTCGGCGAGACGGGACTGGACGCACAGGTCATTCAGAAACTCATGTCGGCGCCGGTTCTGGCCGGAAATGGAGAGGTGATTGGGGTGATTCAAATCTCCCGCAAAGCACCACGGCCAGAGGCGGCGGGGCCGGACTTCACTCTCGACCATCTGCGAAAACTGGAACTGGTGGCTTACTTCGTGGGAAGACTGATGGCGAAGGGCAGAGGCAATGCCCCGGCTAGCTCAGGATAGATGGACTTTGGCGGCAATCCTAGTGTCGCTTTTTGAATTGGAAACCACTTAGTCGCTGTCGGGCGGGGGATGGCGGCGGTATCTCCACCATAGAAACAGGGCCAGGGCTGCGGCGGCAATCAGGACGGCGATATTGAAGCGGTGCATGGTTCGCAGCAAAGTGCGCCAATGTTGGCCGAAGAGATATCCGGCGCTGGAGATGACGGTGACCCAGACGGCGGCGCCGAGGAAGTTGAAGATGGCAAAGGGCCGCCACTTCATGCGCAGAACTCCGGCCAGCGGGCCGGCAAGAACTCTCATGCCAAAGACGAAGCGGGCGAAAAAGATGGCGGCTGGTCCGTAACGGGCGAACATGCGCTCGCCGCGTGCGAGCGCGGTGGAGGGAATCCGGAAGAAACTTTGATAGCGATCGAGCAGGGGACGGCCGCCATGGAGGCCGACGGCGTAACCCAGATTGCCGCCGAGCGCGGTGGCGCAGGTGGCAACCACGATGATCCATCCGAGATGGAGTTGGTGTTCGGAATAGGCGAGAGCACTCGCCAGCAGGAGCGCGATCTCGCCGGGAACGGGAAGGCCGGCGCTCTCCGAGAGCAGGAGCAGGGCCAGGGCCCAGTAGCCGTAGTCGGCGATGAAGGCGCGGAGCGCGTGGATGATGGTTGGGTGCATGGGGAAACAGTTGCCAGTGGCCAGTTGTCAGTTGCCAGTTGTCAGTTGCCAGTTGTCAGTTGCCAGTTGTCAGTTCTCAGTTGTCAGTCCTCCGTCAACACCGCTTTTCTGAGAACTGAGAACTGGTCAGGTTTGTTTTCCTCCGTAGAGAAAATCTACCAGCGCGCGATTGAAATCCTCCGGCGCTTCTTCGTAGGGCAGATGGCCGGCGCCGTCGAAGGCCACGATACGAGCATCGCGAAAATTCTGGCGCAGCGGCTCGGCGGAGCGAAAATCCACGGCGCGGTCTTTCGTTCCCCACATGAGAAGCGTGGGGTAATCGCGAATTTTGGGGAGCGCCCGTTCCAGTTCGGCGAGATCGGCCGTCCAATTCTTTGCGATGCCTAAGGCGTGACGGGAAACATGGTTCTTGTACAACGGTATGCGGTAGCCTGCGAGCGAGTCGGGCGGGATTTTCGCGCGGTCGCCGAACATGCGGCGCAGCGCGAGATCGTGAAGTGCAGGCCAGCGATCAAAGATGTTGCGGAAAAGCATGGAACCGAAACGACTGCCCAATAAGGGCGCGAGCCGCTTGCCATGCGGCGACCAGGGATTGACGGGGGCCACGAGCACGAGGCATCGCAGGCGCAAGGCGCTTTGGTCTGCCTTATTTCGTTCAGCTTCATTTCGATCGGCACAGATCGCAGCCACCATCATGGCAACGCCGCCGCCGTGGGAAGTGCCGAGCAGGTCGAAGGTCCGAATGCCGACGGCGTCGGCGAACTGGAGGACACGCTCGGCCGTGGCACGAATGGTGCGATCAATGCCTGGGTTGGCTGGGGACAGACCCGCTCCCAGATTGTCGGGCGCGTAAACGGTCGCGTGAGGTGCGAGCGCGGGGATGGTGAAGCGCCAGGAAAAGGAGTATCCCATCAGGCCGTGAAGCAGGATGAGCGGCGGGCCCGATCCGGCCTGGAGGTAGCGCATGCGTCCTGCGGGGAGTTCGAGCCAGCGCTCTTCCCAGCATGGTGTGACGTCAGTTCCCGAAGCGCAGGCGGGCATGTTAGGTGCGGCAGCTGGGGCGGATTGCATTTCGGGACTTAATATTTCGCTGGGCAACGAAGTCCTCGCCGACAGAGTCTTACTGAGTAATATCGCCTCTTACGCTTCGGGGGAGCTGAATTGTGGCTCCCCTTTTTTTGACGGGCGCCGGAAAACGCCCTTAGCGACGCGTGGATGATCTCCAGCGCCGCAAACCAGCGCCTAAAGGCGCTCTCACAACACGGCACTTATGGTATGCCTGAAGGCATACCCTGATACAAATCATACTTTCACCGCGGGTGGTCCGCAGCCATGCTTATCCGAAATTGCTGTGAACACAGGCAACTGCCGAGCTGCGCTCGGCTGGACAGCCGAGGGCGGCTGTCCCTACGAAAGCAGGATACAGCAAGGGTGAATTGGGGGCGTTCGGTTTTGGCACCTGGGGAGGCGTTGCCAGCCTCGTGTCTACACTACTCCCGGCCGAACCAAACGGACACCCCGAGCCAACCCGGCATTACAAAAAATAGAAGGTGCCTTCCATAATTCATAGTCGCCGTTGCAAATCCCCTCTATACTTATGGAAGTCGCTCGATGGGCGGGACTTACGCACACTGTGAGAATTGGAGGGTGGCAGTGAAGTTGCTGATCAATGAACGGCGACGAGTGTCAGCACGCGCCGCCGCGCAGCTGTCCCAACCCATGAATCGCGAATTCGAGGCTCGGTTTACGGCCATCCTGCTGGCTCTGCTGACAGGAGCCGCGATAGTATTTGCGGTTCTCAACTACAAGGTCGAGCACCAGACCGCGACACCCGACGATGGCGCATGGTGGATGGAGCGCAACGGGCACGTGGTGGCGGACCGGTTGGAGCCGAACGGGCCGGCGGAACGGGCGGGAATCCGCCGCGGCGACCAAGTGGTCAGCGTCAACGGCCGCGGCGTGAACAGCCTGGCGGGGGTGACGCGGCAACTCTACGACTCCGGCATCTGGTCGAAGGCGACTTACTCGCTGATCCGCGGAACGGTGCCGCTGGATGTGGAAGTGGTGCTGGCGCCAGCCGAACGCTCGACGAACGATTGGTTGCGGCTGATCGCGCTGATTTATCTGGGCATCGGGCTGTATGTGCTGCTGCGGCGCTGGACGGCGGTAGGCTCCACGCATTTTTACATTTTCTGCCTGGTATCGTTCATTTTTTACTCGCTGCACTACGTTGGCAAATTCAACAGTTTTGACTGGGCCGTCTTCTGGGCCAATGAAGTCGCCTGGTTGCTGCAGCCGGCGTTGTTCCTGCATTTTGTCTTGACCTTCCCGGAACGGCGGGAGTATGTCAGCAAGCACCGCTGGTCGGTCCCGCTGCTCTACGTGCCGGGAGCGATGCTGCTCGGGATCCAGGCGCTGGCGCTGTATTTCCTGAAAGCCAGCAATTCGCTGCTCTTCAATCTGAACCGGATCCACTGGGCGTATCTCACCATTTTTTTCGTCTCGGCGGCCGGGGTGCTGTGGCGCCACTACCAGCAGGCCACGACTCCGATTCTGCGCCAGCAACTGAAATGGATCACGCGCGGCACCATCCTGGCCATCACCCCGTTCACGGTTTTTTATGTTCTGCCGTATTTGTTTGGAGTGATGCCTTCGACCACCATGAAGGTGTCGGTGCTGTCGCTGGGATTGCTGCCGCTGACCTTCGGATACGCCATCTTCCGTTACCGCCTGATGGACGTGGACCTGATCTTCAAACGCGGCATGGCCTACACGCTGGCGGCGGCGTCAATGGTGGGTGTGTATTTCGCGGGCGTGGCTGCGATTGCGGAACTGGTGCACATGCGGGTGCCGAGCACCGGGCCCTGGGGACTGGTGGCGGCGGTGGTGGTGACGGCGCTGCTGTTTGATCCGGTGCGCAAGTGGATCCAGGAAAAGCTCGACCGCTTCTTCTACCGCACCGGCTACGACTACCGGCGCACGCTGATCGAGTTCGGGCGCGAGTTGAGCTCGGAGACGGACCTGGACAAAATGCTTTCGTCGCTGGTGGACCGGCTGGCGCACACGCTGCTGGTGGACCGGATCGCCATCTTCCTCGCCAACAGCGACTCTTCGCGTTTTGAACTGGCGAAGTCGTTTGGCATTGTCCACGTCAGCGGCCTTGATCTGGGCTTTCTCGCCAAGCCCCGCCTGGAGGACGCCGCCGGGCATATCTTCTTCGAAAACACACACCTGTTACCGCGCGAAGACTTTGCCGCGCAGGAAGCCATCGGACGCCTCGACCTCAACTACTACATCCCCTGCCATGCGGGGCAAAAGACGATCGCGTTCCTGGGGCTGGGCAAGACCATGCGAGGCGACTTTCTTTCCAGCGAAGATGTGGAGTTGCTCGAGGCGCTGGCGGGATACATCGGCATCGCCATCCAGAATGGTCGGCTCTACGCATCGCTCGAGCAGAAGGTCAGCGAGTACGAGCGTCTCAAGGACTTCAACGAGAACATTGTCGAATCCATCAACGTTGGTGTGATGGCGGTGGACTTGCAGGGGCGCATCGAGAGCTGGAACTCGCAGATGGAAGTGATGTACGCGCAGCCGCGATGGCAAGTGGTGGGGCGTACGCTGACCGAGGTGTTCCCGGCTTCGTTCGTCGAGGAGTTCCACCGGGTGCGGCAGCATCCGGGCATCCACAATCTCTACAAATTCCGGCTCGCGACTCCGACGGGCGAATCGCGGGTGGTGAATGTGGCGATGGCGCCGCTGGTAACGCGCAAGTTCAACGTGGTGGGGCGGCTGGTGATCATGGACGACATCACGGAGAGGATCGAACTGGAAGTCCAGCTCACGCAGGCCGACAAACTCTCATCCATCGGGCTGCTGGCCGCCGGCGTTGCCCACGAAGTGAATACGCCGCTGGCGGTGATCTCGTCGTACACGCAGATGCTGGCCAAGCAGTTGCAGTCGGACCCGCAGAAAGCGGGGCTGCTGGAAAAGATCACGCGGCAGACGTTCCGCGCCTCGGAGATTGTCAATAATCTGCTGAATTTCTCGCGCACCACGGGTACGGAGTTGACGGAAATCAGCCTGAACAAGGTGATCGCGGACACGCTGGCGTTGCTCGAACACCAATTCAAGGTGTCGCGAATCCAGGTGCAGCCCGAGCTCTCGGAAGATCTACCGGCCATTCAAGGAAACGCGGGGCGGCTGCAGCAGGTGTTTCTGAATTTGTTTTTGAATGCCAAGGACGCCATGCCCGGGGGCGGAGTGTTGAACGTGGCCACGTTGAACGGCGATTTCGTGAGCGCGCGCGTCTCAGACACGGGCAGCGGCATTGCGCAGGAGAATATTCAACGCATCTACGATCCCTTTTTCACTACCAAGACGGCGCCGGGGGAGGGCCAGAATCGGGGCACAGGTCTTGGACTTTCGGTCACCTACGGCATCATTCAGGAACACGCGGGGCAAATCCGCGTGGAGAGCCGCCCGGGCGAAGGAACCACCTTCACCCTGGATTTTCCGCTGATCAGGAAGGCAGTCCATGTCTGATTTGGCCACGTCTGAAATCGCGAGCGCCGCGCGCCGAAACGCGCCGGAAATCGCCGAACCCGAAAGCGCGGGCAAGATTCTCATCATTGACGATGAAGCGGAAATCCGGGAGTCGCTCGAGACCCTGCTGCAAATGGAGAACTATGCGGTCATCTCCGCGGCCAGCGGGCGGGAAGGTCTGGCGCAGATTGGAGCGCGCGCATTCGACCTGATTTTGCTGGACCTGGCGCTGCCCGACAAGAACGGGATGGAAGTGTTGTTTGAGATCCGGCTGCAGCATCCCGAACAGGCGGTCATCATGATCACCGCTTATGGATCGGTGGAGAACGCGGTGCGGGCGATGCAGTCGGGGGCGACCAACTTCATTCAGAAGCCTTGGGACAACGAAAAGCTGCTGGCGGACGTGCGCGCCGCCATCGCGCGGCAGCGAGCGGAAGAAGAAAACATTCAGCTGAAGCGCGCCCTGAAGCAGCGCTATAACTTTGAAAACATCGTGGGCAAGAGCGAGCCCATGCTGAAGATCTTCGATCTGGTGGCGCAGGTGGCGCCCAGCCGCTCGACGGTGCTGTTGCAAGGCGAGAGCGGGACGGGCAAGGAATTGATCGCCAAAGCGATCCATTTGAATTCGACGCGGCGCGACCGGCCGTTCGTGCCGGTCAACTCCGGCTCGACGCCTCCCGACCTGCTGGAATCCACCTTGTTCGGGCACGTGAAGGGCGCCTTCACCAGCGCGATTGCGTCGAAGAAGGGGCTGTTCGAAGTGGCCGACCGGGGCACGCTTTTCCTCGATGAAATCGGCACCATGGGCATGGACACGCAGAGCAAGATTCTGCGCGTGTTGCAGGACCGCAAGTTCATGCATCTGGGCGGGGTGCAGGAAGTGCAAGTGGACGTGCGCATCATCGCGGCCACCAATGTGGACCTTCGGCAAATGGTGCGCGAGGGCAAGTTCCGCGAAGATCTTTTTTACCGGCTCAACGTGATCAGCCTCGATCTGCCGCCGCTGCGCCAGCGGCGCGAAGACATTCCACTCCTGGTGCAGCACTTCCTGAAAAAATATTCCGAGGAAAACGAGCTGCCGCTGCGCCACATCACCACCGAAGCGTTGCGCCTGCTGGTGGGCTACGGCTGGCCGGGCAACGTGCGCGAACTGGAGAACACCATCGAGCGCGCCGTGGTGCTGTCTTCCGACAGCAACATCGGGCTCGACCTGCTGCCCGACCACATCGCCGGGCGGGGCACGCAGGTGCCGGTTTTGGAGGTGACGGCCGAGGCCACGCTGTTCAGCATCATGGAAGACTGCGAACGGCGAATCATCATCGACATGCTGGAGAGGTGCGGCTGGAACCAGACCGAAGCGGCGGAGCGCTTCCACGTCCCGCTCTCGACCCTGAATCAGAAAATCAAACGGCTGTCGATCGAGATCAAGAAGAAGCACAGGGAGTAAGTGAGATCGGCTGATCCGGTGATCGGGCCATCGGGTCATCTGAAACCCGCAAGGTCCCTCAGGTTTTAGATCACCGGATGACCCGATTCCTGCATGGCCCAATCACGAGATCGCCCGATCATTTCTCACTATGCGGGATACTCCGGTCAATATCCGCTTGGGCGGGGATTTTGACTGCGGCTAGCGCAGAGCATCTTCCGGCTCGGGCGCGAGCTTGGGCGCGGTGCGAAGAAACTTTATAAGTCCTGCGCCCGTGGCCCTGCGGGCCCGCTGCTTGAAAAAGTCGGCGGCGGTTTCCACGACCCCAACTTTTTCGGCGACCGCGACCGCGATCCATTGGTTCAACGACACGCCATCTTCTTTCGCCAGCCGCTGCGCGGCCTTCTTAATGGAAAGGGGAAGCTTCAAGGGATACGTAGCTTTGCTCATGGTTTCACCTTCTTCAACAGTTCGGCCGGGAGCAACACTGGAATTCTAAACCGCTCCGCTGCAACGGCGAAGTCCGCGACGTTATAGGTCACCAGCGCGTCCGCCCGGCCATTGATCGCGGCCTCCAGCACCATCTCGTCGTTCGGATCGCGGGACTGTGGCCGCCACTGAAAATGCACTTCGACCGGCTCGATCAAGGCGGCCAACTCCGCCAGAAATTCATCAATCGCCTCGATCGCCAGGCCGTGGACCAGCCGGTGCTCGGGTCGCTTCAACACATCCTCGTACTCCAGAAAAAGCGGCGGAGTCGCCAATACCACCAACCGCCGCTCGGCCACCAGCCGCAGAACCGCGTTCCCCGCGCCCAACCGGGTGCGTAGTCCGGAGACAACGACCGAAGTGTCGAGGACAATTTTTCTCATGTCACATCGTATAGGATGTCACATAGCATAATACATTTCAAGACCTTGTCCGGGCAGGGCGCGGCTCTGATCTTTTTCATTACGAAGCATCGAGAGCAACCGCTAAATCTTTCGCAGGAACGGCCGCCCGGGCCGTCCCTACATAGACTTCACCTCTGCTATAGTTCCCTGAGCGGAAGTTTCCCGAACGACAGTTCCCTGGATAAGCATGGCACTCGAGCTCGAATTAATTTCGCCGGTTGAAATCGCCAAAGATATTGCGCTGGCGGTGCAGGAATACACGCTGCTCGCGGCGCAATCGGTGGCGAACTTCTTCAGCCGTCCCCGGTATATTGGCGACACGCTGCACCAGGCGGACCTGATCGGGGTCGGTTCCCTGCCTATCGTGATTCTGACGGGACTCTCCGTCGGCGCGCTTCTGGCGCTGAACGCAGCCACCACCCTGCAACGCTTCGGCTCGATTACGCTGATCGGCCAACTCGTGTCGCTGGGCATGGTCACGGAACTCGGCCCGCTCATCACCGGCCTGATGGTGGCCGGGCGGAACTCCTCCGGCATGGCCAGCGAACTGGGCTCGATGGTGGTCACGGAACAGATTGACGCGATGCGCGCCCTGGGCACCGATCCCACCAAGAAGCTGGTCACGCCGCGGGTTGGGGCCACGGTGTTCATGCTGTTTTTCCTGACCATCATCGCCGACCTGCTGGGACTGGTCGGAGGCTATGGGGTCGCGCATCTGCTTTTCGGGCTCAACACGCGGCAGTATTGGACCTCGGTGTGGCAGACGCTGGTGTTTCGCGACGTCTTCACCGGCCTGATCAAGCCGGCGTTGTTTGGATTCATTATCGCCACCATCGGCTGCTATTACGGAATGTCGACGCGCGGCGGCACGCAGGGCGTGGGGCGTTCGACCACGCAGGCCGTGGTCGCTGCTTCGGTACTGATTCTAGTGGTGGATTTTTTCGTCACCAAATTGATCTTCGCAATTTTTGGTTACAGGTAAGCCATGCCGGCCCCAACGTTGCCCAGCGAAAATCCGGCGGCCGCGGCCGGAAAGCCCTCCGGCTACGCCCTCGAGTTCGAGAATGTGGCCATCGCGTTCGATGAAAAAGTCGTACTCGATGGCATTTCCTTCCAACTGCCGCACGGCGAGACCAAGGCGTTGTTTGGCGTCGCCGGATCGGGAAAGAGCACCGTGCTCAAGCTCGCCATGGGCCTGATCAAGCCTGACAGCGGCCGCATCTTCCTGCTGGGAGAGGAAGTCACGCGCATGCGGGAAAAAGATCTGTACGAACTGCGGCGGCGCGTGGGCATCGTGTTTCAGGAAAGCGCGCTCTTCGACTCGCTCAAAGTGTATGAGAATGTCGCCTTCCGCCTGATGGAAGAAAAAACCTCCGCCGAGGAAATCGAGCGGCGGGTGCGCGAGGTACTGCGCTTCGTGGAATTGGAACGGACCTACGACATGCGACCGTCGGAACTCTCAGGCGGCATGAGAAGGCGCGTGGCCATCGCTCGCGCGATCGTCACAGAACCCGAGGTGCTGCTCTACGACTCGCCCACCGGCGGACTCGATCCTGTGACCTCGAACACCATCGTCGAACTCATCATGAAGCAGCGCGACGTTCATAAAACCAGCTCTCTCCTGGTGACCCACCGGCTGCAGGACGCGTTCACCATGGCGACGCACCAGTTCGACAAGGCGACCAACCAGATGGCTGTCATACCCAAGGGACAACGGGGCGAAGTGCCCATGAGTTTTCTCATCCTGCGCGGCGGCAAGGTCATCTTCGATGGCGATGCACGCGAACTCGCCGCATCGCGCGACGACTATATTCGCGAATATATTTCGTAGAAACGGATCGCAAAGGTCAGAGGCCAGGAGTAAGAACTTCCGGCTTTGGTTTTCACCTCTGCAATCTGACCTGCGACCTCTGCAATCCCAAGCCGCCCCTCAACTTTCAGGCTTTTTCTTCGATCCCTTGCCCGGCAACGCTGCCGGATTCTCGTGGGTGCGTTCGCGGAACCCGCCTTTCATGCCTCTGGCGAGGCCGATGGCCGATTCTCCGAACTTGTCGCGCAGATGGTCGGCGGCGGCGAGCGCCTTGTGCCAACGGTCGGCTTGGGACGGCTCCAGCAGATCGAGCTGAGTTGGACCGGATTCGAAATTCGAGGCTTGCACTCCCAGCAAGCGCACCGCCGTACCTGGCTTCCAGTTGGCGAAAAACAGGCGGCGCGCATGATCGAAAATCTGGTTGTCCATCTGGGTGGGCTGCTCGAGCGAATGCGCCCGGGTAATGGTGGAGAAATCTTTGTAGCGCAATTTGAGTTGGAGCGTGCGGGCAAAGAATCCGCCTTCGCGCAGCCGTCGTCCCACCATTTCGCTCAGGCGCATCAGCGTGGACTGCAAGCGCTCGGCGTCGCCGGTGTCTTCGTCGAAGGTGTGCTCGTGGCTGATGGATTTGGGATCGACGCTTTCTCCGACCTCGCTGTCGAACCATCCCCCCGCATCCTCGCCGCGCGACTTCCCGGCCAGCGCGAGGCCCCATTTTCCGAAGCGGCGCTCGAGGTCGCGTTCTTCCAGGCGCGCCAGGTCGCCGACTTTCTGAATGCCGATGGCGTGCAGCTTCTGCTCCATCACCTTGCCAACGCCGGGTATGTCGCCGACGGCGAGCGGCGCTAGAAACTTCGCCTCTTCTCCGGGCAGCACCCAGAGCACTCCGTTGGGCTTGGCTTTGGCGGAGCAGACTTTCGCGATCAGCCGCGAAGTACCGATGCCAATCGAACAGTTCAACTGGGTCGCCGACTTCATCGCGTCATGCAGCCGGTGCGCGCTGGCGAGCGGAGGGCCGTGCAGACGCTCGGTGCCGGTCATGTCGAGATAAGCCTCGTCCACCGAAGCCATTTCGACCAGCGGAGAAAAGTGGCCGAGCACTTGGTGGACTTTTCCGGAATACTCGCGATAGCGTTCCGGATGGCCGTTGACAAAGATCGCCTGCGGACAGATTTTCGCCGCCGTGCGCAGCGGCATGGCCGAGTGCACGCCAAACTTTCGCGCCGCGTAGGATGCGGCCGAGACCACGCCCCGTTCGTCGCGCTGGCCTCCGACCACCACCGGCTTGCCTTTCAGCGATGGATCAAACAATTCCTCGACCGAGACAAAGAAGGCGTCCATGTCGACGTGAAATATGGTGCGCGAAATCGGGCCATCGGCTGATCGGGTCATCGTCGGACGATCGGGCGATCGGAATACCTTGCAGAAGTGTACCGCGAGAGCGGTTGGCGGAGGTGGAATCCAACTCTTGAAAAAACGAAGGTTGGCGCAGCCTCAGTGTGATAATACGAACGATAAACCACGCAAGGGTGGGCCAGCCCCTTCGTTCCCAATAAGCTGGACTGATTACGAGAAACGCATCTATAAGGAGGAAAACAATGAAACACCGGGTTCCTATTGCTTTGATTTGCGGGGCTATTGCGCTCGGATTTTTCGGAAGTCGCCATACGGGCCAAGCACAGGAAGCACAAGGCTCGTCGTATCAGGCAATATCTGACAAATTCTTCAACATGCTGCAACAGGACGAGGCGGCCGAGGCGGTTGACTATATGGTCTCCACCAACCCCTCAGGGTGGACGAAGCAGGACGTTGACCACCTGAAGACACAGCTCGTTTCGGAAGCAACACGCGGCCCCTATATTTCACATACCAGATTGATGGAGACCAAGGTTGGCGACAGGTTTACGTACCAGCATTTCTTCGTTGCTTATGAGCGAGAGCCCGTTTCGATCCGGATTGAATACTACAAGCCTGGCGCAACTTGGGAATGTTATAACTTGCGGTTCGACTATGGCGTTGCCAACGACATACAAAAATCGGCAGACGATCATCTAGCCCTCGGGCTTAAACAGCTGTGATGGCCCCAACTGCCTCTGGGGGACCGAAACCGACTCGGGACTGATGTCACACCTGGATGCCGCGTTGGTGAGTTTCTTGCCCCGGCGCTGGCTCCTTTTTTCAAGTCCGTGGTTACTGCGAGAGCGCCTGCGGCGGCATGGCCTTGCCGGGCGCGGTCGCAGGTTTTACCGTACGCGCGCGGCGACGTGCGCCGGGCAAAACCGCAGCCCATGCCGCTGCACAGTAGCGTCTGCCGCAGCGACGGACACGGACGCGCGAGCAATACTGGTTTGAAGAATTGCAAAAAACGAAGCGCGAGTCGTGGCTGGCGGACTCAGACCGCGGAGCCCACCTCGGCGTCCTTGACGAGTCGTGCCATCACCCTCACCCGTTCGGAAGGCAACGGACCGTAGGTGACTTGGCCACCGTTGGAAGAAGTGAAAGCGTCGCCGATGGCATCCAAGGCAGACTCAGAGCGCCCCAGCACGGTCAGGAGATATTTCCTGGCGACCGGCCGGTCCTCGGGATGGACGAGATTCCACCAGCGGCGGACGGACTCCTGCACCTCCGCTTCTGTCTTCTCGCCGTCTACCAGGGCGTCGATCAACCGGTAGACCTTGCTCTTGGTTGCTTGATACGAGACTGAGACTTCTTGGGGCATAGGAAAAGGCCTAACTGTCTGGCCGGGTTACTGATAGCAATCCGCGAGCCAAACGGTTAACCCCAGTAAAAGCGGCCTTTAGCCATTTGTAAACTTCTATGAACGGGAGAAAAATGGCCCCATTATATGAAATCTGGAAGGCCAACAGTGCCACTTTATGTCAGCGATACGGCTTCGCCAAGCCCGAGGCCGGCCTGCTAAATCAGCACGGGCTCTTCCTTCAAGTCCGCAGTCACTGCGGCCCGGTCTGCAGCGGCGCGCAGCTGTCGGGCCCTCTCGTAGATCTTGCCGTACTCGCGGGCCGACGCGCCCCAGGAGAAATCGCGGCCCATGCCGTTGCGCATCAGGGTCTGCCACGAAGACGAGTCCTGATAGGC
>Ga0181521_10004919_pt1 | contig 15072 bp, 11 predicted proteins | sample PEATcosm2014_Bin_32_FD_119764 | JGI IMG/M metagenome (GOLD analysis project Ga0181521, IMG submission 119764) | Peatland microbial communities from MTU Mesocosm Facility, Houghton, MI, USA - PEATcosm2014_Bin02_60_metaG | ecosystem: Environmental > Terrestrial > Soil > Wetlands > Peat | place...
GCTGGTCCAACTGGCCGAAGAGTCCGATTTGAGCGGGCGAATCGCAGCCATGTTCAGTGGCCAGAAAATCAACGTCACGGAAAACCGCGCCGTCCTGCACGTGGCCCTGCGCGCGCCGAAAGGCGCGACCATCGTCCTGGATGGAAGAAATGTCGTGGCCCAGGTCCATGCCGTGCTCGACAAGATGGCTGATTTCTCCGAACGGTTGCGGAGCGGCGAGTGGAAGGGCCACACCGGCAAATGCATCAAGAACGTTATCAACATCGGCATCGGCGGATCCGACCTTGGCCCCGTGATGGCCTATGAGGCGCTGAAACATTACAGCGAGCGCAGTCTGACGTTCCGCTTCGTGTCGAACGTGGATGGCACCGATTTCGTGGAGGCGACCTATGGCCTCGACCCGGCGCAAACGCTGTTCATCGTTTCGTCAAAGACCTTCACTACGCTGGAGACCATGACCAACGCCCAAAGCGCACGCGACTGGCTGCTCAACGGGCTTGGAGGAGACCGTAAGGCGGTGGCCAAACATTTCGTGGCAGTTTCCACCAATGCGGAAAAGGTGTCGGCGTTCGGCATTGATACGGCCAACATGTTCGGCTTCTGGGACTGGGTCGGCGGACGCTACTCGATGGATTCGGCCATCGGTCTTTCTACGATGCTGGCGGTTGGACCGGACAATTTCCGTTGTCTGCTTAACGGGTTTCACGCGATGGACGACCATTTCCGCAACACGCGGTTCGAGCGAAACCTGCCGGTGCTTATGGGACTCCTGTCGGTTTGGAACAATGACTTTTTGGGTGCGGAAACGGTGGCGGTTTTGCCCTACGAACAATACCTGAAGCGCTTTCCCGCGTATCTCCAGCAGTTGACGATGGAGAGCAACGGCAAGCACGTCACGCTCGACGGGAAAAGAGTGAATTACCAGACCGGGCCGGTTTACTGGGGCGAACCCGGCACCAACGGCCAGCACTCGTTTTATCAGTTGATTCATCAGGGCACGCGGCTCATCCCCTGTGACTTCATCGCATTTGGCCACGCGCTCACTCCGCTGGGGCGTCACCACGACATTCTCCTGGCGAATGTTTTTGCTCAAGCCGAGGCGCTGGCCTTCGGCAAGACTGGGGCAGAAGTCAAAGCCGAGGGCACGCCCAATTGGCTAGTGCCGCATCGTGTTTTTGAAGGCAACCGTCCGTCAAATGTCATTCTCGCTGATCGGCTGACGCCGGAAGTGCTCGGCCAACTCCTCGCGCTTTACGAACACAGCGTTTTCACGCAGGGCGTGATTTGGAACATTGATTCGTTTGACCAGTGGGGCGTCGAGTTGGGCAAGGTGCTCGCCCAGCGAATTGTTCCCGAACTTGAGAGCGAGACGGAACCTAAGCTTCAACATGACAGTTCGACGAACAACTTGATCCGCCGTTATCGCAAATTGAAAGGGGTGATATGAAGACGTTCGGCCGGCTCCGTTTTGGACGGGCGTTACCATCCCACGTGATTTCCTCGGACGTCAGTAGAATCTCCCTGCGCGTCGTCCGCGCGGACGACGAACTGATGATTGCGAGAGCGGTTTGTAGAACTATCGATCTAAAGATTGGAAGGGGATAAGGAAACGAAAATGAAGAACCGTACGAAATACCTCATCGCCGGAACCCTCGTCTTGCTGGCGGGCGTCGGATCTGTGTTGTGGCGAAGCTGGCAGGTTGAAAAGCTTCCGGCGGGGTTTGCTTCGGGAAATGGACGCATCGAGGCGACCGAAGTGGATGTAGCTACCAAACAGGCGGGGCGCGTCGAGGCGGTGTTGGTCAAGGAAGGCGACATGGTTGAAGCGGGCCAGGTGCTCGCACAGATAGATGCGGCCGTGCTTCGTGCGCAACTCCATGAGGCGGAGGCTGGGAAGCGGCGGGCTGAGGAGGAGCGCAACGTTACGATCGCCATCGCCAAGCAGCGCGAGACCGAACACGCGCTGGCGAACAAGGACCTCGATCGGTCGGTGCAGCTCGCGAAAGAGAAGGTGATCGAGCAGAAGCAACTCGATGCCGATGGGACGAAAGAGCAAACCGCGAAAGCGGTGTGGGAGGCTGCCAAGGCGCAGGTCGCCAGCGCCGAGGCGGCCATCGAGCTCGCCGCCGCAAAGATCGAGGAGGTCAAAGCGGACATCGCCGATACGATTCTCAAAAGCCCGTGCGGCGGGCGAGTTGAATATAAGTTGGTCGAGCCCGGGGAGGTCATCCCGGCCGGAGGAAAGGTCGTCACGCTGCTCGACATAACGGACGTTTACATGACCTTTTTCCTGCCCACGGTCCAAGCGGGGAAAGTTGCGATCGGCGCGGACGCGCGGATCGTGCTCGATGCGCTGCCGGGCCTGCCGATTCCGGCGAAGGTATCATTCGTTTCGCCGACCGCGCAGTTCACACCGAAAGAAGTGGAGACAGGTACCGAACGCGAGAAGCTCATGTTCCGGGTGAAGGTGAGAGTCGATCCCCAACTGCTGAAACACTACGCCGAGCGTGTCAAGACCGGCCTGCCTGGAAAAGGTTATGTGCAGATCGAGGCGACGGCGTTGTGGCCGGAAGCGCTGAAAACACGGGAGCAGCGCGGGTTGCCGCTGCCGTCGCCGGCGGACTTGCAATGAGTCTCGCGCGGGCAGACGCGGCACCGGTCTCACCGGTGGCGGATCTAACTGGGCTGAGCCATCACTACGGGGAGACGGTGGCCTTGGAGGCTGTGGACCTCGTGGTGCCGTCCGGGTGCATGGTCGGCTTCTTCGGGCCGGACGGCGTCGGAAAATCCACGTTGCTCGCGATCATCGCCGGGGTGCGCCAAATCCAGAAAGGCACGGTGAACGTGCTCGGGGGCGACATGGCGCGTGTCGCCCATCGCCGCGCGGTCTGCCCCCGCATCGCTTACATGCCCCAGGGGCTGGGACGGAATCTCTATGCCACCCTCTCGGTCTTCGAGAACATTGATTTCTTCGGGCGCCTGTTTGGCCAATCCAGGTCTGAGCGGGTGTCGCGCATCGCGGAATTGCTCGATAGCACTGGCCTGGAGCCGTTCGCGAGTCGGCCCGCGGGCAAGCTCTCCGGGGGCATGAAGCAGAAGCTCGGGCTTTGCTGCGCGTTGATCCACGACCCCGACTTGCTCATCCTCGACGAGCCCACCACGGGTGTCGATCCGCTGTCGCGTCGGCAGTTCTGGCAACTCATCGACCGCATCCGCGGGCGCCGGAGCACAATGAGTGTCCTGGTATCCACCGCCTACATGGACGAGGCGGAAAGATTCGATTGGTTGGTGGGGATGGACGCGGGCAAGCTGCTGGCCGTCGGCACCGCGGATGAAATCAAGGCGAAGGCCGGGACGAGCAGCCTCGAGGCGGCGTTTATCGCGCTGTTGCCCGAGGAGAAGCGCCGGGGTCATCACGCGGTCACGGTGCCTCCACGCCTGGCCCGGACCGGGGGCGGCGCGGCGATCGAAGCGCAGGGACTCACCAAGAAATTCGGCGATTTCACCGCGGTGGATCATGTGAGCTTCCGCATTGAGCGCGGGGAAATCTTCGGTTTCCTGGGTTCGAATGGCTGCGGCAAGACGACGACGATGAAAATGCTGACCGGACTGCTCCCGGCCACCGAGGGTCAGGCTCGGCTCTTCGGCCACGAGGTTGATGCCCACGACGTCGAAACGCGGAAGCGCGTCGGATTCATGTCGCAGGCCTTCTCGCTCTATACGGAGCTGACGGTGAGGCAAAACCTTGACCTGCACGCGCGGTTGTTTCATTTGCCCGCGGCAAGGGTCGCCCCGCGGATTGCGGAGCTGGCTGGCGAGTTTGGGCTCGGCGATTACCTCGACGACCTCGCCGAGGACTTGCCGCTCGGCATCCGGCAGCGGCTCTCGCTGGCGGTGGCGGTGATCCACGAGCCGGAGATGCTCATCCTCGATGAGCCGACGTCCGGGGTCGATCCGGTGGCGCGTGATCAATTCTGGGAACTGCTCATCAAGCTGTCGCGCGAGAAGGGCGTCACCATTTTCATTTCCACGCACTTCATGAATGAGGCGGAGCGATGTGATCGGATCTCGCTGATGCATGCGGGCAAGGTGCTCGCCTGCGACGCGCCGGCAGCCCTGATCCGGGCCCGCGGCAAAAGAACGCTGGAGGACACCTTCATTGCCTATCTGGAAGCTGCGGCACCAGAATCCAGGTCGGCGGAAAGTGAGCCGGCGGCAACCTCTCGCGCGGTCGCCGCGCCGCAGCGGGCGCGCGCGTTCAGCCTGCGCCGGTTGCTGGCTTACGCGGGCCGGGAAACGCTCGAGATCCGGCGCGACCCGATCCGCCTCGCCTTCGCCCTCCTCGGTCCGATGCTGCTGATGATCGTATTTGGCTACGGGATTTCCTTCGATGTCGAACACCTCTCCTATGGAGTGCTCGACCGAGACGGGACCACAGAAAGCCGCAATTACCTCGAGAATTTCGCCGGCTCGCGCTACTTCCGCGAACGCCCGCCCATCCGCGATTACGACGATCTGGACCGTCGCATGGAGAGCGGCGAACTGCGGGTGGGGGTGGAGATCCCGCCGAACTTCGGGAAGGATCTCAAGCGCGGGCGCAGTCCGGAGGTGAGCGTCTGGATTGACGGGGCGATGCCATCGCGCGGCGAGACGATGCGCGGTTACCTGCAAGGGCTTCACCGGTTGTATCTCAGCGATCTCCAAAGGGGTAGCCCGACTATGGCGACCGCGGCGCCGGCCGGGATCCAGTTCCGCTATCGGTATAATCAGGACTTCAAGAGCGTCTATGCGATGGTTCCGGGCGTCATCGCCATTCTGTTAGTCTTTTTCCCGGCGATACTGATGGCGGTGGGCGTGGTGCGTGAGAAGGAGCTGGGTTCGATCACCAACTTGTATGCCACGCCCGTCACGCGGCTGGAGTTTCTCTTCGGCAAGCAGATGCCCTACGTCGGCATCGGGATGCTTAACTTCTTCACGCTGGTTGCCATGGCGGTGTTTCTCTTCCAAGTGCCCCTTAAGGCCGGGCTGCTGCCGCTCACAGTGGGCGCGCTGCTCTATGTCGTGGGCACCACCGGGATGGGCCTGCTCATTTCCGCCTTCACCAAGACGCAGCTCGCGGCGCTCTTCGGCACCGCTATTCTCACAGTGATGCCGGTCGTCCAGTTCTGCGGCTTCCTGACGCCCCTCTCCTCGTTGACCGGTGGTGCGGCGATCATCGGGGCGCTCTATCCCAGCACGTATTTCATAAAAGTCAGCATCGGAGCCTTCACCAAGGCGCTCGGATGGTCCACGCTGTCAACCAGCTTCGGGGCGCTCGCCATTTTTATCCCCGTGTTCACGATCCTGAGCCTGGCGTTCCTTCGGAAGCAGGAGAAATGACCTTGCGGCGCCTGCAAAACATCTTTTATCTCGGCGTGAAGGAGCTGCGCAGCCTGCGGCACGACACCGTGCTGCTGGTGCTCGTCCTTTACGCGTTCACCTACGCGATCTACAGCGCGGCGACCGGCACCAGTTCCGAGTTGCGCAACACCGCCATCGCCGTGGTGGATGAGGATCACTCCCTCCTCTCAGGGCGGCTGACGGATTCCTTTCTCAAGCCCTATTTCAGAGAGCCCCGGGAGATTCTCGCTTCCGAAATCGACGACGCCATGGATACCGGCCGCTATACTTTCGTCCTGGACATTCCGCCGGACTTCGAGCGGGACGTGCTTCGCGGTCGCCAGCCTCAACTTCAGGTGAACATCGATGCCACCGCCATGCTTCAGGCCGGCGCCGGCGCGCGTTACATCCAGGGCATCGTGGCCGATGATCTCCTCGCCTTCGTTCAACGCTCGACCGCTCCTTCGCCCGCGGCGGCGCGGCTTTCCACACGCATCCGGTTTAACCCCAACCTGACGAGCGCGTGGTTCGTCAGCGTGATGGAACTCATCAACAACGTCACCATGCTGGCCATGATTCTCGCCGGCGGCGCGCTCATCCGGGAGCGCGAACATGGCACCGTCGAGCATCTTCTGGTCATGCCGCTACACCCGTATGAAATCATGCTGGCGAAGGTCTGGGCCAACGGTCTCGTCGTCCTGATCGGTGCGGCGTTAGCCCTGTGGCTGATGGTGCATGGACTCCTCGGGGTGCCCATTGCCGGCTCCGTCCCGCTCTTCCTCGTGGGCACAATCCTCTATTTGGCCTCGGCGACCTCGCTCGGAATCCTGCTCGCCACCCTGGCGCGATCGATGCCGCAGTTTGGACTGCTCTTTATCCTGGTGGTGCTCCCAATGATTATTCTGTCCGGCGGAAATACGCCGCTGGAGTCGATGCCAGAGGGGTTGCAGCGGTTCATGGAGGTATTTCCCTCGACGCACTTCGTCCGGTTCGCGCAGGCGATTCTCTACCGCGGCGCAGGATTCGAGGTCGTGTGGCCCGACTTCGCCGCCGTGGCCGGCATCGGGGCCTTGTTCTTCGCCGTGGCGCTTTTGCGATTCCGAAAAACCGTGATTCAGACTCAGTAAGAACTACCAACCCAAGGACATAAACCAATGAATAGAATGCGGCATGGTCCTGACAGCAAACGGGCCGACGGTTGCGGATAAGCCACTCAAACCCGAACGGCCCGAGAGGAGGAACGCCTATGAAGCCTCAGGTTTGCCCACGCGGCGAGCGCGTTTGCGGAATGCACGATGCCGAGGTGTCCGTCGTGCAAATTGCAACAGGCTTAAATCCCTCAGCTCTGACACAAGGCGGCGTCAAAACGCCGTAACTAGCCTGCCTTGAAGAGCTTAGAGCGCCGGGCATCGGTTTGGACCTCTATTAGCTAGAAGAAAGGCGGACGAACGAACGCATCGACGTTACCGAGCGAGAAGTGTGAGAGGAAATCCACGGCAGGGTCCCGTGCAGATCGCGGTGATGCTGACTTCTCAAACACACGGTCAGCCCGACGCCAGCAGTGAACAAGAGCAGAACGCGAAGAACGAACGAACGATTATGCTAAGCAAAGTCAAAACACTAAAGGGTTACAGATTGGACAGCCTCGACGGCGAGATCGGGAAGGTCAAAGAATTCTACTTTGATGACTGGCACTGGACTATTCGCTATCTGGTCGCAAACACAGGAAACTGGCTTACCGGCAGGCAGGTGCTGATCTCCCCGTATGCACTGGTTGCCATATTCCGAGAAAAGCAAGCCATCGCCCTCAATTTGACAAAAAGGCAGATTGAAAACAGCCCATCCCTGAACAGCGACAAACCTGTCTCACGACAATTCGAAGAGCATTACTATGGTTATTATGGCTGGCCGATGTATTGGGGCGGCCCATATAGTTGGGGTTCTAATTCCTACATTGTGCATGATCGGGAAAAATGGAAGGAAATCGCCCCTGGTGAAAAAGCTTCATGGGATCTCCATTTGCGCAGCACGCGCGCGGTGAGCGGCTATCACATCCAAGTTCTGGACGGCGAGATTGGCCACGTCGAAGATTTTATCATCGACGACGAGACATGGGCGATTCGTTATCTCATCATCAATACCGGGAGCTGGTGGCCGGGGAAAAAGGTCCTCGTTTCGCCGCAATGGATCGAGCGCGTGAGTTGGAACGAGTCGAAAGTCTTCGTCAATCTTTCCCGCGACACCATCAAGGAGTCACCGGAATACATGGAGGAGTCTCTGATAACCCGGGAATATGAGATCGGGCTGCATCGCCATTATGATCGTCCAGGATACTGGATTGATGAATTGGTGGCCAATTAGCCCTCCGCCTGAAAGAAACACGAGTCATGAGTACTGGCCCTGGCGCAGTTCGGTGGCGGCTTCATCTGAATCCGTTCCAGGCCAACGCCAATAACATGACGGCCACCATTTCATTCCCATATTCCAAAGGCCGGCGGACTTTGGTCTTGGTCGGTTGGCTCGCGCTGTGTTTCGCAGCTTCCGGCACGGCGGTCTTCGTTTCCACGGGCGGCTGGTATGCCGATCTGCACAAGCCGTCGTGGAATCCACCGGCTTGGATCTTTGGCCCGGTGTGGACGTTGCTCTACGTGATGATGGCAGTCGCGGCGTGGCTGGTATGGCGCGAGGGTGGCTGGAAAGCGCAAGGGCAGGTGCTTGGGTTGTTTCTCCTGCAATGGTTGCTCAACGCGCTGTGGGCGCCGCTGTTTTTTGGGATGCACCGTTCAGGACTGGCTTTCGCGGAAATCATCATGCTCTGGTTGGTGCTGGCAGCAACCCTGGGGTTGTTCTGGCGCGTGCGGAAGGCGGCTGGCGCTTTGCTGATGCCTTATCTGGCATGGGTGAGCTTCGCCGCAGCCCTGAACTTCACCATCTGGCGCTTAAATCCCTGAGACATATCCACAGCCAATTCAAGCCACCTACAAAACAATGAACTCCACCAAGACACTCAACCGCTCGCAACTGCGCACCTATAACGCGATTTTCCAACATCCGATCTCGCACAATTTGGAATGGCGCTCGGTTCGCGCCCTCCTAAACCAACTTGGCGAGGTCGCGGAAGAATCCAATGGGCACCTCAAGGCGACGCGCAACGGTCAAACGCTCATCCTACATAAGCCGCACACAAAGGATATCGCAGAAGATCGGGACGTCATGGCCTTGCGCCACTTTCTCGAACAATCGGAGACGATTCTGCCCGGAACGGATGCGAACGACGCGTATTGGCTGCTCGTGATCGATCACCATGAGGCTCGCATTTTCCGTTCTGAAATCCATGGGGCCCATGCCGGACGTATCCTGCCGCACAGTGCGAAAGAATATTTTCACCATGCGCGCGATTCGGAGGAAATTTCGCGAGGCAAGGAGAAACCTGATCCGAACAGCTTCTTCGAACCGGTGGCCAAGGCCCTGCAGCCGGCCGGCCAGATCCTCATCTTCGGCACCGGCACGGGTGCGAGCAGCGAAATGGAACAATTTATCATGTGGGCGAAGGCCCATCACCCGGACATGGCCGGGCGGATCATCGGCTCGCTGGTCGTGGATGAACAGCATTTGACCGAGGACCAGCTCCTCGCCAAAGCGCGGGACTTTTACGCGAACGCCGCGTTGTCGCAGCCACCAAAATCATAACGCTGAAAAGCGGGAGAAAACGCCCAAACCAATTCAAACTGAACCCAACCAAAGGAAAACAAAATGCCTATCAAATTCGAAGATGAAAACGAAGAGAAGGTGCTCGTCATCCAAGTCAGCGGGAAGCTGGCAAAAGCGGATTACGTGTACTTTGCACCCGAGTTCGAACGACTCGTCAAACTGAACGGAAAATTGCGCGTGCTGTTCGATCTGGCCGGATTCCACGGCTGGGAAGCCGGCGCGCTGTGGGAGGACATCAAGTTCGACGTTAAACACTTCGCCGACATCGAACGGCTTGCAATGGTCGGGGACAAGAAGTGGGAACATGGCATGGCTATGTTCTGCAAGCCCTTCACGAAAGCGACGATCCGATACTTCGATCGTGTCGATGCCGCTAAGGCGCGGAAGTGGTTGGACGAAGCGTAGCGGCTTCGGCCGCACACAACGCGGATGAGCAATTCTTACGAACATAATCAGCGGACGCTGCCTAAAGGCGAAAGCGAGCCAGCGAATTCGGGAGTTGGCGTTTCGTCGCGCCACCGCATAGTGGCTATGCGATTCGATGATCATTTACCGCCGATTCACTCGGTGCGGAGCGCAGGAAATCCAAAAATTGAAAGCGAGATAGCCCAACATGAATGCGCAAGAACTTATAGACACCGCGAGGACGCTGGTCGCCGGGGACAAGGGCCTGCTGGCGATGGATGAAAGCAATCCGACCTGCAACAAACGATTTGCCAGATTAGGGATTCCCCAGACCGAGGAGGCGCGGCGAGCCTATCGGGAGTTGATCGTGACCACGCCCCGTCTCGGTGAGTGCATTAGCGGCGCGATCCTCTACGACGAGACGATCCGCCAGCGGAAGAAAGATGGCACTCCCTTTGTTAAAGCCATCACCGATGCGGGGATCATTCCCGGCATTAAGGTAGATACCGGGGCGAAGGCCATGGCCGGTCATCCCGGAGAGAAAATAACCGAAGGTCTGGACGGCTTGCGCGACCGTCTCGAGGAATATCTTCAAATGGGCGCCCGTTTTGCCAAGTGGCGCGCGGTGATTGTCATCGGTGATGAGATTCCCTCCCGGGGTTGCATCGAGGCCAACGCACACGCCTTGGCGCGCTATGCCGCGTTATGCCAGGAAGCTGGACTGGTCCCCGTCGTGGAGCCGGAGGTGCTCATGGATGGCGCGCATACCCTGCAGCGGTGCTGCGACGTAACGGAGGAAGTCCTGCGGACGGTTTTCAATCAACTTTACGCCCAACGAGTGACGCTGGAGGGCATGATCCTGAAGCCCAACATGGTGCTTCCGGGATTGACCTGCCCCCCGCAAGAAGAGGTGAAAGAGGTGGCCATCGGCGAACAGCAGTATCAGGTGAGATTGACCGACCGCCAGGAAGACGAGGTGGAAGAGGTGGACGAAGTGGCCGATGCCACCGTGAGGTGTCTCTTACGAGCCGTCCCCGCCGCCGTTCCGGGGATTGCGTTCCTGTCAGGCGGCCAATCCGCAGAACTGGCCTCGGCCCGGTTGAATGCCATGAATATTCGATTCCAGTCGCGACTGCCTTGGGCGCTGGCGTTTTCGTTTGCCCGCGCCATCCAGCAACCGGCCTTGGAGATTTGGAAAGGCCAGGCGGCCCTCGTGTTGGCAGCACAGCAAGCTCTCTATCATCGAGCCAGGTGCAACCGGGCTGCGCGGCGTGGCGAATACACTGCCGTGATGGAACGGACGTGAGCATGGCAACGGAGAGACATGCCAGGAATCAAATCCGTCTGTATCCCCTGCGATTCGAACCGATCTACCAGTATCGGCTCTGGGGCGGCCGGCGTCTGGGCAACCTCCTCTCTGCTCCACTGCCCGGCGATGGCCCCATCGGCGAAGCTTGGCTGCTGAGCGACCGCGATGACCATCCGAGTCGCGTCGCCGATGGACCGCTCAAAGGACGGACCATTGGGCAATTGCTTAAGCAGTGGCCGGAGCAGCTGCTGGGAAAACTGGCTGGGCGCTTCCGCCGGTTCCCTCTGCTGCTGAAGTTCCTCGATGCGCGCGACATGCTCTCGGTCCAGGTGCATCCGTCGGATCAGCAAACGAAGAATCTGCCGGAGGGCGAGAGCGGCAAGACCGAAGCCTGGGTGGTGTTGGAGGCGGGACCTGAAAGCCTTATCTACGCGGGCCTGAAGCCAGGCACCACGGCGGACTGTGTGCGACGGGCGATTGCTGACCGGACGATTGCGGACCACTTGGCCAGCTTCAGGCCAAAACCTGGTGACGGCATCTTCCTGCCAGCCGGGACCGTTCATTCGCTGGGCGACCTTGTGGTTTTCGAGGTACAGGAAAACAGTGATGTGACCTTTCGTCTTTACGACTGGGACCACGTTGATGCCAAGACCGGGCAACCCCGACCTCTGCAAGTTGATCAGGCGATGGCCTGCATTGATTTTGCGCAAGGTGCAATAGGTCCGGTGGTGCCGGCGGTGGAAGAGGTAAAGCCGGTGCTGCGAGAGCGGCTCTTTGATTGTGAACATTTCGGGTTGTGGCGACTCCGCGCAGAATCGCCATTTACAGTCGGCATCGAAGGAACGCCGCATGTTCTGGTATGCACCGCCGGCGGCGGTCAGGTGGAGCACGATGGCACCGACTATGCCGTCGGCAAAGGCGACGTGCTGCTCTTGCCGGCCGTGGTTGGAGCATGTTTGTGCCGACCGCGCGGCACCGTCAGCTTGTTGGATATTTCGCTGCCAGAAGGCACCTAACCCGATGAAAAGACTCATTGTTTTCGATCTGGATGGCACGCTTGCCGAAAGCAAAGCAGCTCTCGATGCCGAGATGGCCACCCTGCTCAGCGCTCTGCTAGGAATTGTGAAAGTGGGCGTAATGTCCGGCGGCGATTGGCCGCAGTTTGAGAAACAAGTGCTCTCCCATCTTCCCCACGACGATCGCCTGAAGAATCTGTCTCTCCTTCCGACCTGTGGAACAAAATTCTACCGATACGCAGGGGATTGGAGAAAACTTTATTCGGAAGACTTCACTGCGGATGAAAAAGGGAAGATCACCAGTTCTCTAAAGCAGGCGATTGGGTCGGCGGGTCTCAAGGTCGAGAAGGTTTGGGGAGAGGTCATTGAAGACCGGGGAAGCCAAATTACGCTTTCCGCATTAGGGCAGCAGGCTCCCCTCGAGGAAAAGAAGGAATGGGACCCTGACTTTACCAAGCGGAAGAGGATAAAAGCGCTCCTTGACAAGCTTATCCCCGAGTTTTGCGTGCGCTTGGGTGGCACGACCTCCATCGATGTCACCAAGCCTGGCATTGATAAAGCCTACGGGATTCGAAAACTTCGGGACACCCTTGGCATTGCAATTCAAGAGATGATTTTTGTCGGGGATGCGCTGTTCCCCGGTGGGAACGACTATCCGGCCGAAGAAGTCGGTGTCGTGTCCATCCGGGTCAGAGATCCCAATGAGTCGAAACGGGTGATCGAAGCAATCGTTGCTTGTTTGGATGGCGTTCAACACATAAGACCTCGTGAGGAGGAGAGGCAATGAGCGGGTTTCAGTTGCAGCGCCTGGGGCAGATGATGGAGCCGGAGCCGGGAAATCCGCAAGAGGCCGAAGGCGTCCTGAATCCGGCTGCCGCTCGTGGCCCTGATGGCAAGCTTTACCTGTTTCCACGGCTCGTCGCACGGGGCAACTATTCGCGCATCGGCATCGCCCGGGTTCGGTTCAACCAGGCCGGCGACCCTTCCGGAGTCGAGCGGCTCGGCATTGCGCTGGAGCCCGAAGCGGATTACGAGCGGCGATCTGACGGCAGCGGCGGCTGCGAGGATCCGCGCATAACGTTTGTCGAACCGCTTCGGCACTACGTAATGACTTACACGGCCCTTTCGCCTCAAGGCCCACGGATCGCCTTGGCCGTATCGGAGGATTTGTTCCACTGGAAGCGACTGGGGCTCGCGACCTTTGCTCGGTTTCAAGGCATCGATTTCATCCATGTGGACAACAAGGATGCCAGCGTCTTCCCTATCGGCATTCCCAATCACGCCGGGAAAATACAGATGGCTATGCTCCATCGACCGCTTTTCCCCGGCACTCGTCCCGAGGAAACCGCCTGCAAGGCCGCCTCGCGGGTGGTGGATCTCAATCATGAAAGCATCTGGATTTCTTACTGCCCGATGGCGTTAGAGGGCCCCGAACCGGAGCATCTCGGCCTGTTTAATTCGCATCACCGGCTCGCGTCGCCGGTGTCGCCCTGGGAGCGGCTCAAAATCGGCGGCGGCACTCCGCCCATTCTCACCCGGCATGGCTGGCTGATCGTTTACCACGGCGTGCATGAAGTCGTGGAACCGGGCAACGATGCACACCCTCTGTGCTATTCGGCCGGGGTGATGGTGCTCTCGAAGGAGCATCCGCGAGTGATTCTCTACCGTTCGGCCCAGCCGGTGTTGACGCCAGTGCTGCCGCAGGAACGCCATGGAACCATCCCCAACGTCGTGTTCCCTACGGGAATCGACCAGCGTGAGGATCTTGGCTCACCGGACCGCTTCGACGTTTATTATGGGATGGCGGACAACCGGATCGGCGTGGCAAGCCTGCACGTGCCGGAACACCTGCCTCAAGGGACACTCGCCGACGGTCGGGACCAAAAGTCTAAACTCTCACTATCGGTGAATTTGAAAGCGCATTCAGAGATGTGCGACGGGAACAGCGGTTATGGGGAACAGCACTCTGACAGAGCAGAACGCCGTGCAGTAGTTTGGGCCAGGGGCCAAGTGACCAGCGACGAGCATGAAGGATAAACCAAATCCTACGAATCTCGGCGTGGTCGTCTCGGTGCGCGGCAGCGTCGTGGATATACGGTTCGATGGTCATTTGCCGCCGATCTACTCGGTGCTGCGCGCTGGAGGTAAAGGGCGGATCGTCATCGAGGTGCAGGCGCAGCGTGATGAGCATCACGTGCGGGGGATTGCGTTGACGCCCACTCAAGGACTCGCTCGCGGCATGGCGGTGGAGGACACGGGCGGGCCATTAGAGGCGCCGGTGGGCAAAGGGGTTCTCTCGCGCATGTTCGACGTGTTCGGCAACGCCATCGACCGCGGAGCAACGTTATCCGACGTCCAATGGCGCTCGGTGCATCGGGCGCCGCCGCCACTGTCGCGACGTTCCACGAAGTCTGAAATCTTTGAAACAGGCATCAAGGTTATCGATGTGCTTGTGCCGCTGGAGCGTGGCGGCAAAGCAGGACTCTTCGGCGGGGCGGGCGTGGGCAAGACGGTGCTGCTTACGGAAATGATCCACAACATGATCGGGCACCACGCGGGCGTAAGCATTTTTTGCGGCATCGGCGAACGTTGTCGGGAAGGCGAGGAGCTTTACCGGGACATGAAGGAAGCCGGCGTGTTGCCGAACATGGTGATGGTCTTCGGCCAGATGAACGAGCCGCCGGGCAGCCGGTTCCGGGTGGGCCACGCCGCGCTGACCATGGCCGAGTATTTTCGCGACGACGAGCACCGCGATGTGTTGCTGCTCATCGACAACATCTTCCGTTTTATCCAAGCCGGCATGGAGGTGTCCGGCTTGGTGGGCCAAATGCCGTCGCGGCTGGGGTATCAGCCCACGATGGGGACCGAGCTGTCGGGGCTGGAAGAGCGCATCGCCAACACGGATAGCGGCGCCATCACCTCAATCCAGGCGGTTTATGTGCCGGCGGACGATTTCACCGATCCGGCGGCGGTCCATACATTCTCGCATCTCTCCGCGTCCATCGTACTCTCGCGCAAGCGGGCTAGCGAAGGGCTTTTCCCGGCCATCGACCCCCTGCAATCCAGTTCCAAGATGGCCACCCCGGGCATTGTCGGCGAAAGGCATTATCTCCTAGCGCAGGAAATTCGACGGACGCTCGCGCAATACGGGGAGCTCAAGGACATCATTGCCATGCTCGGCCTGGAGCAGCTTTCGCCCGAGGACCGCAACGTGGTCGTCCGCGCCCGCCGCTTGGAGCGCTTTCTCACCCA
>Ga0181521_10004920_pt1 | contig 15072 bp, 15 predicted proteins | sample PEATcosm2014_Bin_32_FD_119764 | JGI IMG/M metagenome (GOLD analysis project Ga0181521, IMG submission 119764) | Peatland microbial communities from MTU Mesocosm Facility, Houghton, MI, USA - PEATcosm2014_Bin02_60_metaG | ecosystem: Environmental > Terrestrial > Soil > Wetlands > Peat | place...
AACGTAGCAAGAGCCCCGGTTTTTATGGTGAGTCGCCGAGGTCGAAATCGTGTGCGAAAGCTTGACCCGCGGCTATTTCACAGCGCGCCACTCCCCATTAGAAAAGACTCCCCATAAGGCGGGAGTTATAAGAGATGGCCTGATGACCGCATTCCGAACATCGATCGATGTGGCCGCCGAGCGCTGACGTACGGCAGCGCCTGATGGCGCGCAGCACGCTCAACTGCTGGTAACTCAGCCAGGGATTTCGATCGATGAAGCGATCACCTTGCACGTGGAGCAGATCGGCCACCTCCACGGCAGGCCGGCTCATTGTGGTTTACGCAATATCCGTGATCGCGGCACCGGCGTGGAACTGGAGGTGCTGATCTGATCGAGTGGGTTGTCAGTAGCCTGCAGATGACGTCGCGACAGGTGCAGGTACACCGTGGTCGCCTCCAGATCGGAATGGCCAAGCATCATCTGAATGCTTCTCAGGTCCGCGCCGGATTCAAGCAGGTGAGTTGCGAAGCAATGTCTGAGGGTGTGCGGCGTTACGTGTTTCTTGATTCCGGCGCGGGTCGAAGCTTCGCGAACCGCCTGCCAGACCATCTTCTCCGTGATGGGTTTATCGGCGCGCCTGTTGTCCACTGTGCCGGGAAAAAGATACGTCTGGGGCGCATCCAGCGATAGTATTCACGGAGAACCGGAAGCAGCTTTTTGCCGAGAGGAACTTCACGGTCGATACCGCCTTTGCCCTGTACGACCCGCAGCATCATTCGCTTGCTGTCTATGTCACTGACCTTGAGGCGGCACAGCTCGGCTCGTCGCAGACCAGTCGAATAGAGAGTCATCAACATCGTGCGGTGGTACAGATTACTGGCTCCGGCAATCAGCTGCGCCACTTCTGCCGGACTGAGGATCACCGGCAACCGGAGGCGCTGCTTCGGATACAGCAGATCCTCTTTCATGTCTCGCCGCTTGAGGACCTTGATGTAGAGGAAGCGCAGTGCGCAGATATTCAGAACAACCGTGTTCACCGCGAGCTTGCGTTTCTTCAGAAGGTACGCGTGGTAACTCCGGATGTCGTCCGCACCGAGTTCCTCGAATGGCCTGTTAACGTGCTGCTGGAAATGTTCAACTGCCTTCAAGTAAGAGTGAATCGTCGTGCCAGCGTAGTTGCGGCGGATCAGTTCCTCCCTCATTCGCTGCATGAGTGTCGTCACAGAGATCTCCTTTCTCTGCGACAACGCTATCTTTCAATCAACCACCAATGCCCAAGTTGGCCGTCGCGCCAGCGACTTCGTTCAAGTCGGCTTGCATCAGGGGAACTGGCAGGATAGTGAAGTTGGATTCCTCCCATAAACGCCGAACACGAAAACCACATGAGTGAAAAGTCGCCTATCTGTGCCTCTGCCGCGCCCGCTCCTCAAACGGCGTTCGAACAAGTCGCAGGACTGCGAACACCGGGTCGACTCCCGCCAGGCAGACGCTGGCCCAACACCCAGTCGGTCCCAAACGTATGCAGCTGGCGCTCCGCGCCGTTCACAGCCAGACCAAATATATTCTCGCCCTGATTTCCCCGCAATTTCAGCACATTGCAGTCCCGTACATCGGTCCTCACCCGTCCAGCCCGCTTGGTCAATGGTAATTTTCTAATCGAGAAGTAACGCAGGAGCAATCATGATCTCGGAAAAGCAACTCGCAGCAAATCGCCGTAACGCGCTCCATTCGACGGGTCCGCAGTCCGCCGCCGCTAAGAAGCGCGTCAGTTTGAACAACCTCCGTCACGGCCTCACCGGCCAGACGACCGTTCTCTCTTCCGAAGATCGCGCGGCCCACGATAAATTCTGCGCCGGCATCACCGAGTGCCTCAAACCCGAAAACGCCCTCGAACTCCGGATCGCTCAATCGATCGCCGACGATCACTGGCGTCTCAATCGATTATTCGCCATCGAGACCAACATCTTCGCGCTGGGCCATTTTGAATCGCCGGCCCCCGCCGCCACTTCCCTGGAACACCCCGAAGAAGACTCGGAAGATCCCGAGATCCACGCCGCACTCAACAGCGCCCGCGTCTTCCTCGCCGATGCGAAACAGTTCGCGCTCCTCAGCATCCATGAGCAGCGCATCCACCGCAATCTGCAAAAGAGCATGGCGCAGCTCAATGAACTCCAGATTGCTCGCAGAGCGCAAGCCCCAGCCCTGCAAATGAAGAAAACCCAGCTGCATCCCGTGAATACTTTGCCGGGCCTTCCGGCGGAAAATGGGTTTGGATTTGCGAATGACCCCATTCACCCGGAAATCGCCGCCGGACCTGTCTGGAATCCCACACAATCGGCAAAAATCGGCGTCTCCCGGGCAACTTGATGCATCCAATTTTCCACATACGCGCAAAGGGAGCTGTCCTGTGCCGCCATACAATGAAGAAACGTTCCGCGGCGGTGGCCTCGCATGGGAAGACGCCGCCGCGCGTTTTGCGCGTTCCCCATGGAGTCGAAAGGGTTGCTAGCATCATTGAGGCGATGTCGAGTCCGGTAATCAGCAAGTCCGCCGAGCGTCACAAAGCACTCGGCCGTGAAATCGCGTTCGCGCGCGAACAAACCGACAGCCTTTTCGCGTTAATCGGGCCCGAGACGCTCTACGCCCGCCCCATCGCCGAACGCCACCGGCTCATCTTTTATCTAGGCCACTTCGAAGCCTTCGATTGGAACCTGCTCGCGCGCCGCGGCCTGAATGCGCCCTCGTTCCAGGCGGAATTCGACAGCTTGTTTGAGCGCGGCATCGACCCGGCGCCCGGCGAGTCGCCTGTGGATTCGCCCCGCGACTGGCCTGCCCAAGCCGAGGTCGAGCTGTACAAGACGAAAACGCGCGCGTGGATCGATTCGCATCTGGAAGATCTCGATCCCTGGGTCCTCCAAATGGCCATCGAGCACCGCCACATGCATGCCGAGACCTTCGCGTATCTTCTGCACAGCCTGCCCTGGTCCGATAAGAAATCCCCGGCTGTGGCCCAGAGCGTATCCGGACGCCCCGCACCCTCCAATCCGCTGGTCGCGATCGATTCCGGCTGCGTAACCCTCGGCCAGTCGAAGGACGGTTTCGGGTGGGATAACGAACATCTCGCCCACGATGTCTTCGTGCCTGCATTCCGCATCTCGAAGTTTAAAATCTCAAACGGCGAGTATCTCGATTTCGTGCACGAAGGCGGCCCCGTACCTCACTTTTGGGCTCTGGAAAACAACGCGTGGGTTTACCGGGGAATGTTCGCGCAATTCCCCCTGCCCCTCGACTGGCCGGTCTGGGTCACCTGGCAGCAGGCCTCCGCCTATGCCCGATGGCGCGGGCTCAGTCTGCCCACCGAAGCCCAATTCCAGTTCGCCGCCCAATTAACCTCACCTGACCCCGTACGCGACAACTTCGGCTACCACCGCTGGGATCCTATCCCCGTGAACTCGGCTGATCCAGCGCCTCACGAAGCCCCAATTCCCGCACAAATGGTCGGCAACGGATGGGAGTGGACCCGCGACCCATTCGCCCCATTCGCAGGCTTCGAACCCCACCCCCTCTATCCCGGCTACTCCGCCGATTTCTTCGACGGCCAGCACTACGTCATGAAAGGCGCATCCCCGCGCACCGCGAGCGTTCTCACGCGCCCGAGTTTCCGCAACTGGTTCCGCGCGGACTACCCTTACATGTACGCCGGCTTCCGCCTTCTGAGCGAAGCGACTCGGGGAGATGCCGGTTAATGTCCGCCTCCGCCGCTTCAGCTCTCTCTAGCCCCGCGCGCGTCAATCCGGAGTTCGCGCAGGCAGTCGCCGGCGGCCTCACGCGAAAGGGCCGGAAAACGCTGCCTCCCTCGTGGTTCTATGACGATGTCGGTTCAGCGCTCTTTGAAGCCATAACCGTGCTGCCCGAATACGGCCTCACGCGCGCCGAAGCGGGTCTGCTCTCAAAATCCGCGGACGATATCGTGCGCGCCTCCGGTCACCCCGCGATCGTCATCGAACTCGGCAGCGGCACCGGCACAAAGACCCGCCACGTTCTAACCGCCGCCGCGCATTACCGCGCAATCCACTACCTTCCTATCGACATTTCGCCCGCGGCGCTTGACAGCTGCGTGAAAATTCTCGACACCGTCGGCAATGTGAATATCCAACCCATCGAAGCCACCTACCTTGATGGCATCGATGCCGCGCTCGCATGCAGCGAAGACAGCCGCAAAGCCGGTGAGCCCGCCCTGCTCCTGTTCCTCGGCAGCACCATCGGCAACTTCAATCGCACCCAAGCCACATCGTTCCTCGCCCAAATCCGCAAGCGCATGCACCCTGGCGATTATCTGCTCCTCGGCGCGGATCTCGTCAAGCCGCGCGCCAGGCTCCTCAGTGCCTATGACGATCCGATCGGCGTCACCGCGGCTTTCAACCTGAACCTTCTTGCGCGCATCAATCGCGAGCTCGACGGCCGCTTCGAACTCTCTCAATTCGCCCACGAGGCCCGCTACAACGAGCGCCAATCCAGAATCGAAATGCATCTTCGGTCGCGCATCGCCCAGGAGGTTCGCATCGACGCACTGGGTCTCAACATCCCCTTCGCCCCGGGCGAAACCATCTGGACTGAGTCGTCCCACAAGTTCCGCGCGGAAGACGTTTCGCGCACAGGTCAGCGCGCCGGCTGGTCCTGCGTCCGGCAGTGGGTCGAATCCGAGTGGGGATTCGCCGAGACGCTTTTCCAGAAGGCGAAATGAGCGCAGTCGAATTTCATGATGTCCACTTTCGCATTGGCGATCGAATCATTCTCAACGGCCTGACGCTCTCCATCGAGCCTGGCGAAACCCTCGTCCTCCTCGGCCGCAGCGGCTCCGGCAAGACCACTGCCCTGCGTCTCATCAACGGTATGATTTTGCCTTCCTCCGGTGAAATTCGCGTTGACGGCAAGACCACCGTGGAATGGGATCGCGTCCGCCTTCGCCGCGGTATCGGCTACGTCATTCAGGAAGGCGGCCTGTTCCCGCACTTCACCGTCGAACGCAACATCGGCCTCGTCCCTCGGCTCGAAAACTGGCCCGAAGGCAAGGTAGTCGCACGCGTCACCACCCTGCTCAATTCGGTAAGCCTGAGCGGCGGGGATTTCGCGCGCCGGCTGCCCCGCGAACTTTCCGGCGGACAGCGCCAGCGCGTCGGCGTCGCCCGTGCCCTCGCCGCCGACCCCAAAATTCTGTTGTTCGATGAGCCTTTCGGCGCACTCGACCCCGTTACGCGTCTCGACCTGCAGCGCGAGTTTCTCCGGCTGCGCGCCGAGTTCGGCAAGACCTCCGTCTTCGTCACGCATGACGTGCAGGAGGCGATGAAGCTCGCGACGCGCATCGCCCTGCTGCACGAAGGCAACCTCGCCTTCATCGGCGCGCCCGCGGCGTTCGAAGTCAGCCCGCATCCCGAAGCCCGCGCGTTTCTCGACGTCCTGCATGAGGCGCGTCGTGCTCAATAATGCCCTCAATGACGTATTGCAGGACCTCCTCGAAGAAGGCGTCCAACTTCTCGGCGAGCATCTCGTACTCGTTCTCAGCGCGATCCTGATCGCATCGGCCATCGCGATACCCGCGGGCCTTTTCCTCGCCTCGAGCCCGCGCGCCCGCCGCTGGGCGCTCGGATTCGCCAGCGTCGGCCAGACCATCCCCAGCCTCGCGCTTTTCGGCTTCCTGATCCCGATCCCGTTCGTCGGCGGCATCGGGCCGCACACCGCCATCCTGGCCCTCGTTATCTACGCGCTGCTGCCCATCCTCCGCAACACGGTTACCGGCATTCTCGGCGTGGACCCCGTGGTCCGCGATTCCGCGGTCGCGATGGGGATGACGCGCGCGCAGATCCTCCGCATGGTGGAGCTTCCGCTCGCCGCTCCCACCATCATCGCCGGCCTGCGCATCGCCACCGTCACGACCATCGGCACCGCGACCATTGCCGCCGCGATCGGCGCAGGCGGACTCGGCGTCTTCATCTTCCGCGGCATCGCCTCCGTGGACAAGCTGCAAATCCTCGCGGGCGCGATCCCCGCCGCTCTGCTCGCTCTGGCGGCCGACGGCGCGCTCGGCTGGCTGGAAAAAAGGTTCTCCCGGTGAGATTGACTTGCCTCTCCCTCATCTGCCTGACGCTTTCCTGCACGCATGAACCTCGCGTACGCGTCGCTTCAAAGAATTTCAGCGAGCAGCTCATCCTCGGCGAAATCGTCGCCCAGCACCTCGAAAACCGCCTCCACGGACACGTCAGCCGAAAGCTCGATCTCGGCGGCACGCTCCTGACCCAGCAGGCGATGGTGGCCGGAGACATCGACGTCTACCCCGAATACACCGGCACAGCCCTGACCGCCATTCTCAAAGAAAGGCCTCTGCGAGATCCTGCCCAAGTCCTCGCCGCCGTGCGCCGGGGCTACGCGCCATGGCATCTCGAATGGCTCGATCCGCTCGGCTTCGAGAACACGTTCGCGATGGCGGTGAGAAACGAAGATGGCGGTCCGCTGACTCTCACGAAGGCGGCCATGGCTCGGGCCTGGAAACTCGGCGCGGGATACGAATTCGCCCGCCGCGAGGACGGCCTGCCCGGACTGATGCGCACCTACGGGCTTCGCCTCGCCGGCCCGGTCAAAACGATGGACCTCGGCCTTCTTTATCAGGCGCTCTCAAAACATCAGGTCGATATGGTTGCGGGGAACAGCACGGACGGCTTGCTTTCGGTGCTCCCCATCACGGTCCTCAAGGACGACCGCCGCTACTTCCCGCCCTACGAATGCGCGCTCGTCGTGCGCGAAGAAGCCGAGCGGCAGTTCCCCGCCCTGCGCCCGGCGCTGATGGAACTTTCCGGCCGCGTCACCAGCGAAACCATGCGCCGCCTCAATTACGAACTGGACGGCAGGCACCGCCCCGCCCGCGAGATTGCCCGCAACTTTCTCCGCTCTGTGGGGCTTCAATGAATTTTTACAGATCGATATCGCGCGGCTTTTTCCCGAAGTCCGGATTCTCCTTCGCTTGCTTCAGCAGCTCGTCGAACTTGCGATTGAGCAACTGCCCCTGGTTCTTCTCCGCGGCAAACGACTTCTGGAATGCCTCCTCGCGCCGGCTTGGCGCGCCCTTCAGCTTCGCTACTTCGAGCGCCAGGTCCTCAATGACCGGCTTCTTCTCGGGTTCGGCATGGGAGATCACGGCGCGGATCTCCGCATCGATCTTCAGAGCCGACAAGCAACAGGGGCAGGTGACTTCAAACAGTTCGCGGGCCATAACAACATTATGGCTGGTTGGTGATAACATCATTCCCAACATAGTAAGGAGAACCCGATGCAGCTGAGTCGCAGAACCTTCCTGGCGTTAGCTCCCGCAGTTCTGGTCAAAGGCGCGGAGACCAGTTCGGTAACGGCCGAGACCGCGTTCGGCCAAGTCCGCGGCGTTGAAGTGGACGGGATCAAGACCTTCAAAGGTATCCGCTACGGCGCGTCTACCGCGGGCAGGAATCGCTTCATGCCCCCCGGGAATCCCGCGCGCTGGACCGGCGTAAGAGACGCCCTCCAGTATGGGCCGAGCGCCCCGCAATCCGCGACACTGTCGGGCCAGGGCGAAGATTGCCTTGTCCTCAACGTCTGGACACCCGCTCTCAAAGACGGCCGAAAAAGACCTGTGATGTTCTGGTGCCATGGCGGCGGTTTCGCCACCGGGTCCGGCTCCTCGCCCGGCACGGACGGGACGAACCTCGCTCGCCGCGGGGACGTGGTTGTCGTGACCGTGAACCACCGGCTCAATGTTCTCGGCTTCACTTACCTCGGGGCTCAGGAGTTGGGCGGCGCGGACTTCGAACAGTCGGGCGACGCAGGCATGCTCGACATCGTGCATGCGCTTAAGTGGGTGCGGGACAATATCGAGAATTTCGGCGGCGACCCGAACACGGTCATGATCTTCGGCCAGTCCGGCGGCGGCCGCAAGGTCGGCACCCTGCTCGGCATGCCTTCAGCCAAAGGACTGTTCCACCGCGCGGCCATCGAAAGCGGCCCCACCATCAAGCTGGTCGACCGCGACCAGGCGACTCGCGTCGCAGAGCGTCTGATTTCCAAACTGCAGCTCGGCAGAAATGAAGTACGCGAGATGCAGAAAATGCCGGTCGACAAGATCATGGCGGCTTACTTCGACGTGGTCAAAGATATGGCTGGCGCGGATCAAATGACGGAGGGCTTCTCGCCGACGGTCAACGGCACGGCGGTCCCGCAGCATCCTTTCTATCCCGTGGCTTCGGACGTGTCGGCGGGCGTGCCGCTGATGATCGGCCACACGCGGACCGAAATGACCCTGCAATCGCCGGCCGATGCATTCTCACTCGACGAAGAGGGAATGCGCGGGCGCGTCAGGAGCCTGATCGGTGACAACGCCGGTCGTGTGATCGATACGTATCGCAAGTTGAACGCGGGCTCAACGCCTTCGGATATCTACTTCCTGATTGCCAGCGACTATCGCTACGGAGCGCCGGTCATGAAGATCGCCGAACGCCGCGCGGCTCTCAACAAAGCGCCGGTTTACCTGTACTACTTCCGGTGGGAGACGCCGGTGCAGGGAGGGCGGCTGAAGTCTCCGCACACCATCGAGATCCCCTTCGCGTTCGACAACGTGAAGATTTCGTCGAACCTTACCGGCGGCGGCGCGGAAGCGATGACTCTCGCGGATAAGGTCAGCGACGTCTGGATCGCGTTCGCCCGCACCGGCGACCCGAACACACCCAAGCTCCCGCGCTGGCCGCGGTTCAACCCCACCGACCGGCCCACCATGGTCTTCAATAACGTCAGCAAGGTGGAGAACGATCCCATCCGCGAACAGCGGCTGGCCATGTTCAGTGCGATGAATCTGGCATAAATTTTTGCCAACTCAAACTAGTGGTAGATCGTCTACCCAATTTAGGGTAGAATATCTACCATCAAAGAAATGCCAAAAGACCCTTCGAACCGCATCGATTTGTTGCAGGGTACGCTCGACATGCTGGTTCTGCGTACGCTGCGGTCCGGCCCCGCCCATGGGCATCAGATCGCGAAACACATCCAGCGCACCACGGACGACCTGCTTCAGGTCGAGCACGGATCGCTCTATCCGGCCCTGCACCGGCTGGAACGCAAAGGCTGGGTTGCCGCAAAATGGGAGCCCGCCGGCGCCGAGCTGAAACGCGAGTACAAGTATTACCGGCTCACACCCGCAGGCAAGAAGCAACTCGCCTCCGAGGAATCGAAATGGAAGCGGATGACCGGCGCGATCGCCCGGATCATGTGGCCGGCGAAAGGGGCATGAGCATGCGCCGGCAAGCGGATCGCGAGCAGGATCTCGATCGGGAGTTGCGTTCGCATCTGGAGTTGGCCTCTGAGGAGTACGAGGAGATCGGCCTCCCCCCGGAAGAGGCACGACGGGCCGCCCGAATGGCTCTGGGCAACACAACCAAAGTGAAAGAGGAGGTACGCGAAATGTGGGGTTGGACGCGTTTGGGCATTGTCGTCAACGATGTCCGCCATGCGGTGCGAACGCTGCGCGGGAGCCCGGGTTTCGCGGTGACCGCGTTGCTCACGCTGGCCCTTGGCATCGGCGCGAGCACCGCAGTCTTCACCGTCGTCGATTCGGTCATTCTGAAGCCCCTGGCCTATCGCGACAGCGGCAGTCTTGTCATGCTCTGGGAGCTTGTCGGGCCCATGTCGCGGGACCCCTCCGGACCTAACCCCCGCCACGCCGATCTCTGGCGGAAACAGGCGACTGCGTTCGGCGGCCTTGCTCTCTCTCGCCAGAGAGTGGATGGCCTCACACTGGGCACTGATCATCCTCGAGTCGTGGGGACGGTGATCGGCACCGCCAACTTGTTCGAGGTCCTTCAGGTGGTGCCGCTTCTGGGTCGCGGTTTTCTTCCCGAGGACGATGTGACGGGACACGACAACGTCGCCATGCTGAGCTACCCACTCTGGCAGAATTTGTTCCAGGGCGATCCGAATGTCGTCGGCAAGATGATCCGCCTCGGCGATACGCGCCGCGAAGTGATCGGCGTATTGCCCGCCGGCTTTCACTTCCCGGACGCGAATGCTCTCCGGGCGTTTCGCTCGAAGCAGCCGGTGAGCGGCGCACCCGAACCAGCCGTCTATGTTCCCGCGGCCCTCGACCTGAACAAGATCAGCTGGAACGGCTTGTACGGTAACTGGGTCGCTCTGGCGCGCCTGAAGCCGGGTATCGGCATTACGCAGGCGGAGGCGCAACTGGCTCCGATTGAAGCTCAGATAGAACGGGACATGCCGGCCGGCCAGAGGTTCGACCGGCCCGGCATGCTGCGGGCTTCCGTCCAACCGATGCGGGAAGCGGTAGTCGGCAGCTCGAGGGCCGGCTTATGGCTCCTGATGGCCGCCGTCCTGAGCCTGATGTTCATCGCCTGTATGAACCTGGCGAACGCGCAACTCGGACGCGCTCTCTCGCGGCAAAGAGAAGCCGCCGTGTGCTCGGCTCTCGGCGCCGCAAAGTGGCGGCTCATCTGGAACTCTCTGGCGGAGAACCTACTGCTGGCTGCCTTCGGAGGCGCGGCAGGCGTTGTGCTCGCCGCCCTCGGATTAGGTCTCTTTCGCCGATACTCACCGGTCGATCTGCCGCGCTTGTCGGAGGTTCATCTCAACATTACCGTGCTCCTGTTTTCCATGGCTCTGACCATTGGGTCGAGCCTTCTGTTCGGTATTCTGCCCGCGCTCCGTTTGCTGCGCGTCGATCCGCAGAACTCTCTGCAGCAAAGCGGCAGCCGCATGCCGGGAACCAGACAGAGCGGCCGGCTGCGCGCCTGGCTGATCGGCCTGCAGGTCTTCGGATGCACGGTTCTGCTGCTCGTGACAGGTCTTTTCTCGAAGAGTCTGCTGCAATTACTTCATCAGGACAAAGGGTTTGAAACGGGAGATGTGGCTGTCGCCGAAGTCCGTTTCGGCACTACTTATGCGCCGGACCCGAGCCGGATCGCTTTCGACGATGCCGTTCTGCAGAATCTGCGCGACATTCCCGGCGTTCAATCGGCCGGCCTCGTGAGCGCCATGCCGCTTGAAGGAGAGACCTGGATCGACAGCATCCGCCGGGTCGACAAGCCGACGCCGGAATTGCTTATCAATATGCGCTGGGTGAGTCCCGGATACTTTGAGAGCATGCGCGAAAGGCTGGTGGCTGGCCGCTTCTTCGAGGCGCGCGACCGAAGCCTCGAGAACGTCGTTCTGTCCGAAGGCCTGGCCAAGGCGCTCTGGCAAAACGAGAACCCGATAGGCGCGCGGATCGGGGCGCGGGGCACGAAATTCACCGTCATCGGCATCGTTGCCGATTCGCACAACACTTCGCTCAAGACCGCGCCCGCCAGAGTGGTTTACCTGCACTACGCGGAGAATCCGCCCTATAACGCTATCTTCACGGCGCGAGGCGCGCAGTCCGCCAGCTCGCTGGTTTCGGGCATGCGCCAGGCAATTTGGAAACACGCGCCGGACATCACCATCGTGCGCGTGAAAACGCTGGACTCTCAACTGAGCGATTCCCTCGCCGCCGAGCGCTTTCAGACGCTGGTATTGATGGCCTTCGGAATCGCCGCGCTGCTGCTCGCCATGCTCGGCATCTATGGCGTTCTGAGCTATTCGACTGCCACTCGCAAACAGGAAATCGGCGTACGAATCGCACTCGGCGCCACTCGCAGCGGGATATACACGCTCACGCTGGGCGAGGCTGCAACCCCCGTTTTTGGGGGCTTAGTCGCCGGATTGATCGCCAGCATTTTGGCTGGCCGGCTCATCCAACGGCTGCTTTACGGAACTCAGGCTGTCGATCCCTCGGTGACGCTGATTGTGGTCGCTCTCTTCCTGACCGCTGCCATCGCCGCCGCATTCCTGCCCGCGCGCCGCGCTGCCTCCGTCGACCCAATGGAGGCTCTGCGATCCGACTAACTTGACCTTCGCACCGCAGCGGTAAAATAGATCGATGCACAACGAATTCACGGCGATTGTTGAGGAAGACGGCCCATGGCACATCGCTTATTGCGCCGAGGTACCGGGAGCCAACGGCCAGGGGAAATCGCGTGAAGAATGCATGGCGAACCTGCGTGAAGCGATCACCCTCATTCTGGAGCACAGGCGCGAGGAGTCCTTGCGGGCCTTGCCTCCGGACGCCAGGCAGGAACTTGTCGTAGTTGGATGAAGCTTGACCGCTTCCGTCTCCTCCGGCATTTTCGCCGGCACGGCTGTGTGCCGCGCAGAGAGGGCAAAGAACATTCGCTTTGGGAGAACCCTCGAACGCTCACGCGGAAGCCGTTCCTCGTCATAGTGAGATCTCCAACCTCCTCGCAAATAAACTTTCGATTCCCGACCCGCCCGGATGAATTCGGGCCGCGGCAAGGCTCTTGCGCAGTTGGGGACTATTCTGGACGAGCCGGCTTTGTCGGCGTGTTGGCCAGGTGATCCTCGCCAAACAGTACGATCCGAAGGGTCTCGCCTGACACTCTCTGTTGTTTCCCTACGCTCTCGTTGCGCATAGCAGACTAACGAGCAACGCACCGCTGTCTGCCCACCTGCTTTTTCGAACACAGCCAAAGCGGCGACCACATCTGCCGATCCGTAGATCGAAATGCGCGTTTTCGCATCCGTCGCTCTTGCGAGGAACTCGGCTTTGTCCCGAGACAAAAGGTGGGCACTGTCGCTCAAACAGGCGATGTAATCTACGTAGGCCTGTACCCGTAACGTCGACTTTGCTTTGGCGGAGACCCCGACTCTGGACAAGACAAACTGAATCGTGACACCGACCACAACACCTATCAGGGGAAGGAGCTGCGCGCCATCCATTGCGCCACCTTATCACGCGGATTAAGTTTCGCGGAAATCCGGCCTAATACTTCGGGACCGTAGGATCGACCTTGTCGCTCCAGGCGAGAATGCCGCCCTTCATATTGCGGACCTTCTTGTAACCCTGCTGCTTCAGGAAGTCGACAGCCTTCCCGCTGCGCACGCCGCTCTTGCAGTGGGCCACGATCTCGCTCGCCGGGTCCAGTTCGCTCAGGCGTTTTTGCAGTTCGCCGAGGGGGATCAGCGTCGATCCCGGGATCCGGCAGATCTGGAATTCGTGCACTTCGCGAACGTCGATGAGCGTGAACGTGTCGCCGCGGTCGAGCTTGGCTTTGACCTCAGCAGGCTCGATGTCTCCGGATGCCGCCACCGGTTCCGGCGGAGCTTCCAGATGCGGAACGCCGCAGAATTCCACGTAGTCGATTAGTTTCGTCACCGTCCGATGATCGCCGCACACCGGGCATTCCGGGTTCTTACGCAGCTTGAGTTCGCGAAACTTCATCCCCAGCGCGTCATAGAGCAACAAGCGTCCGACAAGCGTCTGCCCGATTCCCAGGATCAACTTTACGGTCTCGGTGGCCTGGATCAGGCCGATCACGCCGGGAAGAATGCCGAGCACGCCACCCTCCGCGCAGCTGGGAACAAGCCCGGGAGGCGGCGGCTCGGGATACAGGCAGCGATAGCACGGTCCGCCTTCGTAAGCAAACACAGTGGCCTGGCCTTCGAAGCGAAAGATGGAACCATATACGTTCGGCTTATTCAGCAGCACGCAGGCATCGTTAACCAGATAGCGCGTCGGGAAGTTATCGGTGCCATCCACGATGATGTCGTAGTCCTTGAAAATTTCGAAGGCGTTATCGCTCGAAAGTGCCGTTTCGTGGCCCACCAGCTTTACGAACGGATTGATATCGGCCATGGTCTGGAACGCGGAATCCAGCTTCTTTTTGCCGACATCCTTGGTCCCGTGAATCACCTGGCGCTGCAGATTGGTGAAATCGACCACGTCGAAGTCGACCAGTCCGATTTTGCCGATGCCCGCCGCCGCGAGATACATGCCGAGCGGCGCGCCCAGTCCGCCCGCGCCTACGAGAAGAACGCTAGCGTTCTTCAGCTTTAACTGGCCTTCCATGCCCACTTCGGGCATGATCAGGTGACGGCTGTAGCGGAGTATTTCGTCTTTCGACAGATTGACTTCTTCAGACATAACCACCTGCGATGCTCGGCACAATGGACAGCGTATCCGGATCGTTGACCGGGGTCGCGTCCTTCTTCATGTAACGGATGTCTTCGTCGTTCAGATAGACGTTAACGAAACTGCGAAGCTTCCCTTCGTCGTTGTAGAGATGCTTCTTCAGATCGGGGAAGCGGGTGGTAAGCGCGATCAACACTTCTCCAACGGTCGTGCCGGGGAGATCGACGGTATCGTTCTTATCGGCGAATTGACGCAGCGGCGTCAGGATTAAGATTCGGGCCATATCAGTTCCTCTTTCTCGGCTTGGGTCTGCTCCGCATTGGGCAGCCAGCTGTTGGCGTGGTCGAAGCGTCCCTTCTGAATGGAGAGGACGACGAACGAATACCACGGACAGGAGTTCTTTAGATCGGTCTCTGAAAAGTAAGCGCCGCAGTCGGGGTGCGAATGGTAGATGCCGATCAGATCCAGCTTGCGCTCGCGCGCTTCGCGGTCGGCGCGCAGCAGATCTTCGGGGCGCAGCTCGTATCTCGCCGCCTGCGATCCAGCGGAGACGTTGTCCAGCACGAGGGCCTGGATCACCGTCTTGGTCTCGCCGTCGATGGTGCCGATCATGGCGCCGCAGCATTCGTTGGGATAAACAGCCTGGGCGTGATTCACCATTTCGCGCCAGGGTCCCCGGTCGATTTTGATCATTATTCCGCATCCCAAAAATGTTCGCTCAAATATTTGTCGGCGCCGTCACAGAGTATCGTGACGATCACGCCTTTCTTGCCCTTTGCGTGCAGCTCCTGCGCGATCATGAGTGCCGCGACGACGTTCCCGGCGCCGGAGATGCCGACCAGGAGGCCTTCTTCGCGCGCCAGGCGCTTGACCATCTTATGGCAGTCCTCGGTTTCGATCCACAGATTGCGGTCGGCGAGCGTGGGGTCGTAAATGCCGGGCACGATGGCGGCCGGCATGTGCTTCGTTCCTTCGATGCCGTGGAAGCCTGTCGACGGCTGCGCCGAGATGCACTCGACATGCGGCAGTTCCTTGCGGAAACGCCGGGAATTGCCCATGAA
>Ga0181521_10004921_pt1 | contig 15071 bp, 9 predicted proteins | sample PEATcosm2014_Bin_32_FD_119764 | JGI IMG/M metagenome (GOLD analysis project Ga0181521, IMG submission 119764) | Peatland microbial communities from MTU Mesocosm Facility, Houghton, MI, USA - PEATcosm2014_Bin02_60_metaG | ecosystem: Environmental > Terrestrial > Soil > Wetlands > Peat | place...
CGCCAGCACCGGCAGCCCGAAGAAGAGCAGCAGGTCCAGCACGCGCCACGCCGCCAGCCACAGCGGCCGCGGAAACAGCAGCGCCAGGTTCTTCGTCCATCCCTCCACCATCTCCGGCAGCGTGCGGTACATCCGCGCCGCCAGCGCGTCCGGCGCGTAGCGGAAGCGAATCCTGTGCCGCGCCCGCTTGATCTTGCGCGCCAGAGCCACGTCCTCCAGTATCTCCTGCCCCACCCCGCGATGCCCGCCCACAGCAAAGTACGCCTCGCGTTCCACCAATAAAAACTGCCCATTCGCCGCCGCCACCCGGCTCGCAGGATCGCTCACCCGCTTCGGCGGGTAGATGCTCGCCAGCTCCGAAAACACCAGCGGCATCACCGCCCGCTGCCAGAAGCCCTCCACCATCTGCCGCGGCGAGTAGGACAGCAGCGCCGCTCCATACCTCTTCGCCTCATGCAGCGCCCGCCCCAGGTCCCCCGGCTCGTGCACCGTGTCCGCATCGGTAAACAGCAGCCACACCCCACGCGCCCGCTGCGCCCCCGCCCAGCACGCATTCGTCTTCCCGGTGAATCCGCCGCGCTCGCTCAGGTCCAGCCCGGGAGCCTCGATCACGATCGCCCCTTCGCGCCCCGCCGCAACCTCCCGCGCAATCTCCCGCGTCCCGTCGGTCGAATCGTCATCCACGACGATCAGCTCCCACTCCGCGCCCAGCACAAACCCCACATCCGACTGCCCCACCAGCGACCGCAGGCACTCTCCCAGCACCGCCGCCTCATTGCGCGCCGGAACAATCACCGACAGCCGCATCCGCGCCTCCGCAGACGCCGCAGCAGCATTCACTGAAGACGCAGCCGTCGAAACCACCCCGCTCTTCCCCGGAACTTCACCCGAATCGCTCACAGCTTCGTATTATAGGAAGCAGGGGCCTCGCGTGCGTATAGCCAGACCGACTCTTCGATCCGCCGTCCTTCTTCTCACCCTCTCCGCGCTCTCGCTCACCGCCTGCGATCGCGGCGACCACCCCGCCCGCATCGGCCAGCCCGCTCCTCAGTTCACCCTCGCCGACGGCGCCCAAACCATCTCGCTCGCCCAGTTCCGTGGTCATACCGTCGTCCTCAACTTCTGGGCCACCTGGTGTCTGCCCTGCATCGAAGAGCTGCCCAGCCTGATGGAACTCCAGCGCCGCTTCCCACAGCTCACCGTCCTCGCCATCAGCCAGGACGACGACCCCGCCGTCTACCGCCGCTTCCTGCTCGACTACCGCGTCAACCTGCTCACCCTGCGCGATCCGTCCGCGCGCATTCCGCATCTCTACGGCACCGTCAAGCTCCCCGAAACTTACATCATCGACTCGCGCGGTATCCTCCGCCGCAAGTTCGTCTCCGCCCAGGACTGGACCAGCCCCGAGATCATCGACTACCTCAGCAAGCTCTAGCCGCTGCTGTCAAACCACGAAGTACTTGGCCTGCGGATGATGCACAACCAGCGCATTCGTGCTCTGCTCCGGCTCAATGTGGTACCCCTCCGTCAGGCGCACATTGATCTTCCCCTCCGGCTTCAGCAGCGCGAAGATCTTTGCCTGGTCCTCCAGGTTGGGGCACGCCGGGTAGCCGAACGAGTAGCGCGAGCCGCGATACTTCTGGTGAAACAGGTCGCGCACCTCCGCCGCGTCTTCGCCGCCGATGCCCAGCTCCGCCCGCATCACTACATGCATGTACTCCGCCAGCGCCTCGGCCGTCTCCACCGAGAGCCCATGCAGGTAAAGGTATTTCGTAAAGTCGCCAGCCGCGAAGAGCCTCTGCGTCACCTCGCTGGCGCGGCTGCCAATGGTCACCACCGAGAATCCGATCACATCCATCCGCCCGGACGACTTCGGCGAGAAGAAGTCCGCAATCGAGAGCAGCCGTCCCTCCCGCTGCCGCGGAAAATCAATCCGCAACAGTTCCTCCTTTTGTCGTTCGGGATCATAAACAATGACCTCGTTCCCCTCGCTCTGTGCGGGGAACCAACCGTATACCGTCTTCGGATCGAACCAGCCGTTGGCGATGACCTCCTGCTCCAGCTCCTTCAGGATGGGCCGGAACTTCTCGTCCACCAGCCGCAGGTAGTCGGTGGCCGAGGCCGTCTTCAACTGCCACTGGTTCTTGAACAGCGCCGTCTCGTTGATGTACTTGTACAGTTCATTGAGGTCGAAGTCGCGCCGCGTGCGCACGCCGAAGAACGACGGCGCGGGAATCTCCTCCACATCCTTCACAATGGCCGATCGCTCGGTGGTCGCCGGAGCCAGCGACGCCAGCCGCTCCTCCGCGCCGGGCCGGTTGAACTCGCGCCGCGTGGCCCCGTCGCTGAGTCGGCTGGCGCGAACGCTCGCGTCCTCGTCCGTAAGGTCGCTCATCACGTGCAGTCCGGCGAAGGCGTCCTCCGCGTAGAAGACCGCCGAGCTGTACTCCTTGCGCAGGTCGTCCTCCACATACTTGCGGGTCAGCGCCGCGCCGCCGCAGATCACCGGAATCTGCGACTGAATCATCTGCAGGTCCTGGATCACGTACTTCATCTCCAGCGTCGATTTCACCAGCAGCCCCGACAACCCAATCGCATCCGCGTTGTGCTGCCTTGCGGCCTCCATGATGTTGCCGGAGGGCTGCTTGATGCCCAGGTTCACCACCTTATAACCGTTGTTGGACAAAATAATGTCCACCAGGTTCTTGCCGATGTCGTGCACGTCGCCCTTCACCGTCGCCAGCACAATCGTTCCCCGCTGGTTGCCCTCGGCCTTTTCCATCTTCGGCTCCAGGTACGCGACAGCGGCCTTCATGGTCGCCGCCGAATCAAGCACCGAAGGCAACTGCATCTTGCGCGCGCCGAACAGTTCACCCACCGTCTTCATCCCGTCCAGCAGCACCGTATTGATCAGATCCAGCGGCGTGTAGCGCCCCAACGCAGACTCCAGAATCTCCTCCAGCGATTGCTTTCTCTCACCCTGTCCCAGCCCGCGTTCGCCGTTGATGATCAGGTGCTTCAGCTTCTCCTCGTCCGACATATCGTCGGTCGAGGCCGCCGTCTCCTCCTCCGCGCCGGCACCCTTCCCCAGCCTAGCGAAGTGCTGCATATAGAGCTGTAGTGGGTCCTGCTCCGTCTTTCCGTTGCGGAAGATCAGGTTGCGCGCCAGTTCAACTTCAACCTCAGGAATCTTGTACAACGGATAGATTTTGCTGTAGTTGACAATCGCAGAATCCAGCCCTCTGTCCACCGCCTCCTTCAGAAAGACGCTGTTCAACACACGCCGCGCATACGCGTTCAACCCGAAGCTGATGTTCGAAACGCCCAGCGTCGTCCGGCACTCCGGCAGCTCAATCTTGATCCGCCGCACCGCCTCCAGCGTCTCCATCCCCGCCGTCCTATAGTCTTCCTGGCCGGTGGTAATGGGCAGCGTGAGCGCATCGAAGATCAGGTCCTGCGCGCGCAGCCCGTACTTCTGGGTCGCCAGCTTGTGGATGCGCTGCGCGACGGCCAGCTTCTTCTCCGCCGTCAGCGCCATGCCGTCCTCGTCTATCGTCAGCGCAATCACCGCCGCGCCGTAGCGCCGCGCCATCGGCAGCACCTGGCTCGTCCGCTTCTCGCCGTCCTCCAGGTTGATCGAGTTGATGATCGGCTTGCCGGGAATCCGCTTCAGCGCCTCCTCGATCACGTTGGCCTCGGTGGAATCAATCAGGATCGGCGCAGGCACGCGTGTGGCAATCTTCTCCAGCACGCCGTTCATATACGCAACCTCGTCCTCTCCCACCACCGCGCAGCAGATGTCCAGCAGTTGCGATCCCTCGCTCACCAGCCGCTTGGCCAGCGTGAAGATGCCGTCGTAGTCGCCCTTGCGCACCATCTCATTGAAGTGGGTGACGCGCGTGGTGGCGTTCATCTCCTCAGCAATGATCGCCGGCTGCCCATCCACCTCCAGCGGCACCGCGGAGAACGCGCTCGCGGCCACAGACTGCGGTTTGTTGTTGCGCGCCAGCGGCCTCAGCCCGGCCACAGCCTCCGCCGCTGCCTTGATGTGCGTGGGCGTGGTGCCGCAGCAGCCGCCAATCACCTGCACTCCGTACTCCGACACAAAGCGCCGATGGTGCTCCGCAAACTCCGTAGGCGTCAGCTTGTATACCGCGCGCCCGCCCACATTTTGCGGCAGCCCGGCGTTGGGAATCACGCTGATCGGCATCGTCGCGTTCTGGCACAGAAAGCGCACCGCGTCGTTCATCTCCGCGGGCCCTGTCGCGCAGTTCAGGCCGATCACATCGGGCCGGAAGCACTCCAGCACCGCCAGCGCCGCGCCGATCTCGCTGCCCAGCAGCATTGTGCCCGTCGCTTCCATGGTGATCTGCGCCTGCACCGGAAGCGTGACGCCGGTCTTCTTCATCGCGTCGCTGCATGCGGCCAGCGCGATCTTCAGTTGCAGCAGGTCCTGGCATGTCTCGATCAGCAGAATGTCCACCCCTCCCTCGATCAGCGCCTCGGCCTGCTCCACGTAGCTGGCCAGCATCGCGTCGTATCCGATGTGTCCCAGCGACGGCAGCTTGGTCGTCGGCCCCATCGACCCCGCAACGAAGCGCGGCTTGTCCGCCGTGGAGTACTCGCGAGCCACGTCCTTGGCCAGCCGCGCCGCGGCCATGTTCAGCTCGCGCGCGCGATGCGCAATCCCGAACTCCGCCAGCACCAGCGACGACCCGCCGAATGAATCCGTCTCAATCACGTCGGCCCCAACTTCCAGGTAGCTGGCGTGGATCTCGCGGATCACATCGGGCCGCGTGACCACCAGGATCTCGCCGCAGTTCTCTTTGCCCTCGAAGTCGCCTTCCACCGTGAGCGCGTAGTTCTGGATCGACGTGCCCATGGCGCCGTCGTAAACCATCACGCGTTGCTTCAGGAGATCGAGAAATGTGGGCGATGTGGTCATAGGTGGTTTGGCGATTCCATGCAGGCGCGCGAGAGCACCCTCTCTAGAATACAGGGGCGCACGGCCATCAACATGTTTCTCCGGCCATGGGGAACTGGGTTTCCAATGGGGGTGCTTTCCCTGTTCCAGGTCGCGGGTTAGGCCGTATGCTGGTTGTATTCCCTTTTCTGGAGATCTGCTGATGCGCCGCACCGCCGTTTCGTTGATGGTTCTTGCCGCTGGCCTGATGGCCGCGTCCTCTGCCTGTCGAGCGCAGTCTCCCGCTGCCGCAAACCCTTCTGCTCCCGCTGCTGCAAAACCTCCCGCTCCTGTTGCGGCTTCACCTTCCACTCCTGTTGCTGCTTCATCTTCTGCTCATGCCGCTGCGCCGGAACCCGCCTGGGTTGTCCGCAGCAATCAGTACACCCAGATGCTCCTCGATGTGCAGATGAAGCACTCGCCGGAGAGGGCCTCGGCGCAGGGGTTGGCGAAGTACGATCCGTTAATCACCGACGCGACGCGCGCTGATGAGATCGCCCAGCGCAAGGAACTTCAGGACGTCCTGGCGAAGCTGAAGAAGGTCGAAGCGAAGGAGAAGGACAGGAATGTGCGCGAGGACCTGGAGATTGTGCAGAAGGCCTTCAACCTGCAATTCCGCCGGGACGATTACCAGCTCGACCACACGGTGCAGTTCCTCGACGCAACCCAGGCGGTGTTTGTCGGGCTGCGCACTCTGCTGGACGACCAGGTGGCGGCGGAGCGCAGACCGGCGGCCGTGACCCGGCTGCGCAAGTACGCCGGCGTGGAACCCGGGTTCAAGCCATTCACCGACGTTCTGAAGCAGCGCGTGATGGAGCAGATGGCCAAGCCCGGCGTGGTGTATCCCTCAGTGAACGAGATGGAGACCGAGCTTGGGCGCGACAAGAGCTACGTCGACGGCATAGGAGCGTTGTTCGCCAAGTACAAACTGACCGCATGGCGGGAACCCTTCGCCCGTCTGCAGCAGGAACTGGCCGACTACGACACGTGGGCCCGCGCCACCGTAATGCCCAAGGCCCAGGCCGGCCTCCGCCTGACGCCCGAGGAGTACGCGTTCAGCCTCGAGAGCAATGGCGTCGATCTTCCTCCAGCGCAACTTGCGGCCCAGGCCCACGCTGCCTTCACCGAAGTTCAGGCGGAGATGGCGCCGCTCGCCGCACAAATCGCCAAGCAGCACGGATGGCCCTCCTCCGACTACCGCGATGTGCTCCTCCAGTTGAAGAAGACACAGATCGCCGGCGACGCCATCCTGCCCTTCTACCAGGCACGTCTGAAGGCGATCGAAGAGATCATTGCGACCAGGAACCTGGTGTCGCTGCCCGATCGTCCTGCGACCCTCCGCCTTGCCACCGCAGACGAAAACGGGCAGGTGCCCGCCCCACACATGCTTCCCCCGGAGTCGCTGGACGACCCTGCCCAGAAGGTCGAGTTTGTTCTGCCGCTGAATCCACCTTCGACCGCCGGCGGCGCATCGGGCAGGTCCGGCGACTTTACCTTCGACGCAGTGGCCTGGCCGATGACAGCGCATGAGGCGCGTCCCGGCAACGAGTTGCAGTTCGACGCGATGCGCAGGCACGGACTGAGCGAAGCGCGCAAACTATATGCCCTCAACTCGACCAACGTCGAGGGCTGGGGAATCTACTCCGAGTGGATGGTGCAGCCCTACGAGCCCATGGATGGCCAACTGGCGACCCTGCAACTGCGCCTGCTATACGCTGCGCGGGCGTTTCTCTACACCGAGCTGCAGTCGGGCAAGATCACTCAGGGCGATGCAATCAAGCTGCTGGAAAACGATGTCGTCCTCAGCCACGCATTCGCCACCGAAGAGGTGGAGCGTTTCACCTCCCGCGCGCCGGGGCAGGCCAACAGCTACTTTTTCGGTTACACAACGCTGCTCCAACTGCGCCAGGACACCGAGGCCGCGCTGGGGCCGAAGTTCGACGCCAATAGGTTCCACGACTTCCTGCTGGCGCAGGGACTGCTTCCGCCCGGCCTGATGCGCAAGGCCGTCATGGAAGTCTTCGTCCCAGCACAGAAGAAGAGAAAGTAGAGCAGTTTCACTATTGCTGTAGAGGAAAATGAATTGTCATTCTGAGCGAAGCGAAGAATCCCCGCATTTTGTTCGCAGCGCGCACTCTACACTATTGGTGAAAATGCACTAATCCCCGCCGCGCATGAATGTGCGTGACCCATCCTTCGCGCCTTGCAAAGGGTGGGTAGCGTGCGAACTCTCCTGATGCGGATTTACGCCCGCTCCAGCACCACCGCAAAAAATCCGTCGCACCCATGCACCCCGGGCAGCATGCGCAGTGCGCCATCCCGCACCGCCGGGCCGATCAGCCCAGCGGCCACATCTTGCTTCAACACATCAATCTCAGCCAGCTTTGCGATCAGCGGCCCGACCGAAATCCGCCGCAGTCCCGCCCCGGACGCTGCCGCCTCCACCACCTGCTCATTCTCCTCCGGCTCCAGCGAGCAGGTGGAGTACACCAGCCGTCCGCCCGCTGCCAGCCGCCCCAACGCTCCCGTAAGGATCGCGCGCTGCCGGGCAGACTGCCGCGCCAACTCCTCCACGCGCAGCCGATGCCGTATCTCCGGATTGCGCGCCAGCGTCCCCGTCCCGCTGCATGGCACATCGCACAGGATCAGATCGAACTTCGCCTCGCGCTCGTCTTCGCGCTGGCCTTTAGGCTGTCCTTCGCTTTGAGCCTTGAGTTGGCCTTCGAGAGCTTCCCCCGCAGACGAAGCATCCACCACCGCGCACCGCACGCGCTCGGCGTACGCATACCGCCGAAGCCGCGCCGCCATCTGCGCCAGCCGCTTCGCGCTCCCGTCCGTCGCCAGAATCTGGGCGCCCGCCAGCCGCCGCGCCAACATCAACGTCTTCCCACCCGGAGCGGCGCAGCAGTCCCACACCCGCGCCGCGCGCCCCGTCGCAATCGGCAACGCGACCGCCGCAATCTCCGCCACCAATCGCGATCCGTCGTCCATCTGCGGCAAATCCTCGCCAGCCAATCCCGCGTCCCCACCACCCCCATCCGCCTCGGCAAAGATCTTCGTGCGTCCCGGCTCGTGCTGCCCTGCCTCGCAGATCGCCACCGCGGCCTCGCGTCCATACGCCACCACCCAGCGTTCCACCAACCACAACGGATGTCCCAGCCGCTCCGCAAGCGCCGCCGGCGACTCGAAGATGCGCGTCCCTGGCTTTTGAACCGCCGCCAGCTTGCGCAGCACCGCGTTCACCATCCCCGCCGCATGGGGCTGCCCCGCCGCGCGACATATCTCCACGCTCTCATTCAGCACAGCGTGGGCCGGAATCCGGTCCATGTGCAGCAACTGGAACGCACCCATGCGCAGCGCCAGCGCCACCGGCTCCGCCAGCCTCTGATCGGGCCGCGCCAGCAGCTTTGCCAGGCGCGCGTCCAGCGCGATCTGCCAGCGCAGAACGCCCATCACCAGCGCCGTCGCCAGGTTGCGGTCCTCCGGCGAGAGCGCTTCCGTCCGCGACGAATGCAACAGCTCATCGCTGTGCCCCTTGCCCTCGCCCACCAGCGTTAGAATCTCGAACGCCGCAGCCCGCGCCGGACTAATCTTCGCAATCGCCTCTGCTGCCGAAGCCGTCGGCCCCGCCGACCGTGGCCGCGCCCGCACACCGCGCTTCCCTTGCAAGCCCTTCCCGCCGCGCAGTGCTTCGCTCAAAGCCCCAGCCTCTCGCCGCTGCGCACCTGAAACCCGCGCAGAAACTCCGCCGCACTCATCCGCCGCCTGCCTTCCATCTGCACTTCATCGAAGACCACCGCGCCAACCGAGCCGCCGCACCCTACCGCCATCTCCTCCCCCACCGCGCGCATCACTCCAGCCTCAATCCCGCTCTCCGCGCCCACATGCATGCGATGCACGATCAGCTTCTTCCCGCGCAGTAGTGTATGGGCTCCCGGCCACGGTTGAAATCCGCGCCAGCGATCGTAGATCTGCCGCGCCGTCCGCGAGAAGTCGATCGCCCCATCCTCCCGCGTCAGAATCGGCGCCAGCGTCGCCTGCGCCTCGTCCTGTTTTCGCCCAACTAAAGTCCCCGCCTCCAGCCCCGCCAGCGTCTCCACCATCAACTCCGCGCCCACCTTCGCCAGCTCCCGAAACACATCGACTGCAGTCTCATCCGCCCCAATCGCCACCTCCCGCGCCAGCAGAATCTCTCCCGTATCCAGCCCCTCGTCGAGACGCATCGTGGTCACGCCCGTCACCGCGTCGCCATTGGCCACCGCCCACTGCACCGGCGCGGCCCCGCGATACTTCGGCAGCAGCGACCCATGCAGATTGATACACCCCAGCCGCGGCAGCTCCAGCATCCATGGCGGAATGATGCGCCCATACGCCACCACCACAATTGCATCCGGCCGCACCCCCTCCAGCCGCGCGCGCAACTCCGCATTCTCCCTGATCTTCTCCGGCTGCACCACCGCGGTCCCGTGCGCCGCCGCCGCACGCTTCACCGCGGAGGCATGCACCTCCATCCCCCGCCCCGCCGCGCGGTCCGGCTGCGTCACCGCCAGCGCAACCTCGTGTCCCGCGGCGATCACCGCCTCCAGCGTACCCACCGCAAACTCAGGCGTCCCACAAAAAACCAACCGCATCACTCACCACTCACCACTCACAACTGTCCCTCACCACTCGCCGTTCTTCTGCATCTTTTTGATCTTGCGCAGTACCAGCTCGCGCTTCAGCCGGCTGATCCGGTCGATGAACAGCACCCCGTTCAGGTGGTCGATCTCATGCAGGATCGCGCGCGCCAGCAGCTCCTCGCCTTCCACCTCGAACCACTCGCCGCGCTCGTTCTGCGCCCTCACCTTCACCCAGGCCGCCCGCGCCACCTTCTCGCGAATCTCCGGCAGGCTCAGGCATCCCTCCTCCTCCACCTGCTTACCCCGGGTCTCAATCACCTCGGGATTGATCAGCAGCAGCTTGTCCTGCGCGTTCTTCTTGTAGCTGATATCGATCACCGTAAGCCGCTTCGGGATGGCGATCTGCGGCCCGGCCAGCCCGATCCCCTGGGCCACATACATGCTCTCGAACATCTCCGCCACCAGCACCCGCAGCGCCGCGTCGAAGACCGTCACCGGCTCGCACATTTTCGCCAGCACCGGGTCCGGGTACTTCACAATCTCGTGAATCTTCAACGCTTCCGTCGTCGCCATCCTCGTCGCCGCCGTCGCCATCTTCTTCCCCATCGATTTTTTGTCATTCCCGAAGGGAATCTGCTTCTGCCTTTGTCTTCGCTGTTGCCTTTAATACGCCCGAATCTGCTCGCAATATCCCTTGTAGTTCCGCTCCATCTCCTTCAGCGAGTCTCCGCCAAACTTCTCCATCGCCAGCCGCGCCACGGTCAGCGCAACCATCGCCTCCGCCGCCACGCCCGCCGCCGGAACCACGCACACATCGCTGCGCTCATACGCGGCCTTCACCGGCTCGCGCGTGGCAAAGCTCACACTCGCCAGCGGCCGCCGCAGCGTCGAGATCGGCTTCAGATAGCCCCGCACCACCACATCCTCGCCATTCGAGATCCCACCCTCGATCCCGCCCGCATTATTTTGTTCGCGCGAAAATTTCGTGAAGTCGCCGTCCTTGCCATCACCCGCGCCCGCATAGCCAATCTCATCGTGCACCACGCTGCCCAGCGACTCCGCCGCCGTCACTCCGCGCCCAATCTCCACCGCCTTCACCGCCTGCACGCTCATCACCGCCTGCGCCAGCAGCCCATCCAGCCGCTCGTCCCAGTTCACATGAGTCCCCACGCCCGGCGGCAGCCCATGCACCACCACCTCGAAGACGCCGCCAACCGTATCGCCCGTCTTCAGCGCCGCGTCCACCTCAGCCTTCATGCGCTGCTCATCCTCCGCATCGACGCAGTTCAGCAGCACCTCGTCCTTCGCCGCGAGCGCAACAATCTCCTCCCACGTCGTCGCCCGCCGCAGCTCCGCCTTGCCCACGCGCACCACATGGCTTGCCACTGCAACGCCCAGCGCACGCAGCAGCATCTTCGCCATCGCGCCGCATGCCACGCGCGCCGCCGTCTCCCGCGCGCTGGCCCGCTCCAGCACGTAGCGCGCATCCGGGAAGTCGTACTTCAGGCTCCCCGCCAGGTCCGCGTGCCCCGGCCTCGGCGACGCCACTGCCTTGTGCTTCGCCGCGTCGCCCTCCTCCACCGGCAGAATCTCCTCCCAGTTCTTCCAGTCTGCATTGGCAATCGTCATCGCCACCGGCGACCCGATCGTCTTGCCATGCCGCACGCCGCTCAGGATGTGTGCCCTGTCCTGCTCGATGCGCATCCGCCCGCCGCGCCCATAGCCCTTCTGCCGCCGCCAGAGCTCGCGGTCCAGCAGCGCCTGGTCCACCGGCACGCCGGCCGGCAGCCCGCTCACCATCGCCACCAGCGCCTCCCCGTGGCTCTCTCCCGCAGTTGAAAATCGCAGCATTTATCTCACTCAGCCCAAACTCTTTCTGCCCAGACTCAGATTGTAACAACTCCCTCCGGTCCCGCCCGGCCAAACAACCCCCTGCAGTCATCCCGTAATCAACATTGTTGTCATTCCGTAGCGTAGCGGAGGAATCTGTTTTTCCGCGAGAGTCCGCCGCGTGACTCGCATCACATTCCTCCCCGCCCGCATCTAAATTGCATCCAACCGCGGCCCGCGAGGCTCAACTCGCTCCGCGCAAAGAGAGGAAGCAGGATGCCTCTGAAGCTCAAGATCAACAACCGAACCACATCCGTCGATCTACCCCCAGACACGCCGCTGCTCTGGGCGCTACGCGACACGCTCGACCTCAAGGGTGCCAAATACGGATGCGGGATGGGCGTCTGCGGCGCATGCACCGTGCTGGTCGACGGCGTCGCGACGCGCTCCTGCATTACCCCCATCAGCGCAGTCGCCAACAGCTCCATCACCACCATCGAGGGTCTCTCGCTCGACGGCACCCACCCTCTTCAGCTCGCATGGGAACAGTTCGACGTGCCTCAGTGCGGATACTGCCAGGCCGGCCAGATTCTCACTGCCGCCGCGCTACTGGCCCACACGCCCCATCCCACCGACGCCCAGATCGACACCGCCATGAGCGGCAACCTCTGCCGCTGCGGAACCTACACGCGCATCCGCCAGGCCATTCATCAGGCAGCCGCCGCGCCCGCCCACACAAAATAATGGAGGCCCTCCCCATGCATCTCAATCCCACGCCTCACGATTCCATGCATCCAGCCGCCAAGCCTCTCATCTCCAAGCCTCTTTCGCGCCGCAGCTTCCTCCAGATCAGCGCGCTCGCCGGCGGAGGCCTTGCGCTCGGCTTCTTCGATCTTCCCCTCGCCCGCGCACAGTTCGGCCCGCCGCGCGCCGATCTCTCTCCGCGTGCCTTCATCCAGATCGCCCCTGACGGCACCATCACCCTCATGGCCAAGTCCCCCGAGATCGGCCAGGGCGTCAAGACCATGTACCCCATGATGATCGCCGAGGAGCTCGACGCAGATTGGTCCCTCGTCCGCGTCCAGCAAGCCGATCTCGACGAGTCCCTCTACGGCGGCCAATCCTCCGGCGGCAGCGTCGGCACGCAAAGCAACTACCTCCCGCTGCGCCGCGTCGGCGCGGCCTGCCGCCAGATGCTCGTCGCAGTCGCCGCCACGCGCTGGGCCGTCCCCACTTCTGAGTGCACCACCAAACTGGGCCGCGTCATCCACACCGCATCCAACCGTTCCATCGGCTACGGCGATCTGGCCACAGACGCCGCCGCCCTCACCCCGCCCGCGCTCGACTCCGTCCAGCTCAAAGACCCCAAAAACTTCCGCATCCTCGGCAAGCCCCAGGCCAACGTCGACAACCACGCCATCGTCACCGGCAAGCCGCTCTTCGGAATCGATGTCTCCGTCCCCGGAATGCTGCACGCCGTCATCGAAAAGTGCCCCGTCTACGGAGGCAAGGTCAAGTCCGCCGACCTCGACGCAATCAAAAAACTCCCCGGCGTCCGCCACGCACTCATCCTCGCGCCCGCCCCGGCCACAGGCGAAGTCGACACCACCCTCGAGCCCGGCGTCGCCATCGTCGCCACCGGAATCGAGCCCGGCGTGGCCATCGTCGCCGACACCTGGTGGCAGGCGCAATCCGCCCGCCGCGCCCTCAAGGTCGAGTGGGACTTCGGCCCCGGCGCCAATCAAAACAGCGCGACCTTTGCTGCCAACGCCGCCGACCTGCTCAAGGCCCCTCCCTCCGGCACGCTGCGCGGCTACGGCGACGTGGACGCAGCCATCGCCTCCGCCGCCAAGGTCGTCGAAGCCACCTACTTCTATCCCTTCCTCGCGCACGGCACCCTCGAGCCGATGGGAACAACCGCCTCTTTCAAGGACGGCAAGCTCGAGCTCTGGACCACCAGCCAGTCGCCCGGCGGGGGCCGCTCCCAGGCCGCCCGCGCGCTCAACATCCAGCCCAGCGACATCACCGTCCATCTCTGCCGCATCGGCGGAGGCTTTGGCCGTCGCCTGCAGAACGACTACCTCGTCGAAGCCGCGTGGCTGGCCAAGCAGATCAACGTCCCCGTCAAGCTGCTCTGGGCCCGCGAAGACGACATCGCCCACGACGCATTCCGCCCAGCCGGCTGGCATTCTCTCCGCGCCGGTCTCGATTCCCAGGGCAGGATCGTCGCCTGGCGGCAGCATCTCTCCACATTTGGCGATGGCCCGCGTCTCGTCTCCGCTGCCGGAATGGACGCCACCGAGTTCCCCTCCGGCCGTGTCCCCGCCTACGGACTCTACACCTCCGCCCAGCCGCTCATTCTGCGCACTGGAGCGCTGCGCGCCCCAGGCCACAACGGCTACGCCTTCGTCATCGAAGCCTTCCTCGACGAGCTGGCCACCGCCGCCGGACGCGACCCGGTCGATCTGCGCATGGAGCTGCTCGCCGCCGCACCCATCCCCATGCCCGCCGCCGCCAACGGCCGCCGCATCGCAGACTCGCTCAACGCCGATCGTCTCAAGGGCGTCCTGCAGCTTGTCGCCGAAAAATCCAACTGGGCCGTGCGCAAGCCCACTCCTGGCCGCGGCATGGGCATCGCCTTCCACTACTGTCACGCGGGCTACTTCGCCGAGGTCGCCGAGGTCTCCGTCGACTCCGCCAACCGCATCACCGTCCACCACGTCTGGGCTGCGGGAGACGTCGGCAATCAGATCATGAACCCCTCCGGCGCTGAGGCGCAGGTGCAGGGCTCCATCCTGGAAGGCATGAGCCAGATGCAGCAGGAGATCACCCTCGCCGATGGCCACATCCAGCAGACCAACTTCCACCAGCATCCGCTCGTCCGCTTCCGCCAGTCGCCTGCCATCGAAGTCTTCTGGCGTCTTTCGGAGTTTGGCCCCACCGGCCTCGGCGAACCCGCCCTGCCGCCCATCCTGCCCGCCATCGCCAACGCCGTCTTCGCCGCCACCGGCAAGCGAATCCGCACCCTCCCGCTGGCGCGCAACGGCTTCAGCTTCGCCTGACCTGCACCGACTCGTCATTTTGGCGCAGCACGACGGAAGCCAACATTCTGGCCTGAACGAAGTCCAAGGCCAGACTCTCTGTATTGGTCTGGTTTTGCTTAAGGGCACGGGTTTACCCGTGCCGTAAGTGCTGTATGAGTAATAGGGCTTTAGCCCCTGAGGCAGCCTTCCAGTCCCTGCCACGGCCCATCCCCTGTTCGTCCGCTCTTCTCACTGGCCCATGGCTGCCATGCCGCGGTAGATGCTGAGCACGGCGGGGCCGAGCAGAACCAGGAACATGCTGGGGAAGATGAACAGCACCAGTGGAAAGATGATCTTGACGGTGGTCTTTGCCGCCTTCTCTTCGGTGAGCTGACGGCGTTTGAGGCGGATGTTATCGGCGAAGGCGCTCAGGGCGCGGGCGATGGGCGTGCCAAAGCGCTCGGTCTGCACCAGCATGCTGGCAAAGGCATCAATGTCCGGCAGTTGGCTGCGCTCGGCCATGTCGGCCCAGGCCTGGATGCGCGGCTTTCCGGCGCGCTGCTCGCGGTTGATCTGCAGCAGCTCTTCGGTGATCTGGGGATGGCTGTTGCCCAGTTCCTGGCCCACGCGCAGCAG
>Ga0181521_10004923_pt1 | contig 15066 bp, 26 predicted proteins | sample PEATcosm2014_Bin_32_FD_119764 | JGI IMG/M metagenome (GOLD analysis project Ga0181521, IMG submission 119764) | Peatland microbial communities from MTU Mesocosm Facility, Houghton, MI, USA - PEATcosm2014_Bin02_60_metaG | ecosystem: Environmental > Terrestrial > Soil > Wetlands > Peat | place...
ATAGGCACGGGAAACGGCTTGACGAGTGGCGATCCCGCAAACCCGGCCAGTGTGGCGGCCTGTATCTCTGGCACCGCCACCACGATACCGTCATCATCCTGTATCACCATCCACCCCCCTGGTTCCACGGACTGAGTAGCTACGGTGGCATCAAGGTTATAGAGCGTGATGGACTGAGCCGAGGTCGCGGCGATAATCTCAGAACTATTGCCGTTGGTGAGGTTTATGACGAACGAAACTCCCGACATCGTGACACGGGTAGCGGCGGTGTATACCGCGTTTTCCATCTCATTGACGAGTGTAACGCTTGCGTTGCCGATGAGGGCTGTAACGGTGACGGTGTTGACGTCAGCCGGAGCGAGTGTGACGGTGATAGCTTGCTCCGTGGCTCCGTCAATCGGCAACACGAGCGGTGACTTGGTAGGGACACCGTTGTAGTAGATAAGTGATGTAGTGACGCCGGTTACATTCAACACGCCAACATAACCGCTACCCGTCTCCAGTGAGAATTTGACCGCCTCACAAAAAGCGGGGATGGGGAACGTATTACTGTTGCCGTTGGTGACAGTTCCTAGTGGTATGGGGCCACTCTGTAGGGTGCTGATCGTAGAGGTAGTGTCAGCGGTAGCGTCTGACCAAGCTATGGTAGCTTGGCCCGGTGGAGTGCTGAGGGGTGGCGAGATGATACCCGGCGGGGCTTGCCACAGCATGGTGGGGGTAGCTTCCGGGAAAGGTAGCCCAATGGTGCGTGATGAGAACGGGGGAACGTAGGTATTGGCGTCGAGAGAGAATAGCCACGATGACGAGTAGTTATCCACTAGACACGAGTTGGCAGGGGGGTTACCGAAAGTGAAAGGGGGTATTGTCTGACCCTGCGTCACTATCTGGTTGCGTATCACTTGTGGAGTGCGCCGTAAAGGATTTGCGCCACGGTGCTACCCACGATGGCTGCTCCAATGATCCAATCACGGGCCTCTATACGTGACCTACTCCTAGACCGTCCTGACAGTCTATCACGCTCCCCATCGTTGATAAGTGGAATATGGAGACGGCCGCGCTCGCGGCCGTCTCCTAGGGTGACAAGTGGAATATGAGAAACAACCCGGTAACTCCCCTCACCGCTTCTCGCTTCCACAAAGTCATCATTGTTGACCATTACTGCGCGGGGTTTATCCACCATCCTGGAACGCCGTCAAGCTGGTACAGTGCAACCATGCCGATGTTGCGATTCTGCACCCGGTACGTGCCCGGTGGGACGGTGCTATTGCTGTTGCGCTTGCTGGCCGCGTCAGCGGAGGTCACGTAGCCGGGTTGTGCGGCTGTGACGGTGTATTCGTCAACCGGTGGCGGCGGTGGTGGTGCGGGGGCCGGTTCCGGCTCCGGGGGAGCGGTAGCGGGGTGGCCTCCCTGGGCGGGGTTGACCCACCATCCGGGAGCGCCGTTGGACTGGTAGAGGGCCACCATGCCGATGTTCTTGTTTTGTACCTCATAGGTACCCGGCTCAACGGTGCTGTTGCTACCGGTCATGGATGCCGCCTCATCCGAGTTGGTGTAACCGGGCTGAGGGGCCGTGATGGTGTAGTACGGTGCCGGTGGTCCCGATGGTGAGGGAGGCGGATCACTAGGGGTCGGCACCGCCGAGGGTAGCGCTTCGGTCACAAAGTCATCCGTGAGTGGCGCGTTGGCTTGCAACTCGGCAACAAAGTCACCCGTGCCCCAGAATCCCACGCCAGCTATCACGTCAGCATCGTAGAATCCGGTACCCGAGAGAAACGCGGAGATGATGGGAGCATACTGCGGATGACCACGGAGGTTAGCGGCTGTGGCTTGCGCTCCCATCTCGGGGGTGGAGTAGTTCTGAACTCCCGAGTTGTTGAACGCGGTACTACCGCCGGTAATCCACCCCGACGCAATGGGGTTGTTGTTCGCGCGCGTGTTTTCGCAACGCGCCCACGAGTTGCCAAAGGCCAGAGATTCGGCCGGTGGTGCGGGACGCGTTGCCAATGCTGATCCCTCCCCACCGAGGTTGCCGTAAACCAGGGTAAAGAACTCGTCAGTATTGCCGCCCATGTGCATAGCCTCCGTAGTGGTTGAAACAGCGGGAGATGGCGCCGAGTGGTGCCACGGTAGCTTGATGACTAAACCCCCTTGAAAAATGTAGCCGTACCGGTCGCCGCAAGTAGGAACGTCATTCCCGGTAGCAGCAAGATAAGTTGGTTGGTGACGGCTTGCGCTGACATGAGCGTTGTACCGTCCGAGGTCTTGACCGTGACGGTGCCGGTGACGAACACTCCCATTGGAGTACCACCAACGGTGTACGTGGTGCCCGTGGCGAATGATGCCGTACCCGCGACGGAGAGAAAGGCCCCAGCCGATGATACCGGGTTGGCGATAACATAGGAGGTATTGAGTACCGTCTGAGCCGCCGCGCCCCTGACCGGGCCAATGCTGATAGGCGCATAGCTGGCGTTCTCAGCCCATGTGCCAGGAGTAAAGCTAGGCCCGGTACCAGTGACCACGTTTTGCGAGGTCAGGGAGCGAATATCGAGAAACAGACCGTTGAGCGTGGTATCCCACACCGCCCCGCCGTTGTTGAAAAGCACCACACCGTTGGTGTTTATCCATATGGCGTCGATGACGATACCGGTTTTGAGAAGCGCACCACCGGTAAAGCTGCCACATTGTACCACGTAGGAGGTTGTACCGGTTTGGTGGTTTTCCCAATGGACGAAACCGAACAGTATAGCCGGGCAGAATGTGGAACTAGCCCCACCGTCAAACTGTATGAGGGTTGGCGTGTAGCCTGACTGGTTGGTGTTGAGGTCAACCCCTCCAAACTCCACGCGGTGCCACTTGGTGCCGTTGGCGATGTGGAGGAATGAGAACGTGGCGTTAGTGGTACCACCCACATGGCGCACGTACTCAAAATACATGTGGCCTAGGCTGGCGGTTGACCCCAACCCCTCTATTAGTATGAAGTCCTGTAACGCGTCAGCGGTGGCTAGCTGTATGGCGGTGACACCGGTCCAAGCTATGTACTGAATCCCACCGGTCGATACGTTGTTCATGACGATGGCGTGAGAGTTGATGCCACGGTACGAACAGTTATGGTGGGTAATGTCTGAGATGGGACCATAGTCAACTATCGTCTCAGTCTCAAACGTGAGGTTGTAGAAGCTGCAACCGCTAATGTTGCCAGTCTGCCCGGAGGCCCCGAGGGTAAAGCTACCCATGTTGGGGTTGGACGGGTTAGCCGCCGCGTACTCACCACCACCGAAACCCCACAGACAGAATCCGCCACCGTTGGCGCCGCTACAGTAGGTAGACCACGTTTGGCCGGTGAGGTTGAAAGTCGGGTCAATGACACATGAGATGGGGGCCGTCAGCGTTGACCCCTGTAGCAGCGTACCGAGGTCGTTAGCGATGGTGGCGGCTGATGTGCTGGAATAGGCGACCGCCCCGGTAAACCAATTCCTTATGTAGTACGTGCCACCGTTCGCGTAACAGAGGTAGATGGAGGGCAAGCCGTAGCCCGTACCGAGGGGAGCATTGCCTAGCTGCGCGAGAGGCACATTAGCGGTGCCGTCTAGAGTGGCAACACCGCTGGCGGCTCCCTCAGCCGTGGTGGGGATAGCCCCTACCTGAGCCGCCGTGTAGTCACCGCTAGCGGCCACCACGGCGCCCGTGCGTGTGAATACGGAGGTTACGGCCCCCTCAGCTTGTGGTCCGCACTCAGTAAAGCCCATGACTAATCTTCCGCGTCCGTCTCTAGCACCGTGGCCCCGGCAATTTCGTTACCACTACCGCCGTTGACCACGATGTAAAGGTGTTGGCGATTCGAGACGCGGATGCATCCTTTCTCCGGGAAGTCAGCGAACCACGGAGGGATGAGGCCAGGGGCCACACACTCAGAGAGGGAAAGCAACCCCTGGTTATTGGACTGTGGATTACCCACGAACACGGCCGCTAGGCTTCCACTCTGCCCAGCCGCCCACGGGGTGCCGTTGAAAATGATGATACGGCGCAAGTCCCACGAGAGGTCCGCACGGGGCGACCCTAGGTCAATGTATCCGTTGGCGTCAACGCTGACGCCATCAATGGTACGTATGCGCCGGATCGTGCATACCTTTAGCTTCGGACGCGGAGCGCTATCATCGTCCGTGCCCAACTCCACACCGATGGCGCCAGCCGCCGCGATTTCTAGATCAGCCATTATGCCGCCAACGCTCCCGCTTCTACAGCTTTCTTGACACCGCTAGTGACCACTTGCACGGTGTTAGTCACACTCTGGCCCGCGCTCCCCGAGTGCTTTATGACTATCCAAATACCGAAACCGAGGATACCCACACCAAAGACTATTTCCATCCCCTTGATGAGAAAACTAAAGACCGATCCTATCACGTTACCGGCAACGCTACTCGCCCCCTCGCCAACCGCCCAGAATGGATCGGTGAGGCCACCGATAACCGGGATGGAAGCCCACGGGTCAGGGTTGCTCCCTCCCGCGCTGAGTGTGCTAGCAGCGGAGCCGGGGGTACCCCCGGACGTGCCCGGTGGGAGTATGTAGCCCATTGGGTCCCCTTGCGGTACTGTCATGGTGGTGTTGATAGTGCCGGTGGGCCAGTCAGATTGAGACACCGTGATAAGCCCGCCGCTGAGAACGTCAGTAACCACCGCGACGTGCCCGTCAGCTAGTGCGCCATTCTGGTTGCCACCCCACACCGCGATACTACCAACTACCGGGGTGCTAGAGGTAGCCAGTCCCGCGTTCATGGCATTGGTGAGCCAATCCTCAGCGTTGCCGAGGTTGCCGTATTTCTGTATCCATGGGGCCTGTTGCCAAACCCACCATGTGCATTGCCCATACGCGTAGATATTCTGAGCGATTGTGGTAGCGCTCATGTTCTCACCACGTTGATGGGCTGGCACGGGTACCCCTCGCACGGGGGTCGGCATTGTGCCGCGTGGCGGTTGATACGGTTTACTGAGCGCGTCATGCAGCCATCACAGATGATACGGCCAGGGAGGTAGGTCATTCCGGGCACCACGGCGCCGTCAACGTCCACCACATAGATGGTACGCTCCAACATGCGAAACGTTCCGCCACACATGCGGCAACGCTGACCGGGGAGCGCTCCCCCTCCTACTGGCCGCGCCATCACTGTCATAGCTCTGACTTTCTCTCCGCAAACAACTCAGGGTAATGGTTGCGTAGCTCTTGCTGCGCGTAGTGACCGAGTGATACCCAATCCGGGTTTGTCTCCCTACGCCACCAACGGCGCAACGCGTACCACTGAGCCATGCCGATGGCGCGCGCACTCTTACGCATACGGCCGTCACCGTCCACCATCATAAGGAACAGCCAAGCGGTCACCAACAGCCCCACTAGCTTGTTGATGCTGTCTAGCTTAGACGGAGGGTTAGCGTTCATACGCGCGTGTTGGTTCCGGCTGGCACGTACACGTACTTAGGGGCTTGGTTGGCCTGTTCCCCACCTTGACCGTTAGAGACAAGCTGTTCCCCGGATGGGGAGAAAGCCGAAGCGGGAATGGCCACATAGGGAGTACCGGGGCCTCCGGGCTGTTCGTAGATGGTTTCTCCCTGAGCGAGCGCGGCGGCTACGGACTTGGCGCCACTGACACGCACGAACGTATCACCGGCCGGTGCCGGAGCCGTGGGGGTGCCGGTGCTGGTTGGCGACGTGCCGCCACTGAGGCCACGCCAGCTACCACCGCCCCAATAGCTACCGCCGTTCGGGTTGCCAGTCAGCCCCGCGTCACCGGCTGACAGACCGGTTGTGGACGCGGCACCGGTCGCGCCCGTGCCAGCCGAGTTGGCGGCGGCGGCTTGGTTGTGGCGATACCAGAGCAAGCCGCCGAGTGCGGCCAGCCCAGCAACCACTACCCACATGGGTACCTTACCGAACACCTTACGGTTGAGTAGGGCCTTGATGCCGCTACCCTTACCGTCACTCTCACCGCCCGAAGATGGGGCCTCCGGTTCGTCGGCCATTTTAGCTACTCTCCACGGGAACGGTTGGCGGTGCGGTGCTGTAGGCACTCACACCGAGTACGCGGGTGAGACGTGGACGGCTCCCCATCTTGACACCGCCGGGAAGCCCCGAAGCCGTCAGCCCAGCACCGGTACCAGGGGGGAAAGAATGGAGCGAGGTACGGCGCCACGGGTGGTCAACACCAGTACCCATAACCTCAGCGGTCACCGTCATGCTACGGGGGTGACGCCAGTACCACAGACGGTCATAGGTGTTGAAGATGCCGAAGCCGCGCGACAACGGCTCAAAGATGGAGCGACGAACGGGCACCGGGAGCGCTGGCGCGACACGTTGCACAATGTCACGCTGACGGCTACGCACCCCGATGACGAGAGGGACTAGGGACAGTACCCCCTGCTTTAGCGACCAATGCGGAGCATAGGGAGGCACGGGAAGCACGGTACCGGTGGGCACATACTCGGTAGCCACCCAATCGCGTTGCGGAGCGCCGAGGTTGTTACCTACAGGCATGGCTTACTTGCCCAGCAATGCGGAAGTAGAGGTAGACCACAGATTGGTCACCCCGTTGATGATGGTGCCGGTACCGTTGGGGTTGGCGACTAGATCAGCCAACATCACACCGGCAACGATGATGACCACTACGTTGAGAATCTTAGCCATTGCGGCTCCCTTTACAGTAGTGTTAGCGCCGAGGTCGCCCCGGCGCCGACAGTTGACACGGTGCTACCGAGGGCACCCGCCGTGCCCGCGTTGGCGTCACTAGCTGGATTCTGTGGGCTGCCGGTGGGGTACTCTAGCTGGAAAGCGTTTTGTGATACCGCGACGGCCAGCCCCACAGCGAGGATACCGGCCAATGGCGCGGCAAACTCGCTGAGTAGTGCTAGTAGCGTAAAGGCTACCGAGGTCTTGACGAGCCGCACGGGCTGAGGGAACAGCGTTTGCCCCGTAGCCTTAGCGCTCGGTCCCGACTTGGTACCGTTCCAACTCTCCCATGCTATCAGCATGAATGAGACTACCCACATGGACATAACGAGCCGTCGCCCCGTAGCATCACTCATGCCAAGCCCACCGTACCGCCAGATGCGGCCGTGGCCGCGTCCAACGTAGTTGTTGCCGTACTAGAGGGGTTGTTGTTGGGAACGTAATCGGTAGTGGTAGCACCAACCGTGTTGCTCTGCAACCCCAATGACTGAGCGAGTGACGGGGCCGTCTTAGAGTTGGCGAAATAGGACACGCCAGTATAGACAAGCGCATAGCCTATTACGAACAGCCAACCGCCGACGGCCCCTATCACTTTAGACCACCGCCTGACGCGTGGTTGGGTTGAGGTCTTTCCTCAGTGACCAACTCAGCTTAGACAGCTTGTCATCAATCGCACGATTGACCGCGCGATAGATGACCCATCCGGCGATGGCGAGATAGACGCCAACGCCAACGTAGGCCACACGTTCTGTGACTTGCATGACCTAGCTACCGGACTTCTTCTTGGCGCCGGTCAGTCCACCGATGATAGGGAGGTTGATTCCCAACATCGGAAGCACCACGAGCAGAACCACGGCCGTAGCCACTCCTGCCCAATACTTGCCACTCTTGACCGTACTCACGATGCTACATCTCCCTTGAATCCGCCGAATCCGAAGTAAAGCGCCGCGATGATTGCCACGTCCACCAAGAATATGATGCTAGTCCACAACACGGGCGAACTAAGCGAATCCTTGATGTTGGCACTAGACCATTGCATCCCGCCGATGCTTCCGCCGATGCCAGCGATACCGCCGACACCGCCGCCCACGTTGACCATGCTTTCTCTTACCTCCTACTGCGCCAAGTGGGACCATGGGATGCGAGCCGCGTTGGTGGGCCACAACTCACCGGTATAGAACGTCAGAGAACCGGGCGCCGCTGTGATTGTCTGGAAAGTACCGCCGACTTCCAGCAACGTTGCCGGGGTTGTCTGCAACAGCAAATCATGTGTGTCAGCCACGGAGATGAGAGGTTGCACCGCGTCACGGAATGACCACACGGCAACCCCGGTGTCACGCGAGATGCCGTCAGTCCACCGTGCCATGTCATCCACGCGGTCATCGAACCTTTCCAGGAACACGGGCACTCCGTCAACCTGGAATGTGAGGTCAGTCAGCGGGTAGTTATCCTGCCGCACTCCGTTAGCATCCCGGAGGATGGTAATAAGAGTGTGGATATACGTACCCGTGCGGGGCGATGCCACCAACACGTTAGTAGCCGATGCCACGGAGGTCTGACCGCCAGTCTTAGTCCACTGAGCGGTCGCGCCCGCGTCAGGGGGTCCGATGGCGGGATTCTGGATGGGAGCCGCCCAGAAGTTTTGCTCTGCCGTGACCTGCAACTGAGGAACACCGGTAGGCGGGGTGCTGTAGACGGTGGTTGACGCGGCAAACTGTATGTCAAGCTGCGCCGTGGCTGCCGCGTTCATGCTGTTGAGAGAACAGTAACCGCTACTGTCCAACTCTAGCGGAAGCTGCAACTTGATGGTAAAGTTGCCGCTAGTCGCGATGGCGGAATAAGACGGAAGCTGAGACGGGTCCATCATCTTGGCCTGACCAAGCTGCCCGCTATACTTCTGGATTTCGTACAGCCCGTACCCATCCACGTTGATGATGGGCTGTCCGAGGGGATCGCGGAACATCAAGGTCTGGATGACGTTCCACGGCGCGTCAGCCGCCGCCACGGCGGCGGTACCGGTACCACCGGACGCGATGATGGTAAGCACGATCTGACGGAGCCAACCACCAACGGGCTTTAGTGGCTGTGTGACAAGCTGCGCGAATCCACCGCCAGCACCCGTAAAGGTGACCACGTAACCACGGTTACGGGCCTTACGCGAGAGGCGGGGGAACGGCGCTCCCGCCGTGGGCTTGGCACTCGTCTGTGGGAGCCGCGATGCCGTCCCCATATTCGCGTTACCAACCTGCAATGCGAGGGAAGCCGGGTTAGCCATGTCGGGTACCTGTATAAGCCTCAGCCCCGGTATATCTCAACCGGCGGGACAGTCTGTTACCTCTAGTAGAGGTAGGCCATTGCCTGCCAAAACGGGTTATTGGGATGGTGCGCCGCGACGGTGCGAATCAAGAAATGAGCCGCCCCGGTGATTGCCAGCACGGTGACAATCGTGATACCTGCAACGTGTATATGCTTCTCCACATTATCTCCGTGTGGTGGTTGGCGGGAAATAGGGGCACATGACTATTTCCATGCGCCGCCGTCCGTCATTCTGTAGTGGTCCGATGTAAAGCCACTCATACTTTACCAGTGACTTTAGCGCACGGTCCACTATCTCTGGATCGGTACCGGTGTCAGCTAGCTTGGCCCGTGCATACTTTCCCTCTAGGTGACCGACATACAGATGGGAGGGCTGTTCTATGAACGTAGACGGAATCCATCGCGGGGCCTGCGTCATGCTGATAAGGATGAGCCTACCGCGCGAGTTGGTGATAACTAACTCCATTGTGGAGGCCAACCCGAGGTTGGGATTACGGTCACACACGCGCCGTAGCTCATCAATGATGAGTACCCATTTACCCTCAGAATAGCAACGGTTGATGACTTGGAACGTTCCCGCACGGTCACGCGCCACATATTGGTAGTGCTTCCCAAACTCCCCACGGTCGAGCGCGTTGCGCTCCCACCGTGGCGGGAAGCGACGCACCCGGCGCAACCCCGCGCCGTTGATTTCTTTATCCCACCCCTTACTGTCGATGACCATAGCTTGGTCATTGGCGAGCATGGGGAGCAAGCCGCACCGTAGCAACGAGGTCTTGCCGCCACCGGTCGGGGAGATGACCGTAACGTGGGGGGTATGTTCGTAGTCCCAATGGGCCACCACGTAATCTTGGTGGGCCTCCCACGAGACACGCGGAATAGGGCCAGAGTTGGTAGCCTCTAGCTCACGCTCCGCTATCACCCGGCATGTGCTGGCGTCTCTGCCGAGTGGTGCATACCACTAGATGCCCCGGACGCGGGAACACCGGCACTACCGTTTTGAGAGGCGGCGGCTTGCGCGGCTTGCGCTTCCATGACCGCCTGTATCTGTTCGCCAACCACGAGTTGGGCAACGAAAGCGTTCGGGGGGATGCGCCCGAGGTCAACGGCAACAGCCACGAGAATGGAGACACCGAAGATGCCCAGCCCCGCATACTTGCCACCGGTCATGGCCTTACGGACTAGCTCACGTAGCTGTTCGTTGTCCTCACAAGCCTGAGCGATGCCAACCCCTGCCAGCCTAGCATGGGCCACCATCGTTGTACCGGTGACGGGCGCAACCATCGCGGTCTTACCACCGAGGGTAAGCATACGCGCGGTGATTTCGTCAGCAAACGCGGTAGGGTCGAAAGCTTGCGCCGTGCGACGGCGCCGACGAACTACGGGAGTAGCGGGAGTGCTACCCTCAGCCGCCGAAGAAGATACGGCGCCCTCTGCTAACTCGGCGCGGCTCCGGCGGCGACGGCGCGGGGTTGGCGCGTCCGCTCCCGGCTCCGTCCCCTCTACGGGGGGCAGGCTTGCTACTTCCGTCACCGTGACTTTCCTCCGGTTTCTTGGTGCGCTTATCGCGCTCATCTAGCTCTGTGGCGACCGCGCGCCGTGCGGCTCCCTCAACCAGTGTGGAGAGTTTCAAGCTGACACGCTCGCGCTTCTCTTTCAGCCGCGCGTCACGCTCCGCGTCAGCGGGGGATGGCTCACCCGTCGGTGTCTCCGGTTCGTCCGTCATGCTGGCGCCGTGGGGGTGGTGGCTGTCACGGCCTTGATGATGCCAGAGACAACCGCGATGACACCGAACATGCGAGAAACCCACAACACCGCCACGGGGGTCTGTGGAATAAGCTGAATGATGACGGCTTGCGCCGCAAGTAGCGCGATCAGCACCGCCTCAACTTTCGTCAAGACTGTCAGATACTTAGTCACCTAGCAGCATGTCCAATGCATCTAGCGCGCTTTCCTCCGCGTCCACATGATCTCCGCTGGCCTCAGCTTGCAACCCCTGGGCCAATTCGGCGGTAGCGGTTTTGAGGTCCGCTATCTCATCACAATGTGGACAATGGTGACCCGGCTCCCCCTCTCCCTTATGCTCTGGCGCGCTGTTCTCATCAACCATGTAGTTTACGTGCCCCCATGAACCGGGCTAGTGGTGACGCGCTGACCATTTGCAACGCTGATTGCAACAGCGAGTTAGTCTCAGCTAGCGTAGCCTGCAACGCGTCCAAACGTGAGGAAAGGTCGGCATCCCCGTCAGCCGAGTTACCCCGTCGCCCGTTGGCGGCGATGGCCTCTCCGTGCAGCGCTACGCGCCCGTTGTCACTCTCCATTGTTACCCGTAAGCATACCACGAGAGGCCCCACCGTGCAAGCGGTAACGCGTCTATCGCGTCGAACGTATACCCCTCGACAGGGGCCGTGGGGGGTGGTATCATAGACAAGCCGGAGAGGCCCTACATCTCCCCGGAGGGGTAGTGGGACCGCCAACCCACGGGTCACCATCCATGAGTGGCAATCGAACCACTACCCACCAACAGGGTAGCACGAGTGCGCGTCGTGTGTCAAGGCCGTACAGCTATAGCGCTGATCGTCTCCATAACTTTAGGGTCGGCGGCTCCGCGAAGCCCACGAGTGAGCTAGAGGTCACGCTGTATGCCAGCGCTGACTATGGTGAGGTCATTCGCAACGCACAAGCGCTTTGGGGCTTCCCGGTAGGGAGCACTGAGCGTAACCGTCTCTGTGACATAGCCGCGCGCCGTATCGCTGAGTTGAACGTGCGCCGTGGCGCGGAGGCTTTCTATGGGTGACAGTAATGGCTAGGCTATTACGCACTCACCCGAAGCGTGAACCTAACCGGCTATATTCCAAGATAGAGCATCGCACCCGGTACCGCCGTGCGCGCGGCTCCCACAAAGGCCGTGTCAAAGAGCATTGGCAACGCGTCCAGCAATTCTACCTTGACACCGACAGAGATACGTTCTACCGTGTCCCCGGCCGTGACAAGCCTACACGGCGGCTTGACGTGCGTGGCCTCATGTTGGGTGAATCAAAGTTTATCCGCGCCAATTTCGCGCTACAGGATAACTACTCCGTCACGTTCAACGGCCACAAGCTGGCGTGGGACATGCGTACCTTTCCTCCCGAATCTCTCCGCGAACGTCAACGGACGTGGGCATCTGAGGTCAAGCCACAACGTAACCTCATCATCTCGGATGAGGAACGCGAACGGCTAGCCGAGCGTTTCCCGGACTACGAGCCGTGGGCCATGTGGCAACGTGAGACAGCCAAAGGCCCGGTCACGTACATATTCCTACGCCGCGATGCTAAACACTGGTTTTGGGTGCTGGCCGGTGAGACGCGGGGCACTCCATAACCCATCATGCATGATGAGGTTTACCGCCCTATTGTCATCCCCCGAGCGCCCCGGTTCGTGCCCAAAGAACGCGCGGAGCAACCGTGGGAGGGGCGCATCATCGCGCTTGACACGGAGGGTACCGCCGATACGGGCGCGTTCTCGGCTACCGCGTGTTGGGATGCTCCGGGGGGAGTGGCAACCGACCGGTTCACGCTAGCCGATGATTTCGGGGACTTTCTGATAGAACAGTCCCAGCTACCCGGCAAAGTGCTGTATTACTTCCATAACTTGGAATGGGACTTAGGGGTCATGGTGACGTGGCTCCGCACGTTCAACACCGCGCGATTGCACTATGAGTGCCACACCGCACGGCGCAACGGCTCCGCACTACACGCTACCTTTACCTACGATAGTAGGTCAGCCCACGCGCGCAAAATAAACCTACGTGACAGCTACGCAATCTGGCCCCTCAGCTTGGAACAGCTAGGTAAGATAGTGGGCCTCCCGAAGCTAAAGACCCCCCGTAAGTTTCTCCCCCGAGTGGTTGACCATGTGAGTGGGGAGGTTATCGACAACCCCGAAAGCTACGATGACGCGCCACTCTGTGATAAGCACCAACTAGCCGAGTGCTGGCAATGCTACGACCTTAGAGACGCGGAGATTTTACATCGGGCCATGCGGCTGTATATCACGGAGTGCAACGACGCGGGCATCACTCCATCGTTGACACGTTCCGCCCACGCCATAAAAGACTTTCGCACCAACTACATGGATGAGCCATATTGGCAATACACCGAGCGAGAGAACTTGCGCGCATTGGAGGCTAGGCACGGCGGGAGGTCCGAGGTACACCATCTGGGAGTGTGCATCGCCAGCGACGATGAGGTCATCGTGCAAGCCGATGTAAACTCAGAGTATCCCCATGTCATGTCTCAGGGAGGTTTCCCCAACGCTGGCAATCATCGCGTGTTGCACCGCCCCGGTGTAGCGGCATTGGACCGCTACACCGGATGGGCATGGGCTGAGGTCACCATCCCCGAGCTACCCATCGGCCCCCTACTCCACTACGATGAGCGTAACCAGTCCATCTCTTACCCGAGCGGTCAGACCGTACAGGGTTGTTGGACTACCGATGAGTTGCAGTATGCGGCCGGGTTGGGCTGTGACGTGCGGCTAGCCGTGCTAGAGGGCACCCCCAACATGTCAACCCTTGACCCATTCTCGCGCTACATCGCTGACAAGTGGGAGACGCGCGCACGGTATAAGGCCGATGGCGACCCACGGAGCGATAGCGAGAAATTGAATATGAATGGGCTATCGGGTAAGTTTGGCATGAGATGGGCTGATCCCATCGTCAAGTTTGCCGCGCCGACAGACCCGGACCCGTACCAACAACTCAGCGATTCGTGGTGTCAGCGCGCTGACGAGTACCCGCACCACTACCCCGACTTTATACAAGTACCGTGGAACGCGCTCATCACGGCGCGCGGCCGTATTATGCTCCATAGCTTCGGCATGGTGCTACTCTCACACGGCGCCGAGTTATTGGCGTGTGACACCGATTCGTGGACATTCAAGATACGCCAGTCAGAGCTAGCGGCGCTCCCCTCTCTCGGGGAGGGCCTAGGCGAGTGGAAGATAGAGGGGCCTTACCACGCGTTCTATGGCGCGGCTCCCAAAGAGTACGCGCTCTATATGACCGCTGACGAGCTAGAGGCCCACCATCCCGCCAAATACCGGGCCAAAGGCATTGGCGCCACCCCTGACCGCCGCGCGGCCGTTGACCATTACCTATGGGACGGTGATGTATGGTTTCAACGTCCCCAGAAAACACGGGGGGTCATCCGGGGAGGCACGCAAGCGGTGTTCCTCCCCGTCCATAAACGCCGCCAAGCGCGGCCGTGGCGTCCCCTGCCCATGCTCCATATGGACTGGTACCCCGAAGTACAGCGCCGCCGTGCCGCCGTGGCTGACGCCACGCTGTGGGAGCGCCGTAACCGTGACACAATCGTTACAGCCGCGACCGTGGAGGGAGCAGTAAGCTAGGGCCATGTTCTCCCTAGGTGCCACCCACCCACTACTAGTGTCCGTCAGCGAAACCCGCACCGGACGTGACCGAAACCTAGGCGTCACCATCAAGATGGGGGATAATTACCAACCGATGACACGCGCCAAGCTGACAGCCGGGTTGGCCGCGCTCATCGCACTAGGGGTACCGGATGACGCCAGCATTAGCGTCAATTCGTTTGATCTATCATCACTCTACGCTAGTTGGGTAGAGAGGGCACCGATACCGGAGCCACCACTCCTACGCACTGTGGTAGAGAGTATCGGCATCGCGCATGACCGCGCACTTATGGTCATAGATGGCGAATGTTGGATAGAAGCCGCCTACCATCAAGATGTGGCCAAGCGTTGCCGCGAGTGGCTACAATTGGTACACGTGGCCGGTTGGTAAGGTGGACGGCATCGCATGAGACTGTGGCGTCTACCCCGCGAGCAAGCCCAGCAACGTAGGCTTGGCGAACAGCTAAAGGCGGTACCCGGTATGGTGTCCACCGTCACGAGCCACTATAACTCTGGCCTCATCGCTCTATTGACCCCCGCCGAGAAACCCGATAATGAGCGGTTCGCGCGCTATCTATCCATCCTACCCACGCTACCGATGGGGTGGAAGTTCCATTGGTACA
>Ga0181521_10004929_pt1 | contig 15049 bp, 9 predicted proteins | sample PEATcosm2014_Bin_32_FD_119764 | JGI IMG/M metagenome (GOLD analysis project Ga0181521, IMG submission 119764) | Peatland microbial communities from MTU Mesocosm Facility, Houghton, MI, USA - PEATcosm2014_Bin02_60_metaG | ecosystem: Environmental > Terrestrial > Soil > Wetlands > Peat | place...
CGCACGTGTGCCGGCCCTTGGGCTTGAGCGTGAAGAAATGGTAAAAGGTGGCGACCCCGTACACGCGGCTGGCCGGCAGCTTCAGCCGGTAGGCGATGAACAGCAGCAGGTCGTCCTCCAGAAAACCGAACAACTCCTGCGCCTTGTGCAGCACCTCGATCAGCGCGTCCTGTTTGAACTGATATTTCTTGATGTGCGCCTCCAGAATCTTGAAGCGCTTGTCGCCGCTGGCGTGCTCCAGTATCCCGGGCAGCCGGTTCTTCTTCTTGCTTGAAAGCGTTGCAATCATATCGCTAAACGGGATTGTGTGATGTTCAGCACGGATGCTCAAGTGCGGAAGCTCTTATCAATTCCCGCTGACCACATTAGCACCGCCCCTCAAATCCGCTGTGCATAGATTGGCAATTGATTAACCTTTTTTGTGGCCGGACTGGTCGTGACTTGGCGGGGCAGTCTGGACGTCACAATGATAGCAAGGACAGTAACGTGACTACAGATGGCGACGCTCGCGGGAACCTGCGCGGAAATGAACGAGCAGAGAAGCGCCAACATGGCTGCGATGGCCCAATGGAAGGTGCGGGGTTGTCTGTCCAGAATTTGGACAGGGATTGACGTAGCTTTCTCATGTTTTTGGTGACTGGTGATTGGTGATTGGTGATTGGTGACTGGTCTGGCATCGTGTATTGTCCAATAAATGGACAGTAGGGGTGTCAACAGCCGCCTGTGAAGGGGGGTCGCTCCCCCCCACCGCTACTGTTGCGCTACCGTTGCGCTACCGTCGCAATACGCCAACTCCTCCATGACTGAGCAATAGTGTCTAAAAACTGGACACTCTGGGCGGTAGCGGTTTTAGCAGGGGGTGTAGCGGGTTTCCAAAGGCGGGTGATGCTGTGGTGGGCAAGGGTGCGGGCCTCAAGCACGTCGGTCTTGCGGCGGGAAGCGCCAGCCAGGAGGGGATTGACGACGGAAGGGATGGGGGCTTTGAAGACGGGCAGGTGATAGGGCGGCTTTCGATGCAGTAGCGCGAGGTGTCGGGGTCGGCCTTGGGGCCGAGAATGCCGAGGACCCAGCGTTTCGCGGCGGTGAGGTCGTGCCAGTGGGTGGAAAACTCCTTCTCGCGCTGGCGGACGGTGACTTTGTCGCCCGGCTCGGCGTGCTGACATAAGACGCAGACCTGAATGAACTTGGAGTGGGTGTCTATGGCGACGCCGTAAGGGCTGATGACCTGGACCACCCAACGTACCGGGTGAGGATGAAAATGCGTCAGAGGGTCAATAAAGCCGCATTATCATCGATCACTTGGTCGTCACTTTGAACTCGGCAAACTCGACGGTGAAGGGCTTCTTCGACGTGTTGATTGCCGCAACACCCACCTTGATCTTTTCCGGCAGGTCGGTCGTGACGGAATCTTCCGCCAACCAGACCGTGCCATCATGACTGACCGCAATGGTGAACACATTGTGGTGCCGGGTTATCCTCAGATAGGTGGAGCGGCCCTTGAAGAATGGTTCGAGCGTGCCGTTATGTGGATTCATGTTTCTGTCGTCCTTCCAATACTCAAACAGGGGCGCATAACTGGGCCGCTCCCCCTGTGGTGTGACCCAAATATCCCGCTCCAGCCGCAGGTAGTCCTTGTCAGTGTGCCAAACCAGTAAACCAGCTCCATTAAAGGCAACTGCTCCGGGAACGGCCGACGCATCCCCCGGGTCGAAGTCGCTCGAAACTTTCACCTGAACGGTGAAGTCTCCCTCAACCTCTTGCAGGATTCTGGGCGCGTTCATGTTGTCGTAAGGGTTGAGGTCATGAGCCGTTCCCGGAACCGTGACGGCGACTTTCCCATTCTCTGTTTTGAAAGTGCAGTCACCGTCCGGGTCTGTGACCGTACCCCAGCCCGGAATGTTCCGAACGGTCTCCTCTTCAGCTTTGCCGACCGTCAACCGGTCCGCAACGGCAGTCCGCTTCGGCGACACTAACCAGGTGTCCTCGTCCATATAGCGGATGTCGAGGTGTAAACGATACTGGAGGGGCGCCCCCGTGTTCGGACCCGAGGCCTGGGCAGACAGAACCACCTCCGCTCGGTACGGCCAGCTTTGGGTATAGTTGGTGGGAACGATAAGCGATTCAATAACGATATTGGTCCACTGGTAGTACGAGGACAGACGCAGATCGGATGTCTCGCCTTTGAGAGCACGCTGCACTTGTCGATTCACGTGCTCCCGGATCTCAGCCTCTGTGGGCGGAAATGGCAAGGTCTCGAGGAAGACCGTCGGGAAAATCGAAATTGGAATCTCCAGATAATGGCGCTTGCCGTCCACCAACAGCACTGCATCCACCGAAGGAAGATTCGTGTTGCCCGACCGCGTCACGCGCAGCACAGAAATATTGGTGGCCCCCGAAGAAAGGAACGGGAGGGCGCGGGGGTCCCCGCGGCGGTAACGGTTGATGCAACCCTCAAGTTGCTGTTTCACCGCCTCGACTGGATTTCGCCGTCTTGCATTCGCAAGGGTAATATCTCGTTGAAAGGAGTCCTGTCGCTTGCCAAAAGTGCTCGGGAAAAAGACCGACTGGGCCGCCACGAGGACGGCGACAAGCACCGCCATATCTGCTACAAAAAAGCCAACCGCCGCAGCGAAATTGGTGCCACCGCGACTGGCGAGCGTCGCGAGGTGGCTGTCGCCACCCTGCCCCTGAGCGCGGGTTTCAGCCACGACCTTTTCCGCTCGCGCCAAATACCAGCGGTTTCCGAAGGCACCACAGACGGCCCCAACGATGATGCCAACTCCCCAACCTACTATACGAAGAGTGCCGAGCTCAACCCCGTTCTTCCGCAACAGAAACTCACAGAGCCCTAGAACATTGCCGAAGCCATAGAGCAGGCACGCCGCCGCATAGAGTTTGCGGTAGGGCAGCCAAAGCGCGGCGAGAAGGGCTGCCGCCCAATTAAAACCCGTGCCGACGCCAGACGGTGGGAGCGCAGGAGCCCACTGCTTTACGTAGTAATCTGCGTTCGGGCCAACGAAGGCCCTGATTTCCTGTTCTGTCGCGCCGGATGTGGGGATGACTGGAGCTGTTTCGTTCATGCCAACCCTATCCAACCCTGGGACATCTTAATGCATTTCCGGGACCTGCCGATCACCGTGGTAGTGGTCGCCGGTGCTCCTGCGAGTGCTGTGAGACAACCCTGAAGAAGCTACCCCCCCCCAAGCACTCTTTCTCAAGTCTTGCTGCCTTTTCCTGCGCCGCATTCCCCACATATAGATAATCACATGTTTTCCAATCGACATGGGTTTCCCCACACACTTCTTTTGAATCGACGATAATAAGGCATAGAGTCCCTGGATTGTCATATGGGGTGTTCACCCCATATGAAATTGATCCACTCCTTACGTCCTTGGCCTCACTTTTGCTGCGGAAAAGCCACAAGCTTCCCACAGGTTTTGAGAAAAATGTGTTGGGTTGGCGTTTGGGCCCTGCCACAAGGCAGGGATGAAAAACAAAGCAATCAACCCAACACGTTCTCAGTTCAACATCTTGCGCCAGATTTGCAATTTTATTCCGCCGCACGAGGTCTCCAAAATAGCTCGGACTACCGGGGTCGAGGATAAGTCGCGCAGTTTTAAGCCGTGGAGCCATGTCGTGAGTTTGGTCTATGCACAACTGACCCACAGCATCGGTCTCAATGACCTGTGCGATTCTCTGCAACTGCACTCGGGACCACTGGCGAGCATTCGTGGCGCAACGGCGCCGAGCCGCAACGGGCTTTCCCACGCCAACCGGGAACGATCGGCCGAGATGGCTGAACAACTATTTTGGCGGGTGATCAGCTTTTTGGGCGAACAATCGCCAGGCTTTTTGGCGGGTCGCCCCCGGGGCGCGGCGTTTCGTTTCAAGATGCCGATTCACGTGGTGGACAGCACGGTGATGGAACTGGTGGCCAACTGCATGGACTGGGCCAAGCACCGGCGGCGCAAGGCAGCCGCCAAAACGCACATGCGGCTCAACCTGCAAAATCTGCTGCCCAACTTTGTCATTATCGACACCGCCGGCGAGCATGACAACAAGCGGGCGTGGGAGTTGTGCGCCGGGGTCAAGAGCGGCGAAATCATCCTGTTTGACAAGGGGTACGTAGCCTTTGGGCATTTGCGGGATCTGGATGAACGCGGCGCCTTTTGGGTCACCCGCGCCAAGGACAACATGGCCTATGAGGTCGTGCAGCCGATGCCCAAGTCCAAGGACCAGAAGATTCTTAAAGATGAAGTCATCCGGTTGAGCAATCCGAACCAGCCCGCTCCAGAATTGATGCGGCGGGTTGTGGCGCTGGTGGAAATCGATGGCCAAGAGCGGGAAATGGTGTTTCTGACCAACAACCTGGGGTGGAGTCCGCGCAGCGTGGCCGACCTCTACCGATGCCGCTGGCAGATCGAGGTGTTCTTCAAGCAAATCAAGCAGACCTTGCAGTTGGCGGATTTCCTGGGGCACAACGCCAACGCGGTGCGCTGGCAGGTCTGGATGGCACTCTTGGTCTATGTGCTGCTGCGCTACTTAAGTTATGTGTCGAAGTGGGCGCACAGCTTTACGCGGTTATTCACGATTTTACGCGCGGTGCTGTGGGCCAAACTCGACCTGCTAAATTTGCTAGGTTGCTATGGGACAGCCAAGGGTAGCTTCCGCAACCTAGCCCGACCGGAACAGGCGTACTTCCCGGGATTCTTATGAACCTGTGGGACAGCATATCGCGAAACGATAGGGACAGCGGCACCGCTGCTATCTGGTAATGTGAAAACTCTAAATCACGCTTTCCGGAAAGCCTGCGCAATCCCCAGTAAAAGACCTTGAAATTCTCAACCCCCAAGACTTTCGGGGATGGGTGTGCGGAAAAGCTTCACCTCGGAACGGAATGGGCCGCTGCAATCCGAACGCGCCTCTCCAGTTCACGCCTAGATTTAATCCATCAGGCGCAACCCCCTTCGAGCAGCACACGGCACATGGTTTCGATGAATTCATCAGGCAAGCGAACCGAGTGATATTCTACATAATGGGCCACGCCTTCCGGCTACATCCATACGCCGTCAGAAAGCTCCGTGCTCCCCATTTCCTCATCGGGGATGCCACAGGTGAAGCGACAAAAGGAGTAACCCACGATAATTGATCTCTGATGCCCGGTTCAAGCTCCCGGTTTCACGACGCGCCCCACAAACAGGAGGGAGCCGGTCGTCGAGTCACGGATCAGAAAAAGGAACGGGTGATCGGCCCGGAACTCACGCGGGCGTTCGGCGCCGCGCCTCTCACCTAACGCCACCATGTCCAGGGCGGTTGCGGCGGCGGCTTCGATTCCCTTCTCGTTGACCTCGATATAGGCCTTGTGCAGACCGGTCTTGCTTGGATGGAAGTGGAGGGTCTGCTCCATCTGCCGGGCCGTGTCTCCACGCGCTCCGGCGTAGGTCATCGCCAGGGCGGATGAGATGCTGCAGGGCGAAAGCGCCAGATTGCCTGCGGTTGACCGCGGCTTTCCATAGAGTTGTAGCGCAAAGGCAGTGTTGGCCTCGACGAGACGATTCATTTCTGTCCTGTCTGCGGCAGGCGCCAGCGAGGTAATTATGGCGGTCACAACGACACAAATTCGAGCAGAGTTAAGTGGGATCGGCATTCCTCACCGCGTCTTCATACTCATATTTCGTTAGACGGGAATTCTTGGGCAGTGCTCCCGTTTCCGTCCGCTGTCCCCTGTCGGCGGTGGCCGGATTTTCTCACCACTGCGTCGCCTGACCGGAGGCGGCTAGGGGGCGATCGGCGGCAGAGAAATAGTTAGCTGTGAAAAACCGGTCGGCGACTGGGGAACGATCGGGGGTTGCAGAGCAATCGGCAGTTGGGGCAAGGTGAGCGGAGCTGTTGGGGGAGGCGTGGGGCCGAGCGTCGGAGTCAAAACTTTCTGCACAATTCTCACGTGGGGTACGATCGCCGGATTCGGCGGGAGGGGCAGAGGAGGCGGGATCAACGGATAATTAAGGAAGCTCGGCGGGTTGGGGTTAAACCCGATCGGACTAGCGACCTGATTCGGATTACCGCTGACAGGTGATTTGAGGGGGAGCGTGTCTCCACAAAATTTCGGATAGTACAACACATAAGGAGAATGATAGAAGCTGGGTTCGTGCGTGTCCTGGATGCAAAAGCTGTTGAACACGAGGTCATAGTAAAGAACGAGACTGGTGCCAGGAAAGCCTCCAACTTGCGTTCCTCCATTATTGTGGTTGGCGTACACTCCGTTAAGATCCCACTCCGCGTCCAGCAGGATTCCGGAGCTGGTGGCCGTCTGGCCATAGGTCGACAGTTGCTGGTTTTGATAGGTGATGCTGGTGGTCGTTGTTTGCGTATTATTGGCGCTACCGCTGATACCGTTCTGCCCAAGGACTTCCAGCTTATAGGTCAGCCCAGAGCTCTTTCCAAACGCCGTGGTATCGACACTCACCTGATTACTGTTGACGGTCGAGCCCTCCCCCAGGACCAGGGAGAACGTTGTTGGCTCTCCGGCGAAGATATCATTGAGTGGCGCGACATATACGAACCGGCCCGAATATTGAGTCAGCTCTGTGGGGTCCTGCCCCTGCCCGCTGCCCGCGTAAAATGGGTCAAGCTGGAGCAGTTTCTGGCACGTCTGGGGGCTGATCGTGATTTTCCCGTCGTAATCCGGGCAGAGTGTGCTGTTCCGATAGGCGCAGTAGAGCGACCACAATTGGAAGTAAAACTTGTTTGGCTGCTCGCTGCCGAGAAAACCAATAAGCTGGGCCGCCGACAATGGTGGCCCACTGCCCGCAGCCGCAGGACCCCACGTGGCTATGACTGGCGAAGGAACGACCACGATTATATCGTACCAGAATGGCTCCTGCCAGATTGAAGTCACATTTTCGCCAAAGAACGCCGGCCAATACCCATCTGCGGCACTTAGCGTCTGACCAAACGCCAAGGTCCCCGTCATCGCAAACGAGGATCCATTGGCAGTCGTTTCAGACGTCGTGATTGTACTTGAGGTCCCGCTGGTGATGCCTAAAGACACACCAAAGTAGGTTTTTAGGCTGTAACCTAAGTTGAAGCTCTGGTTTATGACGTCAGCCGACTGGACCTGGTTCTGCTGTGAGTCCATGAACGACATCGTTATAGTGTAGCTGTCAGACGTATCAAAGGTTGTCGAACTTCCATTTCCAGGGTAGTTATAAATAACTCCAATGGGAAGCACGTCTCCAGGCTGCACGCTGGTGGGCAATATGGCGACACTAAAAGGTGGTGAATAATCCCAGAGATCGCCGGGCCCACCCGCAATCTCACCGAGGCCCTGCGTATTGACCTTACCCGCATATAAGCCGTACGGATAAAGCACTCCAGCTTTATTGTCGGTCCAATAGGGATAACCGGGATATTCATAGTCGCCCTGGTCCTGGTCAGTTGTGTAATCCGAGGCCTGGACCCCGACGTGCAGCACGTTCTCGACCTGCGGCAGGACGATGCCTATCACCCACACGCATTCACCGTTGGCTTTCGACAGTTCGCCTTCAAAAAAAACGTTCTGGCTCGGCGCGGTCTGAACAACATCCCAAGATGAACCGTTCCAAGTCCGTACCGTGTCCTTAGCCAAGAGATCCGGGGGGATGTCATCGGTCGTGTCCCAGTCTTCGGCCAATATGTCGAGGCCGGCATTGGTTACCACGATCCATGTCGTCGTATCGAACCCCTGGCCGGTCCACGCTGCGGCTTCGACCTTGACTTGAAAATGCACGTAACTAAAATCGAGATTCCAGGTGAACTCACCAATCTGCAAAGAACACCCCGGTTGATCACAGTCGGCGCCAGTCCGCCAATAGCAGGGGATTGCGAGATAAAGGACATTACCATTTACAACATAGGAAAAGGGAATGCTGGTGGTTTCTCCCTGCACTCCCGTTTGGGTGCTTAATTGCAGCATGTTCTCGCTCGGGTCCCGCAGCGTGTCATCCAGGCTGAGGTTAAAAATCCCGTTGTTCGGAGGGCCTTGCCAGATATTTGGCGGCGGATCAACAAAGAAGGCGTTGTTGGCAGCGGATGGGTACGCCTCAGTAGCGGACTGCCCCCCGTTGTCGAGGGCCTGGATTTCATAGGCGTTGACGTAAATCGAGGTGACAGGAACCAGGCAAGGGTTGGGGAGCACATTCAACTGAGCCAGTGAGTGCGATGGCGCCACGATTGACAGCCAGGCAGCCAGTGAGGTTGCCAGCAGCATCCCCTGATTGGATTTGGGTATTTGCCCTCCGGACACTCGCGGCAAACGAACTGTTTTTGTGTTCATAAAAAGGTTGGTTTCTCTCTGCTCACACTTACGCGAACGAATTTCTGGACAAAAAGTTTCACTAGATGAAAAGTCTTTCGCGGACTACTGCCCTTTTAACCGGAAGAACTGGCTTCCGGCAGGCCCGGTTATGTTCAGGTAATTGGTGCCGTTGGAGGTGGTCACGCTGCTGCTGGCGGACCAGCCGGCCGCCGCGCGGAGGCTGGTGTTCTGCTGCAAGGTCCAGCCAGAGGTGTCCTGCCAATAGACGGTCACGGTATTGCCGGAATGGCTGATGTAGAGGAGCGGCGCGCCGGGGGTTTGCACCACGCCCAGGAACGCCCAGAAGCCGCCCGTGATTGAATAGCCGCCGGCGGTCATTGGGCCTCCGGCATCATGTTGGCCAATGGTGGCGCTGACAGTGTACTGGCCGTTGCTGCTGGTGCCTCCGCCATCGGCGATTTTATACCAGTTGATGGAGTATTGCGCCGGCACCGGAAGGCAGAAGGCAAAAGACAGAAGGCAGAAAATGATGAGTTTGGTTTTCATATTCTTCTTTTGGTCTGAGCCACAGATTAAACACAAATACAGCAAGGCATCCGTGATTAATCTTTGGCGGTCGTGTTTCTTTGCGTTATTTCCCGGAAATTGCTTGCTCCAGCCGGTCAAGCCGTGCCTTCAACTCCGCGATCTCCGCCGATTGATTCTGAATCCTGGAGTTCTGCTCCTGGATCCTCGCTTCTTTCTCCTCCACCTTTTGATTCAACCCCTGAATGGCGGCCAGCGCGACGCCGTCGAATTCCAGCGTGCTGATGCTTTTGTCGTCGCGGCCGGGAAAGAATGCGGATTTGAAATCCTGCGCCATCGGGCCAATGTTGCGTGTGTCACTGTCCTTTTCCCACTTGTAATTCCATTGTTCGATGGGAATTGCGGCAAGCTTCTCCAAAATGGACTCGCTGTCCACGGGCGCGAAATTCTTTTTCGCGTTCCGGTCGCAAACCGTGCTCCATGACGTACCATTAGGTCCCACCTCCACCCACGCGCCGGAGCCACCATAGGCGGTCGGGGTTGCCGCAGTGGATGTCAGGAAGATCGCGCCGCCGGAAGCGCGGACCATGAATTGATTGTTCGTGAATGATGTTGTGAGCGTGCCTGAGCCATCGCTCCAGACAAACGCGCCATTGTTGACGGCCGCGGCGTTATCACCGGCAGCAAAACTGTTTGCGCCCCCTGCCACATTGGCTTGGCCGCCTGGCACAGTGGCATAATTGTTGGTGGCGTGGTTTCCATAACCCCCGCTCACCGTCGCCTGTGTGGCGTTGGCGATGTTGAAATAGCCGCCGCCCACCGCCGGGTGGTCGCCGCTGGCCGTGTTATATTCACCGCCGCTTACCGTGGCTGCGTTGCCGCCGCCGGCGGCGTTTTGGTGGCCACCTGCCACGGTGGCATAGGTATTTGTGGCTAGATTGTTCCAGCCGCCCGCCACGGTGGCATATTGGCCGCTGGAGGTGCTTGTATAACCGCCGCCCACCGTCGCGTAACTGGCGCTGGCGGTGTTATTTTGGCCGCCGCCCACCGTTGCACTATTGCCGCTGGCTTGATTGGCCTGGCCTCCACCGATAACGGAATAGGTGGCGGAGGCTTGATTAAACTGGCCTCCACCGATAACGGAATAGGTGGCGGAGGATAGGATTGAGTTAGAATAGCCATCGCCAATAAACGAGTAGTTGGCGTTGGTGAGGATGAAGTTGAAATAACCGCCACCAATACCACTGTAACTAGCGGCGCAGATGTTGTTGAGGCCGCCAGCAACAAAGGAGTACAAACCCGGATCGTTGTTCTGGCCGCCGCCGATAAAGGAGTAGCTACCGCTCGTGGTATTGCCCTGGCCGCCACCGATGAAGGCATAACTGGTGCCTCCTCCTATCGAATTGCCCGACCCTGCTCCGAGAGCCGTGCCAGTCGATAGCGCCACCGCGGTCACATCGGTAATGCTGAGGCCATTGCCGGTAAAACTGCCGGTAAAACTGTTGCCGCTATTGTTGAAGTTCACCGCGTTGCCATAAGTGCCAGAAATGACACTGGAGGGCACCGTGCCGCTGGTCAATTGCGAAGCATTGAGGCTGGTCAGACTGCTGCCGTTGCCGGTGTAGATGCCGTTGGCAGTAATGTTTTGCGCGGAAAAGCTTCCGGTGCCGTCCCGGCTGACTATGGCATTGGCGTTGTCGCTGCTGGTGGCCGTGCTGCCCAGCGTCACCCCGCCACTGTTGGCCGAAACCGTCACGCCGCCGCCCCCGAACAGGGAAGTGACCCCCGCATTGTTCAGGGTAACGCCATTGCCCAGGGAAACCGAGCCGCCGCCGCTCAGGCCCGTGCCGGCGTTGACGCTGATCGAGCTGTTGGCCAATTGGCTATTGCCGACAGAGCCTACTGGGAGTGGGCCGGTCAGGTTACCAGCGCTGAGATTAGTCAATCCGACGCCATTGCCAGTGAAATTGGTCGCTATAATAGTCCCAGCGGAAAAGCCGCCGCTGGCATCCCTTTTGACAATGGTGCTTGGGGTGCTTGTGTTGGTAGCTGTGTCGCCCAGCGTCACCGCGCCGCCCACCGTCGTGGCGGTGATGTCAGCATTGCCGTTCACGGAGACGATCCCGCCAATGCCGGTGGCGCTCAAGGTGAGCGAACCGCCCAATGCCACTGTTCCGCCACCGGTTAATCCCGTGCCAGTATTCACCGTGATTGAATTGTTGGCCAATTGGTTATTGCCTACGGAGCCGGGCGCGATACTGCCGCCTTGCAGGGTCCCGGTCACATAGCTCGCACTCAGATTAGTCAAGCCTTCCCCATTGCCGTTGATAACTCCCGCAATGAAAGTCTGGCTCTGCCCGCTGCCGATGCGTATGACGCCCTCGTCACTCGCATAGCCCGGGTTTCCAATGTCAATGTTATAATCGCCAGTCACGCTGGCCCCGGCACCCGCGCCCAGAGCGATATTGTTATTGCCGGTGGCAGCGGCAAGGGCTTGGAATCCCACGGCGGTATTGTTCGAGCCGCTCGAGTTGTTGAGAAGCGCTGCGACGCCGACGGCGGTGTTGAAGGAGCCGCTGGTATTATTCCAAAGGGCGGCAAAGCCGACAGCGGTGTTATCGCCACCGTTCGTGTTGCTAACGAGCGCTTGAAAGCCCAGGGCAGTGCTCTGCGACCCGCCGGCATTGTCGGCGAGGGCTTGAAAACCTGCGGCGGTATTGTAGGCACCGTCAGTATTCCCGTAGAGCGCTTCGGCACCTAGAGCCGTATTATAGATGCCGTTGGTGTTGAAGACAAGCGCGTAACAGCCCAAGGCCGTGTTATTCGAGCCGCTGAGATTGTTGGCTAACGCCTGAAACCCCGCAGCGGTGTTGTAGGCGCCGACAATATTGCCGTAAAGCGCCTCCACGCCGAGCGCCGTATTGTAAGAGCCGACTACGTTGAGGAAGAGCGATTCCTCACCAACGGCCGTGTTCAGGGAACCGGAACTATTTTCCATCAGGGCATAGTCGCCCATGGCCGTGTTGAAGGCGCCGGACCCATTGGTAGCTATCGCCTCGTAAGCCAGCGCATTGTTTCCAAAAGCGACATTGAACAGCGGCGCAGTGTTGGTTGCGAAATTGCCGCTGCTGTCAAGTCCCATGTAGAGGCTGCCCCCCTCGAACAGAAAGGATTGGCCGCCGGAGGTTGCGATGGCCGGAAAAGGCAGATTGAGGGTCCCGCCCAAAGTGACCGACCCGGCGGAAAAATTACCGCTGGCATCACGAACGACGATGGCGTTGGGAGCGTCGGCATTGGTCGCGGAATTCGCCGCGCTGACACCTTGCGCGATGCTCGCCGCCGATAGCCCGCCGACGGTGGCAACCACCAGGGCGCCCAGCGTGCCTGAGACATCCCCACCAACAGTGCCGGCAAAATTGGTGGCCGCTGTGGCGATGGCCGCCGTCCCGGCGGTCTCCGCATAAATCGCCGACGGTGTGGGCGTCAATTGCTGGCGTGGACTCAGCGTGGTGAAACTGTCGCCGCCGTTGGTTTCCACGCCAATCTCCAAATAGTTGGTTTGGCCGGTGAAAACGCCGGCGCCGAAGTCAATCTGCACCGTGAACAGGCCGTTGGTGACAATGACGCCGCTGCTGGTGAGCGGCCCGGCCACGGCACTGCCGCCGCTGCTGACGTTGAACAGCGAGAACTGCAGGTTATAGGTCCCGCTGGCCGGGGTGCCGTTGTTCTGGAGCTGCCCTTGATAGGTACAAATTGTGGTCAGAGCACGGGCAGTTGAGAGTTGAAAGTTAAGAATTAAGAGCGCCGGCAAGGCCAGCATGGTGATCAGCTTGGGGATTCTAGATTTCATAATATTGCTACCGTTATTGTGAGGTAATCATTACCGTCCGGGATTACCGATTCGCATTGTTTTCCTAGTTTTCAGGTTGTTGATACTAATGTTCTTCATAATACTCCTTTCAAATTGGAACCGCTTGGATTCCATTATCTGCGCAGTTAATCCGACGCAATATTCTTTCCCGTTCATTAGAATGCTCACTCTGTTCAATTAGCGCACTTTAGGGGCTAATGGCGACGAAGCAAGAAATGATTTGCTTTCTTTTTCTACTCCTTGTGTAACGGGCGGCAGGGCGCGCGGGCGTCGGATTACTTTTGCTTCGGCAACGCCTGCAGACATTCCGCCGGGACACACTTGTCCGCCGTCACGCAGAAGAGCCGGCACGGCGGCACACCGGTATAGTCGAGGATCTTCTCGAGGTGGCGACCGGCCGGGAACCGCGTCCCCAACACCCAGGAGTTGACCGTGGCAACCGAAACGCCCAAATCACTGGCGATCTGCTTCAAGGGGATGTTGTTTTTCCGTCGCCAGTTGCTGAACGCGGTCGCAAAGCAGGCACGGAGGTCACAGTGGAATTCTAACTCTTGAGCCACGGAATGGAGTAGTGGAGTGATGGAGGAATGGAGTGATGGAGGAATGGAGTGATGGAAGGATGGAGTGGTGGAGTGGTGGAGTGGTGGAGTGGTGGGGCGATGGGGGCAGGAAGGAACAGAGGAAACGGAGACAGCAGCTCCGCCTGCCCGGGATTTGCCCCAGACCTTGTCCCCGCCACTGCGCTTGTGCCGCTGCCCATGCCCATTCCTTCTCGAACACCGATTGAACAACTCTCCCGTCCTGTGCCGAAACGCCCAGCCCGAGCGCCGGCCCAGCCAAATAACGCGCTCAGTGGAAGCCAATCTGGTCCGAATGGCAAGCTTATTTCTGTGCCGCCAGCAAGTACAAGTTGTTCTGATTCTCCCAATCATGGCAATTGATTGGCTCGGTTCTATCGCTGATTGGTCATTGAGCCCCTGCCCCGGCTCTTCGGAAGTGGAGAGGGCGAATCGTCGCCAGTTCTGTGGCCAAGCGAGGCTCATGGTCTTGCCTGTTTTTGAGTTCCATGCTGGGCATATTGAGTTCATCGGCATTCATATCTCTGTCCCTGTGGCGGCGCGGAACTCCTCAGGGAGCACCCGCCGGCTGTCCCGGCGAGACCAGGCGACCTGCAACCACACGGCATTTTTTTGCAGGCCGATCACCTGATCTCGCTCTGAAGCAACGCCGCTTTCGCGGGGAGGCCACCGGCCTTCACCCCATACGGAGGAAAACGCAGACAATGGTTGCAAAAACTATATGTGGGCGCTCGTGAGGGTGTTGCTTTGAATGGGTTGCCATTCGGGGTTAACCTCTGAAGGAAAGGACTCAATTTTGCAAGCGCACGACGGGTCATGGTTGTTGATGAGCTGGCAAGGCTGGTGTCGCCCTCGAACCCCAGAGCCGTGCTCAGGATTGCGCTGCAATCGGCTGACGATCCACTCCATTCAACCGCGCATCCGCGCCGGGGAAAGAACCGCTCCCCCGGGCGGGGGGAGGGAAAAATCCGTTGATAGTTTTGAGAGTTGGTGGATGAGGTGGTCGGCACTGTTCTTTTCTTCACCGGACGCTACAATCCGCGCAATGAAACCATTCCGGCTACCTATGGCAGCGGCGGCGCTGGCCATCGCTCTGCCCAGCGCGGCGGCCAACAGCACCAACCTTTACATCCGCGTCAACCAAATCGGCTATCGGCCGGCTGACACAAAGATTGCGATGGCCTTTTCGACCAGCCCCATCGGCCCGTCATTTTCCATTTACCGGGCTGGGCCGGGGTCCTCGGAATCGAAAGCCGCTTTCGAGGGAAAGGCGGCTGCTATCGAGGGCGTTGTCTGGGGAAAATGGACGCGGCACGCGGAGCTGGATTTCACGAGGTTCAAGAAGCCGGGGCGGTATGTGTTGCGCATCGGCGAGGCCAGCTCACCAGTCTTTGCCATTGACGACAAAGTGTATGAGGAGTTGCCGGACCAACTGCTCGAGTTCATGCGCGAGCAGCAGTGCGGCTACAATCCGTGGCTGGGCAAGCCCTGTCATACCAATGACGGCCGGACCGCTTACGGTCCCCTGCCCTACGGGACGGAACTGGATTGCACGGGGGGCTGGCACGACGCGGCGGACTTGCTCAAGTACCTGATCACTTCGGCCAACGCCACGGCGCAACTGTTGCTGGTCAGCGAGATTGAGAAGGTCGGGACCGACCGCCGCGCGAAGAGCGCCGGCACGAGCCGCCGAGGCGCAGCCTGCCGCAATATGTTCAAGGACCTCGCGACCGCCCGGGGCGATGCCGGCACGAACGGAATACCGGACGTGCTGGACGA
>Ga0181521_10004931_pt1 | contig 15044 bp, 14 predicted proteins | sample PEATcosm2014_Bin_32_FD_119764 | JGI IMG/M metagenome (GOLD analysis project Ga0181521, IMG submission 119764) | Peatland microbial communities from MTU Mesocosm Facility, Houghton, MI, USA - PEATcosm2014_Bin02_60_metaG | ecosystem: Environmental > Terrestrial > Soil > Wetlands > Peat | place...
GATGGCCGCGGCGTAGGCCTTGAGGTAACGGTCGGCGTCGCGCATCGTCAGCGCCGCCTCGCCCAGCATGTCGAACGAATAGCGGTAGCGCGCGTTGCCGTCTTCGCCGGCGCGCGCGAGCGCCTCGTCGATCGTCCGGCCCATGACGAACTGGTGGCCCATGATGCGCATCGCCTGCCGCAGCGCGGTGCGGACCACCGGCTCGCCAACGCGCGCGGCGAGGTTGCGGACGAAGCCGGCCGGATCGCGCTGCGTGCCCGCGTCGGGCTGCACCAGGCGCCCGGTCAGCATCAGTCCCCAGGTGGAGGCGTTGACGAACAGCGAGCCTCCGTCCGAGAGGTGTGAGGCCCAGTCGCCCGCCTTGATCTTGTCGGCGATCAGCCGGTCGGCGGTCACCGCATCGGGGATTCTGAGCAGCGCTTCGGCGAGGCACATCAGGATCACGCCTTCCTGCGAGCCGAGGTCGTACTCGCTGAGGAATGCGTCCATTCCGCTGCGCTCGACGCGCGCCGCGCGCACCGCTTCGACGAGCGCGGTCGCCTCGCTGACGATCGCGGCGCGCGCACCATCCTCCAGACGGGCGAGCGGCAGCAGCTCGCGTAATACGGTGTCCTCGTCCGCGAGCCACAGGCGGTTGACGGCGGCTGCGAGCGGGCTTTCGAACGGCTGGTCTGCCGGCACCAAGAATGGCGACATACTGTCCCCCTGATTCGTCTACTTTATTGGCTATCCAGCAGTCGAATCGTCTGTGTTAGTATTTATTAATAGTTGATCAGCCTGCCGGGAGACTTCCATAGCCCAGCCCCTCGACCGGACCGACCGCCGCATTCTGGCGCTGCTGCAACGGGACGGTCGCCTGCCGGTCGCCGAGCTTGCACGACAGGTGCACCTCAGTGCCACTCCGTGCCTTGAGCGCGTCAGGCGCCTGGAACGCGACGGCTTCATCCGCGGCTATGCCGCCGACCTCGACCCCGCCAAGCTCGGGGCCGGCCTGATCGCGTTCGTCGAGATCCAGCTCGACCGTACGACGCCGGACGTGTTCAACCGCTTCCGCGACGGCGTCATTCGGCTCGACCCGGTCCAGGAATGTCACATGGTCGCCGGGGGCTTCGACTACCTGCTGAAGGTCCGCACCGCCGACATGGCCGCCTACCGGCGCTTCCTCGAGGACCTCGCCGCGCTCGCCGGGGTCCAGCAGACCCATACCTTCGTCGTGATGGAGGAAGTCAAATCGACGCGCGCGATTGTGATCGAGGAGCGCTGAAACGCCCGGTCGCCCCGTCGCTCAGCGGCGTGCGCGCGCGAGGTAATCGGCGATGATCCGCGCGTGATCGAACGCCAGCGGCGGCGGGTTGCGAGGATCGACGGCGGCGACGGCGCGCGCATCGTCAGCGGCCAGCGGCGCGCCGCGCGCGCGTCCGACGAACACGATGCTGACCGTATGCCCGCGCGGATCGCGCGCGGGATCGGAGTAGACGCCGAGCAGCGGCCCGAGCTCGACCGCGAGCCCCGTCTCCTCGCGCGCCTCGCGCACGGCAGCGGCTTCGACTGTCTCGCCGACGTCCACGAAGCCGCCCGGCAGTGCCCAGCCGAAGGGAGGATTGCGCCGCTCGATCAGCACGACCGGCCGCTCGGGGCGGTCGATCAGCTCGATCAGCACGTCGACAGCGAGCCTGGGCGTTGTTGGAACCGGCATGGCCGGAGTATCGCCTGCCGCGCGCCGCGCGTGACACCGGCCGTCGACGATCGCAGCGGTGCCGCCTGAAGTCGGAGCCTGTGGCGCCCGTGCCGTGGCCGATGCCCATCGCGGCCGTCGCGCCCCTCAGTCCGGGCGCTCGCTCGACCTGCGGCGCGTGCCCGGCAATCGGCAGCGGCGCCCTGATCACCCGCGGCTGCCGGTCAGGCCCGCCCCTGCCGGCGCGCGAGGTCGAGCAGCGCGCGCCGCTGTTTCTTGTCCGGCCGGCGCGCAGGCCGCGGCACGCAGAGCGCGGCAAGCCGTTGCGCCGCCTGCCATTGTGCCCCACGCGCAATGCTCGCCGGGCTCTGCTCGTAGCAGGCCTGGGCCTCCGGCACGGGTCCGCGCCGCGCCGGCAGCGACCGGACCGCGAGCTCTACGTCGCGGCCCTGCAGCGATAGCACGAGCACGTCGCCGATCTTGAGCCCACGCGACGCCTTGGCCCGCACGCCGTTGACACGTACGCGGCCGCCGCCGACCGCGGCGGCGGCCAGCGCGCGGCTCCGGTAGAGGCGCACCCACCACAGCCAGCGGTCCACCCGCATCGCCTGGCGGCCATCGGCCGGCCGGCCAGCAGCGTCGTCGTCCGGACTCTCGCGGTCGGCTCGGCCCATATGCCTCCCCGGCCCGTGCGCCAGTGGGCCCTGCGGATTTTGCCTATACTTTCCACCCCTTCGTCGCCGGACACCAGCCATGGACGCGGCCTTCTACGACCGCCTGACCGCCGAGACGGGTGCGCTGCGCGCCCAGGGCCTGTACAAGACGGAGCGGCTGCTCGCCTCCCCCCAAAGCGCGGTGATCCGCGTCGGCGCGGGCCGCGAGGTCATCAACCTGTGCGCCAACAACTACCTCGGTCTGGCGAACCACCCGGCGGTGAAAGAGGCGGCGCATCGAGCGCTCGATGAGTTCGGCTACGGCATGGCCTCGGTGCGCTTCATCTGCGGCACGCACGACGTGCACCGCGAGCTCGAGGGGCGGCTCGCGGGCTTTCTCGGAACGGATGCCGCGATCCTTTACTCGTCGTGCTTCGATGCCAACGGCGGACTGTTCGAGACGCTGCTCGGCGAGGAGGACGCGGTGATCTCCGACGCCCTCAATCACGCCTCGATCATCGACGGCATACGCCTGTGCAAGGCCCGCAAATTCCGCTACGCCAACCGCGATCTCGCGGAGCTGGAAGCCAGGTTGCGCGAGGCCGCGACCGCCCGCACGCGCCTCGTCGTCACCGACGGCGTGTTCTCGATGGACGGCACGTTCGCGCCGCTCGAGGGCATCTGCGCTCTTGCCGACCGCTACCAGGCACTCGTCGTCGTCGACGACTCCCATGCCACGGGCTTCGTCGGCCGCACGGGCCGCGGCACGCCCGAGCGCGCGGGCGTCGTCGGGCGCATCGACCTGCTGACCGGTACGCTCGGCAAGGCACTCGGCGGCGCTGCCGGCGGCTACGTCGCGGGGCGTGCGCCGGCGATCGAGTGGTTGCGGCAGCGCTCGCGGCCGTACCTGTTCTCGAACTCGATACCCCCGCTGATTGCCGCGACCACGCTCAGGGTGCTCGACCTCGTCAGTAACGGTGACGAGCTTCGCGCGCAGCTCGAGCGCAATGCGCGGCTGTTCCGCGCGGGCATGACGGCGGCCGGCTTCACGCTCGTTCCGGGCGAGCACCCGATCATCCCGGTGATGCTCGGGGATGCCGCGCTCGCCGGCCGCATGGCCGACCGGCTGCTCGAGCTCGGCGTGTACGTGATCGGCTTTTCCTTTCCGGTGGTGCCGAAGGGTCAGGCGCGCATTCGCACGCAGATGAGCGCGGCGCACACGCCCGAGCAGCTCGAGCGGGCGATTCACGCATTCGCGACCGCCGGGCGCGAGCTCGGACTCGTCGCATGAGGGCACGCAGATGAAAGCACTAGTCAAGGCCAAGGCCGAGCCCGGCATCTGGATGGCGGATATTCCGGAGCCGACCTACGGCCCGAACGACGTGCTGATCCGGATGAAGAAGACCGCGATCTGCGGCACCGACATGCACATCTGGCACTGGGACGACTGGGCCAGGCGGACCATCAAGGTGCCGATGGCGGTGGGCCACGAGTATGTCGGCGAGATCGTCGCGCTCGGCAGCGAAGTGCGCGGCCTCGCCGTCGGCGACCGCGTGTCCGGCGAGGGCCACATCACCTGCGGCTACTGCCGCAACTGCCGCGCGGGCCGGCGGCACCTGTGTCGCAACACGGTCGGGGTCGGGGTCAACCGGCCCGGCTGCTTCGCCGAGTACATGTCGCTGCCCGCAACCAATGTATTCAAGCTGCCGGCGGCGATCTCCGACGAGATCGCCTCGATACTCGACCCGTTCGGCAACGCCACGCACACCGCGCTGTCGTTCAACCTGGTCGGAGAGGACGTGCTGATCACCGGTGCCGGCCCGATCGGCATCATGGCGGTCGCGATCGCCCGCTTCGTCGGCAGCCGCCACATCGTGATCACCGATGTGAACCCGTACCGCCTCGAGCTCGCCCGCCGGATGGGCGCCTCGCGCGCCCTCGACGTGCGCAGCGAGAGCCTCGACGAGGCGATGCAGAGCCTCAAGATGGAGGAAGGCTTCGATGTCGGGCTCGAGATGTCCGGCGTGCCATCGGCGTTCCGCGAGCTGCTGCGGACCATGCACCACGGCGGCAACGTCGCGCTGCTCGGCATCATGCCGAAGGACACCGGCATCAACTGGGACGAGGTGATCTTCAAGGGCCTGGTGATGAAGGGCGTCTACGGCCGCGAGATGTTCGAGACCTGGTACAAGATGTCGAGCATGCTGCAGAGCGGCCTCGACATCTCGCCGGTGATCACCCACCGCCTGCCGGTCGATGACTACCGCCTCGGCTTTGAGACGATGGCCTCCGGCCAGAGCGGCAAGGTCATCCTCGACTGGGGCCGGTGAGCGCGACGGCCGGCCGGGCCGCGTCGCCCGGCGGGCGACCCCGGCTCACCTCAGCTCGCACGCGCAATAGAAGTACAGGTGCCGCGGGTCGTTGAAGGCGGCGAGCACCCGCAGCTCTCGCTCCGCCGCCCCGACCAGCCGGCCGAGCGCGCTCGGCTCCGGCGCGATCAGCCCGAGGGTCCGGCCAATCGCCGCGCCTTCCGTCCGCAGCTGCCGGAGCAGCGACTCGCGCCAGCTGAGCTCCTCCTCGCGCAAACTCGTGCCGTATTTGCCGGGCCTGAGTTTCGCGCGTTTCGCGGCTGCCTCGACGGCCTTGTCGAGGTCGCCGAGCTGGTCGACGAGGCCCAGCTGGTGCGCCTCGGTGCCGATCCACACCCGGCCCTCGGCGATTCCCTCGATGTCCGCCGGCGGGCGCCCGCGCGCGCGGGCGACGTGATCGACGAACTCATGGTAGGCGTGCTCGACGCCCAGCTGCAGCACCTCGCGCACCGCCGGATCGAGGTTCCGCTCGAGGTGCAGCGCGCCTGCCAGCGGCGAGGTCTCGACGCCGTCGGTCGCGACCCCGAGCTTGCCGAGAGTCTTCTGGAAGGTCGGCACGACGCCGAACACGCCGATCGAGCCGGTGATCGTGGTCGGCTCCGCCCAGATCTCGTCGGCGTCCATCGCGATGTAGTAGCCGCCCGAGGCGGCGACGCTGGAGAAGGAGGCGACGACCGGCTTGCCGGCGGCCTTCAGCGCCTCGACTTCCTGGCGGATCACCTCCGAGCCCAGCATGCTGCCGCCGCCGCTGTCGATCCGCAGCACCACGGCCTTGACGTCCTTGTCGAAGCGCACCTTGCGCAGCACGGCCGCGAGGCTGTTCCCGCCGATCTCGCCCGGCGGGGCGTCCCCGTCGACGATGCTGCCGGCGGCCACAACCACGGCGACCTGCCCGTCCGGGTGGCGGCTCAGCGCCGCCTCGGGCCGTGCCGCGGCGAGGTACTCGGCGTGGCCGATCGCGTTGAACGAGTGCGAGGCGCTGTCTTCGCCGACCAGGCCGATCAGCTCCTTGTCGAACTCGAGCCGGGTCTTGCGGCCGGTCACGAGCCCGCGCTGTTGCGCGAGCAGCGCGGTGTCGCCGCCCGCCTCGCGCAGCCCCTGGACCGCATCGCCGACGTATGCGTCTATGGTGCCGGCCGGCAGGCGGCGCGCCTTCTCGACGCCCTGCGCGTACGACTGCCACAGCGGCGTGAGAAAGCGAACCGTCTGCTCGCGGTCCTCGGGCGACATGTCCTGCCGCGTGAAGGGCTCGGTGTATGACTTGTGGGTGCCGACCTTGAACACGTTGACGTCGACGCCGAGCTTGTCGAGCGCCTCGTGGAAATAGAGGTGGTAGGCGGCATACCCGATCACGCCGACGGCCCCCTGCGGATCGAGATAGGCCTCGTCGGCCTGGGCCATCAGGTAGTACTGCTCCTGGGTCGCGTAGTGGCTGAACGCCAGCACCTTCTTGCCGCTCGCGCGAAAGGCCTGGATCGCCGCCGCGACCGCCTGCAGCTTGGTCAGGCCGCCGCCGGCGAGGTCCTCGGTATCGAGCACCATCACCTTAATCCGGTCGTCGCTGGTCGCTGCCCGGATTGCATCGACCAGATCGCGAACCAGCGTCTCGGGCTCGTGATCAGCGGTCAGCGCGCCGACCGAGCGCTCCCAGGGACGGCCGGAGAGCTGCTCGACGAGGCGCCCCTCGGGATGCACGACGAGCGCCGCCTTCGACGGCACGAGCGGCAGCGGTTGACGGACCGCGACCAGCAGCACGGCGAGGAGCGCGAGCAGCAGCAGCAGGTGCAGGAACTTCCTGAGGCCATCGAGCACCCGCCACAGGACCCGGAACACCCGACCCAGCAACGCCATAAAGACCCCGATGCGCATCGCCCGCACGGGCGACGGTCACGAACGAGTGTATCCGGGAGCGCGGCCCGCGGAAACGACGCAGGCCCGCCGCGGACGGCCCCGTTCCCGGTGCAGCCGGCGGCGGCGCGCCCGTTCGGCGCACCGCTGCGGCCGCTCGCTCAGACTTTCTCTTCGATGCGCGCCGACTTGCCGGAACGGTCGCGCAGGAAATACAGCTTGGCGCGGCGTACGTTGCCGCGGCGCTTGATCGTGATGCCGCCGAGCGCCGGGCTGTAGGTCTGGAACACGCGCTCGACCCCCTCGCCGTGGGAGATCTTGCGGACCGTGAACGAGGAATTGAGGCCGCGGTTGCGGCGCGCGATCACCACGCCCTCGTAGGCCTGGACGCGTTCACGGTCGCCTTCCTTGACCTTGACCTCGACGACGACCGTGTCGCCAGGCCCGAAATCAGGGATCTTGCGCCCGGTCTGGCGCTTCTCGATGTCGGCAATGATCTTGTTCATGACTTCCGTTCCTCTCGATACTCATCGAGGAGCTCGCGCTCCTCGCTCGTCAGTTCCCGGCCAGCCACCAGCTCCGGCCGGCGTTCGAATGTCCGGCCGAGCGCCTGTTTGAGCCGCCAGCGGCGAATCGCCGCGTGGTCGCCGCTCCTCAGCACCTCCGGCACCTGCCGCTGGCGCCACTCGTCCGGGCGCGTGTAGTGCGGCCAGTCGAGCAGCCCGCCGGCCGGGCCCGCGCCGAAGGACTCCTGCTCGGCCGACTCGGCCGCGCCGAGCACCCCGGGCACGAGCCGCACGGTCGCATCGATGACCACGAGCGCGGCGAGCTCGCCGCCCGACAGCACGTAGTCGCCGATCGACAGCTGCTCGTCGATCATCTCGTCCAGCACCCGCTCGTCCACGCCCTCGTAGCGCCCGGCGAGTAGCACGAACCCCGGCAATGCCGCCAGCCGCCGCGCCGCCGCCTGATCGAACAGCCGGCCCTGGGCCGACAGGTAGATCCGCGGACTCCCCGGCGGCAGCCGCCCCGCGGCGCGCTCGATCGCTCCCGCGAGCGGCTCGACCTTCAGCACCATGCCCGGTCCGCCGCCGTAGGGCCGGTCATCGACCGTCCGGTGCACGTCGGTCGCGAGGCTGCGCGGGTCCTCGATTCCGACGCGCACCAGGCCCCGCTCGAGCGCGCGTCCGACCACTCCGATCGCGAGCGCGGCCCGGACCGCGTCCGGAAACAGCGTCACGACCTCCACCGCGAGCCGCGGCGTCGCCGCATTCACCGCGCTACTGCTCCGCGTCCCAGTCGACGACCAGCTGGCGCGCCGCGAGGTCCACGCGCTTGAGGTGCCGCGGCAGGAGCGGTACCCACTGCTCACGCTCTCCCCCGCGCACCACCATCACGGGATTGCCCGGGAAGTCGTGGAAATGGCTCACGACCCCGAGCTCCACCCCGCCGACCGTGACCACCCGGCAGCCGACCAGATCGTCCCAGTAGTACTCGCCCGGCGCCGGCGGCGGCAGCTGCGACCGCCTCAGCCCGACGTCCCGCGAGACGTACTGGCGCGCATCCTCGGGGTTGCTCACCCCGTCGAGTTCCACCACCAGCCTGCGGCCCGTGCCGTGCACCCGGCCGCTTCGGACCTTGACGCTCTGCCAGCTGCCATCCGGGCTCGCGACCTGCCACACCGGGTAGCCGAGCAGGGCAGCCGGCGGGTCCGTGTACGAGTTGACCTTGATCCAGCCCTTGATGCCCCACGGGGCGCCGAGCCGCCCGAGGATCACCATCCGGTCGCCGGCGGCCTCGCCCGGCGGTCCTGCGGCGTCCGTCATGCGCCGCTCCGCGTCCCTCAGGCCGCGGCCGGCGTCCCGGCCTCTTTCCGGTAGCGCCGCAGCAGGGCGGCGACCCGCACGGACGCCTTCGCGCCCTGCTTCAGCCAGGCGTCGATCTTGGCGACCTCGAGGCGGAGCTTGGTCTCCTTGCCGCGTGCTATGGGGTTGAAGATGCCGACGAGCTCCAGGGTCGTGCCACCCTGGCGCTTGCGGCTGTCGGCAACGACCACGTGGTAGAAGGGCTCCTTCTTCCCGCCGCGCCGCGTCAGGCGAATCGTGACCATCGGCTCAGATCCTCGGGTGTGCTGCTTGCCGGCGACCGGGAACTGGCCCGCCGCCAAAGAGCCGCGCATTCTACTCAAATCGCCCGACCGAGGCTAGGGGCCGAAGCCGGGCGGCAGCCGGCCCCCGAGCGAGCGCATCAGGCCGCGGACGCCGCCTTTCGAGAACTGCTTCATGACCTTCTGCATCTGCAGGAACTGCCGCAGCAGCCGGTTGACGTCCTGCACCTGCACCCCCGCGCCGTTGGCGATCCGCCGCTTGCGCGACCCGTCGATGACCGCCGGCTTGCGGCGCTCCTCGCGGGTCATGGAGTTGATCATCGCGATCTGCCGCTTGACCTGCCGGGTCTCGAACTGGCCGGAGGCCTGCGCGGCCGCCTGCGACAGCTTGCCCGGCAGCTTGTCGAGCAGCGCGCCGACCCCGCCCATCTTCTCGAGCTGCAGCATCTGCTCCCGCAGGTCGTTGAAGTCAAATCCCTTGCCCTTGGCAAGCTTGTTGGCGAGCCCGGCCGCCTGCGCGTGGTCGACGTCCCGCTGCACCTGCTCGACGAGCGAGAGCACATCGCCCATGCCGAGGATCCGCGAGGCGACCCGCTCCGGGTGAAAGAGCTCAAGTGCCTCGATCTTTTCCCCGACGCCGAGGTACAGAATCGGCTTGCCGGTGACCTGGCGCACCGACAGCGCGGCGCCGCCGCGCGCATCGCCGTCGGCCTTGGTCAGGATGATGCCGGTCAGATCGAGCGCCGCATTGAAGGCGCGCGCGGCGTTGACCGCGTCCTGGCCGGCCATGCTGTCGACGATGAACAGCCGCTCGTGGGGCGTGACCAGCGCATCGATCGCCTGCACCTCGGCCATCATCTGCTCATCGACGTGCAGCCGCCCGGCGGTATCGATGATCAGCACGTCGTAGACGCCGCGCCGTGCCTCGTTGAGCGCCCGCGCGGCGATCGCGAGCGGCGCCTCGCCGGCCTCAACCGTCACGAAGCCCGCGCCGATCTGGCGGCTCAGCTGCTCGAGCTGGGTGATCGCCGCCGGCCGGTAGATGTCGGTGCTCGCGAGCAGCACGCGTTTTTTCCGCTCGGCCATCAACAGCCGGCCGAGCTTGGCGGCGGTGGTCGTCTTGCCCGCACCTTGCAGGCCCGCGAGCAGCACGACGACCGGCGGCTCGGCCCTGAGGTTGAGCCCCTGGGCGGGCTCGCCCATCACCGTCACGAGCTCGTCGTGCAGGATCTTGATGAACACCTGCCCGGGCGTCAGGCTCTTCTGGACCTCGGCGCCTAGCGCGCGCACCTTGACCGCATCGACGAAGGCCTTGACGACCGGGACCGCGACGTCCGCCTCGATCAGGGCCATCCGCACCTGCCGCAGCGTGTCGGCGATGTTCTCCTCGGTCACGCGGCCGCGACCGCGCAACGCCTCGACGGCTCCGGCCAGCCGCTCGGTCAGTTTGTCGAACATCAGCTGCTCTCCGTGGGAGGCGGCATTATAGGGATTGCAGGCGGCGCGCGCGCTTCCCGAGCCTGCGCCGCTGTGCAATCATCTGGCGGCCTTGGCGACCTTCCACATCGCGCTGTCCCTGCTGACGCTCGCGCTGTATCTGCTCGCGGCGGTGCTCGTTGCCCGCGCGGTGCGCGCCAATCCCGGCGCCCGCTCCGCCGCCGGCCTCGCTGCGGCCGTGCTCGGAGTCCTGGTGCACGCCTACATCCTGTTCGGGGCGATCCGCACCGGCACCGGCGTCGCGCTGGCAATCACCGACAGCGCCTCGCTGGTCGGCTGGGTCGTCGCCGCGACGGCGGTGGTCGCGATGGCGGCGCTGCCACTCGGCGCGCTGCCGTCGGCGCTGCTGCTGCTCGCCGGCGTGCTCGCGACCGGCACCGGGCTGTTGTCCGGCTTTCGCGAGATCCATACGCCGCAGTGGGAGGTCAGCGCACATATCGCGCTCGCGGCGCTGGCCGCGGGCTGGCTGTCGATCGCGGCGGTCGTGGTGCTGCTGCTCGCCTGGCAGGACGCCCGCATCAGGACCCGCCGGTCGCTCGGCATGCTCGCGCTGCTGCCGCCGATGGAGACGATGGAGACCACGCTGTTCCAGGCCCTCGGTGGCGGCTTCGTGGTGCTGACGCTGGCGCTGCTGACCGGGCTGTTTTTCGTCCACGACGCTCTGTCACAGCACCTCGTCCACAAGATGACGCTCGCGATCGCAGCGTGGCTCGTGTTCGGAGTGCTGCTGTGGGGCCGCGTCAGGTTCGGCTGGCGCGGCCGACAGGCACTGTGGTTCACGATCGGCGGCTTTTTCATCCTGGCGCTCGCGTACTTCGGAACGAAATTCGTGCTCGAGAACCTGCTCGGGCGCCACTGGGGCTGAATGAACGACATCCCTGTGGGCCTTGCGGCCGCGGGCCTCGCGGTCAGCATCGTGCTGTCGGCGTTCTTCGCGAGCTCGGAAACGGCGCTGATGAGCGTCAACCGCTACCGGCTCCGCCACCTCGCGCAGCAGGGCCACGCCGGCGCCCGGCTCGCCGAAAAACTGCTCGCCCGGCCCGACCGGCTGATCGGCGTGATGCTGCTCGGCAATACGCTCGCCAATGTCTCGGCCGCCGCGATCGTGACGCTGCTGACGCTCGAGTTCGCCGGCGAGAAGTGGCTGGCCCTCGCCAATGGCGGGCTGACGCTGGTGCTGCTGCTGTTCTGCGAGGTGGGACCGAAGACCTACGGCGCGCTGCACGCCGAGCGCCTGGCGCTGCCCGCATCGTTCGTCTACCGGCCGCTGCTGTGGATCACCTACCCGCTGATCTGGCTGATCATCGGCATCACCAACGCCTTGCTGAGACTCGTCGGCGTGTCGGCCGCGCGGGTTGCCTCGTACTCGCTGTCGGCCGACGAACTCAGGACCGTGGTCGCCGAGGCCGGGGCGCTGATCCCGCTCAAGCACCAGCAGATGCTCGTCAGCATTCTCGACCTCGAGAAGATCAGCGTCGACGAGATCATGGTTCCGCGCAGCGAGGTGGGCGGCATCGACCTCAACGACGACTGGGACCGGATCCTGGCGGCGCTGCGCGAGGCCCAGCACACGCGCGTGCCGGTCTACGAGGGCGACCTCGACCACATCGTCGGCGTGCTGCACATGAAGCGGGTGACGCGCGAGCTCGCGCGCGGCTCGTTCGACCGCGCCAGCCTCGAGCGCATCGCCCGCCAGCGCGAGCCCTACTACGTGCCGGAAGGCACGACGCTCAACCAGCAGCTGGTCGCCTTCCAGCAGAACCAGCGGCGCCACGCCTACGTCGTCGATGAGTACGGCGACGTGCAGGGACTCGTGACCATCGAGGACATCCTCGAGGAGATCGTCGGCGAGTTCACGACGCTGCCGTACGGGCTCAGGCGCGACGTGCGGGCGGAGGACGACGGCAGCTACGTGGTGTCCGGCAGCACGACGGTGCGCTCGCTCAACCGCGCGCTCGGCTGGACGCTGCCGATCGCGGGACCGAAGACGCTGAACGGGCTGATCCTCGAGTACCTGGAGACCATCCCGCAGCCGGGCACCGCGCTCAAGCTCCACGGCCATGCGGTCGAGGTGCTGCAGATCGCCGACAACGCCGTCAAGACGGTGCGCATCTGGCCGGCCAAGGGCAGCTGATGCGGCTCAGCGCGCGGCGGCGAGGGCCTCCTCGAGCCGCGAGACTGCGGTGACGATCAGTCCCTCGACCGGCTTGCGCGGCGCATTGCTCAGCGGCACGATCGCGCGGCGAAAGCCGTGCTTGGCCGCCTCGCGCAGCCGCTCCTCGCCGAACGGCACCGGGCGGATCTCGCCGGCCAGTCCGAGCTCGCCGAACACCACCAGCTCCTGCGGCAGCGCCCGGCTCTCGAGGCTCGACACCGCGGTGAGCAGCACCGCGAGATCGGCGGCCGTCTCCTCGACCCGCACACCCCCGACGACGTTGACGAACACGTCGTGCGCATGGAGCGCAATGCCGCCATGGCGATGCAGCACGGCGATCAGCAGCGACAGGCGGTTCGCGTCGATGCCGACGGCGACGCGGCGCGGCAGCTGCGCCCGCGAGTCATCGACGAGTGCCTGCACCTCGATCAGCATCGGCCGCGTGCCCTCGCAGGTCACCGTGACCACGCTTCCCGGCACCGGCGTCTCGTGACGCGACAGGAAGATCGCCGACGGGTTCTTGACGGCCTTGAGCCCGTGCTCGTCCATCGCGAATACGCCGATCTCGTTGGCGGCGCCGAACCGGTTCTTGATGGCGCGCACGACCCTGAAGCGCGTGCCGGCATCGCTCTCGAAATACAGCACCGTGTTGACCAGGTGCTCGAGCACGCGGGGACCGGCGATCACCCCTTCCTTGGTCACGTGGCCGATCAGCACGACCGCCGTGCCGCTGCGCTTGGCGTGGGCGATCAGGCGGGCAGCCGACTCGCGCAGCTGGGACACCGACCCGGGGCTCGCCTCGACCTCGCGGCTCGCCATGGTCTGTATCGAGTCGATGACCAGCAGGCGCGCCTGGCCGGCCTCGGCGGCGGCGATCACCGCCTCGACCTCAGTCTCGGCCAGCAGTCCGAGCGGCGCCTGGCCGAGCCCCAGCCGGCGCGCCCTGAGTCCGATCTGCCTGAGGCTCTCCTCTCCGGTCGCATACAGCACCGGGACCTGCGCTGCGAGCGAGGCGGCCGACTGCAGCAACAGCGTCGACTTGCCGATTCCCGGATCGCCCCCGATCAGCGTCACCGAGCCCGCGACCAGCCCGCCGCCGAGCACCCGGTCGAACTCGCCGGATCCGGTCGGCAGGCGCGGCGCATCCTCGGTCCCGTCCGCCCCGAGCGTGTGCGCGGTCACCGGCTGCGACCGGGCGGCGCGCGCGCCGCCCCGGCCAGCTGCGGGCCCGGGCGCGGCGAGTGCCGACAACGTGTTCCACTCGCCACAGGCGGGGCACTGGCCCTGCCACTTGGGCGCGGCATCGCCACAGGCGCTGCATACGTAAACTGTCCGGGACCGGCTGCTCACCCGGGGGATGCTAACAGAGCCCCTTTTTGGCGCGACCGTGACACGGCCCGCGACGCGACGGCCCGGCTCCGCTAGACTCGCCGGCGTCGTGGAAAGCAGCGGTTGATGCAAACACATCCTCTTTTCCGTCCGCTGGCCGTCGCGACGGTGGTGATCGTGGTCGCGGCCGGCCTGCTGCTCTGGCCGGCCCGCGACTTCGAGGCCCGCCTCGCCGGCCTGCCGCTTGCCTTGCTGCAGGGGGCGGAGAACGCACCCGAGGCCGGCCGCGTGCTGTGGGTCGATAACGGCGAGGGGACCGCCGACACCGGCCGGCTGCGCGGCGATCTGGCCCACGCGCTCGATGCGGCGCGCGGCGGCGGAGCCCGGGCGATCCTGCTGGCCGTGCCGCTCGAGCAGTCGAGCGACAGTGCCGATCTCGCCCGGGTCCGCTCGTTCCTGGAGGGCGTGGATTCCTCGCCCGACCCCTCGATGCGGGCGCGGCTCACGGCCTGGGCCGCCGAGCTCGATCACGACGCGCAGCTCGAGAAGGCAATCCGGGCTGCCGGCAACGTCGTGCTGCTCGGCACGCCCACGGCCACGCCGCTCGAGCGCTTCGTGAGCGCGGCGCGCGGCGTCGGCATCGAACCCGCGCGGCCCCCGGACGCCGACGGGGTCTCACGCCGCGACCGGCTGTTCGGGCGCGACGGGCCGCCGCCCTCGGCGCCCTCCGCGACCTTCGCCGCCTGGCTCGCCGCTCACGGCGCGAGCCTCACCGATGCCCGGCTGACGGCGCACGGCGTCAGCGTCGGCCAGACGCTGCTGCAAACCGACTCCTCGGGCGGCTGGGTGCCCCAGTACGGCCGTCGCGCCGGCGAGGAGGGCGGCACGCCCGAGGCCTCGCTCGCGGACCTCGCCGCGGGCCGCGTTCCGGCCGACCGGCTCGAGCAGCGAATCGTGGTGATTGGGCGCGGCCCCGGTCTCGTCGCGACGCCCACCGGGCCCGGGCTTGCGCTCGGCGAGGCGCTCGCCCAGCGCCTGATCAGCCTCGAATCCGGGAGCTACTTCGTTCCGGTGCGCTTCGCGCGTCTCGCGACGCTGGTGCTGCTGCTCGGGGCGATCGCGTTCGCCGCGCTCGCCGCGCCGGCGTTGTCCCCCGCCCCGCGCGCGGCGGCGGTGCTGTTCGCCGCCTTCGTGCTCATCGCCGCCGAGCTCGTGCTGCTCGCCGAGGCGCGCATCTGGATCCCGCTGCTCGAGGCCGCGCTCGGCCTCGTCGTCGCCACGCTCGCCGTGTGGGTGCTGCCGGATGCGCCGGTCGCCCGCACACCGCGCCCGGTTGCGACCGACCCCTGGCAACGCCCGGCCGCGCCGCCCCCGGTCCCGAGGGGCCCGGCCGCAGCGCCCGGCCGGTCCC
>Ga0181521_10004941_pt1 | contig 15022 bp, 14 predicted proteins | sample PEATcosm2014_Bin_32_FD_119764 | JGI IMG/M metagenome (GOLD analysis project Ga0181521, IMG submission 119764) | Peatland microbial communities from MTU Mesocosm Facility, Houghton, MI, USA - PEATcosm2014_Bin02_60_metaG | ecosystem: Environmental > Terrestrial > Soil > Wetlands > Peat | place...
GCCGGCCCCGGCCCCTGGAGTCTGGACCGCATCACAGGCTTCGACCGCACCTGAGCCACAAGGATTTATCGAAGTGAACAGGGCCTTGTGCATCGTGGCGGCCGCGCTGCTCCTCGCGACCGTGAGGATGTCGGCGCATCACGCGTTCGCCGCCGAGTACGACGAAAACAAGCTCGTCACAGTCTTCGGTACGGTGCCCGGGTTCCAGTGGACCAATCCGCCGCGTGGCTGTCGGTCGACGGAACGGACAAAAGTAACGAACTCAGCAGTTGGAAGTTCGAAATGGGCAACCCTGGCGTCGCGCCGCAGCGCGTCGCGGAAGGCAAGGCTGCCGCGCCACGACTCCTCCTGGTACCCCACGACATGCACTAAGTGGGTGCGCTCCGTCCGGTCGCGCCCGCGCCCGAAGATGTAATGCCCTGGAACACCCGCACCTTCGGCGTGGTCATAGCCAAGAGCTTCCAGCGCAGGTTTGCATCTTTCCCATTCAGAGAGCGGCGAGATTCCGGCCATGATGTCCAGTATCGGCTTGGCGCAAAGCCCCGGCACTGCGGTCGACCCGTAGTGCTCAATGCCCTTTGCAACCGGCCCGAGCGCCTTCGCAAGACGCACCTTTTCGGCTTCGAACGCAGCAGGCCAGAGCAGGTCATAGGCGACCAGCAGGTTGAGATTGGCCTTGAGGCCGAGATTTGCCGTTCTGCGCACGCCCCTCTGCCTCACAGGTTACTTCGTGTCAGCTTCACGCGGCTCTGCCGCAGGCAGACGGCCCGTACTGTCGACGGCGAAACACCGACGCTTTCCGCTGTTCCGCGAATCCGCAAACGCCTTTGAGCTTGCGGCAAGCGGATCCGCGAGCCGGTAATCGGCACGCCTCCCAAAGGTTGTTGTGCGATCACGCGTGGGCGGATTGTCGCTTCGGATCGGCGCACAAGTGCTGTAGACTGGGACGAAAAAGGTGCTTGCTTCGAGGGCGAACCGGGCATCTCCTGAAGGAAGGTAAGTCATCATGAGATGCGCGGTCGCTTTACCATTCGTCTTATCGCTTTCGCTGTCCGCAGCCAGCGTGGACGGCCTCAATATTCATTCGTCCATAACCGGCAAGGGTTCGAAGACGGTGATCCTGGTGCATGGCTACACGTGCGATGAAAGCACGTGGACGGAACAGACACCCGCGCTCGCGAAAGAATATCGGGTGGTGACGCTGGATCTTCCAGGGCACGGCAAGAGCGATTCCCCCAAAGATGGCAAGTTCTCCATGGACGTCTTCGCCCGCGCCATTGAGGCTGTACGCGAGGAGGCCAAAGTGGAAAGCGTTGTGCTCGTCGGGCATAGCATGGGAACGCCGGTGGTCCTGCGCTACGCTCATCTTTACCCGGCCCACACCTCGGCCCTGGTGTTTGTCGACGGTCTGATGCCTGCGGCGGCACCGAATCCGGCCACGAATCCGGGAGCCGCGATGGGCGGTCCGAACGGCCGCGCCGCGCGCGAAGCGATGATCCGTGGCTTCTTCGTAGCCGACACTACGCCCGCCGTCCGGACCAAGGTTCTGAACATGATGTTGGGTGCACCGGAAGCAACGGCGGTTGGCGCAATGAACGCCACTTTCGATCCAGCCGGCCAAACCGTCGATATCCCAATGGTCCCGATTCTCGGCATTTACGCCGGCCGTCCCTTAGCCAGCCGCGACGCAGTTTTGTCCCACTTCCCTAATGCCGAATATACCCAGATCCCCGGAACGGGCCATTTCCTGATGCTCGAAAAACCCCAGGAGTTCAACCGGCTGCTCTTGACCTTCCTCGCTCAACAGAATCACGTCGCCGCGCGGAAATGAACCGGCGCCGAAACAGGCACGGTTACCGATATTTCGTATTGACGCCCGCGCAGGGCTGGTTGCTACGGCTCGCTTGTGAACTTCGTCCGCATCGCCGCGCGGTCGAGCTTTTTGCCGCGTTCATAAACATCCGCAATCTTCCGCGTGTTATTGATGTCGTCCAGTGGATTCGCGTCGAGCACGATGAAATCCGCGCTCTTCCCGGCGGCCACGCTGCCGAGCTGATCCAGCTTCAACATCTCCGCCGCAGTCTTCGTCGCGGCCACCAGCGCCTGCTTCGGGGTCATTCCCGCGGCTACCATGTCGGTCATTTCCTGATGCACGTTCCATCCCACGGCCGTGCTCGAATCGGTTCCAAGCGCGACGCGCACACCGGCCTTGTAGAACTTCATCAGATTACGCGCCTGTATGCCGTAGGCCTCCCGCGCCTTCTTTGCGTCTTCCGGTTTCAGGGCCGCCAGTTCCTCACGCATGCGTTGGATCTGCGACGCCGGAACGCTCTCGCCCGCCAACGCCAAGTCCGATTCCGTCATCTCACGATCCGGCAGAGTCGAAATGGCGTAAACATTGCGATGCTGTTTGAGCATCCCGACCAGTTCGTCGTCCACGTCGCGGTCGCGCACCAGATGCGCAAAGATGTCTATTCCCGACCGCAGCAGTTCTTTTGCATCGGATAAATAGAAGATATGCGCCGCGACGCGCAGGTTGTTCTTATGCGCTTCATCGATGATGGCGCGATACAGCTCCGGCGCCAGCTTCGGCACCGTGCCGTTCCGATCGTCAACCCAGATCTTAACCAGGTCGACCTTCTTCGCCGCCAGTTCCCGCACGTCGGCGCGCGCTTCCGCATCGCTGGTCACACCGTATGCGATGGGTTGCCAGTACGCGCGGCCCGGACCGGCCTTCGGCATTGCCATGCCGCGCCCGGCCAGCCGGAACAGCGCCGTATTCGGCGGCGGATTCGCGCGAATCTCATAGCCGATGTCGCCTTTGTCGATTCCCATGCTCTGAACCGCCGTGACCCCGTAATACGCGACGCGTTCGAGATGGTCGATCAGATTTTCGCGCGAGTAGGTATCGGCGCCGATCTGGTTGGTTTTGACGACATACCAGCCGAGGTGCACATGCGTATCGACTAGTGCGGGCATCACGGTTTTGCCGGCCAGATCGACGCGCATCGCTCCTGCGGGCGCTTTCACGGCGCCTTTTTTGCCGACGCTCGTGAACTTCCCGTTCGCTGTCACAAACGCTGAATTTTCCGTAACACTGCCGTCGCCATTGACCAGACGCGCGCCCTCAAAAAGGATCGGCGCTTGCTGAGCGAATCCGATCGGCAGGCAGAGCACAATCGGCAGAATGAAGCGAACCAGGCGCATGAGGTCTCCTTAAGTGAGTCATGTTATCGAACTCGGCCATTCCTTTGACAGAGGAAATAGAGAAAGGAAGAAGCGATCGCCGCCCTTTTGACCCACTGCGGCATCGAGGAAGCGGCAAAGTCAGTCGGGATCGGCACCCAGACCCCGTTTCGATGGCTGAAGCTTCCCGAGTTCGACAAGGCCTATGGGGAAGCGCGCCAAGCTGCTTTCGCGACCGCGCGCCTTCAGCAGGCCACGGGTGCCGCCGTTTCCACACTGCTGAAGATTATGGTGGACACGAACGCACCGCCATCGCCCGCGCGCGGGCCGCCGACAGCGTGCTCGATCACGCGAAGCAGGCGATCGAGGATGTTGAGGTCCGCGTGGCCGCGCTGGAGCAGGCTGCGCCACATTGCTCATTGCTCGCCCGTCCCGGAGCGATCGCGCAAGTCCGCTGACGAGATACGTTGTTAACACCCCCGTTTTGGGATAACAGCAATGCGCGCTTCCGGCCATTCCGCGATAGAATTCCGGAAGCAGTTCTGAGCATTTCGAAAAGATGTCCGGGCTCCTCACGTTTTTTTCACATGGCTCCGGAAATTGGATCAGCCGGCGCGCGACGGTTCATTCAGGCGCGCTGGCATGTGGTCCTGAACTATATCCAAGGGTAAACATAATGCGTATTTCAAAATGGAATATTATCTGCGCGCTTACTGTTTTGGCCTTTATGAGCGCTGCCGATGCGCAGACTGCGCGCCCTGCACCGGATTCGATCGAAGGCCATCTTGCGGTGGGCAAGAACGCCGCTGGGGGCCGCGACGACACCCCTGATTTCTACGGTCTGGTCACCGCAATCTGCGTCGCCCCGCTGAACGCCCCTGGTCGGCCAGACGCTCCAGCGCCCAGGATGAACCCCAATCGGGCAAAAACATACCTCGAGCCGAAAAAGGTTTTTGACGAACTATATTGGATGGGCACGCCTTCCCGTTCGACGTGGGCTCTGACCACCAGCGACGGAATCATCCTGTACGACACCCAAGGCGTTTATGACGCGGAGGATGTAATTGTCGGCGGCCTGAAAAAGCTTGGTCTCGATCCTGCCGAGGTGAAATATGTCATTATTTCCCATGCCCATGAAAACGAAGTCGGTGGCGCGAAACTGATGCAGGAACGCTATGGTGCGCATATTGTCATGGGAGCCGGCGATTGGGATATAGTCGACCAATCCGTCAATGGTTTTCCGAACGGCAAGCCCAAGCGAGACATTGTCGCGACCGATGGCATGAAGATCACGCTCGGCGGCAGAACGATTACCATTTATCTGATGCCCGGCCATACGCCTGGGACGATTTCCGGAATCTTCCAGGTGCATGACCACGGCAAGCCGCTGACCGTTGCTTATTCAGGCGGTACCGAATTCAATTTCGTGAACGACGTGCCGCATTTTGACGCCTACATCGCTTCGGAGCGGAAATTTGCTTCCATCGCGGCCGCCGCGGGCGCCACCATCATATTGGGAAACCAGTCTCAGTTTGATAGCGCGGCTATCAAACTCAGGACGCTGGCCGATCGGCGACCCGGGGAGACGCATCCCCTCGACGTCGGAGCGGCCGCGGTGGCGCGGTATTTCAAAATTGAAGACGAATGCGCGCAAGCGGTGCGCCTCAAGCTGCTCGCCCAGCGGCAGGATGCCGCCAAACCCGGCCAGTAGGAGTAGAAGGTCCAAGCCGGCGCATGTCCTTAAGAGGAATGCGCGGGCTGAGTCTTGATTGACGCATTGGGGTTGAGTGCCAGCGGCCAGCGCGGTCAGAACGGCTACCGATATAACGGCACAACGCTCACTACTCTTGCCTCGGGCCAGCGAATCGAATGAAATGTGCGAAGCCCCGCAGAAACTCCCGCAACTTGTTCCGCAGCGCTTCATCAACGAGCTCGCCCGCATCGTTGAAGACCTGGCCGGCGCGCGGCACCACGAGTCGTCCTCCGAACCACGGGCGTGTGCGCAGAGTGTGCAGCAGGGGTAGCCAGGCACTTTGCGCAAGGAGCGTCCCAAAGCCTCCGGGCGAGGCGCCCATCACCGCGACCGGACGGTTGCCGAATACCGTGGGAGATCGGCGGCGGGGCGGGACATCCAATCGATGGCATTCTTGAAAACGCCCGGGATTCCGTTGTTATATTCCGGGGTGGCCAGCAGGAGTCCGTCGCAGGCGATCACACGCGCTTTAACGTCCTGGACCGTTTGCGGCACTCCCTGACTGGTTTCGACGTCGCCGTCATATAGCGGGGCGCCGCGGATGGAGGCAATTTCAAGCTCGGTTCCCGCGTCCACCAGCGCCACGGCGGCATTCAAAAGCGCGGTGTCGCAGGAACCGCGCCGCAGGCTGCCGGAGATCCCAGGAATGCGAGGCATGGGACCTTCCGATTTTAGTGCAGGTGCCTCGTTGGCCTCCCGATGGTCGGCAACTGGAAGCGAAGCTGAAGCAACGCGCTTCGTGCCGCCTCGTCTGTGACTGAAAATCGCTAACGAGATTCGCGAATATCGTATCGGTTTCTTCTGTACCCGCGTCGGTTCGGCGCGCGCGAAACAATGGATGGGGAATTTCACTCGGGCGCGGGTGTGATCGTCATCCGGCGGCACCGCTAGACGAGTAAGGGTCGGATATCGATGAGCGCGGAGCGCGCGCGTTCGTACGCGGCATCGAGGTCGCGGCGATCCAGTGCGACGAGCGCGGTCGCGGTGTCTCGGATCGCCTCCGCCTGCTCGGCGAGCGCACGGCGCGCGGCGTCGGGCATCCGCGGCCCCAAGCGGCGGATCACCTCGAGCTGCCGGATCAGCACCGCAGGCGTCGTCGCCGACGCCTGGCGGATCTGGTCGAACGCGAGCTTGACGAGCCGTTCGATCCGGACCGCCGGGACCCACACACGGAGCTCGCCGTCGGTGTCGTACCAGTTGCCCTCGATCGGCGGCTGCTCGGCGAGCACAAGCAGGGCGTCGGCGAGCCAGTCGACGCACGCGACCCCGGTGAACGTGTCGTTGACCGCCGGGCTGAGCGCGCGGATCGCGATCTCGACGATCTGCGCAATCCCGAATTCGCTGTCCTGCGAGAGCGTGCGGTGGCGGCCGATCGCGACGTGGCGATTGACCGCCACCTCGATCCGGGGCGCCCGGGACGCGGGCACGACCGACACCAGCGGCTCGCCGCGCAGCACGAACTGGCCGGGGCGGAACCTGAGCACGAGCAGCGCGCCGGCTTCGCGCGCGGCCGCGACGAGCGCGCCATGATCGAGGTGCTGCATGTAGCCGCTCTTCCGGCAGGGAACAATCCCACCGGACTCGGCACGCCGCAGGATCGCGTCGTCGTCCGGCAAGGTGCCGGTTCCCTCACCGGCGGCACGCTGGTGCATACCGACGACGGCGGGATGGAGGTCGTCCACGACGCGCGCGATCATGTCGGGGTTCTGGATCGACGTTGCGATCCTGTGGCTGTAGTAGACGAGGAAAGCGAAGCTGCAGACGACAAGCAGCCAACTCGTGAGCAGCGAAATCTGCGGGAGGAACCGCGAGTTGACGTCCTGGTGGGTGACCAGGAAGCACAGACAGACATAGATGAACGTCCCCATGAACAGGCCGATCGTGACCTGGGTCACCCAGTCCTGGAGGAAGCGATACAGGAGGCGAGGCCCGAACAAGGTCGCGACCATCGACAGCACGAGCAGGGCGACCGAGAAGATCAGCGCGAGCACTGTCGCTACTGCGCCCATCATCGCTGACAGGATCGCGCGCGCGTCGTCGATGCCGCCCATTGTCAGCCACGACGGGATGTGGATCACCCCGTGCGCATCGAGGATGTCAGGGATCAGCGTGGCGCCGAACAGCGCGATGGCCGCGACCGATAGTTTGAGCGGAATCCGCCACAGGTTGATGTCGCGCTGCGAGCGGAGTTTGGCGGGGCGAGGATCGAGCATGCAACCTCCTGGTCACTACTTTGTCAGATCGTAATTGAAGAAACCGCGCGGCTCCCCGCAGCCACGGCGAACCGAGCGGCGCCACGGCAAGCAAGACGATGCGCGCGATCCTCGTTTTCCCGCCGGGTGGGGAAGGTCGTTTTTCGTTCTTCACGCGCACAAATTCCAGTAAGTCCCTGTCAAGCGCCGCTTGTAACGGCATTGGGACGGTAACCTCCACGCGGGGCTGGTACCATTTTCTGCAAGGAGATTGCGGGTTAGCCGCCATGCCGGGATTCCTGGTCAAGTCTCCGTGTCTCTTTGTTCATTAGGAATCCCTCTTTCAGTCGATGGAGCACCTCCTGTACCGCGCAGGCGGACCTTACCCTTCGCAGCCTGAGCAGTACATGGACCCGATTCGCTCATGAACATACTCGACCTCGTTGTCGGCAAGCCCATCAAGACCAGTGACGAACGCGCCGAGCAGATCGGTCCCGCACAGGGCATCCCGATCTTTGGTCTCGACGCGCTCAGCTCGGCTGCTTACGGTCCGGAGGCGGCGCTCAGCCTTCTGATTCCACTTGGTCTGGCGGGTGTCCACTATATTCTTCCGGTCAGTGCCGCCATCATCACGCTGCTCGTGATCGTGTATTTTTCCTACCGCCAGACTATCGCCGCCTATCCCTCAGGCGGCGGTTCCTATACCGTGGCACGCTTTAATCTTGGCCCGTCCGCGGCCCTGCTTGCCGCGGCCGCGCTCCTCGCGGACTATATCCTCACTGCCGCAGTAGGAATTTCCGCTGGCGTCGGCGCCCTCGTCTCGGCCGTTCCGTCGCTGCTGCCACATACGGTTTCTCTCTGCGTCGGTATTTTGGTCGTTGTCACGATCGTCAATCTCCGCGGAGTGCGCGACGCCGGCATGGCCTTCGCCGTTCCAACCTACCTGTTTCTTTTCACGCTTCTTATCACCATCGCCGCGGGAGTTTTCCGCGTTGTCCTCAGCGGCGGTCATCCAATACCCGCTGCATCGCTCCCGCCACCACCCACAGCAACCGCGGCCGTCAGCTACTGGCTGCTGCTGAAAGTTTTCGCAAGCGGTTGCACGGCGTTGACCGGCGTGGAGGCCGTGAGCAATGGGGTGAAGGCCTTCCGCGAACCCGCGGTCGACAACGCCCGGCGCAGTCTCACGGCCATTATTTTTCTCCTGGCGGTGCTGCTGGCGGGGATTTCGTATCTGGTGAACGTCTACGGCATCGCCGCGACCGATCCCGGCCAGCCCGGGTACCAGAGCATACTCTCCCTGCTCACCGCCGCTGTTTTCGGCAGGGGCTTTTTCTACTACCTGACGATGGGCTCCGTTCTCTTCGTTCTTTCGCTTTCCGCCAACACGGCCTTCGCCGATTTTCCGCGCCTCTGCCGAGCCATCGCGCAGAACAACTATCTTCCGCATGCCTTCGGTTACCGCGGGCGGCGGCTGGTCTATACCTACGGCATTGTCGCCCTGGCGGTACTGTGTGGCGGCCTGCTCATTCTTTTTGGCGGCGTGACCGATCGGCTCATCCCGCTCTATGCCGTCGGCGCTTTTCTGGCTTTCACACTTTCGCAGGCGGGCATGGTGATGCACTGGTGGAAGCATCGCGGGCAGAATTGGCTTCACAAGGCGGCGGTCAACGGGCTTGGCGCGTTCGTCACCGGCATCACGGTCGTCGTCGTGCTGGTTGCGAAATTCGTCGACGGCGCCTGGATTACCCTTCTTTTCATTCCGCTGACAATCGCCTTCTTCGTTTCCGTCCGGCGCCACTACCATTCGATAAGGATGCTTACCGCGTCCCGGGTTCCGGTCAGCGCGGTAAACCTCGGCGGGCCCCCCATCGTCGTCATTCCCGTCGAACACTGGAACGACATCACCCGCCAGGGGATTGAATTCGCGGCGCGTCTTTCATCGGAGGTGATCGCGCTGCACGTCGATGCCACGGAACACTCAGAGCCGCTTGAAACGGACTGGGATCACTATGTGGATCGGCCTTTCCGTGCAGCAGGCAGAGAGCCGCCTCGTCTTCATGTGCTGCCTTCGCCCTACCGTTTCATCATCGTTCCCATCGTTCAGTTCGTGCTGGATCTGTCGAAGTCGAATCCCGGCCGCGGCATCATCGTGGTCATACCCGAGTTGGTGGAAGACAAATGGTACGAATACTTCCTCCACAACCAGCGGGGGCGGCTTCTCGAATGGGTACTGCTTGCCCGCGGCAACGAACGCATCTTTACGGTGAGTGCGCCCTGGTACGTCGGGGCGCGGACTCGATCAAAATGATCGGCCGTCTCATCGCAGGATCATTATCGATTTACCTGCCGGCTCGAATTGCACCGCTATCCGAGGGCCAGACGAACCCTATCGCAACGGCCCCTATCGCGACAGACCGTCCCGCGATTACAAACTCCAGTGTCGTTGTTCCGAGCGGCAGCCTGCAGATTGAGAACGGCTTCCAGGTAACGACCGTGTCGGGGCAGCGCGCCTTCGAGGGTCCCGAAAGCCTGGTTTGGGCACGGCTTGACGGATGCGACGGAGTTGCGGTTTACGGTTGCGGATTAGGTCGACGCGATTGGCTCGCCATTACTGAAGTGCACATTTCGCTCTACTTCCTTTGTATTTGCTCCGGATATCGCGCTAAAGCATCGATCCGCATGAGGCCGAGATCCTCATCGTTGTCCGCGCGCGAAAAGAACGGCCCACACACTGGCATCTGACGGGTGATTTTTTTGTTAGACTCCATAGAAATTTATGCCAGTGAGTGATCCCGACGTACTGCCGGCAGGGTACGATCTGTTCGCCACCATTCAAAACGACCCTGCATTTCAAACCAAGTTTGCTTTTGGGGGCGCTTTTCCGCTTCCCGCGGGTTTTTTCGGCGACGGCTCCCATCGGCACGTGAGACAGAAGTGATCACGTGCCGGTCGCACTGAGCCTGCAAAGTATCGCGCCCGTAACTGTGCGCATCGAGACCGGCACGGAGGACTGGGACGTTAAAGTCAGCATTTCACAAACGCGGACTGCCGACGGCAGCATCACCATTACCAGGGAGAGTCCGGCCGGAGGCACCTTTGTTTCCTCCTTGCCCGTCGTGCCGTTCTTTGTATTCGTCCGGCGCAATGACAGTCTCGTCAAAACGCTCGATGTTGGCGCGCTGCCGATACCAGCCGAAGACCTTGTATCCCAGTATCCCATTCCCTGGGTGTCCACGCCGCCTTCCAACATTCTCGCGGTTGCCGGCCTGAACGATAACTTCTACGCCAGCGCGGCTTATGACGGGAAGGCCGGCTCCTGCGAACGAGGCCCTCTGGCACAGCATGGCATCCGTCCGGCTCAGCCCCGCAAGAGTTCGAGCAGGTCCTCTTCGCGCAGTTCTTCGAGCAGCAGCTCAGCCAGATCTTCGTCGGAGCCTTGACGGTTCCGCGTTCTCACCAACTTTCGGCATGGGGCCCCGATAACCGTTGTCCGGATGGAAACGGTTGTTTACGTAGCCCCGGAAATTGTCGGGCCATGAAACCACGGGCCAACGCCGATGAATACGCCGTCATTAAACCACTCGGGACCGTAATAGCCAGCGGGAGCACAGGCATAGGGAGCAACGTTATAGTAAGCGAGCCACTACCTGCACTAATGCACTCTTACGTGTGAAACGCCGGATCGTTCCAGTTTGGCCAAGACTTATTTCGCATCTGTACACACGCGGGAGCCTCTGGCGTTTCCACTGGCGGAGCCCCCGCGCGGCTGAGAGTGACGCGCCAGACGACGCGGCGCTTGTCGAACGGGGGCAGGGAATCTCCGCGTTCGGTATACATCGGCAGGCAAATCGCGCCGAGCCGCGTTAAGGCCGTTACAGAAAGGCGGCAGGCGTCAGTGAGTCAGATCGTAGATGAAATAATTCATCGCGATCCGATAGGCCAGCGACGCCCACTTCTCCGGATAGCGCGGATCGTCCGACCACTCCCAGGCATCGCCCAAGTCCATGTTGTGGCAGATCGCCACCATCACGCGCCCCTTATCGTCGAGGATCGCCCGCCAGTGCGGAGTTTTTCCGGTCTCACCCGCTTCATACGTCCGGCGGCTGTAATACCATTGCCAGCCGGCTACCTGGAAGCGCTCGTCCAAATCGTAAATCGTGTGAAAGATCGGGTTGGAGTTATCGAGGTCCACGATGGGGCGGTCCGGGAAGACTCTGCTCATGCCGGCGATAAAAACCTGCCATTCGCTGTAGACGTTATGGTAGGGCTGGTCGCCGTGGAAATCGTCCACCATCAGGAATCCGCCACGCAGCAGAAACTCGCGCAACTGGGCCGCCTGGTCGTCCGGCAGCGCCCAGTGCCCGACCTCGACCGCGTACATCATCGGCCAATTGTAAACGTCGTCGGTGCCGTCGAGATCGACCACCTGCTCCACGGATCTGGTCTCGATCCGCGTCAGCCGGCGCACGCCCTCGAGCAGATGACGGTCCGAGCGCGGATAATCGATGGTCCAGTTGAGGTCGAGTCCGCGGCGGGATCCGTAGACGCTGGGATAGTGAAGTCGTGCGCGGGTCCACTCGGTTTTCTGGTTCCAGTCGTCGGGAAGCGGAAAATCCTCGTATTCCTGGGCCTGGTACTGTTTGAAGGGCCGCTGCGCGCGTAAAACCCCAAGGACGCCCAGTGCGGCGACGGCCAGCAACAGTGCCGAACGGTATCGCATGCAGTCTCCGGCTTTAATTACATTATCACGGCGGCCAGCGGCTACCTTGCTCTCCGGGCCGGGTTTGTCGGGCACAAAACCGTTCCAATCGCCGTCCAATGGAATTTGTACTCCGGAAGGCGCACGTGTGAGCAGTCTTCACATGTTCCGAACGGCAAACGCGCACTTCCGCTACCTCGGGAAAACGGCACCACGGATGCTGGGATTCGGCATTCCCGGAAAGAAAGGAAATATGATTAAGCGCTTCGCTATTGCACTCCTGCTGGCGGCCTTGTATCCGGCACAGACCAGCCTTGCGCAGAACAGCCCTGCACAGAACAACACTTCCCGCATGGACCAGATTGTTCAGTCCTATGTCTCCAATAAGCAGTTCATGGGCTCAGCTCGTTGCTCGCGGCGGCGATGTACTGTTCAGCAAGGGCTACGGCTCCGCCAATCTGGAGTGGGGCATCCCGGATTCACCTTCGACCAGGTTCCGGTTAGGATCGGTTACCAAACAATTCACGGCGGCGTCGATCCTCCTGCTGGAAGAGCGCGGCAAGCTGAAGGTGGAAGATCCGGTTAAGAAATACCTGCCGGACGCTGCCGCGGCGTGGGACAAGATCACCATCTTTCACGTGTTAACGCACACCGCCGGCCTGCCGAATTTCACCAGCTTTCCCGACTACCCGTCGCTCGAGCCTTTCCCGACCACGGCTGAGAAGCATGTGGGGCGTTTCCGCGACAAACCGCTCGATTTCGAGCCCGGTGAGAAATGGAGTTACAGCAACTCCGGCTATGTCCTGCTTGGCTACCTGATCGAGAAAATCGGCGGCGAGAGCTATGGAAAATTCGTTCAGGAAAACATCTTTACGCCGCTGGGCATGAAAGATTCGGGCTACGACTCCAATTCCGCCATCATCGAGCGCCGCGCGGCCGGTTACGGAAGAGGTCCGAGCGGCAGTGTCACGAATGCGGGCTATATCGACATGACGGTACCTCACGCCGCCGGGGCTCTTTACTCCACCACCGAAGATCTCCTGCGCTGGGAGCAGGGACTCTTCGGCGGGAAACTGCTCTCGGCTGCTTCGCTGCAAAAGATGACCACGGCATTCAAGAGCGATTACGCGTTCGGTTTGCAGGTGCACACCGTCAATAAACACAAAGTGATCGATCACGCCGGAGGGATCGAAGGATTCAACACGATGCTGGCCTACTATCCGGAAGACGAAATCACGGTGGTTGTGCTCGCAAATCTAACCGGCACGCCCGCACCGGGCGAGATCGCAACCAAGCTTGGCGCGCTGGCGCTCGGCGAGGACGTCTCATTGCCTTCCGAGCGCAAAGAGATTACGGTCGCGCCCGGCATCCTGTCCAAATACGTCGGCACGTATTCGATGGGGCCTGGCGTCAATATGATGGTCCGGCTCGCGGGCGATCAACTGACTACGCAGATGTCGGGACAAGGCAGGCTGCCGTTATTCGCGGAGTCGGAGAACACGTTTTTCCTCAAGGTTGTCGATGCTCAGGTCGAATTCGGCAACGACGAAAAAGGGCCATACCTGATCCTGCATCAGGGCGGCCGCGACATGAAGGCGGTGCGCACCAGCGACACGGTTGCCGAGAAAAAAGAGATCGCAGTGCCGGCGAGTATCCTCTCGGCGTACGTTGGGACGTATGAACTCCGGCCGGGCTTTGACATGGTAGTGACGCTCGAAGGCGATCAACTGGCCACGCAGGTTGGCGGACAGCCCAAGTTACCGGTCTTTGCGGAATCGGAGACTAAGTTCTTCCCCAAGGCGATCGACGCGCAGATTGAATTCTTCAAGGATGACAAAGGCGCCGTTACTCACCTGGTGCTGCATCAGGGCCCGGCCGAAATAAGAGGCTCACGAAAGTGATCAATCGGCAGCGGGTGCGGGGCCGAAATGCGGTTGGCCGCGGTTCCTATCCTTGCCTGGAACGCGGCTCCTTGACGCGGGACGGCGCCGGTCGACAATTTCCGGCATAATACTGCCGGGTTGTGAAAGCTGGGATACAATCGGTTCCGTGCGTAGAATCCCGCCGACCTCCTGCCTGCTCTGCGCAATGGCGCTCGTGACGAATACCCCAAGCCCGGCCCAAACACGCGTGGGATTCAATCTTTCGGGGATGTGGTCGTCGATGTACCACGAAGATGAGCTGGAGCGCACCGATCCGGGCGCTCCCGTGGGCGATTACCTCGGCCTGCCGATCAACGACGATGCGCGGCTCCGGGCCGACACGTGGGACGCCGATCTCATCTCGGTGCCGGAACATCAATGCATACCGCACTCCGCTCCCTACGCCATGCGCGGGCCTTCGAATCTGAAAATTTCCACCATCGACGATCCCGCGACGGGCCAGATTATTGCGTTCGTCGTCGATGGAACCTATGCCGGCCCCAGAACGATCTGGATGAACGACCCTCCGCGGCCCTCTCAGTTCGCGGCTCACACATGGGCGGGATTCTCGATCGGAACATGGGAGGGGGACACGCTTCGGATCGAGACCACGCACATCAAGTCGGGCTATCTTCGCCGCAACGGCGTCGCGTTCTCCGACCTGGCCACGCTGACCGAATTTTTCGACCTGCACGACAAATACCTGACGTTGACCACGATCACGGAGGATCCGGTCTATCTGACGGAGCCTTTGGTGCGCTCCGAGAGCTGGGTGTGGAATCCATACCAGGTCTTCCAGCCCATCGCGGGCTTCGGGGCCTGCCTGCCCGACCCGGAACTTCCACATCCGCGCGGCTGGGTTCCGCATCACCTGCCGGGCACCAACACCGTAATCGGGGAATTTCCGGCTGAATATGGAATACCTTTCGAAGCGACGCGCGGCGGCGCGGAAACCATGTACCCGGAATACCAGAAGAAACTCAGACGGATGGTAATCCCCGCCGCCAGAGTTTTCGAGGAGAAGTTTGCCCGGGAGCACGAGCAGGTGAAGGAGAACGCCAAGTGAGGGTTGCGGCGCTGCTGGCCGTCGTCGGCTGCGCGGCCCAGGCAGCGGATGACGTTCCAGTTGAACTGCTCCACGTGCGTGGCAATGTGTATCTGCTGGCCTCCACTTCGGGAAACGTCACGGTCCAGACGGGCAGGGACCCGGGTCACGAAGGTGTGCTGCTGGTGGATTCAGGCCCAGCCGGGATGGCCGGGAAGATGA
>Ga0181521_10004949_pt1 | contig 15007 bp, 8 predicted proteins | sample PEATcosm2014_Bin_32_FD_119764 | JGI IMG/M metagenome (GOLD analysis project Ga0181521, IMG submission 119764) | Peatland microbial communities from MTU Mesocosm Facility, Houghton, MI, USA - PEATcosm2014_Bin02_60_metaG | ecosystem: Environmental > Terrestrial > Soil > Wetlands > Peat | place...
CACCGCGAGCCGGTGGAAGCTATCGACCTGCTGCGGCGCGCGGCTGACGTGGCGCATGTCGCGGCGACACAGGCGCGCATGGAGTTCCGCATCGATGCCAAGGCGTCGCCGGTGTTTGCCGACCCGGAACGCGTGATGCAGGTGCTGAATGAACTGGTGACCAACGCCATCAAGTTCTCGCCGCCAGGCACGAGCATTCAATTGAGCGCGTGGGATGCGGCCGGCAGCGGACCGGCGGGCAGCGCTGCTGGAGCGAAAGAGGTGTGCTTAGCCGTGGCGGACCAGGGGCGCGGCATTGCACCGGAGAAACTGGAGCGGATCTTCGAACCCTTCCAGCAGGGCGACGCGTCGGACTCGCGGGCGCTGGGCGGGACGGGCCTCGGCCTCGCGCTCTGCCGCAGCATCGTGGAGCAGCACGGGGGGCGCATCTGGGCCGAAAGCGAAGTGGGCAAGGGGAGCAGGTTCCTGTTTACGCTGCCGGCGGCGGAAGGGCAGGGACTAAGGGACTGAGGGACTGAGGGACTAAGGGAACAGATCGTCGTTCGCGGGTCACGGTTTCGGCTTCATTGTTGATCGCCACGCCGCGGCAACATTGAGCGCAGGGCGAGGCTGCGCCGGCTTAGATGCAATGCGCTCGCAATGTTCCGCGGAGAGCAACTTATCTCTAGTTCGATGCGGCCGCCTGCTGGAGTTTTTCCAGGGCATGGTATGCTGCGCGCTTCTCGTTCTCGGTCGGTATCCATTCCTTAGAGGCCTTTTCGTAGTCGCCGACAGCTTCGTCGTATGCCTTTTTTGTTTCTTCGTCGAAGCCGTCGATCACTTCTTTCCTGGCGGCATCCGCGGCTGACCAGGCATTCGATTCGTCGATGCCCGCATTGATCACGGCGTTCTCGTTTTCGGTGCTTGGGGTCGCCTCCTGCGTAGCCGCTGCTTTCGCTCTTTCCTCTTTTGCCTTTTCAAGGTCTTCTTCTGCCTGCTTTAACTTGCTCTGGAGCGCCGGATCGGCTTTGTCTAGCCCGTCCTTAAAGGTTTGATCTACTCCATTGTTCGCCGCGATGACTTTTTGAAACGCTGCGTGCTCCTTTTCCGTCGCTTCCTTCACGCGCTTTTCTGCATCCTGCAGCTTCTGCGGATCCGGGGAAGTCAAGAAGCCGAAGCAGGGCCCGATCTTGCGAAATGAGGAAGAACGCGGAATGAAGGGAAAACGGAAGGTTTCTGGCAGGATGGTACCAAGAGCGTTTTGACGTGTCCAGCGAAAATCCGGTGTGAAGGCATTCCTACGGAACCTTTGCGGGTAGTGGGTCAGTTTCACGAAAACCGTTCCTCAGGGGCTGAGGCCCGCGATCATTTTTGGCCATGGCGGCACGAATGAACTCGCGCCCTTTCAAGACATTTTCGAATTGACCCACTACGCCTTTACGTTGGCTCCGGGTGCGTCGTGAGACAATGCCATCGGCGGCATTCCCCGCATTGAGTTCAAGGCCGCCGGTCAATGTTGATTCCGGGGGTTCATGGGCGTAACCACGCAATGTGTCAATCTGTTGTTCGGGCGGCCGCTGGCGACCAGCGAAGAACGTGCCGAGGAAATCGGCTCCCTCGCGGGGATTCCCGTCTTCGGGCTGGACGCTCTGAGTTCGGCGGCGTACGGGCCTGAGGCCGCTCTGACCCTGCTGATTCCGCTGGGCCTGCTGGGCGTGAAATACATTGTGCCGGTGAGCGCGGCGATCGTGATCCTGCTGTTGATCGTCTACTTCAGCTACCGGCAGACCATCGAGGCATATCCGCGTGGCGGCGGGTCGTACACCGTGGCCAGCCAGAACCTGGGCGAGGGCGCGGGATTGCTGGCCGCCGCAGCGCTGATGATCGACTACATTTTGACCGCTGCCGTGGGCATCTCGGCGGGCGTGGGCGCACTGATCTCCGCTGTGCCTTCGCTGCAGCCGCACACGCTGGGGCTGTGCCTGATCGTGCTGGCGATTCTGACCCTGGTGAACATGCGCGGCGTGCACGACACGGGCGTGGTGTTCATGATTCCCACCTATATGTTCGTGGGGACACTGCTGATTGTGATCGCGGTGGGCGGATGGCAGGTGGTGCATGCGGCGGGAGGACATCCGGTGCCGGTGACGCCGATGCATGCGATTCCGCCGGTGACGGCGGTGTTCAGCTGGTGGCTGATCCTGAAGGTTTTCGCTTCGGGTTGCACGGCCATGACCGGCGTGGAGGCGGTGAGCAACGGCGTGATGGCCTTCCGCGAGCCGACGCGCAAGAACGCCAAAATCACGTTGACTATCATCATTTCGCTGCTGGCGATTTTGCTGGGGGGAATTGCGCTGCTGTGCCGCGCCTACCGCATTGCCGCCACGGATCCCGGCGGCACGGGATACGAAAGCGTGCTCTCCGTGCTGACCCGCGCGGTGATGGGCCACGGCTGGTTCTACTCCCTCACGATCGCTTCCGTGCTTCTGGTGCTGGCGCTCTCGGCGAACACCGCGTTTGCCGATTTCCCGCGCTTAACGCGCGCCATTGCGCTCGACAACTACATGCCGCACGTGTTTCTCATCCGTGGGCGGCGCCTGCTCTACTCGTGGGGTATCTACGTACTCGTCGCGCTCACGGCGCTACTGCTGATCAGGTTTGGCGGCGTGACGGACCGGCTGATTCCGCTGTTCGCCATCGGGGCGTTTCTGGCATTTACTCTCTCGCAGGCGGGCATGGTGATGCACTGGAAGCGGCAGGGCAACGCTCCGGGGCGCATGTTCGTGAATGGCATTGGCGCATTGGCCACGGGCATTACCACAGTGGTGGTGCTGGTGGCCAAATTTGCCGATGGTGCGTGGATCACGGTGCTGCTGGTTGCGGTGATGATGGTGTTCATGCGCGCTGTGAATCGGCACTACGTCCGGGTGAACCGCGAGATCGATCTCGACCGGCCGATTGTGCCGGCCGAGGTCAGCGAGCCCATCGTGGTGGTTCCCATCGATCGCTGGAGCCGTATCAGCGAGAAGGCGCTCTCGTTTGCGCTGTCGATGTCGTGCGATATCCGCTGCGTTCACGTGCAGACGGTCGATGGCCCCGATCCGTTCTGCGATGCGTGGGACAAGGACATTGTGACGCCGCTGAAGGCGGCCGGCCGCTGCATTCCCAAGCTGATCACGGTGCGGTCGCCCTTCCGGTACATCGTGTACCCGATCGTGGATTATGTGCTGAGCGTGGAGTGCGAAACCGCAACCTGCAAAGTCTGCGTTCTGATACCGGAGCTGGTGGTGCATCGCTGGTGGGAAGGCATGCTGCACAACCGCCGTTCCGATCTGCTGAAGGTGATGCTGCTGATGCGCGGCAACCGCCGCATCGTGGTCATCAACATTCCCTGGTATCTGGAAAACGTCTGATCGGCGTCTGCGGCGTCGAGCCCCGTGGCATGCGGGCGAGTGCCATGCTATCTTTCCGGCGCAATGGCCGTCCCAAGTAGGAAGGCTACAGCAAAAAGGTTCTTTCCGGGACCGGCCGGCAGAGGTGTTTGCTCGCTCGATGGGCTTCGTGAAAGGCGGGGTGAAAGGATAGTCTAGGAGGGTACCGGAAACCAGCCGGAAGATGCCTGCCGCGGTTCGAAACCCGGCGGCCACAGGTTTGTTTGACGACGGTAGCGTTGGAGGAGAGTTTCAAGTTGAACAGGACGATCCTATTTCGAATTTCGGCCATGGTTGCATTGGCGCTTGCGCCCCTGGCAGCCGCTGGCCAGGTAAACCCAGAGGCTGCGCCAGGTGCCGGGCAAGCCGCACCTTACAAGTACGAGGTATACGGCGGTGCTGCCTATACGCGCTTCAGGCAGGCAACCGAGTCGTACAGCGGATTGCTGGGTGCAAAAGTGTCAGTGGCCCGCGATTGGGGAAAGTATTTTCAGCTGGTCGCATCGGGCGACTACTACACGGTGGGGACGGGCCACCAAAATCTGCCGAGTCCTGGCCACCCGTCGATCTACTCGTTCATGGTGGGGCCGGGAGTCCACGCCAATCTGTACGGAAACCTCAGCGGTGAGGTATTCGCGGAAGTGGGCGGGGAGCATACCGGGGGCGAGAGCATGACACCCAATATCTCGTTTGCGGGAGGCTTCGGCGGAGGCTTGACCTACGACCTGTTCCACAATATTGGGGTGCGGCTTGCCGCCGACCGCGTCGGCGCATCGTTTTCGCTGGCCAACAATACACCGCAGCTCGCCTATTCGACGCACCGGACCTGGAACGCGCGCGCTACGCTCGGCGTGGTGTACCGGTTCTAAAAGACAGGGACTAAGGGACTGAGGGACTCCTAGTGGAGCCAGCGAACGCTGGAAGGCGTGCGGGGCGGCAAGGGCACGACAATGAAGCCTTCGCGCCAATGTCCCTGTTCGCGGTGCGGCGGACTGCCGACAATGCGCATGGCGGCGGGGTTGTTCTCTTCCAAGGCCAGGCCGGGCAAGCCGCCCACGATGGCCTGCAACTGGTCGTGATTGGGCGGCCGGTTGGTGGTGAAGGGAACGATTGCGCGCAGCGCTCCATACGCCTCGGCCAAGTCGCTGACGCGGGCACGACGCTTGGCGGGCAGCGGTTTCAATTGCAGAGACTTCCAGGCGGCGTGAGGATAGCTTTCGACGAGCACGCGCTCGAGCGACGTTGCCTCCGGCTCAGGCGCGTCGGGTTGCGGCCGGGTTTGAAGACGGCGCCAGCCGCGGCGGCAGAGCGCGTCGTAGACATCCATACAGAATTCTGCAAATGACCTGTACGTGGCCGGCTTGACCATGCCGGGAAGGCCGGTTTTGGCGGCGGTGTTCAGTTGGCGCTCGCTGACGCGTGCGTGCTGGAGGCCGTTTTCGGCGGATTTCCATGCCTGGGGACCGTCGAGCATAAGAATGCGGATGTTGCGCACGGCGCATAGGTGATTGAGGCGTCCGGCGAGGATCTCAGGATCGATGGGACCTTGATCGTGAACTGCATCGAAGCCAGGGGGATGGAGAGCAATGATCTCGCAGGTGACGGGAGGGGCGGGCAGAGGCAAAGCAGCGCGGCTGAGAACCACGACGCCCAGATCGGACCAGCGGCGAAAGGCGAGATCGACAGAGAGCACGGCCATATCTCTGAGGGTACGGCTGGGCGGGGCCATTGCGGTGTGAGGAATTCCGGGCGCAGCGACGGGTTTGCGCTGATTTGAGACTGCAGACCGAAATGGAACGGGCACGGGGCGAGCTTGGGCGTGGGCTTCGCCGGCATTTCGCGGCGGGACCACAAGCGGAGCGTGTTACACTCCTGCCGTTATGAGAAATCGCACTTTGCTCAGATTGTTTTTGTGCCTTGGCGTTGCAGTGCTGCCACTCGGCGCGCAACAGAATGGTGGACCACACCTGGAAAAACGCGGCGCGGCAACGCAGCTGATCGTCGACGGTAAGCCATTTTTGATGCTTTCCGGCGAGCTGCACAACTCATCGTCTTCCAATCTCGAATATATGAAGCCGATCTGGCCGAAGCTGGCGGCGATGGGGCTGAACACCGTGGTGACGCCGTTGAGCTGGGAGCTGATCGAGCCAGCGGAGGGCAAATTCGATTTCGCGCTGGTTGACGGGCTTATTGATCAGGCGCGGCAGGCGCACGAACGCATCGTGTTTCTGTGGCTGGCGACGTGGAAGAACGGAAAGTCGAGCTACGCGCCGGTGTGGGTGAAGCAGGATACGCGGCGCTTCGCGCGCGTGGTGGAGCATGGGAACGAGGTAGAGATTCTGAGCCCGTTGTGCGCGGCCACCGGGGAGGCGGACGCGCGCGCCTTCGCGGCGCTGATGCATCACATCAAGGAAGTGGATGGGACCGAGCACACGGTGCTGATGATGCAGGTGGAAAACGAGGTGGGCGTGCTGGGCGACTCGCGGGACCGGTCCAGTGCCGCGGACAAAGCATTTGCCGGCGCAGTTCCCCCGCAACTGACCGCGTACCTGGCGGCGCATCGCGAGGGGTTGTACCCGGACTTGCGCGAGCTGTGGATTGCGAACGGAGCCAAGGCCGCGGGCACTTGGACCGAGGTGTTCGGCGAGGGCGAGCGGGTAGACGAAGTTTTCATGGCGTGGCAGTATGCGCGGTTTATGCAGTCCGTGGCGGCGCGCGGCAAGGCGGAGTACGGCATTCCCATGTACGTGAACACGTGGCTGCCGTCCGACAACACTCCGCCCGGGGAGTACCCGAGCGGAGGTTCACAGCCGCGCGTGGTGGATGTGTGGAGAGCGGCAGGGACGGCGATCGATTTCTATTCGCCCGATCTTTATGCGGCGAATTTTGAGGAGTGGTGCCAACGCTACCACCGCGATGGCAATCCGCTCTACATGCCGGAGACGCGCGGCGGTGCGGCAGGCGCGGCCAACGTGTTTTACGCGCTTGGCGAGGAGGCGGGGTTGGGATTCTCGCCGTTCGGCATTGAATCGGAGGCTGGGGATTCAGACCCTCTGGGCGAGAGCTATAAGGCGCTTGCGGCCGTGGCGCCGCTGCTGCTGGAGCACCAGACCGCGGGCGACGTGCACGGATTCCTGTTGGATCGCGAGCGCTCTTCGGTTGACTTCACGATGAACGGCACCACGCTGCACGTGAGCCTCGACAGCATTTTCGGCGGCCAGGCAGAGAGCGGCTTCGGGCTGATTATGGCTGACGGGAAGGATGCCTTTCTCGGCGTGGGCAAGGGATTTCGCGTGACGTTCTCTACCAGCTCGGGGCTGCAGGTGGGAATCGGCGCAGTGGAAGAAGGAAACTTCGCGGACGGCAAGTGGATTGCAGGCCGCCGCCTGAATGGCGATGAGGACGACCAGGGAGAACACTGGAGGTTCGATCCGCGGCAGGTGCGGACGGAGAAGGTCACGCTGTACCGGTTCGAATAACGCAAAGCATTCTGCGCGAAAAAAGAACGGGGGATGCATCGCGCATCCCCCGCTCCAGTCCGGCTTGCGCTCAGGTTAGAACACCAGGTGCAATCCGCCCTGCATGGAGCGGGCTGAGTTTTGCACGCTGTTCGCGAGGCCGAACGACAACGAATTCGGCGATGTGGTGGCGGCCGCAAACTGCGGACGGTTGAAGGCATTGAAGGCATCGATGCGCAGTTGCAGCAGAGCCCAGTCGCCGGCACGGAAACCTTTGAACATGGAAAAGTCCCAGTTGTTCTCGTGGTCCTGCCGCAACAGGTTCTGCGGGAAATAGCGGTAGTTGGTCGCCCCGGGAGCGTCGGCAGAGTAAGTTGTTGAACCGTTGGTGACGGTATTTAAGATGGTCGCAATATTAAAGCTCGGAACCGAGGTACTGTAGGCATGGGGGTGGTTGGCAAAATCCTTCCAGGTGCCATTGCCCTGGTAAACGGAATTCGTCCCCCACGACAACACCGCGCCGGAAAGGTACCCATAGATCGTGGAGATCTCCCAGCCGCCCAGCCCTTCGTCAAGAATACGGTTGTGATTCATCCACTGCTTGCCGATACCGAACGGCAGGTCGTAAATCACCTGCGCATTCAGCTTCAACGGGAAGTCCGAGGAGTTTTCCTGATAGTTCAGAGGGCCGCCGGCATTGTTCTGGGTTGTCTGCAGCAGCTTGGAGTAGGTGAACGTAATGTTCATGTCGAGGCCGTACGACATGCGCTTCTGCAATCGCGTGTTCAAAGCATTGAACTGCGTGCTCGCTCCAGGGATAAGGTCTTCGGTCACGCTGGTGTACTCCGGCCATGGGCTCAGTGCTTGTTCTGCCGTGATTCTTGAAGCCGTGAGCATGCCCTGGCTGTTGGTATAGGGCGCCCCCAATCCCTTGAACGGATTGGCAATGCCGAAGCCGGTGCCCGTCGACGTGAGGGCATTGGACAGCGCCGTATTGTTGTACAGGCCCCGGTTGAGGAAGGGCAGAATCGGAACCGAACTGAGGGCATTGTTGTAGGTCGTGTGTATGCCGTGCGCCAGGATATAACCCGCTTCGATCATCCAGTTGGTCCCAAACTGATGCTGGATGTCGACGCTCACGCGCTCTGTATAAGGAACCTTCACCGGAGCATCGAAGACCATGGCTTGGTCCAGGTTCTGGTTGATTCCGTAGGCGCTGCCCGTGACCGGAACGATGGGGCTGGCAGGAATGGCGCAGGTTGTGCAGGTTGGGAACGGATCGTCGATCAGCGTCCATGGCGTCTGTGCATTGGAGGTTACGGTGCCGTTTTGAACCACGGTGCTGGTGGCGGAGAATCCGTAAGTCTGCCCCGTATTCGCCGAGGAACCGGAGTAATCGTCGAACGGATTGTTGTAGACGCCGATTCCGACCCTGAAAACGGTCTTCTCGTGCAGCGCAGACGGCGCCCATGAGATGCCGACACGGGGGCTCAAATAGATCGGAGCGGTATGGTATGCAGAGCGGTCGGAAGAGGTTGCATAAACTGCGCCCCCCGTCGGATTGATGGAGGTCGGCAAATAGGGAAGACTCGTGCTGCCCGCGTCGGCTGTTAATGCCGGGCCGTAGGCCGCGGCCGCAGCCGAGGTTATGGCATTGGTTGCGGTGGGGTTCCAGCCGGCGACCGTGCGATTTTGGCTCTCTACCTCCGGCGTTTCATGCTCCATGCGCAGTCCCACGCTGACCGTCAGGTTGGAAGCTACCTTCCAGTCGTCCTGGATAAAGTACGCCTGGTACCAGTTGTTATATTGATAGGCTTGATTGATGTTCTCGGTGCCAGCGCCGGTTGTGATGCCCATGTCAAACAGTGCATAGGCTCCTCCGAAGGACACCGTGTTGGCATTGGAGTTGTCATTCACGGCAATGGGGTTGTTGCTTCCTGTATTGCTGGTAAAAGTGAAAAGCCCATCGGCATCGCCGGGGCTCAGGTTCGACTGCTTCTGCGCGCGGAAGTCGATGCCGGCCTTATACGTGTGACGGCCGCGGACCTTGGTAAACATTTCGAAAAGCTGGATCGTATCCTGGAACTCCAGCGATCCGGGCACCACGCCGATCGACACCGGGGAAACACTATCGGTGAAATTGATCCTTGGCATGGCAAAAGCTGTGGAATTGGCAGCAATGTAGGAAGGGAACCCGAAGGTCGTCGGGCTCACGCCGCTGCTCTTGACGGCGTTCACGTTCTGATAACGGCTGAATCCCAGGCGGCTATCCAGAGTCAGCGTCGGGGTGAAGGTCTGCACATCGTCGGCCACACCGCCCGAATAAATCTGGTCGGTGATGGTTCCTGTGGCCAGATCGTGGAAGTAATCGCTGCCCGAGGTCAGATATTTGCCGCGGTGCGCTTCGCCGAAGATGTGGTTCGATTGGCTGATGTTGTAGTCCAGCCGCAGTGAGTGCGACTTGTAGTTAGCGGGGTTGGGCGAATAGGTCGTGTAGTTATTCTCCCCTGTTGAAGTCGCCGTAGCGGCGGTGTTCGGCGCTGGGACGTATTGCAGCAGATTGCGAGCGATCGGGTCCAGCGCGATCCCGGTTCCACCCGCGGCATTCGTGGCGTTCACGAACTGGTTGTTGGGAATCTTGGCGCGCGCAAACGTGCTGCCGGTTCCCGTGGACGAAAACGGATCGTACAGCTGATAGGCGGAACTGGCGGTGAGCAGCGCCGAAAAATCGGGATAGTCGGGCGTGCCGGACGGATTGTCCGTACAAAAGAGGCTGCCGCTGGCGGGAGCATTCTGTCCGCGCTCGGCGCAGGTCGGCACTTCGCTCACCGTCGCGCTGGGCGGAGTTTCGCCGATATATCCCTCATATGCGTATTCGAAGAACAGCTTGTTTCTGCCGTTGAAGACCTTTGGGATCCACACCGGGCCGCCGATGGCGCCGCCAAACTGGTTGTAGTGGGTATTGGTTACGGCAGCGCCAGGAGCCGTCAGAAACGGTTTAGCACCGCCCACCGTCGTTCCCTGATAAAACTCTGAGGCGGCGCCGTGAAACTGATTGCTGCCTGACTTGGTCACAATGTCGATGGTGCCGCCCGAGGTATCGCCCGTGGAAGCATTGGCATTGAATTCATCGACGCGCACCGAGCTCACGGAGTCCATCTGCGGGCTGTACAGCGCGGTGCGGCTGCTGTCCTGCATGTTCGGTACGCCATTGAGCAGCAGTTCATTCGACGAGGAAAGCCCGCCGCCCAGTGAGAAGTCATCGGCGGTTGAGCCCTGGAATGGTGTGGCCGCGACCGTGGCGTGCTTCATTTTCGGAACTGCGCCGTAGGCATCGCGCGCGAAGCCCAGCGGCGTGCGGCCGTTGCTGGGCAGATCCTCAAGCTCATCGGCGGTCATCACCTCGCCCGTGGAGGCGTCTCCCGTGTCAAGCAATGCTGCGTCTGCGTGCACCGTAACGGAGGCGGATTCGCTCCCCAACTCCATTTTCACGTTCACCGTCATGGTTTGCGCGGTGAGCACATTGATGCCGCTTTGTACATATTTCTTGAAGCCCGCAGCGTCGATAGAGATCTGATACTCGCCTGGGGCAAGAAAGGGCACATTGTAGAAACCCTGCGAACCGGTTACGGTGTGCGAGATTGCGCCCGTGGCTGTACTGGTTACCACGACCTGGACGTTGGGAATTGCGGCGCCGGTAGGATCTGTTACCTGTCCGGTCAACGCTCCGCGGAATTCCTGTGCGTAGGCGTACGTTCCCACTAGAACGAGAAGAAACAACACAAAGCGCTTCACTAGATGCCTCCTATTTCACTTCACTGTTTCAGTCTTGCGGTTTTTTTGAAGGGTCGATGCGTTTGAATTCCCAGCAATCAATCGTGTGTCGTGCGCTTCCCGGCACGCGGAAAGGCGGCCAGTGAGGCGACGGGGAGATCGATCACGAGACATCGCTTCAAGCGGAACCCCTTTGCTTTGCAACTGTCTTGGCGTGCGGGGAGTTAGCGGTTACTGAAAACACTCGTCAAGGTAATGAGGCAGAGATACGAGTGTCAAGAAAAATCGGAGAACAAGTGGTGCTTTTTGAAAGTTAATGTAGTTGAATATGTAAAACTCCTTGAAATGCGGGGAATTGTCCCGGGAACTTCGTCAGAATGGCCCCTGATATTCCGCAAGTCGGAACGAGCTTTTCCGATTTCACGCGCCTTTCGCCCCACGTGGAAATTCCGATAAGCTCCTTTGCCGGCTCGTCCCTGGAAGACCGGAATGGGCGCTAAGCCTGGACCCAGCTGCATGGAAAAAGGTCATGCGGGGAGGTGGCGCCAAGGATTGTCTTGAAGGCGGTACGGGTGAAAGAAGGCCGAGTGGGGAGGCACCGTGGAAATTACTTTCGCTAATTTTCAGCCGCTCATGGCAGCGTGATTCAAAGTGCCGAGGCGCGCATTGCAGTCTCGAGCACGGCCTTGCGGGTTTCTTCATCCCGCTCGGGAGTCATGCGGACAACGGGAGTTGAGAGGCTGATGGCTGCGACCACGGGACCTTCGGCGGGGCGGAGGGCGGCGCTATAGCAGATGCCGCCCAGGATCGATTCCTGACGATCGCAGGCGATACCGGTCGCGCGAATCTGGGCGAATTCATCGAACAGGCGCGCACGATCGGTGATGGTGAATTCAGTGCGGCGCGACAAGCCATAGACCTCGACGATTTGCTCGGCCAGGGCACGGTCTTGAAACGCGGTGATGGCCTTGCCGAGCGCGCTGCAATGCGGCGGCAGCACGCGGCCGATGCGATTGGAGATGCGGATCTCGTGAAAGGTTTCGATGGAATCGAGAACGTGGATGCGATCCTCGTAAAGGTAGGCCATGCTGACGGTTTCATTGAAGCGCCGCGTGAGCCGCTCCAATTCGGGACGCACCTTGTCGCGCAGCAGGTTGGCCTGCTCAATGAGCCAGCCGAAGCGGAGCTTAGGGGCGAGCTGGTAGGTTCCGTCCACGGCCTGCTTCAGATAGCCGTGCTTTTCCAGCGTCAACAAAACTCGGAAAAGAGTGGACTCGGGAAGGCCGGTCGAGATGCCAATTTCCTTAAGCGCCAGCGGCGCCTTGCCATTGAAGCAGTCGAGGACCTCAAGCGCGCGACCGATGGAGCGCAGGTAATACTGCTCGTTGGCTGCCGTGTTGTTGGAATGGAGCGCCCATTTGGGAATGCGCCGCCGCGTGGTCTTGCGTTGCGTGGGGGTTGAGTCTGTCTTGACTTTCATCGAAGGGTCGCACCTTTACTTTAAGACGCTGCATAGCGTGTTCTTGCAATTTATACGCTCTTCGGACCATGGCGTGCAATAATTTCCATTTCTTAGATTTGGTTTGACACTCTGGTGGAAGCTGTGTAGAACAGGCTTTGCCTGGTGATTGGCGCGGCTCTAACCACCCGAATGAGGATCGATTCAGGGCCCGGTTGACCGCGGGCCGGGGTTCAAGCCGGCTAAAGAACCTGGTGCGTTGGGCTGGCCGGGGAAGTGAGGAACGATGGATCGCAGAGATCTGATGAAAATGGGGGCGGGGGCGGTGGTGACGGGTTTTGTTTGCGGCGCCTCCGCTGCGCCGGCAAGCCTCGCCGCTGAGAAGTCCACAAACGAAAAAGTGGAACAGTGGGGCGTTTTCAGCACCGAAGCGCAGGGACCTTCGGCCGGGAACCCTTTTGTGGATGTCCAGTTTGGAGCTCGCTTTACGCAGCGCCACCGCACCGTGGAAGCAGCGGGATTTTATGACGGCAACGGGGTGTATAAAGTGCGCTTCTCGCCAGACATGGTGGGACGCTGGAGCTTTGAAACCACCAGCGGCGTAAAGGAGCTTGCCGGACTGACGGGCGGCTTCGATTGTATAGTTCCGGCGGCAGGCAATCGCGGACCGGTGGGGACGGCGCACCAGTTCCACTTTCAGTATGCCGACGGAACTCCATACTTCCCCTTCGGAACCACCTGCTATTCGTATGGATTCATTGGCGCGCCTTACGGCGACGAGACTCTCAAGAACCTGAAGGAGGCAGGATTCAACAAGGTGCGCATCTGCCTGTTGCCCAAGCCACTAGGCAGATTGCAGCCGGTGGCTATGCCCTTCGAGCGGGCGGGAGAGGCGCAGCCGCCGGGCGCGGAAAATCTCGCGGACAATGGCGCGAGTAAAGAGAAATTCGATCTGGCCCGCCTCAATCCCGCCTACTTCCAGTATTTTGAAGCGCGTATTCAGGATCTGATGGCGGCCGGCATCGAGGCAGATGTGATTCTGTTTCATCCTTATGACGCGTGGGGATTCAAAGTCATGGGAGCGGAGGCCGACGACCGTTATCTGCGCTACGCGGTGGCGAGGCTTTCTGCATTCCGGAATGTGTGGTGGTCCATCGCCAACGAATACGATCTGGTGCGCTCGAAAACGATGACGGATTGGGACCGTTTCTTTCGCATCGTGCAGGAATGCGATCCGCACAGCCGGTTGCGGTCGATTCATCACAGCCGCGTGGAATACGACAACTCCAAGCCGTGGTGCACGCACGCCAGTTTGCAGGCATACGACTTTGAAAAATCGCCGGCGCGATTCGCTGCCTGGAACAAGCCGATCATTTATGACGAGATTCAGTACGAAGGCAATATCTCGAGCCGTTGGGGCAATCTTTCGCCCGAAGAGATGACGCACCGCTTTTGGCGCGCCGTTATCTACGGCGTGTACGCGACGCACGGCGAAACGTATATGGTCACGGACGGGAGCCCGGTGTGGTCTGACGCAGGCGAACTGCTCGGAAGCAGCCCTGCGCGCATCACGTTCCTGCGCAAGCTGCTGGAAAAATCCGGAACCACCGGCCTGATGGCAGCCGAGAATCCGTATTATCTGAATGCGGGCAATCCCGGCATGGCGATTCTCTACTATTTCGACTACCACTGCGTCGGCGAATACACATTCCCATTGCCCGAAGATGTAAAGTTCAACGCGACGATGATCGATCCGTGGGCGATGACGGAATCTCCACTGCCCGGAACCTTCAGCGGCAAAAGTAAGATCGCGCTCACCGGCAAGCCGTATATGGCCGTGCTGTTTGAGAAGAGCTAGCTTTCAGCTATTAGCTATTAGCTGTTAGCTCTTTGTGCGGGGTCAGACTTTTCTGAAACAGAATAGGTTCGCAATCTATGGGGTTTCGCTGCGGATTCGAAACAGGGTTGAATGCAATGAGAGAAACAAAGTCGATTCGGATGCGGTTTGCGGCCGCACTTTGCGCGGCCGTCCTTGCGTTGGCAGCGAGTGCGGCGGCAAAGGCGGCGCAGGTGACGGTGGTTACTGCAAAGGGCGCGTCAGCGCGCGAGCTTTATGGCGCGCAGAAATTGCGCTCCGCGCTTGCGGAGTTGAAGACGGCGCCGGCGGGTGCGCGCGTGCTGGTCGCGGTGCGCAGCGCGCCGGAACTCGCGCGCTTCGATCTGCTTGAGTTCTGGCCGCAGGCGCAGGAAGCGTTTCTCGTCAAGCAGATTGGCAAGATGTGGATCGTTACCGGATCCGATCCGTCGGGCGTTCTTTACGGCGAACTGGAGCTGGCCGATCGCATTCGCGCCGCGAAGGCGCTGCCCGCGGGCATCGACGACATGGAGCATCCGGCGCTGAAGCTGCGCGGAACCTGCATCGGGATGCAGAAGCAGGAGATCACCTACGACGACGCAGAGTACGACTATCCCTACACGCCGCAGAATTTCCCGTTCTTTTACGACAAGGCGGCGTGGATCAAGTATCTCGACATGCTGGCCGAAGAGCGCTACAACACGCTTTATCTTTGGAACGGCAATCCCTTCACCAGCTTGCTGAAGCTGCCGAAATATCCTGAGGCGCAGGAGTTGCCTACGGCGCAACTGGAACAGAACATCACTCTCTTCAAGTGGCTGACCGCCGAGGCCGACAGACGCGGCATCTGGGTGCTCCAGGGTTTCTACAACATTCACCTTTCGCATGCGTTCGCTCGCGCGCATCATCTTCCGTATCATTTGTCGGTGCCGAACGCCGAAGCCAGCGCCTACACGCGTTATGCGATCTCAGAATTTGTGCGCGAGTATCCGCACGCCGGCCTGATGATGACGCTGGGCGAGGCGCTGAGCCCGCGTTACGGCGCGGAGTG
>Ga0181521_10004950_pt1 | contig 15007 bp, 14 predicted proteins | sample PEATcosm2014_Bin_32_FD_119764 | JGI IMG/M metagenome (GOLD analysis project Ga0181521, IMG submission 119764) | Peatland microbial communities from MTU Mesocosm Facility, Houghton, MI, USA - PEATcosm2014_Bin02_60_metaG | ecosystem: Environmental > Terrestrial > Soil > Wetlands > Peat | place...
GATGGATCAGGCTTTCAAGTGTGTCCGTTTCACTTCGCGCGGATTCCCCAAAATAGGTATCGCCCCCAACGTATTCGGCGGGCACCGGGACCAGTTTGGTGAATGCCGGTCGCGTGGGCTTGAACGTGGTCACGTTCGCAACCTCAATCTCGGTCGGTTGTAGGTAGAGCGAGTAGGGCGTCGCGGTTACCTGCAAAAAGGACGAAATATGGATGGCCGAACGCAATTCACTGATTTGGGTTGCAATGGTCCTGGCCTCGATCAGGCCCGCTCTCTTGGTGTAGCCGATGGAGGCGTTGTCGGCTTCGTCGTCAACAATGAGCGTCCGCTTGTTCGCCATTGCGGCGGAGTTCCTGAAGAGGTCATTGAGGCGCCGGAGATTGTCGCTTTGCTTCTTGGCTACAAAAATCAGCTTGGAATTCAACTCGAACGCCCCAAAGGAATCAGGGGCGTGCATGATGTCATAGATTTCGAGTTCCCCGTCATCAATGAACATCGTGAACTCACTGTTGAGTCGCTTTGCTGTCTGTTCGATCAACGCCCGCGAGTTCTTGGTGAGAACGATTGCGATATCGAAGCCATTGTCGAACGCGAGCGCGAGAACGCTGATGAACGTGCGCGTCTTTCCGCTCTGCACCTTGCCGAGCAGTATCCCCGGATTGTCGGATGTTGTGGCTGTCATCAGGAGTTCAGCGACCGTTTCTTCTGCGCAGCGAAAAGTATCGACGTTGAAAGATGAGTTGGCAGCTTTGTAAGTCGGGTAGAACGGGCCTGAGAGATTGACGGTGTTTGGCATCATTTGCTCGATTGGATGCTGGTTCAACCAGGGCGCTCTCCGCCCTATCTGCTCCTTAATTCACCACAAAACGCTACAGAACTATACATGACAACCAAGTTTCCACGAACAAATTATCGGGGCCGAGCACGAACATGATTGGTTCTTTGGTCACAAAGGGGGCACGCGGGTGATGACCTGATTTCGTGCTGATCAAAAATGCGGACGAAAATTTCATCCTGTTACAGTTTGGCGCATCCACTATTCGCCCCTGCCACGATCCACGAACATCAGGGCCGGAACATTGCGCTTGGACCCGACAGAGGCAATCTCATGGCGTCGAAGTCGGGTACTCTGTTTGTTGACAAGATCATGCCTGTGCCTAAGAAAAACTCCGAAACCGGCGAAAAGTCTAGAGTTTTGAGATTCACCGCCATCATGTCGCCGGCGCGGGTAGTTCCACAGGACCTGCTAGCCAGCCAGACAAGGTCGGCAAATCTTTGACGAATCACTCCGACTTGTCGCTGTCCTGAAAATCTTGGCGGTAATGTGTGCTTTGGGATGCAACGAGATGCCCGAGTGTTCTATCTGATTTTCATCGTGCGCGGGTGGGCCGAAGGCCTATGTCAACTTCTCAAAACCTGGGTTGCGCCGCGGCGGCCGTCCGTCAGAACCAGATCATCGCGCCCCTCAGGCTATGCGAGGCCGTTTAGATTTGCGGAGGAATTCGGGCCGGACCAGGTTTCGAGAAGCGACAGGCATTGGACGACCATTGGATTCTCGCCAAAACTCGTCGCCTTCTCCGACATGACCGAATCGCTGGCAGATTGGGCATCATGTCGAGAAACATCATTCTACTGTAAACTCTCCTGATGGAAATTTTTTGCGATGAGGCCGGGTTCACCGGCAACAACCTGCTGGATCACAACCAGCCTTTCTTTGCATACGCTAGCGTTGCGATCAGCCCGTGTGACGCCCGCGCAATCGTCGATGAGGCGAGAAAGATCGGGAACGTGCAGATGCGCGAACTGAAGAGCGAAGCGCTGCTCAAGAGGCCTATGCGCGCGCGAGCGAAACGAGCCATTACTTTCATTCTGAAAAGTTTGGACGATCGTTTCTCGGTGCTGTGCTCGGACAAGGACTACGCGCTAGCCTCAAAGTTCTTTGAATACATTTTCGAACCAGTCCTGGCGGCGAACAGTTCGATATTCTACAGCAGCAACTTTCATCGATTCATTGCGAATTTGCTATACGTCGCGTTTAAGGCCCAGTCCTCTTCCGCCTATCAGATTATGCGAAATTTTCAAGCCTTCGTTGAACAGAAAAAGGAACCGAACCTCAACCATTTCCTACCGCATCCGTTGCCGGGGCATAGAGGCGGAGCCGATCCGCTCGCACCTATAGCGGCGTTTGCCCGAGCGCACCACCGCCTGATTGCGACCGAGCTGAATCGTTTGCGCGGTCATGATTGGATGGGCGCATGGTTGCTGGACCTGACGGAGACGTCTCTGTATCGACTGCTATGCAATTGGGGTGAAAGATTCGAGAGCCTCGAGGTGTACTGTGACGAGGCGCTACCCCTGAAAGACTCGGGACAGTTCTTTCAAGTGATGATTGGGCGCAAAGATAAACAGCACGTGAATCTGGGCGGAAGAACAATTCCGCTTACTTTCAATTTGAAAAAACCGATTGAACTCGTCAAATCTGTAGATCATCCCGGTGTTCAGCTCGCTGACGTTGTCGCCGGTGTGGCCGCCTTCATCCTCCGAAATCCGGGGGACAGCGACTCCGAGAAATGGCAAACACTCTACAATGGAAGAATTGCTCCAGACTCCATGTTTCCTGACAGCTCGCACGTCGACCTGAATCGCAAGGAGCCATGTATAAACGGAGCAGTCTTGTTTGAATTGGCACAGCGCGCCAAGAAGGGAACAGATCCATTGGGCGGAATGGCTGCTTTCTACTCGGCAGCCGAAGCGACCTACAGTTCTTATGTTCGGCTTCAAATGAAGAGAACTCACTCTGGTACCGAATCCGAGAATTAGGGACGGAGGAAAACCGCGTAATCGACTACATTACGACGTTTGTATCCCGCTGTTCATCCTGCGACCTACGGCTCCGAGGCCACGAGCTAAATCATCGTCAAGTCGGGCGACGTGGCAGCGACGGTGTTAGAATGCGTTATCGTGAACAAGGTAGATCCGAACGTGCTCTTCGACGAAGTGCGCCATATGAATGACCGTCTCGTGGCGCAAATGAAAGCCTATCCGAGGGCCGCCGACGCTGAATTGGATGCCAGCTCATACAGCATGCCGCGAGAGGGCCGGAACGAAAAGGCGCTCGCTATGCAACTCTGAGATAGCAGTGATACTCGTTTTATTATGCGGCTTATCCTGCACACGAGCGACATTGATAGCCTGCGAAGCCGCGCTCTCGATGCCGATGTCGCCCGATTTCGTGCGGTAAGGCCATCCGGAATCACTCTGCCTGCGCTCCTCGAACTGGTTTGTTCCTCGTGGATGTGGTCTCATTCGGCTGGGGAAGTCTTCAATCCGATTGTCGATGGCTGGTCACAAAACCTGCCGGACCTGCGACGCGCAAGGAACCTACTTGCAACGGCTGTTGATCCACAGAAGAAACCGGCACCCTTTGACGCTCCTATCAAGGAGCTTTGGCGCATCAAATCAAGAAGGGACTGGGCCGACGATCCCGCGTCCTTATTCCAGGCGAGATTTAGGAGGAGTCTCGAGAAGCACGGTTTCGGCAAGAAGTTATCTCTTGCGCTATCGAAAGCCATGCAAGAAATGGCCGACAACATCATTCAGCACAGTGGATCCGACGAAGAGCATTCGGCCGTCGGATTGGTTGGTTACCACGTCGAGGAACATTGGATGACGTATGCGGTCGCTGACATTGGCCGTGGTGTTTTGGCCACCTTAGAAACCAATCCGAAATGGTCCACTTTATCTGGCTCAGGAGATGCCCTTCGCGCAGCCATCTATCAGTGTGCCTCTCGTCGAGTCAGTTCGCCTTTTGGCACTGGTTTCTCTGAAGTGCAGAAGTCTCTAGCTGACTTGAATGGCACACTTCGGTTCCGAAGCGGCAACGCGTGTCTCACCCTCGTTGGTCATCGAGCCGCTCGACAGGCAACTCTGAGCACCAATCCGTACCTCGTCGGGTTTCAGTTGGCCGTGACTTGCTGCCGTGCTGTGGACAGTTCAATTCGTGCGCTTCCAAACAGAGATTGACTCGCCCGCGGCTCGGCGCTATCCTCACTTTGTCAGGTGAAGATATGAAATTGGTGGTCCATCGGTTAAATTCGTCGAAAAAGCCCATGCATGCTGCCGGGGCGACCCTGGGACAGGAACACCTAGGGCCTCTCCGCAAACGAATTCAGAACGGTGCCGGAGAGATCGTCATTGTCGATTTTTCGGGAATCGAATCGGCCACGGCGAGTTATCTCAAAGCGACAATCGTATGGCTAATCCAGTCCGCCAGATTGGTCGTCGGCAATGGAGTGAATCACGGAGCGGCCCATGGCCATCACGATCCAATTCCGCTCTCGATTTATCCAGTGGTTGCTGGACTCGCCGCCGATGTTCGAGAGGAACTGGATGCCGTCCTGCCCGGATTTCGTTTGCCATGTCTCGAGACTCTAAAGCGCTCCGACGAAAAGATCCAAACAGGTATTTTACACGGTCCGCTCGACCAGGCTCTACTCGACACGCTGCGAGCTCTTACCGAGTGCGGATCTGGGACAGCTTCGTCGCTGCACCAGCGGTTCCCGGACCGCAAAATCTCCACCACCGGATGGAACAATCGGCTCGCCGATCTCCACATGCTCCGCTTGGCAATGCGAAGAAAGGAAGGGCGTCAGTGGTGGTATGAGTCCGTGGCGGCGGAGGTGAAAAATGGGCGAAAAAGTTAAGCGGAAGCATGCCGAGCAGTTTCGCCATCTCCAGGACGAAGCTTTTGGGACACTTGCCGATCCAAACTTATTCTCAAATCGGCGGCAATTAATCGCGCGCGCATACCGCTGTCGGGGAAACGGCCATTCGGTACCTGTTGGCACCAGGGTGATCCTCATGCCGAAGGGCAAAGCCCATTTTCTCGTATTGCATGGAAATTCCCTAGTCGGCGAGGTCGTGGACGAGGATTGCGCGACACTCGCGACGCTCAATGGCAAAGAGTCGAAACTTCCGGTTGGCGAAATATCTGAGCAGTCCGCGTTGACCGGAGACTTTCTTGTCGTATGCGGCGCTGAGGCGGAGGAGGACGATGTTGACTGTCACCCGGGCGGCTCACGCCAACGAAACCAAAAGCGATAGCACCCTGGTTCCCTGTCAAGAATGCCATTTCTTGCGAGATTGCGGCGGCTTGGACGGACAGCAGCAACTGTGGGGGTGCTTCTCCGAATGCAAATCGACGGGTCTCTGTAATCAGTACGATTGGACATGTCCCTGTCGCCCTCGGGAGTTTGCTCGCCGCCTCGCCGAGGTGGGCGGAAATCTTAATCCTATCGCGTCAATATTTCTGACCGCGTCACTAGACAACATTGAACTACCCTTCTACGTGCCCGTCATTCATCACGGGTACCGTCGGCGGTCGCGATTGAGACAACGACTGGTTGCCTTGCCGACATTCGAGGTGATCCGCTCGCATAGGGGAGGCACCTATGGACCGGTGGCAAAAACCGCGTCGTCGCTTCGGCGCAAGTTCCGCGTTGGCAACAACGCGGAGGTGCTCCTAATATCGCCGACCCACGACCAGCTTCTCGAATCGTATTGGGAGAAACGCCGCGCCCAGAATATGCCCCGGTCTCTCTTGGAGCTGCAATTTATTGCCATGAGCCTACCGAACTTCTCATTCTTCACCGATGCGCCACGCACACATACTCTCTGGAACCGGAAACGTCTCATGCTTGTAGCGCGGGAGATGACAGAATCCGGTATCGCGGCGATTCCGCACCTAAACACGCTGACGAACGCAGACGGGGTCTTCTGGAGAGATATACTTCGTGAAAATCCTGCCGTGACAGTTGTAGCTAAGGAGTTCCAGACCGGCGCCACTATCGATGACCTTGAGTGGCTGGCCCGACTTCAAGACAGCCTCAAACGCCCGCTCCATCCGTTGATTATTGGAGGCGCTCGTTTCGTGCGCGCCGCGGCCCGGCATTTTGAGGCCTTAACGCTGGTCGATAGTCAGCCTTTCATGAAAACGGTGAAACGCCAGAGGCTATCGATCGACCCGTACCGTAACGCAAAAAGGTGGATCGCATTTCCAACGAAAAGTGGCGAATTCTTGGACGAACTCCTGTCCCACAACATTCGAGTCTACGAGCATTGGGTTCGTAGCGAGATTGCGCTCGTACGCCCTCAAGAGGCTCGGCAGCTTTCTTTGCGAATACCTCTTCCCGCGCCGTGCTGCAGCCAACTCTCTAATCCGCGACGGAAAACAGCCTGACTTGTTGGAATCGTCCGATACCTGCGCCAGGCGAGCGATCTTCCTCATCAAGGGATCGCAAGGCTCAGGTAAGAGCAAGGTCATCTTGCTCTTTTTTGGACAACGGCACGACGGCCTACCACGCGGCTTCTCCGTGGGCGAGGTCACCGGAGCAGTGCGGGCAATCGGGATACCAAATCGCGCCCCATTCCTCCAACGTCCCTCGAACGCCATCGAGCTTCTTGAAGCCGCGCTGAAGATCGGCCTGCTCGCCCGCCGCCAAGCTTTGACGCGAGAGGCTTGTGCCTGCGAATCCGGTCAGGATTTGGAGAACCTCGTTGACTGCCTGACTCGCCAGCACTCCGTTAAGACTCACGACCTGCGCTTCACCTGGTGCATTCTGTAGATATCCGAACTGATCGAGCTCCGCCGCCAGTTTCGTCTCGGAGATGAAGCCGCAGCACCACATGCAAAATCCGCCAGGTATGTATGTAATGACGTTTCCGCCGATCGACACCCGGCGATCGGCGAGCGAGTCTGGACTAAAAGCGCGAATTCTCAAGCCTATGTCCACGTATGGTATCGCGAACCGCGTCGCGATGGTTTGCAATTCCCGCCGTGAATGCAGCGTGTCCACGCAACCGACAATCACGTCTGCGGACTTTAATGCTGCGAGAGCCGTTGGACTCGGAACTTTCTCCTCAACTAGGGTCAAAGCGGTACCGAGGCCGATATTGCGCGAAACGCGGCGCGCCACTCGCGTCTTTAGTCGGACCAACCTGATGTCGCGTGGAGTTATGCCGATGATACGGTGTTGATGTTTCTGCTCAACGTGGTCGTCATCTATCAGAGTCAGTCGTCCAACGCCGAGGTGAGACAGCTGGGCAGAAACGTGGCTCCCTCCTCCTCCCAAGCCAACCACTGCGACGTTCGCTTTCCGTAGCGCCGATTCCCCACTCGTGCCTGTCACATCCGTTTGGGCCGTCAGTCCGTTTAGGCTTGGCGTGGGAGGTGCGCTGTCCGCCGACCAATCGAGAGTGGCGGAACCGAACCAGCGGACAAGTATCTTCGATCGGAGCAATCGTGGCCGGTTTGGAATCGAGATGAAGCCAAATGCATTAGTCCTGGACAAGACGATTGATCCGTGTGGGCGTGACTTCACACGCCTGCTGAACAGAGGAATCAGGCGTTCAGCAGTTTCGCGATCGTCAGAGGAAAAATCCGGTGGGCCATCATGCAGGTGAGCGTGGAAGAGGACTATTCCGAGGTTCCCGTCGATCGCCGCCTCTATCGCGGGCAGCATTGCGCTGCCCTTCCAAACGGCTCCGGCGTGATGTTGAGCGACGTAGTCGACATATCGAAGAGTAAGCAACTGCCGCAACAGCAATACATGCGTACGCCCGATGCGGTAGTATCCTACCAATCCAAAAGCCACCGTTTCATGTTGCCCGTCTGAGCACACACGTTCTTGCAATTGCTCTCCGAGCCCGAGCGGAACGCGTAATTCGATCTTCTCATTCACTTTGCGCGAACCTCTGGCGGATTGACGCGACGAACTGAATGATGCCGTCGCCCTCGTCCCACGGAATGTTGAACGAGAAACGCATCCACGACTCGCCGGCGACCATCTCGTTGCTCGAATTTTTGGGCAGGCGGCCATTAGAGAGGGTCTGACCGGGCAACACGTAAAACAGCGGCTTTGGTTGAGCCGGATTCAGCACGAGGAGAATTTTTGTGTGCCCGGGCGTACAGGAGTCATACAGCTCAACGTCGTCGAGCCGTACGAGGACCTGGCCACCTTCCTGAATGTAACGCACCGGTTCGCCGTATCTGGCGGTCAGCTCCGACACAGCACGCTGAATCACTTCCGGACTCATCGTATTTAGCTCACGGTTCCGGTGGGTAGCGCCAGAAAGCGGTCGTCATCATGGATTTCGGCAGATTCATCCAGACCGATGTTTCCGCCGCTGGGCTTACCGTGAATCAGACGAACCAGATCGTCGGAGAGGGGCGCGCCTGCTTTATTACGTATTTCTCGTCCCGTGACGCGGGACGACTCAAATATGATGTGCTTGTCCTTCCCGTCGACCTCGACAGTTATGCGAACGTGTTTATCTTTGGTAACTTCTTGTTCTTGTTCCATAATTCAATCGCTCCTTACGGCCATTATTGGAACCGTAGTTGGGTATATCTGATAATAAATGCCTGGCTGGTCGCCCTTTCGGACATGGATGCGGGTGAAATTTTTTTCAGCTGGATGTCCGGCGACCTTGCGGAGTCGGCATAGGAGCAGAGAAGAGGTGTGCGTCGAGGGAAGGGGAATGAGCAGATTACCGGACGACCAGGCGGCCAGCGATGCAGAGGTAGAAGCGGCCATAACGGCATTGACCACGGTTCAGCTCATCGATCTCAAGCGTTACGCCGTACGCAAAATCGTCGGACTAGGTCGTAAGGCGCTCGGCCGAGACTGGCAAGATCTTCTGGATACAGCACTTGAGAGGACCGTCGGTAGGGACAGACGCTGGAATAAGGCCCAGGTCGACTTCCGTGGGCACCTGCGCGGCGTGATGCGCAGCATCGCCAGTCACTGGCGAGAGGAATTCGAGGACTGCGAACCTCGCCTCGAAAGCGAGCTTGTACGATTGGACGCTTCCGGCGAACCACGAAGCCCGATTGATCGAGTTCCGGATCGGTCCAGCGAACCTGGCACGGACCTTGTCGCTCAGGAGCTGCTTCAAAAGTTTGAGGAGCTTCTGAGTGATGACGAAATCGGTCTACAGATCCTGTGGGGCCTGCGAGATGAGATGTCGCCGACGGAAATTCGCGATCTTCTGGCGCTGGACACGAAGGGATATGAAACAGCTGTAAAGCGCGTGCGCAGAAGAATTGACGCGTACCTGAATAGAGGGATGGAACATGCCTAACAAGCCGCGCGACTACGACGAAGAACTTCGGCGTGTGATGGATTCATTGGCAGAGTCTGTTCTGGAGAGCCCCGATGAGGACTCCGCGGATAAAAGTGGCCACGACCAAGGAAATGACGCCGAAGAGGTCCGAAAAATACTTCTCGATGGCTTGAACAGAATTAGGCGTGAAAGGCTACGGTCTGCCGAGGAGCGATACAAAACGAGGCTTGCGGAGATTGGAGCCAAACGATTCGCCCTCCCCGCAACGCGAGAAGGCCGGCGCACACTGCTCGAAAAAGCTCTGAGCCGCGAACGTGAGGTGAGAGAAGCGGTTCTGACCCTCCAACATCGGGATTTTTCCGCGTTGACAGATTCGGATGTAGAGACATTGCTCGTGCAGCTCTTCGAGCTCGGCGTTCTCGATATACCGAGCGGTTCAAACGAGGATGAAGCGTGATACCGCGTAAGATCTATTCCGCATCTGCTCTTCTTGAAGAATTTGGCATTTCAGATCCTGCTGACATCAAGATCGAGCCAATTGCGCAATATTGTGACGCGACCGTGGTGTACGAAAAGCTCGAGGGGTGTGAAGCACGCATCATCGGGCACGGAGATCGTGCCATTATCACGGTCAATCGGTCCTCAAGGCGAGAACAGCAACGGTTCAGCGCAGGGCACGAACTTGGACATTGGATGAATGACCGGGGGAGGACGGCTTTTGTATGCAACGAAGTTGCTCTCTGCGAATGGGGGAACGCCGACTTCGAGCAACGTGCTAACCGTTTCGCGGCCGACTTGCTACTTCCGCAAAGGCTTTTCGGTCCTCGTGCTGAGCGCAAACCGATCACATTTGATACCGTCAAGCATTTAGCGACTCGGTTTGAGGTGAGTCTGACAGCGACGGCTATCCGCCTCGTGGAATTGGGGTCTTATCCTTCCATGCTCATATGCTGCGATAAATCGCGTCGCCGCTGGTTCGTTAGGAACGCGAACGTGCCGTCGCTCCTCTGGCCTTGTGATAAGCCGGTGCGGGGCAGCGGCGCATTCGAATTGCTTAACAGCGGACGCGCAATCGAAATGCCTACAGATGTTGACTGCGATGTCTGGTTCACGCACGAAGACGCGCACAAGTATGCCGTCCGAGAGGATTCGCTCAAAATCACCAGGGATTTAGTTCTTTCCATCTTGTGGTGGAAAGACGAAAGCCAGATTTTGGCACTAGAAGATGACGAAGAGGATTGAAACGGCCTGTCTTCCGTATCTCAAGAACCCTCGAGGAGTTGATCTCAATGTCTGAGGTGGCGCGTAGTTTTCGGCGGCAAGGAATCGATTTCCTCGGCTTCTTACAGGCAAAGCTCAGAGACCTTCAAGAGCCCTCTATCCTCGTGTCTGAGCTGGTGCAAAACGCTGACGATGCACCGGGCGTCACCAAGCTGTTGTTCGATGTCAGAGACGATGGTTTATGGGTTTGGAACAATGGCAGTTTCCGCGATACCGACTTCGACCGGATGCAAAACGTCGCCACCGGCGGCAAGCGGGAAGAAGAGAACACTACCGGCGCTTTCGGTATTGGTTTCATTGCCGTTTATCAGATCACTGATCATCCTGAGCTATTTTCCGCTGGACGGCATTGGATCTTCCGTCCTGAGGAACCTGAGGAGAAGCGAATACTCGAGGAAGTGGGCGAGAACCGGAGCGATACGGTTTTCTGGCTCCCATGGGCTACAGATCCTCAGACTCAGGTACGACAGCAACTTCGTCTGCCTCCGATATCAGAAGATACCGTTGAGCGGTTTGCAAATGATCTGAACTCGGTGCTGCCCAACACGCTACTGTTTGTTAGAAAGCTCGAAGATATCGAGCTCAGACGGAACGGTACGCCTCTGAAACGCACCGGAAGGGTTCTCGGCGAAAAGGAGCTCCTCGTCCACGATGGGAATGCGACACAGTTGTTTCATCTTTTCGAAGGAGGCTTCGCTGCCGAGGCGAGACATCTTCGGACTCTGTTCGACAACCGGATCGAAACCAAACGAAGCGACAGAGTTGTTGTGGCCATACCTGCAGATCCGGCGGACCATGAGGGGCTGCTGTACGCTTTTCTTCCCACTCAAGACCGCACAGGTATGACGGTCCACGTGAATGCGGACTTCTTCACTTCTTCGGACCGAAAGCACGTACTTTTCGATGACGGCTACCAGGGCCAGTGGAATCGAAATGCTATCCTGGCCGCATCTCGCGCGGTCGGTGCCGCGCTGAATTGTCTTCCTCAGCTGGTTGGACATGGCCCATTCTGGAAGTTGATTGCAAGCATGGAGGCGACTTCGGGGCGCGCCAATAGCGGCGAAGTCGATCGCTCTTTTGCAGAATTCTGGAACCAAGTGGAACCACGCCTGTCCTCAGCGGACGTCGTCTACACGTCGACCGGCCTGTGGCGGAAGCCATCAACCACCCTCCTTCTCGAAAGCGAGGACGAGGAACAGGCGCTGGAAGTACTTGAAGCGCTGAAACTAGAAATAGTTCATCCTGATCTGCGAACGCGCCACAATCTACTGCGCCGAAGGTCCGTCGGCGTCCAGATCCTAAGTGCTCGAGACTTGGCACAAGCGCTGAATAACGCCGGAGTCGGGAAAGCGATGGCGCTGGAAGACGCTCCGGCTTGGCTTCGTACGATGGTCGGAAGGAACGCGCTCGCTCGCGAGATCGAAGTGCTTCTTCAACGAAAAATGAATGAGGCCGACCGCAACGAGATTCGTGACGCCCTGAGCGCGTGCGCGTTAGCGACCGGACGCGACGGCCGACTACACCCTTTGCGAGAGTTGCGCCACGGGGATCAGAGCACTGTGGATCTCTTCGAACGCATGGGAGTTGGGCGGCCATTTGTTGCGGAAGACAATCCGGCCGCGATCATAGCTTTGATTCCAGAGTTGGACCCATCGGTCGCTGTCGAGGACTTGGCTTCATGCCCGGTTGAGACCATTGAGAAGCGATGGAAGCTGGGCAAATGGCAACCACGTGAACTGCTATCCTGGCTTCAACTGCGGCGATCCAAGATTTCTACGGCCGTGAAGTCTCGATTGCAGAAGCTAGCCATTTATCCCTCTGAAGGTCGCTTGCGCCCGCTTAACGAACTCGCCACGCCCGGAACCTTCAAGGATCCCCTCCGCCTTTCATCTCTGCTTGACTTGGAAGGGCTACCGGGTCTATCTGATTTTCTGATCGAACTAGGCGCAACGCCTCTGACTCTGGAAACCTACCTCCGGGAACACGTACCCAGAGCGCTGGCCGGGTCGACTGAACTCCCTGAGGACCGACGAAGAGAACTTCTCAGGTTGCTCGCTCAACGATTCGGCGAGTTCTCCGATATAGTCGCCGTCCGTGAGGCACTACGAAAGAGTCCGCTCGTGGAGTGCAAGGACGGACAGTTTCGCGAACCTGCGTCGGTGTACTTCGAGAGCAGCGATGTTTCGGAGGTCCTTGGGGAGACGGTTAACTTCGCGAAAGAAACAACCGAACACAAAGAGTCCGTCCGCCAGTTACTACTGTGGCTGGGTGTGGCTAAACATCCTAGGCCCCTCGACCTGTTGACCACTATTCAACGAGCAACGAGCGGATCGCCGATTGCACAAGCGCGAAATCAGATCGCAACAATTTTCGTTCATCTCGGCAAACGTTGGAAGCTCGAAGGAACAGCGCTAGCAGAGGAACTTGATGACCTCCGGCGACAGGCGTGGCTCCCCGCATATGGAGATACTGAGCGCTGGCATCAGGCGTCTGAGGTGTATGCCGCATATCAGCGTTATCTCTTCGAGACGCAAGGAACGTTCCTCGATGTTGATTTACAAATGCAAAACGCATCTGCCGAATTCGTTAGATGGCTTGGCATCGATTCTACGCCCAGCGTCTCACAGGTAGTGCGTCATTTGCTCACCTGCGCCGCATCGAGCGTTCCCGTCAACATTCAAGTGTACAATTTTCTCGAGCAGGATGCCGGTGCCGCGCCCCTCTCTCTCTTGCAAGGCACGGCTTGTTTGCTGTTGGAACATGGGCGGTATGTCAGGCCAAACCAGGTTTTTTGGGGAGAACATCCGTTTGGTCCTTACCGATACCGCCTTGATCCCGAGCTCCGGAGATTCGGTAGACTCTTCGCGAGATTAGGTGTCCGAGAGGCTGCGGACTGGCAGGACGCGATTCGTGTACTACGCGAGGCAGGCGATGAGTTCGGGGAGTTCAACAGTCCTTTAGATGACAATACCTTTGCCGTAGTAATGTCGTGCTGGTCCATGTTGGAAACGGCCTGGACTTCAGGGGCCATCGGAAACGACCAGCTCCGAGACTTGGCTGGCCTAAAGGTTGTTCCAGATGCCAGGCGCGTTCTCACACGACCGAGCCTTTTGTATTTCGAAGACCGCCCCGGCTTGGCAATAAGATTCGGCGAACTGATTCGAAATAGCATCATAGCGCGATATCAGAATGCATGGCGTGCGATGGAGGGGGCTGGAGTAACCCCTTTGAGCAAGGCTGTCCGCATAGATTTGGTCGAGTGCTTGGAAGCTGCGCCGGCCGAAGATCTCTCGGCGCACCTCCGTGAGCGCAAAAAGCTGATAGCTCGAGTAGTCGGTGGAGATCATGGCGATCGTCAACCGAATCTCGCACCGCTCGACGACCTCCTATTTGAAAGTGCTTCCGAACTGGTCGTGCGATTCGCGATTGATGTACTCGGTGCAGTACACATGACGGAGCCGGAAGTTACCTCTGTACACTACGACCCCGCTGGACAGGTACTATACTTCACCGAAAAAGGTACCAGACCTTGGGCAGCCATATCGCGCGAATTGGCCTACGCACTGGCTCCTGAAGGCGAAGCAGGTAGGCTGGCGGCGGGCCTGAAGGAAGTTCTAAGTGCGGCGTCGCTTTCTGAGGCGGCGAATACGCTGGACGATCTTGGTTACGCGCCATTGGAGGGCATACCAGAGCTGGGAGACACCTCCTCGGCCCCGGTCAGCCTTGGCGCTGATGATGGCGTTTCGGCGGACCAAGGTCGCCACGATACTTCTGCGCCAAATGCTGACGACCAACGGCAACAGCCAACTTCTGAGTCACCGGACTCCACAGGGAACACCGCTTCGACTACGTCTGGGGGAACGGCGCCGACGACGGGCGGGCGACGGCCGCGTGGGAGCCGAATCGTGACCTATGTGGCGCCGCGCGACGCCACGGCAACAGCTCAGGAGGGTGGCGAGGCTGAACGCCGCACCGGCCTCGGAGACTTCGGGGTGCAGCGTGTTATGGAATGTGAACGAGTCGCCGGCAGAATCCCTATCGAGATGCCGCGGAATCATCCGGGCTACGACGTTCAATCAACGGACACTGCCGGAAACATGCTCCGCTATATTGAAGTAAAGGCTGTTCCAGGAGAGTGGAGCAGGACTGGTGTTGGCCTCTCGCATACCCAATTCGACAAAGCTCGCGAATTTGGGGACCAATATTGGCTATATATTGTTGAACGCGCACAAACCGAAGATTTTCGCATCGTGCGCATAAACGATCCCGCTCGAAGAGTTGGCCAGTTCTTTTATGATGATGGCTGGAGAGATTTAGGCGAGGAGTAAGACCAAGCGTATGCTTTGATGACCAGGATCACGATAAACAACAAGACACGCTATCCAAAATGTACTTGGTTAAATTGTTCGGTTCGGAACGACGTTACAACTAGTGGCGTGCTCCCCAATTTCCAGCGAATCATACGTAGAGTCCGCCGGTTTTTGACCTGCCCCGCAAAAGCATACCAAGTTGAAGTAGAGGAAACGGCCTGCGTGGTCCGGTTAAGGCCGGTCTGGCCGGCGTTTTTTGCACTCAACAGACTCAAGTGAGTATCTCCAGTGAC
>Ga0181521_10004951_pt1 | contig 15007 bp, 11 predicted proteins | sample PEATcosm2014_Bin_32_FD_119764 | JGI IMG/M metagenome (GOLD analysis project Ga0181521, IMG submission 119764) | Peatland microbial communities from MTU Mesocosm Facility, Houghton, MI, USA - PEATcosm2014_Bin02_60_metaG | ecosystem: Environmental > Terrestrial > Soil > Wetlands > Peat | place...
CGGTCTTCCGACGGTGCCGCAGACGTGACATCGACGCAAATTGCGTAGGTCTTAGGAGGTCGACCGGCAGGACGGCTTCGAGGCGGGTATCGTCTAGCCAGCCGTCTGCGAAGTGATACTCGTATGTAGAACTTTCGAGCCGCCGTCCCGGTATACCCCGTACTCGCGACCACGAATCTCGAAGCGGTTAAGGTGCATGTCCTCCCAGCCGAACGTGACCTGCAGCACTTCGTGCAGCTGGGCGATCGAGCCGTTACTGCACACTAGGAGTCGGCGCCAGATCAGTGGGCCGATCCGGCGCAGAACGCGCGCAGCTGGTGGATCCCGGGCTTTTCCGGACCGCTACTGCCCATCGGCATACACGACTAAGGAGCGCGGCCAAACGCTGGATGCGATTCGCGGGGTAGGGCCGGGGAGCCACCTCCTCAGCTGCGTGCAAACGCCGGCCAGCATCGAGACGGCATTCGACCAGTCGACGATCGCGGGCTACTCCTCGTACGAGCAGTGGTCGATCGAGGGCATTTTGGCTGCCGAACAGCGCGCCAACCGAATCTGGAAGACAAATGCGTGCAGAGTACGCCGATCGTGGACTCGATCCGGCGCTCGATAAAGCGCTCAAGGCATTCATGTCCTCCCGCAAGCCCGAACTCAGCGACGCAATTGAGGAGGATTGAACCGAGGCATCCGGTCGTGCTGGAATACGATTGCGCGGCTCATGAGCACCCTCTCATGAAAGGTCGTCAGACGAGCTCGCGCTTGACGGCATCTTGCCACTCCTTAGTCCGGCTCTCCTTGCCGTTCTCGGTCAAGGTGCAACGGATGTCCATGATGAAGTCAGTCGGCGTCGACCGGAGCGTGCCCTCGGAACGGACCTCAACCCGCCGGCCGGCCACCTCGCCGGATTCCGCAGTAGTGATCTTCATCGACGCGTTGCCCGGCCGTTCATCGGCCACGCGGCATTCGATTTTGGTACCGAAGGCTAGGTTCAGAACGGCCGTGCTGATGCCGTGCTCGAAGTCGCGGCGCGACTCATACCAAGGTGAATCGTCGACCGCCCGACGCCGTTCGACCCCAAAGTGCCTGTCCGTCTTACCGGATGGCAGGGAGCCCTCTCGATATGAAAGACGCGGCAGGACGGGGAGTCGGATATACGATGGATGATCGCCGCCGGTGTAGAGCGTCGTCGTCATCGGCTGTGGAGATGGCCACAAGACCGGGAACTCCGCGTTGCTGACGACTACCCGGATTCGGTGCTGCGGATCGAACCGATAGGCGGTACACATGAGTTCGACGTCGAGCTCGTAGATTTGATCCGGTACAAGCGGTTCCGGATTTGTGTGGGAGCGCCGATGGGTACCGTTGAGATATCCCCGCGCGATAAGGTACGACGTGCCGTCGGGGGCCACGTCGCACAGGCGTACGATCCAGTTCGCGACCGGCGCCGAGCTAGAAACGAACAGCTTCGCAGTCGCAAAGCCGAGCATTTCGACCGGCTCGGTTAGCTCCGGCAGGTCGAAGCCGAGGCCATAGACATCGTCATTCCGGCGATCGACGCCGTAATAGCCTTCCGAGTCCGTCGGACCGAAGGACTGGTCGCCGGCACCGGTCCCCGGGTAATACGTGAGTTGTTGTGCGGACGCAGGACCTACGACATCGGCCAGCCGGCCGCCGGCACCCGCTACCGGGTCGAGGGCGAGCGCTTTCGCGACCGGCCGCTCGGGCTCCGGGCGCAGGAAGAACTGCGTCGTCGGCACGAACATCGTGTCCGGCCAGTCGTCGAGAAACCGCCACTCACCAGGCACGTCATCCGTGAAACGGAATGACTGGCGTCGCCACCGCGGCATGTAAAACGAGACACGCGGTTCCCGCAGCATTCCCGTGTCACGACCCTTGAGCCAGTGATCGAACCAGCGGATCCGAATCGCTTCAATGTCGATCGAGGGCCCGGGGGTCGACAGACTGTGATGCCAGGGACCCAAAATTCCGCGGGTTACGACATTCTTCGCGTGATGCATGATCCGCGGCACCTGGTTCTGGTAAATGTCGAGATAGCCGCCGACGAGAAACGTCGGCGTCGTCAGGCGGCTGTAGTCTGGCGCGAGCGAACCATGGCGCCAGTAGGGGCCATCGAGCTGGTGGTGCAGGAACCCTTGCAGCCAGGGCGGCGTGTTCCATCGGTCGAGCGCCGCCTTGTTGTCCAGCACGTAATCGGGCGCTCCCGGCATGCAATTCGGCGACAGCATGCCGAGCGCCCAAGATTGATCGACCATCAACATTGCGCCACCCGGGCAGTGGATGTCGTCCGTATAGCGGTTGTCGGTGCCGCACTCCAGAAACACCGCCTTTAAGGCTGGCGGGTTCATCTCGTACGCCATTTGCAACGAGTTGAAGGCTCCGTACGAGGCGCCGTACATACCGACCTTGCCGTTGCACCACGGCTGCTTGGAAATCCAGTCGATAACCAGTGCAGTGTCCTCGTGCTCAGCGTGGGAGTATTCGTCAAGCGGAACACCTTCGGAGCCACCGGTACCCCTCACGTCGACGAACAGCGACGCGTAGCCGTGACGCGCGTTATACGAGTCGTCGCCGGGCACATAGCGATACGGCATCGTCTCGAGAAGCGCGGGCACTCGCGTCATGCTCTGCGCCAACGTCGGCAGGTACAGGAATGCATTTAATCGCACGCCGTCCGGCATCATCAGATACAGGTTCTCAATCCGTACGCCAGACGGCATCGCCGGTAGCACCTTCCACGGCCCGGGGGCCACCTTGACCCGGCCCGCATTGACCGCCCACAACCGGGTGTCGGCCGGTCGTAGTCCAGCGCCGGCACGTGCGAGGGTCGTCGCGAACATCGTGGACCCGGCGGCCAGCATCCCCCGGGACAGGAAAAGACGCCTAGACATCATGATAGGGATCTCCAGTCAAAATACTCCGTCCCGACACTTGGATTATGGCGAACACAATGTCGTGAGTCATCGTCTAGTTTCGTTCCGTTCTTATCCCAATCGCGACGCGTATCCACGAGATCCTGGAGCAGCCCCTTTTTCGACGGGACATCGCCGCGTTGTTATGGCCAGCCCGCAAGAATGAGAAAGTAGCGCGGTCGATTCGTTGGGTCGCGCAGACGTCGCTCGGCTGCTTGCTGGATCAGCTTAGGCACAGCCGGTCGATATGTGAATCCGCGAAACGTTGCTGCGTTGCAGCGCACTTCGCATAATAGACAGTGAGTTGAATTTGCGAACGGTTCGGCAAGCCTCGATAAATGGTGACGTCGGGACATGCCAAATCGGCCAGGGGCAATTCCACCCGGCGGCCGGTCGACTCCGGACGAACGAACGGGCACTTCAGCCGGTCGTGGGAGTCAGACTCATGCCGACACGTGAGAGTTCTTGTCCATGAGCCGCGAAATCCTGCTGTCAACTGTCATCCTTGCTGCCACCGCCGCGTCACCTGTCGGTCTGGCGGACGATGCGTCTCGCCAGGAGTTGGTCCGCGAGCGGAGTGCGGACGTCATGCCGTTCGACCTGAAGGCCACTACACATGTATTCATAAAGACGCAGTCGGGCGGTGTTCAACGCGTGGTTGCGAAAGAGGCGAGCGACGCCGAACAAACACAGCTCATTCGCACACACCTGAAGAATCTTGTGGCCCGCTTTCGTCGGGGCGACTTTTCGGGACCGGCCCACGTACACGGCACTGGCATGCCCGGACTTGCCGCGCTAAAAGCTGCTACGCCCGGTGAGCTTCGGATCAATTACCACGATGTCGCCGCCGGGGGTGAGGTCGAGTACGCATCGGATCGTCCGAAGGTGGTCGACGCCGTGCATCAGTGGTTCGACGCGCAGCTTGTGGATCACGGTCCGGACGCTGTCCCTGGGCACGATCACTCGATGCACAGCGACCACTAACCGCAACAAAGTCGATATCAGCGACGATCGCCGTAGACAGTTATATAGCCAATCAGCCCCGCGATCAGGCTTAACCCGCACGCGAGGAGCATCGTGCGGGCGCCGTCGGCTTGGTACACATGGCCCGCGATCGCGGGGCCCAGAATCGATCCGACGCCGAGCGCGGCTGCGGGGAGTCCCGAGGCCCGCTGGTCGGTATTCAGCCTCGAGATGATGCCAATACTGAATGTCAGGGCGTACGTGGCCAGGCCGATGAACACGATCGCGCCGATCGCGTATCCGAGCCGCGTCGGCCAATAAGCGATGAGCGCGAGACCGCCGAGCATGGCCGTGACCGCCGCCGTCATCGAACCGCGCCGAGCGCCGATTTCACCGATCTCACCGGCCAAGAGAGCAACCAGACTTGACGCAGCCGTCGCGATTGCAAGAACGACGCCCGCGTACTGTCCAGGGATCCCTTCGCGCATTGCGATACGTCCGAGGAAGGACCATCCGCCGGTGATGCCGAGATAGACAGCGAAGACAACGAACAGTCCAATCCAGACCCGGAACCGAATGACCGGTACGTCACCCGTTGCGCCCGCACGCCTCGGGTTGGGTTGTTGAGATCTGAGGCGATCCGGAAGCGCGACTGCCGCCAGAGCCATGACGACGTTCATCCCCGCAGTCAGCGCAAATGCGATTTGCGCGCTACCACCCGGCACCGCAAGCGCCGGAATCGCGTAAAGGAGGAACATTCCGGGCAGGCTACCGAACCCCCATTGCCAGCCGACAGAACGGTTCGGATCGTCCGTCTGTGCCAGGAGGGCGATCATCAATGCATACACGCCGCCGAAGCCGACGCCGGCGACTAGAAACGTCACAAGCATCGGTGAATAGCGGGCCGCGAAAGCGGCGCCCGCCAACGCGCTGAATCCGGCCGTGAGAAAGAGCGCGACAGGAAGTCGAACGTGCAGCCCGCGCATCCAGACCACGGACGTTAACGCGACGAGCGTCGCACCGGCACTGTAGGCTGCCCCGAGTTCGCCCAATTGACCCTCGGAGAACGCGTCGGCCTCGCCGAGGACACCGAGCAGCACCGGCATCACTGTACGGATCGTGAAGTGCGTGCTCGATAGGGCGCCGGCGACGAGATTTGTTTTCAGATGGTCGCGTGTACCCACGGTCCCCCAACGGACTCCACGGTCTATCAATACAACTGTAAGGGGCGATGGCAATCGGAACCAGCCTGCTGGGTCAGTGCGCTGTCACGGCCATGTTGACCCCTATTATACACTTAGATATACTTCGAATTATGAAATCGATAGATGTGATCGAAAGCCTCGCGGCCCTTGCTCAGGAGTCGCGTCTCGCGATCTTCCGGATGCTGGTCAAACGGGGCCCCGAGGGTTATACGCCGACCCAACTAGGCGAGAAACTCAGTGTGTCCCCGCCGACCCTGTCGTTTCATCTGAAGGAGCTGCAGCGAGCGGGACTCGTGGATGTTCGACGCGACGGGCGGTTTCTGTACTACCGCCCTAATTTCTCGCACATGAACCGGCTGGTTGCATTTCTTACCGAGAACTGCTGTGTGCTGGCCGAGAAGGGGTGCAGTCCGGAATGCGCTCCGACCGTCGTTGAGGCTGTTAGTCACAAGAGGCAACGCGCATGAAACGCTTCCACGTAAACGTGTCCGTTGACGACCTTTCAGAAAGCATCCGCTTCTATACCGCGCTTTTTGCGGCCGAGCCGACCGTCCGAAAGGGGGATTACGGCAAGTGGATGCTCGAGGATCCGCGCATCAATTTTGCGATCTCCCGGCGTGGTTATCCCGTTGGGGTGAATCACCTCGGCTTCCAGGTTGACTCCGCCGATGAGCTGACCGCGATGCGGGCACAGCTCACCCAGGCCGACCACGCTCTGGTCGAGCAGGCGGGCGCCGCCTGCTGCTATGCGAAGTCCGACAAGTACTGGATCACCGATCCCGCCGGGGTCGCGTGGGAGACGTTCCATACGCTCGATACCATACCGATTTACGGTGCCGACACCGACATCGCGCCGAAGTCCGGCGCGTACTGTGTCCCTCTGAAAGCGACCACCGATGAGCCTTGCTGCACGCCGGCATCGAAGTCCGCGACTGCCTGCTGTGCATGACCGTCTCGGTGACACCGCGCGTGCGCGCGTCCAGGGCAGCAGATCTCGCCGCGGTCCGGAAACTTCTGCTCGGTGCCGGATTGCCGATCGAGGATCTCGATGGCGCGCCGGACCTTCGGTTTTGGATCGCGGAGGACGGTGACCGTGTGGTCGGGGCCATCGGCCTCGAGAAGTCCGGCGCGGCGAGACTACTGCGTTCCTTGGTCGTCTCGCGGTCCCATCAGAAACACGGGCTGGGGCGGCACCTCGTCGAGGCGCTCGAGCGCGATGTGGCCGCCGACGGTGTCGAGCTGCTGGTCCTTCTGACTCAGACCGCTGACGGGTTTTTCCGGCGGCTCGGGTACGGGGTCGTCGAACGCGAAACGGTACCGGATGACGTCAAGCAGAGCGCCGAGTTCCGTTCATTGTGTCCGGTGTCCGCCGTCTGCATGACGAAGTCACTGTTGCCCCGGCGGGTTGGCGTTCCCCATGGCTGAGCGTATCTACAACGTCCTGTTTCTCTGCACCGGCAACTCGGCGCGCAGCATTCTCGCGGAGGCGATCCTCAATCACCGTGGTAACGGTCGGTTTCTTGCATTCAGTGCCGGAAGCTACCCAAAGGGCCAGGTGAATCCGTACGCCCTGGCGCTTCTCAAGCGAGTAGGGATGTCGACCGACGGCCTGCGCAGCAAGCCCTGGGACGAGTTCGCCAAACCCGGCGCGCCGCTGCTCGATTTCGTATTCACGGTCTGCGATTCGGCCGCCGGTGAGGCGTGTCCGGTATGGCCAGGGCAACCGGTGACCGCGCATTGGGGTCAGCCCGACCCTGCGGCGGTGGAAGGAACCGAGCTCGAAAAGATGGTGGCGTTCCGAGATGCATTCCGGATGCTGAAGCGCCGGATCGCTGTGTTTAGCAGCTTGCCTTTGTCCAGCCTTGACCGGCTCGCGCTCGGAGAAAAGCTCCGCGAGATCGGGAAGAGCTAATTCATGTCGACATTCGAACGCTACCTGACGGTCTGGGTTGCCGCCTGCATCGTAGTCGGGATTAGCCTCGGTCACCTGCTGCCAGGCGTGTTCCACGCCATTGGCGGCGCCGAAATCGCCAAGGTCAACCTTCCGGTCGCAGTGCTCATCTGGTTGATGATCATTCCGATGCTGATGAAGATCGACTTCGCCGCGCTTGGCGAGGTTCGGCGTCACTGGCGCGGAATTGGCGTGACTCTGTTCGTGAACTGGGCGGTCAAGCCCTTCTCGATGGCACTGCTTGGGTGGCTGTTCATCGGCGGGTTGTTCCGCCCGTATCTCCCGGCCGGGCAGATCAACTCGTACATCGCCGGGCTGATCCTGCTCGCGGCGGCCCCCTGCACGGCGATGGTTTTCGTCTGGAGCAACCTGTCGGACGGCGAGCCGCACTTCACGCTGTCGCAGGTGGCGCTTAATGACGTGATCATGGTGTTCGCGTTCGCCCCCATTGTGGCGCTGCTGCTGGGGCTGTCGGCCATTACCGTCCCTTGGGACACGCTGCTGCTATCCGTCGGGCTCTATATCGTCGTTCCGGTAATCATCGCTCAGCTCTTTCGCCAAACGCTGCTGGCACATGGCGGTCAGGTGCGGCTCGGCGCGACGCTGCACCGACTAGGCCCACTGAGCCTAATTGCGCTTCTCACGACGCTCGTGCTGCTTTTTGGTTTCCAGGGCGAGCAGATTCTGCGACAGCCGCTGGTCATCGCCCTACTGGCCGTCCCGATCCTCATCCAGGTGTACTTCAATTCGGCCTTGGCCTATCTCCTGAATCGCGCCGTGGGGGAGGCCCATTGCGTGGCCGCGCCGTCCGCCCTCATTGGGGCGAGCAATTTCTTCGAACTCGCGGTCGCGGCGGCGATCAGCCTGTTCGGCTTCGAGTCTGGCGCGGCCCTGGCAACCGTCGTGGGCGTGCTGATCGAGGTTCCCGTCATGCTCTCCGTCGTCAAAATCGTCAACGCAACACGAAGTTGGTACGAACGACCTGCGAATCGTCGGACTGCGGCACAAGCCGCTGCACTCGCAGAGGCACCTAAGTGACAGCGCCCGTCGCCGCCACGATTTACTTGGAGCAGCATCTTCGAACCGGACATGGCCGCGTCGCTATGGCGGGCTGCGAGAGCCGGAAGCACCTCGATCGAATTGCACGGAGTTAGCAGCCGTCGCCCGTGTGCTCGCGACGTAAAGGTAGGCGCAGCGCTAATTTAGGGCTTCGCCGAAAAGCTGCTGCATTGCAGCACACTTCGCATAATAGACGGTGAGTTGAGTTCGCGGACGGACGGGAATGTTTGATCGTATCTCAGCCGACGGTTCAGCGGCTCAAGCCGTGCGAATCAAAGGACCGCGACGGTGACATCTGCATCTAGCCGCCGATCATTGATTCCGAGCTCGCACTGAATGAACACGAGTTGCCCGGCGCGTGGGGCATCAGCGGGCGACGGCCGCGCACTGAAAGTCGCGAACGGCCGGGCGCAGCTTTTCGAGCACGGCAAGGGTGTACGGCGTCGCATCCAGGGTCCGCCACGCCGTGACGACGACCACGAGGTCCTCCTCAGGGAACATCCACAGATACTGTCCGCCGAAGCCGCGTCCCGCCCAGGCGTAGCGCGGACCAGCGCCGTAGGGCGCGAGCCACCATTGATAACCGTACTTCCAGCCGCCGCCGGCGTCGACATGTGGTGCAAGGGAGTCCTTGATCCAGTCCGAGCCGACCAGTCGGCGGCCGTCCCAGACGCCATCGTGCACGTACAGGTATCCAATCTTGGCGAGATCCTCGCTGCTGAGATAAAGGCCACCCTCGGTATCGACGACCCCGAGCGGCGTCCGTTTCCAGTGATAGTGGCGGATGCCGAGCGGCGCGAACAGGTAACGGTGCGCGTAGTACTCGATGTCCTGACCCGTCTCCTTCTTGAAGATGTGTGCGAGCAGTTCGGTCGCGCCGCTGTTGTACGCGAAGGTGGAGCCCGGCTCGCGCACCATTGGCAGGTCGATGACAAACTGGATCCAGTCTCGTGAGGCCTCCATCAGGTTCACCGTATTGCGCGGATCGGCGTACGGGACGTCCTCGTTCCAGTCCAGGCCGGTCGTCATCGTGAGCACATCGCGCAACGTCATGCGTCGCTTCGCGTCGTCGACATTGCGGACCGACTTCACGTCAAAGTAATGCAGAACCGGCATATCGAGCGGCGCCTTGAAGTCGCCACGGGCGATCGCGACGCCGATCGTTGCGGACGTAACCGATTTCGACACCGACTGCATCGTATGGGCGTCCGTGCCGTGGTAGTAGGGGTGCCACGCCGGATCGAAATAGTTGTACGGACCCGTCAGATGCGAGTTGAGCGGCCCGCGCTCGTGGGCTTCCTTTCGATAGGTCGTCTCATAGTCATGGGTGTAGCGCCGCTCGAAAGCGACCGCGCCGCAGCGGATCACGAGAAAGCTGTCGACCAGCGGCACTTTGCCCGCCACGAAATCCGCGTCGAGCGCAAGCAGCGGTTCGGACGCGAGGCCGACGGCCTCGGGTGCGGCGCGCGGCCAGTGTTGCGTCGGCCAGGCTACAGGCGCCGCCGTAACCGGCATTACAACGACGAGCGTGAGCGCCAGTAATGGTTTCATCACATTCTCCGGTGGCGACGATGGCCCATGTCGGTTCGAGTATATCCGCCGGCAGAAAGGGTCCGGCGTCTTCCGCGATCGATCCGACAAGCACCGAGGCGGCGACGCCTTAGGAGCCTAGTGCCGTTCTTTGCGCGAAGTAGCGTCTTTAGAAGGTGTTCACGCCCTGCTACAAGTCGTACCGGCTTCCTGTTGGAAATTTTCAGAAGGGCACGTGCGGCCAGTCCGTTGAGCAAATACGGAATCTGCTCGGATCCTGGAGATTCACGGAGCCAGCAAGTCGACGAGGCGCAATTCACTACCGCAACAGATCGTCGAACGCTGTATGCATCGATAATCGCCATGTCGGCGCGCGGCAGCTTGGCACGTTTTAGCTGCCGATGGTCGTTGAGGCCGCAGCTACGGCTGCAAACGGCCATACTTTCTTAGTAACGCCCGGAGTTCATCGTGCGGAAGCGCGATCAGCGGCCGGCCATCGAGCAGCGTCATGCCGTCGGCAGCAACCATCGCATTGATGATCGCCTCTTCTGTCGCCTCAACCGTCGCAGCCAACAGCGGGTCAATGTAGTCGTTTGGCACCATCTGGGCGTTCCGCAATTTAAACGGCGAATCGAAGCCGGCGTCCCTGGCGATGCCGTCATTTGCGGTCGAAAAAGCTACGAAAATATCGCCATCGCCGTCACTGACGGTCGTACCGGTGCGTGCCAGGCCGATTGCGCCGCGACGGGCCATGCGGTTGAGCTGAGTGGGGAGCAACGGCGCGTCAGTCGCCACAACGATTATGATCGACCCCATTGCGGCGTCCTGTGTTGGCGACTGTACGGTGGACCAGACTTTGACGCGTTTGATCTCCCGTCCGACCGGCACGCCAGCGACACGTAGGTCATCGTATCCGCCGCAGTTGCACTGGACAAGTACGCCGACCGTGTAGCCCCCGAGCTTGGCCGGCAGCACGCGCGACGCAGTACCGGTCCCGCCCTTGAACTGGTAGCAGACCATACCGGTGCCACCACCGACATTGCCTTCTTTAACTGGGCCGGACGTCGCCGAATCGAGGGCCGCGAACACATGTTCCGGGCGAACGTGGAAGCCGTTTATGTCGTTGAGCGCGCCGTCCCAGGTCTCCGCCACAACTGGCAACGCCCATGGATAATTGCCGTCCTTCAGCAGATCTTTGGCGCGAAGCCATTCGATGACAGCGTCGCGTACCACGCCGACGCTGTGGGTATTGGTAATCATAACGGGCCCGGACAGCAGCCCGCCTTCCTCCACCCACGTGGTACCCGTCATCTCGCCGTTACCGTTTAGGCGAAACCACCCCGCGAAAACCGGATTGCCGTACGACGACTTGCCGCGGGGCAGGATCGCCGTGACACCGGTCCGAACGGGCCCGACCCCTACCTTTAGGGGCGGCTCGCCGATGATCAGCGTGCTGAATCCGATCGTCACCCCTGGCACGTCCGTAATCGCGTCCAACGCTCCCGGCGTACCGTCGAATGGCACACCGAGATCCCGTGCTCGCGGCTTGTCACCTGCGACAGCGAGCCCGTGAAGCAGTAAACCGGTCAGTGCAACCGCGACGACGGCGAGGATCTTGTCTCTCATGTAGGTCTCCGGAGAATGCCACCCATTCCCAGTAATCCGGAGAAGAACGTACAACCTTCGGTGCGAGTCGAAACGACAGCCGATACCGCTACGCTCTGGCTGGCGTACGTTGGCAGAGGCCTACTGACGACCTTTCGAACTAGCGTCGAACGCGTTCGCTTTTCGGATCATACATCGGACGCAGGGAGGCCTTTGCAAGAACCCGTCGGCCGGCCACCTGGATTTCGTACATACCAGCGTTTACGTACTCGTCCGATGCCCCGTCATCCGACTTGATGTACCCCAGAGCGACTGCGGCCCCCAGCGTGTGCCCAAACATGCCGGAAGTCGTGAAGCCGTTCGGATCTCCGTTACGATAAATGGGCTCGTTGTGATAGAGGCAGGCCTGATCATTCTGAAGCAGGAACTGAACGAGGCGCCTACGCACGCGACCTTCAGGATGTTTGGCGAGCAGGGCGTCCCGCCCAATGAATCCGCCGGGCTTTTCCCAGGCACATGTGAAGGCAAGACCAGCCTCCAACGGGCTGTCGTCCGACCCAATGTCGTGTGCCCACTCACGGTAGCCCTTTTCAAGTCGGAGGGAGTTCAGGGCGTGATAGCCGCAATGCAGCAACTCGTAGCGCGGACCAGCCGCGATGAGCGTGTCGTATACGCTCATCGTGAAAGGTGTCGGGATGTACAGTTCCCAGCCCAACTCGCCGACGTAGGTTATCCGTAGGGCCAGTACAGTGCTGTAGCCGATCTGGATTTCACGAGCAGTCCCGAAAGGGAACCCCTCGTGAGAAAGGTCCGAGTCCGATACAGACTGCAGCAAATCCCGCGATGACGGGCCCTGAACACTCAATACAGAGTACGCGTCGGATATGTCCGTGACCACACACTGCACGCGGTCACCGATGTGCTCGCGAATCCAGGCAGGCACATGCGTTCTGGTAAACGCGGCGGTCACGACGAGGAAGCGATCATGAGCAAGTCTCGTAATTGTCAGGTCCGCCTCAATCCCACCGTCTCGGTTTAGAAATTGCGTGTACACAATCTTTCCGTCGGGTACCCGGCAATCGGAGGTAGCGATTCCGTTCAGCACGGCCTCGGCATCCGGGCCTTGCACCAGGAGTTTCGCGAATGACGACTGATCGAAGAGTCCCACCCGCTCGCGCACCGCTCTATGTTCGGCTGCGTGCCGCTCGAACCAGTTGGGGCGCCACCACGTGTATAGGTAGCGGGGCAGCTCTCCGGGTGCTGCATACCAATTCGGTCGTTCCCACCCCGCCGATTCCCCGAAGCACGCCCCCGCTGCGGCCAATCGATCATGCAGCACGCTTTTCTTGACGTTACGAGCGGTTTCCCATTGTCGGTACGGCCAATGATCCTGATAGCCAATCCCCAGTGACTCCACAATCCGATCGCGCAGATAGCGGCTATTGTTCTGCCAGGCATGCATGCGACGAATGTTGACCGACCAGACGTCGAGTGGTGGCCGGCCGTTGACGATCCAGTGCGCCATTACGTATCCAGCACCACCACCGGACAGGATGCCCAGAGAATTGAAGCCCGCGGCGACAAAGAAGTTCTTGAGGTTTGGCGCTTCGCCCATCAAGTAGTTGTGATCGGGCGTAAAAGACTCTGGGCCGCAAAACAGCAGCTTGATTCCGGTCTTCATGAGGACCGGGACTCGTTGCATCGCCCGGTCAAGGTACGGCGTCATTCGATCCCAGTCCGGTGAGATCTCGTCGAACTCGAAGGTCTCGGGAATGCCGTCCGCTCCCCACGGCTTGGCAATCGGCTCAAACAGTCCGACCATGATGCGGCCGGCGTCCTCGCGGATATAGGCAGAACGTCCTGGGTCGCGGAGAATCGGCAGCATGCGGTGCGCGCCTTCGACCGACTCGGAGATCATGTAATAGTGTTCCGCGGCATGCAGTGGCACGTCGACGCCCGCCAGTGCCCCGACGGCGCGTGCCCACATACCGGCGCAGTTGACGGCTATTTCAGTGCGGATAGTGCCGTGGGCAGTCTCGACGGCAGCAACCTTGCCGTCCGTCGCACGAATCGCCGTGACGGGGGTGTGTTCGAAGAATTGCACCCCACCGGCGCGCGCGCCTTTCGCAAGCGCTTGGGTGACGTCGGTCGGGTTGATGCGACCATCCTTCGGAAAGTGAAACGCGGCGTGAACATCGGAAACGTCGGCGAGCGGCCACAGGCCACGCAGTTGCTCAACGGAGATTTCTTCGCACTCAACCCCGAAGCACCGCGCGGCGAGATAGCCGCGGCGCATTTCTTCAGCCTTGGCGGCCGTGAGCGCGAGTTGTACGGAGCCGCACTCAATGAGACCCGTGGCTTGCCCGGTTGTAGCCTCCAGCTCACGGTATAGGTCCTGCGTATACCGGGCGAGTCTGGTTTGTGTTTCGGTGTCACGCAGGCTCGTCAGAAGCCCGGCCGCGTGCCAGGTGGTACCGCACGTTAGGCGCCGACGTTCGAGCAGCACAACACTCCGGCAGCCGAGCTTCGCCAAGTGATAGGCGATCGAACAGCCGATCACGCCTCCGCCGATGATGACAATCTGCGCATGCCCCGGAAGGGCTGTTGGCGGTTGTGTGTGTTCCACCGGGAATCCCGCTTTCTTATGAGGTGCCGCCAAAGCACTGACCACCGGCTAGAGGGCTTCAGCAAACTTCAGGGTACCGGATTTCTTGTTACTGAAAAAGTGGTTGACGTTTTTCACAACGCCTTATAGTCTTCCTCACAGGATGGGGGCGGCTGAGCCAAGCAGGCTTGCCGTGTGGAGCCACTGGCGGCGGCTGACAGTCCCTCAGCGTTGGGCGCGTCGGCCGTAATTCGAATTTTCAGTTGGGCTGTTTTCAGCGCGACAACGTCAGGTCTCGTCCAGTCGTCGAACTCGCGGGCTGTTGTACCGTACTGGGGGAGGACGAAGCATGAAATCATGCATTCTGCGCGGTTTCGTTGTCACCGCAGCCTATTGCATCGCAGCTCTAGCCCCCTCTGGTGCGCGAGCCCAGGCCTCGTCATCCACCGCCGGTGCATCCGGGCTCGAAGAAGTCGTCGTGACTGCACAACGACGGCAGGAGCGGCTGGAGGACGTTCCCGTTAGCGTAGCCGCCTACAGTCAGCAGACTTTGGATGCAGAGAGCATCCGGTCCATCGATGACGTCGCCCGGCTGACGCCGGGTATCGTATTCCAGCGGCTTGGTGCCTATACGAACTACAACGGCGAGGACTCGGAGCTCGCTATTCGCGGGATCGAATCCAACGCCGGGCCTGCGACCACGGGCCTGTACCTTGACGACACCCCGATTCAAAGCCGCCACTTATCATTCGGCACGTTGAATGCGTATCCCGCGCTGTTTGACCTCGAGCGCGTCGAGGTGCTGCGGGGCCCGCAGGGCACGCTATTCGGAGCAGGATCGGAAGGTGGGACCGTACGCTTTATCACACCGGACCCGGGGCTCCATGACTACACCGGCTACATGCGATCGGAACTCGGCTGGACGGATGGGGGAGATCCAAGTTACAGCCTCGGTGCCGCCGTCGGTGGACCAATTATTCCTGATCGTCTCGGCTTTCGGTTGGCAGTGTCTTATGAGAACGAAGGTGGCTGGGTAGATCACACAAACTATCAGACCGGCGCGGTGGTCGACCCGCGTTCGAATTGGCAGGATACGGTGGTCGCTCGCGGAGCGCTGCGCTTTGCCGCGACGGACACACTGACTATCACACCCTCAATTTAC